>Ga0172365_10001320_pt1 | contig 17898 bp, 16 predicted proteins | sample LakKivSesite48cm_FD_114535 | JGI IMG/M metagenome (GOLD analysis project Ga0172365, IMG submission 114535) | Sediment microbial communities from Lake Kivu, Rwanda - Sediment site 48cm | ecosystem: Environmental > Aquatic > Freshwater > Lake > Sediment | place: Rwanda: Western Province, Lake... | reverse complement strand
GGTTATGAACTTCTATTCTTTCCCGGGCCTGGAGATTTCCCCTTATTTCTCCATTTATGATAAGCTGCCCGACCTTGACGTCGGCTTCTACCTTGCCTTTTTCACCGATTATCAGCATGGCGTCAGAAAAGATCTTGCCCTGAAAATAACCTTCAATCCGGAAAGAGCCCTTGAAATTCAATTCACCTTTCAGTTCAGTCCCGTGATCAATGAGACCGGCCAGTCGGGATTCTTCCACGATTTCTCTCCCTTTTTCTTTTTCTTTCATTTTTTCGCTCCTTTTATCTTATCATAAATCCGGTTGAGGTCCTCCAGAGAAAAATAAAATATCCTGATGGCCCCTTTGTTGCGGTTACCGGAAATGGTCACCTTGGTGCCGAGAAATTTTACCAGTTCTTCCTCCACCGCTCTCAGGTCAGGGTCTTCCAGACTCTTCTGGGCGCGCGGAGGCTTCTCCCTGTATCTCTGGACCAGTTTTTCTGTTTCTCTGACCGAGAGCTGCTTTTCCACCACCATCCGGGCCGCCTGCAACTGCAGCTCGGTCTCTTCCAGAGCAAGCAGGGCCCTGGCCTGTCCCATGGACAGCTTCCCTTCCAGTATGTAATTTTCTATTTCTCCGGGAAGTTTCAACAGCCTGAGATAATTGGCCACTGAAGCCCTGTCTTTGCCCACCCTGTCCGCAATTTCCTGCTGGGTCAGCCCGAGTTCCGAGCTCAGCTGCTGAAAAGCCCGGGCAATCTCCAGCGGATTCAGGTTTTCGCGGTGGATGTTCTCTATCAGCTGAATCTCAAGCTGCTTATCTCTCGTCAGATTTCTGATTATAACCGGAATGGAGCGCAGACCGGCTTTGCGAGCCGCCCGCCATCTCCTCTCCCCGACCACAAGGCGATAATGGTCACTCTCCGGCACTACCAGAACCGGTTGAATTACTCCGGTTTCTCTGATTGATCTGGCCAGTTCCTCAATCGACTGGTCATCAAAAATCGTCCGCGGTTGCTGAGGGTTCGGTTGCACTTTCTCGATTTCCACCTCAGCATACCGGTCTTCTTTCAAGATGCCAAATTCTTCGGGAATGAAGGCCCCCAGGCCCTTTCCCAGCGCTTTCTTGGTCATTTTTTAATTAACTCCTCTGCCAGATTCATATAGGCTTCGGCTCCCTTTGACTTCGGGTCGTAGATGATAACCGGTTTGCCGAAGCTGGGAGCTTCAGCCAGCCGGACGCTCCTCGGAATTATCGTGTTGAGGAGCACTCCCCGCAAAGTATTTTTTATTTCGTCAGCCACCTGTCTGGCTAAATTTGTCCTTTCGTCAAACATGGTCAGCAGAATCCCTTCAATGTAAAGCTGCGGATTGAAATAGGTTCTGACCATATCCAGAGTATGAAACAGGTCGGGAATTCCTTCCATGCAGAAGAATTCGGCCTGCACCGGAATCAGGATTGAATCTGCCGCCGACAGAGCATTTATGGTTAGAAAACCAAGGGACGGCGGACAATCTATCAGGATAAAATTAAAAAGTTTCCTGACTTCCTGCAGGGCAATTTTCAGTCTTTTTTCCCGACCTTCTATCTGATATAGCTCTGCTTCAGCCCCGCTCAGCTCGGGTGAGCAACCGCACAGAAACAGATTATCGAGAGCCGTTCTGGCCAGGCATTGCATTACATCCTGCCCGTTAAGCAGCGCCTGGTAAATTCCTTTTCCCTTTTCTTTCGGCTGGCCCAGGCCGACGGTGGCCATGCCCTGCGGGTCGAGGTCAACAATCAACACCCGCAGGTTTTTAAGGGCCAGAGAGGCCCCGAGGTTGATGGTGGTGGTGGTCTTGCCCACTCCGCCTTTCTGGTTGGCTACCGCAATAATCTTATTCATCTGGCTCGCATGTTCCACGTGGAACATCAGTCCCGCGGGTCTTTTTCCTTATCACCTCAAGATATAGGTAAATATTATAGACAGCCGCGGGCGTAATTCCAGAGATTTTTTTTATCTGGCCGATATTTTCTGGCCTGTTTTTTTCCAGTTTTTCCACCTGCTCTCGCGTTAAACCCGGAATTTCCCTGAAATTCATATCACGGGGAATGGCCAGATTATCCAGCCTCATTATCCTGGCCACCTCTTTTTCCTGCTTTCTTAAATAGCCTTCGTATTTAATCTCGGATTCTATATACCTGATTTCTTCCTGGTTCAGTCCGGCCGGCAGCTCTATTTTTTCTGCCAGTTTCTCCCAGGTTATGCCCGGCTTTCTAAGGTAATTGACGGCCGGGATGGCCTCTCCCTTCTCATCTTTAACTTTCTCCCTGTTCAGAAAATCGACCACCTTCTTTATTCTCTCCTGCTTCTCCTGAAATCTCTGGAAATCCTGCTCGCTTACCAGCCCTAACTTGAAGCCATAGGGCAACAACCTCAGGTCAGCATTATCAATCCTTAAATTAAGTCGGTATTCAGCCCGCGAAGTGAAAAGGCGGTAAGGTTCATCCACCCCGAAAGATATCAGGTCATCGATCAGAACCCCTATATAAGCATCGTGCCTTCCCAGAACAAACGGTTTCTGACCCCTCAAATTCAGCACCGCATTCACCCCGGCCACCAGTCCCTGGGCCGCTGCTTCCTCATATCCGGACGTTCCATTAATCTGGCCAGCCAGGAAGAGATTCCTGAATCTTCTCGTTTCCAGGGTCGGTTTTAGCTCCTTTGGTGAAACTGCGTCATACTCAATCCCATAGGCCGGCCTCAGAATCCTGGCCTGGTCCAGCCCGGGAATGCTCTGCAGTATCTCCCTCTGAACTTCATAGGGCAGGCTTGAAGACAGGCCGTTGACATAGACTTCCGCGGTATTAAGTCCCTCCGGCTCCAGGAAGAATTGATGGCGCGGATGGTGGGGAAACTTCACCACTTTGTCTTCAATAGAAGGACAGTAGCGGGGGCCGATACCCTTTATCTTCCCGCTGAACAGGGGGGATTTATCGAGATTCCTTCTGATGACCTGGTGAGTGTTCTCGTTGGTATAGCCCACATAGCAGACAATTAGATTCCTGAGAGGCCTGGAGGTTCTGAAGGAAAAAGGGACTGGCTCTTCATCTCCGGGCTGGGGCTTGAATTTATTCCAGTCAATGCTGTTTCCGTCGAGTCGCATCGGGGTGCCTGTTTTTAATCTCAATACCTTAAATCCGCAGTCCCTTAATGATTGGGCCAGCTCGATTGACGGTGGTTCGTTAGCTCTTCCGGCCGGATAGCTGTTTAACCCGATATGGATGAGTCCGTTGAGAAAAGTACCCGGAGTGAGGATTACCGCCCCGGCTCTTATTCTGGTCCCGTCCTGACAGATAACCCCGCAAACCCTGTCTTCTTCAAATATCAACCGGGTTACCACTGCCTGCCACAGCCTGAGATTCTTGATCTCCTCCAGCCATTTCTTCATGGTCAGACGATAAGCGGCCTTGTCGCACTGGGCTCGCGGACCCTGGACGGCTCCGCCCCGGCTTCTGTTCAGGAGCCGGAAATGGATGCCGGTCTCGTCGGCCAGAAGGCCCATCAGACCGCCCAGGGCGTCAATTTCTCTCACCAGATGTCCTTTGGCCAGCCCGCCAATGGCAGGATTGCAGGACATCTGGGCAATGGTTTCCAGGTGAATGGTCAGGAGACAGGTTGAGGCTCCCATCCGGGCGGCGGCCGAGGCGGCCTCGCAGCCAGCATGTCCGGCTCCGACGACCACTACCTCGTATTCTTCGGCAAACCTTTCCTGGATCATTTTCCTATGCAGAAACGGCTGAAAATCTGATTCAGCACTTCCTGGTTTTTTATTTCCCCCGTCAACTGCCCGATGGCCGGGAGCGCTTCCCTCACCGCTTCAGCCACCAGTTCTTCGCCGGCGCCTTCGTCCAGCAATCGCAGCCCGTTTTCCAGATTATTTTTTATGGTTTCAACCAGAATTTTCTGGCGCTGATGGAGGATTATTTCTTCCTGTTTTTCAAGCTGCGGGGCGAATGTCTCATGCATCATCCTTTTAAGCCGGTCGAGGTTTTTCCCGGTCAGGGCCGAGACCTCAACCCAGCTCGTACCCGGGCAGGAATCGAGGATTTTCTGCCGATTGATAACCGATTTCAGGTCGGACTTGTTAAAAACCAGCAGCTTTTTCTTATGGCAGAATTTCTCAAGAAGCAGAAAATCTTCCTGGCTTTCTTCTCTGGAAGAATCAAGAACTACCAGCAGCCCGTCGGCTTTTTCAGCCAGTTGCTGCCCTCTGGCTATTCCCTCCTCTTCTACCGGGTGGCTCGCCCGGCCAAAACCGGCCATGTCGACCAGTTTCATCAGAACCCCGTCCAGCTGGATATTTTCCCTCAAAAAGTCCCGTGTGGTCCCGGGGTAGGGGGTGACAATGGCCCGTTCCTCCTCCAGAAGGGCATTAAACAGGGTGGATTTGCCGACGTTGGTCTTTCCCAGGATGGCCACGGTCAGCCCTTCCAGAAGCGCCCGGCCCTGCTCATAGCTTCTGACCAGATTCCCCAGGTCGCCGATCAATTCCAGAAGAACAGACCGAACCTGGCCGGGGGTTATTTCCTGATCCTCATCGGGAAACTCCAGGCTGGTTTCGACCAGGGTCAGCAGTTCGACGATTTTTCCCCGGATTCTGGCAATTTTCCCGGACAGGCTTCCTTCCATCTGTTTGAAAGAAATCCTGGCCTGGTCCAGAGAACAGGCCCGGATCAGGTCATTTATGGCTTCGGCCTGGATTATATCAGTCCGGCCATGGAGATAGGCCCGGAAGGTAAATTCTCCTGGATGGGCCAGCCTGGCTCCTGCCCTTATTCCCAGGCGGACTGCTTCATTCAGCAAAACAGGTGAGCCATGGAGATGAATTTCAACCACGTCTTCGCGGGTATAAGAATGGGGTGAAGGAAAATAGCAGAGATAGCCGGCATCCAGGGTTTCTTTCGTTAGATCGTCCAGAAGATACCCGAAACACATCTTACGGGCCGGGATGGCGGGCTCAGGTTCTTTGACAGAAAAGATTTTGCTGGCGATGGCCAGGGCTTCTGCCCCGCTCAGCCTGACAATGCCGATGCCCCCGTGACCGGCGGGGGTGGAAACAGCAATGATGGTATCTTCAAGAGTCTGGTTCATATTCTAATTTTAATCGCAGAGATGAAGTTAGTAAACCAGAAGGAGAGTCCGGACAGCTTTCATTCCTGTCCAATCTTTTTTTTCTGACTGTCGTCAGTCACGGGATAGACTCTTACCTTCTTGAGAAAACCCTCGCCCAGGCTTTCTGTGGTCAGCCCGGGTATCTGATTAACGGCAATATGGATGATGCGTCTTTCGTAGGGATTCATGAAATCAAGAATTTCTTCCTGTCCTGTCTCTCTGACCTTCTCCGCCACCTGCTGGGCATATTCTTTCAGCTGCTTTTCTTTTCGCCGCCTGAAGAACTCGCAATCGGCCTGAACCTTCTGGTCGGAAATCTTGTTCAACACGTGCTGTATGGCCAGCAATAACGCTCCGTCGTTTTTAAGCAGCAGCTTACGGTCCTCTCCGTCAAAAACCACATAAACCATCTGATCCCGTTTCTTCACCTGGTAGGTGAGTTCCAGCGGAAAAACCTTCATCAGGTTTCTGAGAAAAACCTCAACCGCTCCGGATTCCTCATCGTTCTTAAGCCAGGCCCTGATGACTATTTCTTTATTCTTCAAACCGAAAAGCCTGGTCTTTTCGGTCACGATTTCATAATTGAAACGGTCGCGCGGGACCTTCAGCACATGCTCGGCCAGGCTCAGGGCATCCTCGAGGCTTCTGCCCTTAAATTCTTGTTTTTCAATAACTTGGCTGTTGTTGGAATGGTTATTTCTTTCTGCTTTTTCCATCGGACTCCCTCTTGCGGGCCATCATCCGGTTCATGATAGCCTGCTGAGCTATTTGAAGAACATTGTTGGTCAACCAGTAAAGCACCAGACCCGCCTGGAAGTTCATGAAGAAAATGGTGAAGATAAAGGGCATCAAGAGCATCATTTTCTGCTGGGCCGGGTCGGCCGTAGATGGGGTCATTTTCTGAGTGATAAACTGGGTCAATCCCATCAGAATCGGGGTCACATAATAAGGATCCCTGACCGAGAGATCCTTAATCCAGAAAACAAAGGGGCTGTGACGGAATTCTACCGCCACCACCAGCATCCGGAAGAAACCCCAGAACACCGGAAGCTGGATCAGCAGGGGTAGACAGCCGCCGGCTGGATTGATGCCATGTTCTTTGTAAAGCCGCATCAACTCCTCGTTCATCTGGCGTCTCTGTTCCATATCCTGCTTGGCCCGCTTGTACTTGGCCCGGAGGGCTTTTATCTTGGGCTGGATCTCGGCCATCCTGGCCATGGATTTGGTCGAGCTGTAGGTGAGCGGGAAGAAAAGTATTTTGATGATCAGGGTCATAATGATTATGGCCAGCCCCCAGTTGCCGGCCTGACTGTGAAAATACTTGGTGGCCACCAGGAGCAATTCGGCAATGCCGCCAAAGAAACCGAAGTTGATTATTTTCTTGGTCTGATGGCCGTAGGCTTTGAGCCGGTCGTATTCTTTGGGCCCGATATAGGCTTCCTGTGGCCGGCTGACTGCCAGGTAAAAATAGGGGATGACAGCCACCTTTCCGTCAGGCTGTTCCTCAGCAACTTCCTTTTTGAAAACCAGAGCCTGGCCGGACACCGGGTCCAGGAGGAAAATGGCCGCAAAGTAGTTTTCCTCGTAAGCGGCCCAGTCAAGTCCCGGATAGCGGCTGGCTTCATTTTCCAGAAGGATCTTTTTCTCCTGCAGGCGAAAAACCTTTTTATCCCTGCTGGTCATAAAGGCCGCCCCCCGGCTGGCGCTGAACTTCTGCTTGAGCTCTTCGGGGCTGAGGGAGCCAATGCCCGGCCCCCAGATGATCAGGGGGTCGAGTTGCTGACCCGAGGCCTCCAGGCTGACTTTGACCGCGAAATTATAATCATGGCCATTGAAGGTGAACTGTTTGCGGATTTTTACGGTATTCCCATCGGAATACTCAAATATCAGGCTGGCCGTTTCCCCCGGGCGGAGCTTCAGGTTCCCGCCCTCAAATTTATAGAGGGCGCCGTTGACCCTGTCGGTCAGGGCCGGGTCGTCGAGTTTCAGAGCCAGGGGATACATCCCGAGGCGGTCGGCGGTTTCTGAAACCAGGTTCATGGGTTCCCGGGACGGGTTCTTCCGGTCGGGCAATTTTTTAAGATGGTTCTTGAGCTTCCAGCTCTTGAGAACAGCCCCGCGGTTACTCCAGGTGGCTTCATACAGGGGGGTTTCAACGGTAATGGTTTCTTCCTGCTCTGCGGCCACCACTTCGGACGGGACCGTGGTTTCCCGGCCGCCCGTCGCCGGGGGCTGGGCCTCCGGCTTTCCGGATTCGGCAGAGGCAGTCGCCTCTTCTACCACCGGCTGCTGGGCCGCCGGCTGAGCCGGTTTATGGGGCTTGATAAAAATCAGCTGGTACAGAAACAGTATCAAAAACGACAGGAAAATGGCCAGAATCAGTCTTTTTTCCATAATCTCCTCTTAAGGTATGGGGTCGACTCCTCCCTGATGGAAAGGATGACATTTCAAAAGCCTCTTGCCTCCGAGCCAGCAGCCTTTCAAAAATCCATATTTCTTGATGGCGCCGTAGGTATATTCAGAACAGGTAGGGTAGAAGCGGCAATTATGACCCAGCAGCGGCGAAATCAAAAGCTGATAGGCTCTGATCAGCCCGAGGGCTATATATTTCATCAACAGCTCCGTCTTTCTAAACCAGATTCAAAAGGCCAGTTTCTGCAGGACCGCCATGAAGTCGGCGCTCACTTCCTCCCGGCTCCGGTCGCCAGCATCCTTCTGGGCGATAAATATCAGGTCCAGCGGCCCGGGAAGCAAGTTTTTATTTTTCCGGAAAAGTTCCCGGAACCGCCTTTTAAGCCTGTTCCGGACATTGGCTTTTCCGATTTTCCGGCTGACAACTACCGCCATTCTGGAATATTCCAGCCCGTTCGGGCGAAACACCAGGTGGAAATACCTGCCTCTCAGCCGGCGGCCCTTCCTGTATAACTCAATAAAATCCTTTTTCCTGCGGATTCTCTCAACAGGTCTCAGGCGCTCATCCATCAAACCGCAAGTCTCTTGCGACCCTTAGCCCTTCTGTTTTTAATGACTTTCTGTCCGCCCTTGGTGCTCATCCGGACCAGAAAGCCATGCGTTTTTTTTCTTCTCCGGCTATTTGGCTGAAAAGTTCTCTTCATTGTCGGCACTCACTAACAGATTTAAGCTTGTATCTTAAACGAAGACAAGCAGTTCTGTCAAGTGCCCGGAAAACTTGATTTTTCCCGTCCCGGCAGCAGGCGAGAACCCATCCTGTTCCCCTGATAAATACAGGAATAATTTTTGTTTCCTCATTTTTTGAAATGACTCGATTGAGGCTGGCGCGCTGTGTCTCCTGCCGCCCGCGGGGGAGGGGGGAGCGAGGAGGGCAGGGGGCTCGCCGCGACAGGACCATCCTTTATATATAAATTATATGCGCCAGCGCCGAAAAGGAAACGGCCTTAGACCGGCTACCAGGTCTGTGCCTGAAAGAAAGGTGAGTTTGACTATAAAGATAGGGTAGGCTATAATTTATAAGAAATGCATTCTCTAAAAATCGGTGACAAGGTTATCTATCCGGCCCAGGGTCTGGGAGTAATAGAAGATATTCAGGAAGAAACCTGTAACGGGCAAAGGGTCCGCACCTTTTATATCCGCCTTGCAGTCAACAATACCCTGGTGGTAATTCCCAGCAATTCAGCAGCCGAAATTGGCCTCAGAAGGCCGGTCTCTCAGAAAAATGTCAACAAGTTTTTCCAGTTTATGAGAAAATGCACGGTTGACATCAGCGCCGACTGGAAGGACCGCTACAAGGAAAATTTCGACCTGATGAGATCCGGCCAGCTGGAAGATATCGCCCTGGTTTACAAGATGCTTTTTCTGTTAAGCCGGAGCAAGCCCCTGTCTTTCAGGGAAAAAAAGATGCTGGAAAAATCGAGGGAGCTAATCATCAGCGAGCTGGCCGCCGCCTCCGGCCTCTGTGCGGACAAAATTAGCGCCAAACTGGACCAGTGCCTGGCCGGATGCCTCAGGGACCTGAAGTCAGGGTCCGCCTCATAAGCCGCCTCCAATGCTGACTCAGATTGGCCTGTTCCTTATGTTTCTGGTTCTGAGCGCTTTTTTTTCCTCTTCCGAGACAGCTTTCCTGTCGGTCAACCCTTATACTCTGGAGAACCTGGAAAAGAAGGGCTCGGGACGGGCCAGGCTCATCAGAAAAATGATGGCCCGGCTCAGTGAGCTCCTGTCCACCATCCTGATAGGCAATACCCTGGTCAATGCGGCCGCAGCTTCCATTGCCACCTCCATTTTTGTCAGGCTGTCTTCAGACCCCAACCGGGCCGTGGTGCTGGCCACTCTGACCACTGCCATTCTGATTCTGGTGTTCGGCGAAATCACCCCCAAAACCATTGCCGCCTACCGCCCCCTGCAGACCACCTCAATTTTTATTCATCCGGTCCGGCTCCTCTATTATCTTTTTTACCCCCTGACCTGGCTCTTTTCCCTCCTGACCGGGGTTTTCCTGCCCCGCGAGGAGAGGCGCCGATTCCTTTCCACCCGGCATCTGAGCGAGGAAGAGATAAAGGTGGCCATAAGCTCCGGAACCCGGGGACTCTCCCGTTTCCGGCGGAAAATGCTGGCCGGCGTTCTCGACCTGAGCCGCCGACCGATTAAAGAAATCATGGTTCCCCGCACCCAGGTCCGGGCTCTGAGAATCAATTCCACCCTGTCCGAAGTCCTGAAGATTATTCAGGAAAGCGGTTATTCCCGCTATCCGGTCTTCCGTAATACTATAGACAACATCGAGGGCATCATCCACGCCAAGGATATTCTTCCTGTTGCTCACTCCGGCGGGGAATTCAGCCTGGGCCGGCTGCTGCGCCGCCCGCTGTTCGTCCCGGAACTGGCCAGCATTGAGCAGGTCCTGGTGCAGATGCAGGAAAAAGCTGTCCATCTGGCGCTGGTGGTGGATGAGTTCGGAAGCTTTGAAGGCATAGTCACACTGGAAGATATAATGGAAGAGATCGTCGGTGACATCCGCGACGAATATGACCGCCAGGATGAGGGCTGGTACCAGAAGGTCGGGGAAAACGAATATCTAATCAAAGGCACCGTCCCCATCAAAGAGATAAACGAAGTTCTGAACCTGGGCATTCCTGAGAAAAAGGATTACAACACCCTGGCCGGATTATTTCTCTATTACTACGGGCACCTGCCGCTGGAAAAGGATTCCGTGACCATCAACTCGCTGCAATTCACCGTGGAAAAAATGAGCCGTCGCCACCTCAGCCAGATCCGGGTCAAGCTGCTGCCCGGGAGGACTGAAGGGCAGGAAACATGAAAATCGTAGCCACCAACAAGAACGCCCATCACAATTACGAGATCCTGGAGACCATGGAGGCGGGCCTGGCCCTGACCGGGAGCGAGGTTAAATCCATAAGGGAAGGCCGAATCAGCCTCAAAGAAAGTTACGCTGACTTTCAGGGCGAAGAACTCTTTCTTATCGATTGCAATATCAGTCCCTACCATGCGGCCAACGTTTTTAACCACGAGCCGACACGAGCGAGAAAGCTCCTGCTCCACCGCCGGGAGCTGAAAAGGCTGGCTGGAAAAGTCCAGGAGCGGGGGCTGACTCTGATCCCGACCCGGGTCTATCTCAACGACCGGGGGCTGGTCAAGATAGAACTGGCCCTGGCCCGCGGAAAGAAAACCTTCGAAAAACGTGAAACCATCAAGAAAAGGGATGTTGAGCGAGAAATAAGGTCTGAGCTCAAAAAACGACTGCGCTGACGACTAACCGACTTTGCCGCTGACCATCTTCCAGGCAAGCCACAGCGCTTCCCTGAAACTCTCCAGGCTGGCCAGTCCTTTGCCCGCCAGCTCAAAAGCGGTCCCGTGGTCTGGAGAAGTCCGGATGAAGGGGAGACCCAGGGTCAGGTTGACACCCTGTTCAAAGGACAGAAGCTTGAAGGCAATCAGTGCCTGGTCATGGTAAAGGGCAACTACCATTTTCCCGGGACTGTCCAGGGCTTTCAGAAAAATGGTATCAGCCGGGAACGGGCCGGAGAGACTCAAGCCTGCAGACCTGGCCTCAGCCACCGCCGGTATGATTTCCTGCCCTTCTTCCTGCCCCAGAGCTCCGTTTTCTCCGGCATGGGGGTTCAGGCCACAGACCAGCAACTCTTCCACTGCCAGGTTCCATCGGACGAGATGTTTTCCCAGCAGGCGGAAGAAAGTGGCCAGGTTCTGCCGGCGTACCCGGCTGATGGCTTCCCTGAGTGGCAGATGATGGGTGAAGAGGGCCACCTTAAGCCGGTTTGACCAGAAAGTCATAATGGCTTCCGGAAATAGCGATTCCAGATATTCAGTATGTCCCCGGTATATTATTCCGGCCTGATGCCAGCCCTCTTTGGAAATCGGTGCGGTCACCAGAGCCTGGACCTCACCACTGTCTGCCGCCGAAACCGCCTCGCGGAAAAAATCAAATGAGACCCGCCCGCCGGCGACGGTAGGGGAGCCTGGTTCGAGTTTTTCCAGAGGCAGACCCGTTTCCCGCAACTCAATGTTGCCCGCGGACAGGGCTGCAGGCAGCAGGTCGGAAGACAGGCCCAGGTGCCGGGACCAGTCTTCCAGTATTCTCCTCTGGCCAAAAATGATAAACCTGGCTTCGGGCAGACTGGAAACTTCCTTCAGGGTGCGAAGAATTATTTCCGGGCCGATACCGGCCGGGTCGCCCAGAGTCAGGCCTATAACCGGAATCTTCATTTAGATTTTCTAAAATTGTTGCTGTCTTCAGCTTCCGGTTGTTTTTCTTCCTGCTCCAGCTTGTACAGATATTTTACCTGGCGCTTGTAAATCAAAAGGTTGGGGGCTCCTTCGCGGTTCAGCTTGAAGCAGTTACGGTCATACCATTCAATATAGCCTTCTACCCGTTCTCCGTCGGCCAGGACGACAGCCATAGGGGTCCTCTTGTTCATCTGCTTCAGAAAATAATAATTTTCGGCATGGGTATCGGTCGGGGGAGGCATCTTTCTCTTGGCCGCTTCCTTTTCCTTGGCCTCCTTGCTAATTTTTTCTTTGATTTCGGAAAGGTTGGGCCTGATTAGTTTTCTTTGCATCGGTACCCTCGCTATGAGAGAAGAAAATCTTTGCTAAGATATTAACACCCGGAAAATAAAATTGCAACCAATTAATTTTTTGCCCGGCAGAACAGCCTTCGTGTCCGGAAAAATTCCGGGCCCTGCCCGTCACTTTTCCCCGGGTCGATAAGATTCTGCTGTCCTGGCAGATATGCTGGACCTGCCAGAAATTACCCTGGCAGCAGCCGGAACTCTTTCCCTTTCTCAAAATATCTATCTCAGAAAATCCGGGACTATCCTTTTGCCTTCCTCCCGTGCACTTCTGGTTGAACCGCGAGCAGTTGCTTGATTTTCCTTACGTTGTTCCATAGAATTGAAGGCAGTGAACCCAATGGGCAGACGTTACCTGTTTTATGGCCTGTGGCTTCTTTTTTGTATGAGCCTGGGCCACATCATCATCCATGATTTTGTCTGCCACGAAGAACTTCATCAGCTGGTAAACCCGGTCCATCATTATTTCCATAATCCCGTCGGAAGCAGTCAGGATCTGGTTCTGTCAACACCCGAGAGTTCAGAAAAATTATTTCCGCAGGTTATAGATTTCCGAGCCTCAGACTATACACCTTCCATCTTTCACCCGCCCGATTAAGGCCTGATTACCTTACTCATCACCTTTCCAATCCGGAGGTAACCATGTCATTTGCCCTGATTTTTCTATTATTATTTTCCCCTGGAACACAGGCGGAGGAGCTGCCCGCGCTTTCACTGTCAGTGGATCAGGCCGTGGAACTCGCCTGCCGGCAGAATCCGGCACTTCAGGCTCTGGAGAGAGAAATTGAAACCGCCAGAGGCCAGGCCAGGATTGACTCCGCTCTGCCCGATGCTGAACTCGGACTGGAAGTGGCCGGGCTGAATTTTTCTGGCACCGGCACAGTCGAACAGGAAACCAGCCTGGGGTTATCCCAGGCCGTTCCTTTCCCCGGGAAATTGAGATTGCGGGCCAGGGCCGGGCGGCTGGCTGAGGAGGAGGCCGCTCTAAAGCTGGAAAGAGCCAGAATACTTCTGGCTTCAGAGGTCAGAAAAGCTTATTACCGGAGCCTTCTCCAGCAGAGAACTGTGGAAATCCTGTTAAAAAACCTGGAACTTCTTGAGGATATTCAGAAAAATGCCATTTCCCGCTATGCCCTGGCCGCCGTGCCCTACAGTGATATTCTCAGGGTCAGGCTGGAGATGGCCCGGACCCGAAACGACCTGCTTGAGGCCCGTAAAGAACTGGTTATTAGCTTTCAGGAATTGAGGCGCCTGCTGGGACTGAAGGAAGACCTGGAGCTGGTTCTGACATCCGGCTTTGAAGCCAGGGAACCCTATCCTCAACTGGACGAAATGCTGACCCGCAAAAAAGAGCTCAGCCCGACTCTCAGGCTGGCCCGGCTGCGCCAGAACCGGGCCGAACTTCTGGTCAGGCTGGCTGCCCGGGGCCGTTTTCCGGATTTTTCATTTGGATTCTATTCTCCGAGCAAGAAGCTGGGGGCAGCTGGATTCAGCTTCGGCCTCAGCTATCCTCTATTCACAAGAAAACGTCTGACCGGAGAGAAAATCCAGGCCGAAGCCGAAAGACAAAAAGCCGGATTTGAAATCCAGGCCGCAGAGAGATTCTTCGAATCCCGGACCAGACAGGTAGCGGCCGAAATCATCCAGAGCCAGGAACAGATCAATATTTTTGAAGCCAGCCTTCTTCAGGATTCCCGGGCCGAGCTGGACAAGGCCCTTCAGGATTACCGGCTGGGAAAACTTGATTCCCTCAGCCTGATGGACCTTTACCGCAGCTTCAGCCTGGTTTCTCTGGAATACTACCGGGCCATTTACCTCTACCAGGCAGCCCTGGCTGAATTCCTGGTCGCGGGTGAAAACTATGAATAGAAGAGATTTTTTTATGCCCTGGAGAATTAACATGTGTGAAAAAAAATTCATCCCACAAATAATTGTCACGGTCATCTTTCTGCTGACGGTTTTTTCCCATACTGGCTGTAACCGGCCCCCGTCCGGAGGTCAAACTTCAGGTCCGGCCGAGGGGGGAGAACATCAGTCCGAACATATCATGTTAACAGCCGGGGCCGAGCAGCTGGCCGGAATAAAACTGGCCAGGTTGAGTCCGCAGTCTCTGAGCCCTGAACTGGTCGTCCCGGCGGAAGTGACGCTCAATCCGCGGACCTTTTATCGTCTGACGGCCAGGGTTTCGGGCCGCGTGGAACAGCTGCTGGCCTATGAGGGAGACCGGGTTACAAAGGGCCAGGTTGTGGCCAGGTTGTTCAGCCTGTCTTTTCTGGAAGGTCTGACCGAGCTCAGGCTGGCGGCCGACCGGCTGGCCAGGCTGGAGAAAATGAATTCGCCCGAAAAGGACTCCGCCCGGGCAGTTCTCCAATCTGCCAGAGATAAGCTTCGCCTGCTCGGATTGACCGATACAGACCTCGACCGCCTGTCCCGGCAGGAAGGGGGTCGGGCCCTTTATGAAGTGACCAGCCCGGCCGACGGCCAGGTTGTGTCCACAACCGTCTTCCCCGGAGATTCCCTCGAAGCCGGGGCTCCCCTGATGGAGATCGCTTCCTATGCGTTGCTCTGGATTGAAGGCAGAGTTCAGGAAAAAGACCTGGGGTTTTTAAGACCCGGACAGACTGCGGTCATAAGAACGCCCACCTACCCCGGTCTGGAATTTAAGGGGCAGGTAACCTTTATCGCCCCGGCCATGGATAAATCAACCAGGACCCTTAAGGTCCGGATTGAAGCAGCTAATCCCGCCGGACGGCTCAAGCCGGGGATGTACGTTGACCTTGTTCTCAAGATGCCGGAGCAAAAGGTTCTGGCTGTCCCCGCAGAAGCGGTGGTTGAGATTTCCGGGCAAAAAACGGTTTTCGTCCCCGAAGGTCGCGGGACCTACCGCCCGCAGCCCATCCAGACCGGCACACCGGTCGGTGACTGGCTTCCGGTAATTTCCGGCCTTAAGGCCGGGGATGAATATGTAGCCTCCGGAGCGTTCATGCTGAAAGCAGAACTGCTCAAACACACCCTGGGCGAAGGAGGCCATGACCATGATTGACCGGGTCATCAATTTTTCACTCCGGGAGCGCCTCCTGGTCATAATTCTGATAGCGTTGATACTGGCCGCCGGAATTTATTCATTCCTCAGGCTGCCGATTGATGCCTTCCCCGACGTCACCAGCGTCCAGGTAGAAATCCTCTCCTATGCTCCTGGCTATTCTCCTTTTGAAGTGGAAAAATTTGTCACCTTCCCCCTGGAGCTCACCCTGCGTGGCCTGCCCGGTCTGACCCAGCTGCGTTCGGTTTCAAGGTCCGGACTTTCTGTCATCACGGCTGTCTTTGCAGACCGGACCGATATTTACTTCGCCAGACAACAGGTTTATGAGCGACTGTCGGAAGCCAGGGAAAAAATGCCCGAAGGTGTTGAAATCAGTCTTGGTCCGGTGGCCACAGCCATGGGGGAAATCTTCCAGTACACCATCGAAGGCAATGAGCCAGCAAACGAAGAGGACTGGATTTCTTATCTCACCGAACTAAGGACCATCCAGGACTGGGTTATAACGCCGGTCCTGAAAAGCCTTCCTGGAGTGATTGACGTTAATTCGTTCGGAGGATACATCAGGCAATACGTGGTCAAAGTCGACCCCGGACGGCTTCTTCAGTACGACCTGACACTGTCACAGGTAGTGGAGGCAGTCAGGGCCAGCAACCTCAATGTGGGCGGTAACGTCATCGAGCGGGGACAGCAGCAGTTCCTGGTCCGGGGCACCGGGTTATTCAACAGCCTGGAAGACATCGGGCGCTCGGTAGTCAGGGCCGAGAGGGGAGTACCTATACTCCTTAAAGATATAGCCACTGTGGAATCCGGATTTGCCGTCCGCCATGGGGCAGCCCTCATCAACGGAGAAAAAGAAGCGGTGGGGGGTATCGTCCTGATGCTCAAGGGAGAGAACAGCCGGCTGGTAAGCCGCCGGGTGGAAGAAAAGGTTGAAGAAATAAACAACAGCGGTCTGCTTCCCCCCGGGCTTAAAATCGTTCCCTTTTATAAACGGACGGATATCGTTGAGAAAAGCATCCGGACGATTGAAGAAGCACTTCTGCTGGGAGCCCTGCTGGTCGTCCTGGTAATTTTTGTTTTTCTCCGCAGCTTCCGCGGGTCTCTGGTGGTTATCCTTGCCCTGCCCCTGGCGGTATTGCTGACCTTTGTGGTCATGAAGCAAACCGGGCTGACGGCCAATTTAATGTCTCTCGGCGGGCTGGCCATTTCTATCGGCATGATAATAGATGCAGCCATTATCCAGGTTGAAAACATCCAGCGTCATCTCTCGGAAAACCGGAAAAAAGACCTGAGCACCTTCCTGCGGGCCGTACTGGAGGTAAGGAAGCCAAGCATATTCGGGGAAATGATCATTGCTCTGACCTTCATCCCGCTGCTCAGCCTCCAGGGCATAGAAGGCAAAATGTTCTCCCCCCTGGCCATAACCCTGTCAATAGCTATTATCTGCTCCTTGCTCATCTCGCTTTTTATAATTCCGGGCCTGGCCTATCTTATCCTGAAGGTCCCCGGAGAACGTCAGGACCGGTTAATGAAAACGCTCAATAAAATCTATACCCCTGCTCTGCGCTGGTCACTCCGGCATGGCTGGCTGGTGGCCGGGTTAATGGTCCTCCTCCTTGTCGTTAGCCTGGCAATCATCCCTTCTCTCGGACGGGAGTTCATCCCGATCATGGACGAAGGGGCTTTTGATATGGACATTCAGATGCTACCCGGGATCTCATTGACCAAAGCCCTTGATATCACCCGTGAAGTCCAGAGGCGATTGAAACAATTTCCGGAGCTGGAGACCGTCGTTTCGCGGACGGGACAGACAGGCATCGCGCTGGAAGCCAGGGGGGTGGAGAAGACCGGCTTCGTTGGCTCGCTCCGACCGCGCCGGGAGTGGAGCTCGGCCAGAACCAGAGAAGAGCTAACCGAAAAAATGCGCCGGGCAATAGAAGATATTCCTGGAATATCATTCTCCTTCAGTCAACCCATTGCCTGCCGAATCGATGAACTGGTGGCCGGCACCAGGGCCCAGCTCATAATCAAGCTTTTCGGTGAAGACCTGGAGGTGTTGAAGACTAAAGCGGCTGAGATTGCCGCCGTGATCAGAGAAATCCGCGGGACCTCTGACCTGGTAGTGGAAACCGTCTCCGGCCAGCCCTATCTTTTGGTCGACCTCGACCGACAGGCTCTCCAGAGGCACGGCCTCAGGGCCGCCGATGTCCTGTCCATGGTGGAAATCGCTTCGGCCGGCAGGGTGCTGACCAGGATGTATGAAGGGGAGCGGGCTTTTGACGTGGTCATCAAATACCCGGAAAATTTGCGTCGTTCAGCCGACCAGCTGCGGGAGCTGCTGGTTGACACTCCGGGGGGATACCGCCTGCCCCTCGGTCAGCTGGCTCGCATCCAGGAAGTGGAAGGCCCTGCCCAGATCAGCCGGGAAGCTGGATTCCGGAGAATAGGCCTTGAAGTCAACATCAGCGGGCGAGACCTGGGCAGTTTTGTCGACGAGGCCCGAGAAAAAATCAAGCAGCAGGTGAGTCTGCCGCCCGGTTACCGTCTGGAATGGGGAGGACAGTTCGAAAACCAGCAGCGGGCCATGCGTCGCCTGGCCATAATAATTCCGGTTACCCTGCTCTTCATTTTTTTCCTT
>Ga0172365_10001314_pt1 | contig 17925 bp, 15 predicted proteins | sample LakKivSesite48cm_FD_114535 | JGI IMG/M metagenome (GOLD analysis project Ga0172365, IMG submission 114535) | Sediment microbial communities from Lake Kivu, Rwanda - Sediment site 48cm | ecosystem: Environmental > Aquatic > Freshwater > Lake > Sediment | place: Rwanda: Western Province, Lake... | reverse complement strand
GAATGAACAATGCCCGTTGTTCATCTTGGAGGGAGGGACCCCATGATTCGAAAACGTATATGGATCGGCATCTTTCTGGCAGTCGTGTTACTAGGAGCAGTGCCGGTCTCTTCTCTGTCTGCGCCAGCTCTCTCGCGGCCAGTGCAGGCAGGACAGGAATTGTTGAAGAACCCAGGATTCGAGGGCATCACCTGTGCTCCTGGCTCGGCCTCTGGCTGGTGCAACGACAACTGGACCCGTGACACGTTCACTGGTGTGGTCTACCAGGAAATTTTCACTCCCCAGGGATGGGTCACTTACTGGAGTGAAGGAACTAACCCCACTGACGGGCGGCAATACGGACGGCCGGAATGCAAAGTCATCCCCAATCAAGCACCTTTCGTGGGGCCGCCAGCCCGCATCCACGGCGGTAACTATGCGATCATGCAGTTCGGCTTTTACCGGGCGCTTGACTCAGGTGTCTATCAGGTCGTCAATGGCCTGAGCCCCAGTGCCAGTGTCCAGTTCTCCGCCTATGCGCATGCCTGGAGCTGCTCTGACGATGCACACGGTGCTCTTTCCTGCGACAATCTAAGCAATATGCTTTTCCGCGTGGGCATTGATCCCGACGGGGGCGCCGATCCCTGGAGCCCCAACATCGTCTGGGCCAGCGGGTACTCCAACGACACGTATCGCTTGATCGGGCCGGTCCAGGCGCAGGTCGGGGGTGCAGGTACCGTCACCGTCTTCCTGCGGGCGACCGCCGCGTGGCCTTTTAAACACAACGATACTTACTGGGACGACGCTTCCCTCGTCTACACCACCCCGCCTACGCCGCCGACGAACACCCCGCCCCCTGCGCCGCCCACCCCCACGTATGGCCCTTCGCCCACGCCGCGCCCGACTCCTACTCCCCGCCCTGATGGCGCCGTTGTCCACGTCGTCGAGCCTGGCGATACGATCTTTGGCATCGCGCTGGAGTACGGTGTGGAGGCGGACCAGATTCGCCGGCTTAATGCTGGCTCGATTGGCGAGGGTGGCCTGATCGTCGTGGGGCAGGAACTGGTGATCTCCATGCCCAGCCAGGCGCCCACCCCTACGCCGCCGCCTGCGCCTCCTACGCCTGTACCGACGCTTGCGCCCCAGACCACAGTGACAGTAGAGAGCGCCGGGGGGGCCTCCATCTGCGTGCTGGCCTATCACGACCGGAACAGCGACACGTTCCGGGCTGCTGACACGGAGGAACTTTTGCCTAACGCAGAGTTTACGCTTGCCGATACCTCTGGCGTGTTGAATCGCTACACTTCCGATGGCATCAGTGAACCTTACTGCTTCACCGGGCTTGCTCCAGGCGCCTATCGGGTGATCCAGAGTGCGCCTCCAGGTTACACGCCCAGTGGGCCGGCCGAGTGGCCCGTGGCAGTGACAGAGGGAGCCAGCATTGACGTTCAGTTTGGTAACGTGCGCAGCGAAAGCCCGGCAGCCCCCGGCGAGACCGCCGAGCCTACGCCAGCCAGTGAGGAAGGCAACAAGCCGGCCGGTGCTTCGACCACGGGTGGCATCTTTGCGACTGTCGCTAAGGTGAGCGGCATACTGGTGCTGGTCCTGGCCGCAGGCGTTGCAGCGCTGTTCTTCCTCAATCGGCGAAGGATGTAACCCCGCCCCTGCAACGGTCAGATTCGTTTATGGAGCGTCGCCAGGAAAGTGCCTGGCGACGCTTTTTGGTTGTATCTCAGTACGCGTTCGGCGGTTCGGCCAGGTTAAAGATTGTGCGGATCAGGATCTTGATGTCCAACAACAGCGACCAGTTCTCAATGTACCACAGGTCGTACTTGGTGCGCTCGACGATCGAAGTGTCGCCGCGTAGCCCGTTGACCTGTGCCCAACCGGTCATGCCCGCCTTCTCCCAGTGGCGATCCATATAGCGCGGGATCGAACGACGAAACTGGTTGACGTAAACGGCGCGCTCGGGCCGCGGTCCCACCAGGCTCATTTCCCCAATCAACACGTTGATAAACTGGGGCAATTCATCTATGTTGATGCGGCGGATGGTGCGACCCAGCCGGGTGATGCGAGGATCGTCCTCGACCGTCCAGCCAGGGCCGTGCGCCTCGGCGTCCTGCCGCATCGAGCGGAACTTGAGCATCAGGAAAGGGCGAGCATCCAGCCCCATCCGCTCCTGGGCATAGAACACCGGTCCTCGCGAATCCAGTTTGATCAGAGCCGCCATGAGCATCATCAGCGGCGAAACCAGCACCAGCCCGCAGGCTGCCCCAACGATGTCCATCAACCGCTTGGCCATACGCTTCCAACCACGCAGCGCAATGTCGCGTACGGTCAGCAACGGCAGCCCTCCCAGATCACCAATGCTTACCTGGCTGGCCATGATCTGGAATACGTCGGGAAAGACCTTGATCGTCACCTTGCCCCGCTCGCATTCCGAAATTAGCGTCAGAATGTCCTGGTGCGTTGCCTCTGGCAGGGCGATGATGACCTCGTCAATGCGGTGCTTGTCAATGATAGGTGCCAGATCGCTGGCTGACCCAAGGATCGAAGCCGCCGAGGAACCCCCATTCTGATCATTGACGGTGACAAAGCCCACAACTTCATACCCCAGGCCAGGGTTCGACTGGATTTTTTGGACGATCATCCTTCCCACGTCACCCGTGCCAACGATGAGCACCCGGTCACGCCCCCATCCCTGCCTCCGCAGCCTGGCACGGACCTGCCCGTGCACAACCCGGCCGAGGGTGACGAACACAATCGTGAGCCCCCAGCCGTAGAGGAGCATCCCCCGTGAGTAGTCTAATTCCAGAGGGCTATTCTTGAAAAGCAGCGCAGCGAGCGCCACACCCATCAACGTGCCCACGGTCGTGAACGCAAAAATAGAGTAGAACTCGTCCGTGCGTGAGGGACCACGGGTCAGGCGGTAAAGGCGGGAAAAGGCAAACACTCCCAGGACAGACAGGGCCTGGATGAGCACGATGCTGGCATACTCGAAGAACCCCCCCATGCCCTTGGCCTCTTCGGGCCAGGGAATCCAACGGCGCATCCAATAGGCCAGGAAGAAGGCCAGGCCGACCATCGCCATGTCGGTGAGAGCTAACGTGAGCACGAAGATGACCTGCGTCTGCGTCTTCGACCTCATAGCCTGGCCTCCGCCCGCTGTTTCAGGATGAATGCCTGCCGCCATTGTTCCAGCCTCTGTCGCGCCGCAATGGCACTGACGATGAGTACGTGTAGCCACCAGGGAGTCTGTGCGGCATAGTGCTTGCGGTAGAAAATGCCCATCGCGCGGTAGAACTCGACCTGAGCACGCGGGCTATGGCGGCTGGCGGCCCGCTTGACGTGTTGCACTGTCACAGTCGGGTTATAGTAGATCTTCCAACCGGCCGCCTTGATGCGGTAGGCCCAATCCAGGTCTTCGCCGTACATGAAAAACTGCCCATCCATCAACCCCACCTGGACGATGGCCTCCGTCCGCACCAGCATAAACGCCCCTTCGATGGAATCCACCTCAGTAACCTGGTCGGGGTCGAGGTACGTCAGGTTATAGCGGCCAAATCGCTGACTGTGGGGGAAAAAACGCGGCAGGCCCAGCAGGCGGTAAAGGGAAACTTCCGGGGTCGGGAACGAACGCCGGCAGGCCAGGTCGAGCGAGCCATCGGGGAGTACCAGTTTAGGGCTTGCCATACCTGCATTGGGGTATTCGACCATAAAGTCCAGCATCCGCGCCACTGCGTCTGGCGGCAATTCAGTATCGGGGTTCAAGAGTAAGGCAAAGGCAGGTAGGTGATTGGCTGGCTGGTGAGTCGGTTGGTTCGTCGGTGGGTGGTCGGTGAAACCGAAGGCCCGGAGGCCCTGGTTGTTGGCACTGGGATAGCCCACGTTTTCTGCATTGACGACCAGCCGTACCTGGGGAAATTCAGTGGCGACCATCTCAGCACTGCCATCTGGCGAAGCGTTGTCCACGACGCACACTTCAAAAGTAAAATTGCCCTGACTGGCGTAGACTGAACGCAGGCAGGTGCGCAGCAACTCGCGGGTGTTGTAACTGACGATCACAATTCCCAGGTCAGGCATCGTCCACCGTAGAAACGCCCCGCCGGGAGGCGACTCCCTCGGAGGGGTGCGGTCGCCCCCAAGAGGCTATATCATTCTAACACAAAGAGACCATGTGTCAAACGGGACCTGTTCATTCTCTCACGTCTAACTCGTATACCCGATAACGCTTGTCCAATTGCGCCCCCATGTGCGTCGCCAGCTTGTTGGTCATTGGATTGTCCTCGCCGGTGAGCGACATGTCCATCCACTGGTAGCCCTTGCGCAGCGTGGACCGGGCCATCTCCAGGTAGATCAGCGCGTCCAGGCCCCGTCCCCAATATTCAGGCAAGAGTGCCATAATCTTGAAACTCACACCCCGCATGCGACGGCTGTGCCACCACAACTGGAGGTAATTCCAGGGGTAGCGCAGGCCGTTGCAATGGAGCAGCGCCTGGTTGATGTCGGGCAGACCCAGCCCAAAGCCCACCTCGCGCCCATTCACCTGCGCGAAAACGGCAAAGTCAGGGTCAATCAGTGGTCGCAGTTTCTCGGCCTGCTGACTCCATTCGCGCTCTTCCATGGGCGTGAACTCTGGCAGAACGGCCAGTGACCCGTTGTAGATCTGGCGTGCGATCTCCATGTCACTGTCCCAATTGTCGAGACTGGCGTGGCGCACGGTGTAGCCATACCGCTGGCGAGCATACTCGGCGACGCGCACCAACCTGGCCGGCAACACGTCGTCGCCTGTACCAGCAGGCAAGGCGTCCCGATACATCCGGTAGGCCAGCGAGTCCATCCACTTCCGGAAGCCGTACCGCTCGACCAGGTCCACGTAATAGGGCGGTGTCCACCCCATCAAGATTACCGGTGGAGTGCCCCGGCCTTCGATCAGCAACCCCGGCTCGTCGTTGGCGCTGAAACTCTGCGGGCCGCGCAGTGTGGCAAGTCCCCGCGCCTGGGCCCACGCAACTGCTCGATCGAACAGTGCCTGCGCTACGGCATGGTCATCCACACACTCGAAGAAGCCGAAGGTGGCGATTTTCCCGTTGCACAGTTGATTCATGCGGTGGTCCACTGCCAACGCGATCGTCCCCACGGCCCGACCATCACACATCGCGATGAAAGGCTCTGCATCGCCGTACTGGAACAGGGGGTTTTGGCGCGGATCGAGCCGCGCAGTTCGCTCGCTCAGAATGGGTGGCACCCAGTTGGCATCGCCCTGGTAAATCTGCCACGGGAACAGCAAGAAGGCGCGCCGCTGGCGCGGAGTAACGACTGGCTCGACGCTGAGTGCTGAAAGCATACTCCTCCTCCAACGACAGGACTCTCAACCGCGCTGATTATAGCACACTAGCTCCAGGCTGAAAATTCTTGCTTCTGTTGCTCCTGGCCCTTGTCTCGAAGGCGTCTTGCGCCTTGACGAATGTGCCATTTTATCCTACAATCTCCACGAATGAGAGTGAGACCCCAAACACGAAAGCGACAATGAACACATTCAGACTAAGCCCACAAGACCAAACCGATCTGGTAAATTTTCTGCGTGATCTGGTTCAGATACCCAGCCCTTCGACCCAGGAGAGTACTGTTGCAGAGCGTATCGTCGCAGAAATGAAGCGCCTGGGCTTCCGCAACGTATGCACTGACTGTATCGGGAACGTCATCGGTTGGATTGGGCCAGGCCACGGCTCACTGCTGATGTTCAACGGTCACATGGACACCGTGCGGGTCAGCGACCCTGAAACCTGGAGCCACGACCCTTTTGGAGCCGAGGTCGAGGACGGTGTACTCTACGGTGTGGGTACCTGCGATATGAAAGGTGGGCTGGCAGCCATGATCTACGGCGCCAAACTCCTGCGCGACGCAGGCACAGCCCTGAAGGGCGACGTCGTCGTGGCTTGCGTGGTGCAGGAGGAACCGTGCGAAGGATTGGGGTCCAGTGTGCTGGTCGAGGAGGATGGGATACGTCCAGACTGGGTAGTGCTGGGCGAGCCGACCGGTTTAGACGTCAGCCGTGGGAAGCGGGGTCGGCTGGAGATGCGCCTCGTCACCCACGGACGCTCGGCCCACGCCGCCTGTCCTGACCTGGGCGAAAACGCCATTTACACTTCCGCACGGCTGGTATTCGGCCTGGAACTGTTGGCCGGACAGTTAGGCAGTGACGACTTCCTCGGTCCTGGCACCCTGGCAGTGACCGGTATCGCATCCAGCGCCAGCGGCCGCAACGTCGTCCCCGACCGCTGCGAGTTAATCATTGACCGCCGCCTGACACTGGGCGAAAACGAAACGAAGGCGCTGGCCGAAGTGCGGCGGGTCATTGCCCGCGAGGGTGTGCGCGCAGAGGTGGACGTGACCGAGTACCACGCCGCCAGTTATACCGGCTACGCCTGCCACGCCCGTGAGTCCTACCCCGCCTGGGTGTTGGCGGAGGATCACCCCCTGGTAGTGAGTACCGTGCGTGCCGTGCGGGAGCAGTCGAAACGCCGGCCCCGCGTGAGCCGCTGGGACTTTTCGACCAGCGGAGTCTACACGGCAGGGATGGCTGGCATCCCCACCGTGGGTTTCGGGCCGGGCGACCCTCACCAGGCCCACACGACCGACGAGTGCGTGCGGCTGGCCGACGTCTACGCTGCCGCCGAAGTGTACGCCCGGCTGGCAGTGGAATTGTTAGGGGTAGAATAGCCACTAAACGAGAGGAGAATCCCATGAAGTCAGAAAACATTCCTGCTGGAGCCACGCAAGACGAGCGTATCCTGGCCGCGCTGGCTCACGCCAGTGTCATCCTCCCCTTCTGGGGACTCATCGGCGCAATTGTCATCTGGGCGACACAGCGGGAGAAATCGCGCTTCGTCGGTTTCCAGGCCCTGCAGGTGATAACCTACCAGCTTGTTCTCATCGTCGGCGGCTTTCTTGGCGTGGCCTGTTACATGTGCTCCTTCTTCCTGATGATGTTCCTGGGACTGCCGATAGGAGCCTTGGCTGCGCAGAACATGGCCACGCCTGACTTCTTCGGCGGGTTGCTGGCCATAATTATCAGTGCCTTTCCCTTCTGTATCATGGGCATACTTGGGCTGGTTGGGCTTGCCTACGTGCTCTACGGCCTGTACGGCGCAGTGCGGGTGCTGCAGGGCCATGATTTCCGCTATGCCATCATCGGGCGCCGGCTGGAACAGTACCTGGAGCGGGAAGTACCAGTGGCGTGAGGGAAAGACTATACATCACCGCTGAGATTGCCCTTGCACTCCAGGCAGGCATGCCGGTGGTGGCGCTGGAGTCGGCGCTCGTCACCCACGGCTTTGCATCTCCGGCCAATCTGGACATCGCGCGGCGGATGGAAGCAGCCGTGCGCCAGGCAGGGGTACTGCCGGCTACCATCGCCGTGCTGGAGGGGGAAGCGCGGGTGGGGCTCTCTGACGAGGAACTGGTACGGCTGGCCTCCGACCGGTCCGCCCGCAAAGTTAGCTTGCGTGACCTGCCCCTCGTGCTGGCTCAGGGTGTGAGTGGCGGCACGACCGTCGCTGCGACGATCCATCTGGCCCACCGCGCCGGTATTCGCGTCTTCGCTACGGGCGGCATCGGCGGTGTACACCGGGGGCGCCCGCAGGACGTCTCGGCCGATCTGCCTGCATTGGCGTCCAACTCCATCGTCGTCGTCTGCGCCGGGGCCAAGGCCATCCTCGATCTGCCGCGCACGCTGGAATACCTGGAGACGCACGGCGTGCCGGTGATCGGCTACAGCACCGACCAGTTCCCCGCTTTCTACAGCCGCAGCTCGGGATTGAAGCTGGATGCGCGGGTTGAGACGCCGGAGGAGGTCGCGCAGATGGCGCAGGCGCGGGCAGCACTGGGCCTGCCGGCCGCGCTCCTGGTCTGCGTCCCCGTGCCTGAGGCCGACGAACTCCCGGCCGGTGAGGCCGAAGCGGCGATCGCCCAGGCGGTAGAAGAGGCTGACATAAATGGTATCAGTGGCAAGGCACTGACACCGTTCTTGCTGGCGCGGCTGGTCGAGCTGACCGGTGGGCGGGCACGCCGCGCCAACGAAGCGCTCCTGCTCAGCAACGCCCGCATCGCCGCTCGTATTGCACGCGTGCTGGCAAACACCATGTCGCCCTGAGCGGGGCGAGATTCCTCGCTTGCGCTCGGAATGACGACCGTCACTTTGAGCGAAGTCGAAGGGTCTCCAACGCCAAGGAAGGAGTGTCCAATGCGTAATCCAGGATCGTTCCGCACGCTCGAAGCCACCGCCACCATGCTCTTTCTCGTCCAGGCCGTGCGCGTCCTCTTCTCCGTCCTCTTCGGTGTGATCTACGACGCCATCTTCTCAGGAACAGTCGCGCTCAGCACGTTGGGCCTCATCGTGCTTTTCATCATCGTTGCCTTGCTGGCTCCGCTCGCCGCCCCACGCCGCAACCCTCGTCCGGCGATGTTGGCCATGGCCCTCGTCGCCGCCCTGGCCCGCATTCCTCTGACGATCAACCTGCCAGCGGTACGGCTCTGGAGCAGCATCGTCATCGTCGGGACGGCCGGGATATACGCGGCTGTGTTGCTGCGCCGGCGCCCCCGCATCTTCCCGGCCGCGCTGCTAGTGGCCTTCGCCGCCGACCAGTTCCTGCGCGCCGCTGGCTACACCTACGACGTGGGGCTGCGTGATTGGTGGCTGCCCGTGCAGGCGGCGCTGTCGCTGGCGACGTGCGTCGTGGCCTGGCTGGCTTTCTCCCGCCCCCAGGCCGCGCCTCCGGCCGAGGAGCGCATCGGTTTCGCGGGTGGCCTGGCCGTGGGGGCGCTCCTGTTCCTGGAAACCTCGCTGCTGGGCTTCCCCAATGCGCTGGCCCGCTGGAGCGGGGCGGACTATGCGATCGTTGCGCCGCTCCTGATGCTGGTCACGCTCCTGGCGCTCCTGCCCTCGGCACGGCGGGTGGCCATGCGCATCCTGCGAGGACCGTTAGGGAGGCTGAGCCTTGTGTTCCTGGCGCTGGCGGGGCTGGCGGCAGGCCGCATCGTGGGCGGAGCGATGGGGCTGGCCGGCATGCTCGTAGCTCAGTTCTTGCTACTCCTCGTGCCCTTCGGCCTGATGAGACCTCGCCGCCGCGAGCGGACCGGATTGGTGCTGGCGTTGGGGTTCCTTCTGTTCCTGTTCGTCAACCTGGCCTTCGCGTTTACTTTCACCTACCCCTACACCATCCCGGCCTTTCGGGGCCTGGGGCTGCCCGTTGCCCTGGTCGCGGCATTCGTCACCGCTCTCCCGGCCCTCTCCTCCTCCAATCGCAGATCGCAAATCGCAAATCGCAAATCGCCGGTGTGGCTGTCCATTGCCCTTGCGGTGCTCCTGGCTGTGATTTTCTCCTGGCCTTTGGCGCCCGACTTGAAGAGAGCCGGGCCTGTGCGTGTCGCTACCTACAACATCCACTACGGCTATAATACTCCCTGGCAGTTCAACCTGGAGGAGATCGCCCGCACCATCGAGGAGAGCGGGGCAGACGTCGTGGCGTTGCAGGAAGTGGACACTGGTCGCATCACCAGTTACGGCGTAGACGATGCGCTGTGGCTGGCACGCCGGTTGCGCATGCAGGCAGTGTACGGGCCGGCGCTGGAAGGGCTCTCAGGCGTGGCGTTGCTCACCCGCTTCCCCATCGCCGAGACTGACACGCAATTGCTGGCGAGCCAGTTGGAGCAGACGGCCATCGTGCATGCCCGCGTGCAGGTTGGCGATCGGCCACTAGATGCCTATGGCGTCTGGATGGGGCTAGAGCCGGAGGAGCGGGTGCGCCAGTTGGACGGCGCGCTGGCCTTCATCGGTGCCGCTTCGCCGGCCGTCTTTGGCGGCGATTTCAACTCCACCCCCGACTCAGAGGTCTATGCCCGCATCCAGGCCGCCGGGTTCGACGATCCTTTCGTCGCCGGGGGCTTTGAGCCTCTCCCTACCGACCCGGCCATTCACCCTACCCAGCGCATTGACTTCGTCTGGGCGCGCGGGCTGGAGGTGCGGGACGCGCAAGTGCTCGATTCGCTGGCCTCCGACCACCGCTGCGTCGTGGTCGAATTAGCGCTGCCGTAATCACAACTACACTGCCACTGGCACATACAGACTCAGGGGTATCTGGCTCAAACTGGTTTCCTGCCGGGACTTAATCCGCACAAACACGACAGGTCTACCCTCGCTGCCGTAGGTGTCCAGCAATTCCAGGTTGTATAGACGCATCTCGGGGTCATCGTCGGGTAAGATGACCAACTCAAAGTTATCTGGCAGCGAATTGAACGCTTGTGGGTGCTTTAGCAGATACCCCATCAACTTGCCTACCAAAGTGATATTCCGCTCGACAACGGTCTTAGGGACAACTCCTACCTTTGTGCTAACCATTCCTCATATCTCCGTCGGTATATACTCCAACTGTCAACCAGGTCTCTAATCGCGAATGTCAAAGCCTCGTTGTAATCCTGTACAGGTAACTCGGTCTTTACAGTTGCTGAATAGGGATGAAGCCTGTCGCGGTGCACAAAATTGTGAGCTGTGTCATATCGCACAACGGGTGTCCATTCGTCGTCGAAACGACATTCAAGTTGTACCACGAACTTGATGACCTGTCCTCGCTCCAATTCAAATTGGACTCGCAGAGCATCGGTGTCATCCAATAGGCGACGAAACTCGACTGTTCGCATTTCCTGATTTTGCGGCTAGCAGGCCAAAATCGCACTGACCTTATGTGACTGTGTGTCTATTAGGTGCGCCTATATTGTACGTCTTTCAGGCCACAAGTCAACTTCTATCTGCCCAGCAGGACATAAAGCAGCACAGCTAACCAAGCAATAGCCGTCACGATTGGTGTGCCCAATAGATAGTATTTGGAAGGCACCCGACCCCAAACCGGGGGGCTTATCCGCAGGCTATGAATTTGGAACATAGTATTGTCGGCATACTTTGTCCTTAGGTTTTCCCTCTGTGAGCGCCAGTGCTTCTGAAAACTCACAGTACGGCCGATTGACAATACCCAGACCAGGGAAAACAGGAAACCAAGGCTAACCAGGAAGGTTGTCCTGCAAGGAAGAATGCCGAAACCAGAATTGAATTCGTTACCATGAGCATTTCCAACTTGCTGGTTTTCACTGGGTTTCCAGACATCCAAAGGTCAAAAAGAAGCTTGTATTTTTCAATGGCCAGTTGCTCTTCTGTCTCCATTGGCTTTCCTCCGTCTAAAACTCATAGCGGTCATTTAACCATTCCGCCGCCACCTGCGGCAGCAGCGCCACCGACCCCTGCCGCACTGTCGGGTCGGGCAGCGACTCGATGAACGACGTCCCATACTTCTTCGTCAACAGCCGCCGGTCAAAGATCGCCACGATGCCCCGGTCGGTGCGCGTGCGAATCAATCGCCCAAACCCCTGCAGGAACAGCAAAATCGCCTCCGGCACCGCGTACTCGAGGAACGGCTGCTCGAACGTCTCGGCCCGCGCGGCGAAGATTGGGTCGCTGGGCACACTGAAAGGCAGCTTGGCAATGGCCAGGCAACTGAGCGCCTCGCCCGGCACGTCCACTCCCTCCCAGAAACTGCGCGTGCCCAGCAGCACCCGCCGCTCGCCCATGCGGAAATCCTCCAGCAGTTGCTCCCGCGAGATGCCCTCCCCCTGTGCTTCGACCGTGATGCCAGCCCGGGCCAGCGGCGCCCGGACGGCCCGCAGCGTCGTCCGCAGTTGGTTGTACGACGTAAAGAGCGCCAGCGCCCGCCCCTGCGTCGCCCGAAACAGCGCGGTCATCCCCTGCTCGACCGCCTGCTGGTAACCCGATTGGTTTGGCTCAGGGATGTCGTTCACCAGGTAGACCAGCGTCGAGTTCTTGTAGTCGAAGGGCGAGCCGACGGCGAGTTCTTCCGCCTCCCATGCGTTCAGCCGCTCGCGCAGAAAGTCGAACGTGCCGCCGGTGCGCAGCGTCGCCGACGTCAATATCAGCACATCCTTCTTGTGGAAGAGGTGCTCTTCCACCAGCGGCCCGACGTGCAAGGGAGCGGCGTGCAGCGTCAGGCGGTTGTTGCCTGTATCCGACTGCAGCCAGTAGATCAGCGATGGCGACGGGTGGCTGATCATCTGGCCCACCTGGCTCCTGGCCTCCCCCAGCCGCTGTGCCACGCCCAACAACTGCGCCTGCACATCCTCGGCGTCGGGGACCTGGAAGGCACTCAGATCGTCCAGCCCGCCCGCCAGCCGTTTCAGCCCGTCCTCCACGGTCGCCAGCGGTGCGTCGGTGTTGTCCCACGCGATCTCGACCCCTTCCCAGGCTGGCTGCACGCGCAGGCCCGACGTGACGCGCAGGTGGAAGGAATACTGGCTCGGCTGGTCCTGTTTCTGCTCCTCGACGAACTCCTCCAGCCGCTCGAAGAAGGTGTCCACCTGCCCCACGGCCCGCTCGACTGCCAGCCCAACCTTGCCGATGAAGAGTTCTATCTGTTCCATGATCTCGCGCGGCAGGTGTGCCTGTTGGCAGCGCCCGACCACCTCGGACAGCAGTCCGGTCACCCGGCCCGCCTGCCTGACCTGGCCGATCTCGTCCAACAGCCGCCGTAGTGCAGTGCGGTCGGTTTCAAAACTGAGCCCGTTGGTCGTCGCCGCTTCCAGGTGATGCGCCTCGTCCACAATGAGGTACTTGTACTCGGGCAACACACGGTTCTGCACCGCGACGTCCGACAAGAGCAGCGCGTGGTTGACGATGACCAGGTGGGCGGATTCCGCCGCGCGCCGGGCGCGGTAGAAGTAGCAATCGCCTTCGAGGAAGCGCTGGCACCGCTCCGGCTCGCAGCCCTCGTGCTCGGCCGAAAGTTGCCCCCAGATGGAGCGCTCGACCGGGTTGGGCAGGAAGAGCCCGTCGCCATCGCCGTCCGCCGTCTCGGGCAGCCAGACGAGGACCTTGGCCAGCACGCGCGCCTCGTCGGATGAACTCGCCCCCCGGCGGCGCAGCGCCTGCAGGCGGGCCGGGCAGAGGTAGTGCGAGCGGCCCTTGAGCACGGTGGCGTGAAATTCGGACGGCAGGACGCGCGCCAGGTCAGGCAGGTCCTTGCGATACAGTTGCTCCTGCAGGTTGATTGTGTTGGTGGAGACGACCACCCGCTCGCCATTCTGCATGCCCCAGTAGACGGCCGGGATGAGGTAGGCCAGCGACTTCCCGACGCCGGTGGGCGCTTCGACCAGCAGGTGCTCGCCCCGGTTGAACGCCTTGGCCACGCCGCGCAACATTGCTACCTGTTGGGGGCGGTACTCGTAGCCGGGGAAGTGGGACTCGAAGGCTCCGCCTTCCTCCAGGAATGCCGCCAATTGGTCCACGTCCAGTGGCGTTCGCTCGATGGCTGGCTGTAGGGGACGCGCCTTTTCCAGCGCAGCGAACAGCGGTCCCGCCGGGGTAGTCTCCACTCTGGGCCTGGCAGGCCGTTCGGGCGGATAAAGTCCCGCCTCCTCGATTGCAGCGCGGAAGAACATCGTGGCGGGCCACCTGGCCCGTTCGCCGTGGCTCACGATCTCCTTCAGCGTCCGCGGAGGCAAACTTGACGCCTCGCGGAACAGGATGCGGAAGAGGCGATGGGTGGCCTGTGCGTCGTCTAGCGCCCGGTGTGCCCGCTCCATTTCGACTCCCAGCATTTTCGCCAGCATCCCCAGGCTGTACCGCTCGGCGTGCGGGAGGAGGATGCTGGCCAGCTCGAACGTGTCGAGCAGTTCGTTCTCAAACGCGCGAGAATGGCGGCGCATGAACCCCAGGTCGAACTCGACACTGTGGCCCACGATGGGCCATTGGCCGACGAAGCGGGCCAGCCGCGACAGTACCTCGTGGATGCCAGGGGCGCCGGCCACGTCGTCGTCGCGGATGCCGGTCAGGTCGGTAATCGGGGCGGGAATCGGGCGGCCGGGGTCTACGAACGTGGAGAAAGTATCCAGGACCTCGTCGTCGCGGAACCTGACCGCGCCGACCTCGATGATCGCATCACGCTCCGCGTCGAGGCCGGTCGTCTCCAGGTCGAGGGCCACACAGGTTTGGGTCATGTTGTCTCATTTCTAGACCGCGACAAGCGGTTGAACCGCAAAGAATGTCAAGGGCGCAAAGGACCATCATGAACTCTTCGCGTTCTTGGCGCGCTTCGCGGTAAAGTCGAATACGGCCTCAAGCGCCTCTGTCCAGGCACTCAGGCCTCGTCCTTGTTGTAGCACGCGCAGCCCGTGTTCGGTGATGCCGCCAGGCGTGGCCAGCGCATCCAGTAGGCCAGCCAGTTCCTCATCCGGGTGGGCCAGCGCCATGTCGGCCGCGCCCCGCACTGTCTCCAGGACCAGGCTCCGCGCTGTCAGTGGTGGCACGCCGGCCTGGATGGCCCAGTTCACCGTCTCATCCAGCAGCGCGTATACCCAGCCATAGAAGGCGGCAATCACGCTGGCCGGGATGAAATGTGATTCTCCTGGCAGGACGTGCACCCGGCCCAGGAGCGCGAACAGCGCCCGCGCCTCTGGGTTGTCCGGGTACAGGAGCGTCGGGCTTTCGTTGATCGCGGCACAGGAGATGGGCAGCGCCCGCACCGCTGTGGCCGGTGATACAACCGGTTTCAGCGTTTCGAGCGGCAGAGCAGCCGCCACCGAGACGACCGTCTGTCCGGGCCGAAATGTGACGTCTTCGACCGCAGTTGTGGCGTCGCCAGGGCGGGTAGCCAGGATGATCAGGTCAGCCGCGTCCGCGACTGCCTGGTTGTCGGTCGCGATTGTCGCCCCGAACCGGGCGGCCAGACTTGCCGACCGCGCGGCGTTGCGGGGCGAGAGGACAATCTGGATGTCGTGACTGGCCCGCCGCAGGCCCTCGACCAGGTAGCTGGCCAAATGGCCGACGCCGATGATCCCGACCTGCTCGATCATGGAACTCGCTCCTGCGCCATTGCGAGCAGTGTCTCCAGCATGTCCTCGACCCGGTAGCAGACGACTGCTTCCAGCGCCTGCAACTGGCCGGTCACGTCCACCGGTAAGTCCGACGGGCTGTCGTCAAAGACCTGGTTTAACTTGCCCCCGATGAAGATTGGCCGCTCTAGCCCGATCCCTGCCATCTCCTGGCGCAAGGCTCGGAGATAATCGAGTGCGACGCCGCTGTACGTGCTGACGGCGATGAAATCGGCTCCAGTTGCGCTGGCCCGCTCGGCGACCGCGTACGGGTCGGCGCCCACGCCAGCGTCAACCACCTCGACGCCGAGCTGCCTGAGCACCATCTCGAGAAGGATCTTGCCGTATTCGTGCACGTCGGTGCAGGTCACGCAGGCGGTGAAGCCAGCCCCGCGTATCGCTTCCCGCTCGGACGGCGCCAGCGAGGCGACGATTTTCTCGCCCCTGGCCTCGAGCGCGGTCACAGTCGTCGCCTGCACGACCGGTACCCGTTTACGCGCCTGGTCTTTCCGTGGCTCACCCGGGCCGAACATCTCCTCCAATCGCCTGGCCCCGATCCGGCGGATGGCCAGCAGTAACTCGAACGGGTTGGCGGTGTTGATCCCGGCTTCGGCCAGGCCGCTCAGAACCCGCTCCTTGAAGCGCTGGCCACCAGCGACCAACTGATCGGCGATCCGCTCGGCCGCCGCCAGGTCGAACAGCGTCTCGAAACCCTCGGCCCGCTGGAGCAGCCGGTTGGCGAAGAGGTGGGCGTCCACGACCTCGTCAACGTCGGGGATGCGCAGCGCCTCGGTTACCGGCACCGGGTTGAGCGCGTGGCCGGTCGGCCGGCTGCGCTGCGCGACGACGTCCACCAGCAGGTAGCTGGCCAGGTTGGCATAGTTCTCCACCTCACTGGCGACGTAGATGGTCGTGTTGCCGTAGACCATGCTGCCGGGCGTTTCCGTCACCCGTGCCAGCGCCCGCTGGAAGGCCAAGCGGGTCAGCGGCTCGGAAAAAGTGTGGCCGTAGCAATGTGAGACGTGACCGCCGATGAGCTCCTCGACGACGTAGCGTTCGATGAGTACCGCCCCGATGCTGCACGCCATGTCGCAGAACAGTGCGGCGAACCCGTCGTCCAGGTTGGAGTGAACCATGACCTCGACCGGTTGGGCGGCGCATAGTGCCAGCGCGATGACTGTCGCGGCCGTCGTGCCAACGTCGTCGCTCCACCCCGGCATGCGGAAGGTAAAGTACTGGCCGATGTTGCCGATGCTCGTCGCACCGGCGGCCAGCGCAGCGATCGTGTTCTCGACTGCGGCCGGCGTGCCGATGACAAAGTCCCCGAAATGCGGCGCGACCGGTGCGGCGTGGGTCAAGGCAACCAAGTCTTCCGGTTTTTCCGGGATCAGCCCTGTGCCCCGGGGCATGCCTGCCCGATGGGCAGCCGGGTAGCCCATGCTCCAGTCCAGGCAAATGCCGTAGCGGTCCACCCGGTAGCCAGCCGCGGCCACCTGTTCGTAGATCTCGGCATAGGCCCGTTGGCTCTTGGCCAGGCTGCGGTACCCGATCTGGGCGTGGAGCATGATCGCCCCTTCGGCCATGCGCCGCTGCTTGTACTCGCTCTCCGAACGCACGCCGTAGGTCGTCAGGAATGGGCACGTCCCGACGGTCACTGTGCGGGCCAGTCGCCGCCCTTCGGCCAGCAATTCGGCTGCGTGAGGGAGTTCCGGCTCGGGCAGAATTTGAGTACGTTCAAGATATGGCATGGGACTTTACTGACGGGCAAAGCGAACGGTCGTCTCCGTTACGACGACGAAATGATTGTCCAATCGTTCCGCATGGTGTTCAAGAAGACGCTGCATTGCCTTGATTTTGCTGGCGGCTCGCTCATTCTCAAGGCGCAAGAGGACTACTCCTTTGTGTGGGCGTCGCTCGCGGTAAATCTTCTCTCCAAAGTCCTTGTCGTTCGTTACCAGGACCCGATTGTCTGCAAATGCCTTTTCAATGATCTCATCGTCGTCCATTCCGCGCGCTTCCTCGTATACAGAGAAGACGTCATGGCGTTGTTCTCGTAACCACTGTGCTACGGCAGGACCGGTACATTCGTCTACGAGGAATCGCATCTATGCCGTCTCCACAGCCAGTGGCATGAATATTGTGCTTTCCAGGGCTAGGGCTGCGAACAGCAAGCATGCCTGGATATCTTCTTGAACCAGCCCATCATATTCTTGTAGAATTTCTGTCTCTGTTGCGCCATGAGCCAATAGATTAAGGATATATTCAACGGTCAGGCGTGTTCCCCTGATTACCGGCTTGCCTACCATGACCTTAGGATTCAGGGTAATTCGTTCCAGCAACTGTTGCTCTTTCATATTCTGACTACCTCCCATATTCAACATCCCCACCTGTATAGGTGGGATAATAGCACGGTTTGCACAAAACATCAACACCAGGCCGGATGGTTGTAGGTAGCCGCAGAACACAACGCGCGAGGGGGGCTATCTATTGATGGCACAAATGGCACAAATGGCACAAATGGCACACTTGCCGCTGCGTTCTGTCAGGCCGTCCTCCAATACTTGCGCTTTGTGCCATCGCGTGGTTCCTCGAATCTGGCCCATTGAAAGCCCTGGGAAACCAGGAACTGGTGGCGGTCGTCGTCTGTGTCTCTGTTGCCGGGGCACAGGATGACGGCTCCCCCCGGCCGGGTTACCCGCAGGAGTTCCTGGCATTCTGCCTGGGGATGGTCGCCGAACACGTGACCGCCCATCGTGACGTCGGCAAATGCGTCCGGGAAGGGGATGTCGGTGATCAGGCCGTCCACCGGGTACAGATTATGTATGTGCTGATTTCTGGCCTTGTGCTTGAGATAGTGCCGCAGGTTGGCCACCGGCTCGACGGCAAACACGGCCTGCGCCTTGCCGGCCACCGCCAGCGCCAGTCGCCCCGCGCCGCTGCCCACGTCAATCACAATCTTGCCGGCGAAATCAGCCAGCGAGGTCAGTTCGCGCGAATCCCACCCCAGGAACGGCT
>Ga0172365_10001313_pt1 | contig 17941 bp, 14 predicted proteins | sample LakKivSesite48cm_FD_114535 | JGI IMG/M metagenome (GOLD analysis project Ga0172365, IMG submission 114535) | Sediment microbial communities from Lake Kivu, Rwanda - Sediment site 48cm | ecosystem: Environmental > Aquatic > Freshwater > Lake > Sediment | place: Rwanda: Western Province, Lake... | reverse complement strand
TGCCCGTCCCCTGCAGAACGAACGGCGCGAGCGCCCCGCCCTCTGCATCGATCTCGACGGCGGCTCCCTCGCTGAACGGAGGGTAGGCGAGTTCCACTGACGCGTCGGGTTGGTAGGTGTTGCCCGGCCCGGCTTCGAGCCCGAAGTCAGGACCCAAACCCTTGACCCGCACCCCGCCGATGTTCTGCGCCGTCGGATAAACAACGCAGGTACCAGCACCGACGCACGCCTGACCACTTGCGCAACTCGGGTTGCAGTAGGGCACCTTCGGCGTGGACAGCTCGCACCCGCCGGATGACTCGACCAGCGTCCACTCGGTGTTCGCCGGGAAGGCGCCGTCGTAGACCTTGCCGAGAAACGTGGTGTGGGCCGCGGTGGCGGGCATGGTTTCGCTCTCCGGCACCTCCGCGACAAGCGTGATGGTGAAGCCACCGAGCACAACGTTCGACCCGCCCGTGCCGGCGGACCCACCCGTGCCGGCGGACCCGCCCGTGCCTGCAGACCCACCCGTGCCGGCGACCCCACCGGTGCCGACGGACCCACCCGTGGCGCTGGACCCACCCGTGCCGGCGGACCCACCCTCCGGCCGGCCGACCCTGCGGCCTTCAAACGTCCCGGAATGCCCGCTGAGAGACCACTTGCCTGAAACCCGGAAATCTGAGAGTACCTTGCCTTGAAAAGCTGTTCCGTCCGACGATGTTCCGAATACCATGCGCCCCTTCTCGTCACAATGACCTGTGAGTCCGTAGTCGTTATTGACGATCGTATTGTGAGCGGTCCCGGAAAGCTCTCCGTTGGCATCAATCGTAACCTGCCAGGTTCCTTCCGTGGCGCCCAAGTAGGTGCCTTGATAAAGGCCAGCCAGCTCATTCAAGCATTCAGTCGGGTTCCCGACACACTCATAGGAAATGTCGTCGTCACCACCCGAGCACCGACTCGCAAAAAGAACGAAAATGAGCATTGCACCCAGTTTTCGAACCTTTCGCTCCGTACGCATCTCCTCCAGCCTCCTCTTCCTCATCGTAAGGCGCGCCGTCGTTTCTATCGCCATTCTGCTATCGCCGCATCGTGAGCCTACAGCCAGGCAGGTAGTCGTTCTCGGCACCATTGTCGCATTGCCTCCACGGTGCTCAACTTATCGAATACCAGCTACGGCCGCAACCACATTCGTTCCGTCGACGATCGGCTTCCACCCGACCGAATCTCGCCACGAACGTCGTGGGTTCAAAACCCTTGGACTTGGCTTGTTCTCCACAGGTGCAGACTTGTCCAGGACCATGAGCCCGCGCGGCCTGCTGGATGACACGTTCCATGGCTCTGCGGCCCACGGTCGCCAACGTCGTCGCCAGCGCAGCCCCCAGCGTCACCACGGACATGCTGTCGCAGCGCAGCTCTTGCTGTTCGAGTTCGGTCAGTCTCTGGACGAGCGGTCCAAGAGCCTGCAAAGCCAATCCTGCGACATCGCGTCGTCTCATGGCGGTGTCTGCTTGTCCAATACCTGAAGGCATCGCCATGAGTCTTCTTTCTGGGCAACTTCCCTTGCATTTCTGGGTGTGTCCCATATGACCGGTCAGGTGGACGGCCGCGGTCCAGCGTCGGCACCTTCGATACCGTGGCATTCCGGGCACTTGCACGCGAGCGACGGCAGTTCGGGCCTGTGGAGAACCACCTCGAAGTGCTTGGAAGCACTAGGGTTTTCATGGAAATCGGCCAGATTCTCTGACCGGTCATGCGGGACACACCCGCACTTTTCTGCATTTCTGGACCCGCGCCAGGGCACGTGCAACGCACCCTCCATCTGCGATGCGCTGGGTGTTTCAGGCTGCCTGCCGTAGAATCGGCCGATATGGAAACCCCGGCAGGGTTTCCGGACCTTCCTTCGCGCTGGCTCGGCCTGGAGAAGCCCGGCTTGGCCAACGCGGACCTTGCTGAGCCGTTTCTTGCCTCTCGTCGCCCCTCAAGGAAAGCCGACCATGAAAGCCCGCCTGACGTGCAGGGCGTGGATCTTGCCCGTGCCGTTCTTCGTCCTTGCCTGTGCGCCGACCGAAGGCGACGCGAAGCAGGACCCGTGGACCGAGGGCGAGCCCACGCTCCTTCACCCGAGGGCCAAGACAGCAGCCCTGTATGCGGAGAGCACGATCGTCGATTTCGACGTCGGCTTCACCGAGGACGCCTGGCTGGCCTTCGTGGCGGCATGGAAGCCGCTCAAGAACAAGAGCACGTGGTTCCACTGCTCGTTCCAGTTCCTGGGCGTCAGGTTCCTTGATGCCGCCTGTCGTCACAAGGCCACGTCGGCAAAGCCGGCATCCGAGAAGAAGCCACCTCTCATCGTGCGCTTCGACAAGTGGGACGACACGGGTCGCTTTTTCGGTGTGCGAAAGATCAACCTGGAAGCCAACCCCGACTACCCGGCTCCGGTGCGAGACCGCCTGGGGATGTGGATCATGCGCCGCGCCGGCCTTATGGCTCCTCGGGTCAACCACGCACGGGTGACGCTCAACGGGCAGCCGCTCGGGCTCTACCAGAATATCGAAATCATCGATCACGAGTTCCTCGAGCAGCGCTTTGATCCGCCAATCGGGAACCTGTACGAGCAGGACCGCAACGGGTGGAACCTCCGTACCAACGGGTCGACGGGCAACACCAAGCCGGTCAGCGACCTGGAGACCCTGCTCACGGCGTGGAAAGCGGCGCCTTCGGCGGCACTGGAGGAACAGCTCGAGGCGACCGTGGACGTGGGCCAGGTGCTGCGCGAAACCGCCGCCGAGATGGTCCTGCCCGTGTGCGACAACTTCTCAAACGGCGGATACAACTTCTACCTCTACCAGATGGCCGACTCGCGTCTCGTGCTCTTGCCGTGGGATCTTGACGAAGCCATCTCGGACCGTGCCCCACCCGACGCCGATCCGTGGACGTTCCTCGGCAATCTGGCCAACAGCAATCGCTTCCCCGCCATCGGCTTCCACTTGCGGGCGATGCTCTTCGCCAACCCATCGTGGAGGGCGGAGTACGAGAGCGACATGCTGGCCGTGCGCGACGGTGCCTATGGCGCCGCGAAGGATCGCCTGGCGCAGGTCTGTGACCAGATCCGCAGCCACGTGGCCGACGACCCGGCCGCGTACGGGACGATCGCGGAATTCGACGGAGACTGCGGCCGGATAGCCGAGCGAATCGCCGAACGAAGCGCATACCTGCGCGACGCATTAGGACGCTAGAGATCCCGACCCAGCGCCGCTTCGATGTCGAGCTGGGCCGTGCGGCAGGCGAGCAGATCGTCGAGAAGCGCGAGGCGCGCCACAAGAACCTTCTCCTCGGCATCGAGCGCGGCGGTGATGGGCAGTCGGCCGGCCTCTACCGCCTGGCGGGTCACGCGCAGGGCTTCTTGCGCCGCCGGCAGGGTTGCCGATTGCGCGCGCTCGGCCCGGTTGTGGCTCCTGTTCCAGCGAAAGAGGGATCGGTGGAGCCCCGCGATGGTGGCATCCAGGGTCTCCCTGAAACGCGCCGTCTCGCCTTCGGCGCGGGCAAGAGCAGCCTCGATCCTGCCGCCGTTCCAGTTCCAGACGGGCAGCTCCAGCGCCAGGTGGAGATGAGTCGCCCAGGCATAGTAGCGAGGCTCGATCTCATATCCGGGCACGATGGTTTGTGAGCCGACAAGGTGATTGCGGCTGTAGCCCACCTCCAGGTACTTGAGGCGCGGCCAGCGGGCCAGGTGCTCGGCACGCGCCTCCTCGCGCGCGCGCTGGTGCAGGGCGCGGCGCTGCTCCAGCGCAGGCGAAGTGGCCAGGATGCGCTCTTCGAGAGCCTGGGCATCGTCGGGCGGCGGGCGGCATGGTGGCGACGCGGGCAGCGCCAGATCGTCGAGGTTGACCAGATCTTTGCCGAAGATCCGGCTGAGAGCGGCCAGCGCATCGCTCATCTCCTCCTCGGCGCGGCTCAGCCGATCGCGGGCCTCCTCCTCACCCACGCGGGCCAGCTCCAGGTCTCCCGCGACGCTGTGCCCGCCTTGCACGGAAACCGCCAACGTGGCCTGCCGCTCGTGCCGCACCTCCACAAGCCGTGTCAAGAGGGCCTGCCGCTCCCGGGCCGTGACCACGCGACCGTAAGCCACCCTGACCTCGCGGCGCACGCGGGCCTCTTCGAGCGAGGCACTCGCCTGCGCGACCGTGACCGCGGCGTCCGCCGCACCCACCCGAGCCGGACGCTCGGCCAGCGCGGACAGAAACACGCGGAAATCGAGACCGAGCTTGTAGACGTCGCGGTCGAGCGTGCCGGTGCCCCGGCGAAGCCAGGCGTTGTCCACGCGGATCTCAGGATTGTCGAAGGCCCGCGCGCGCACGGCACCACCCTTCGCCTCGCTGACCATCGCCCGCGCCACCTTGACCGGGGCGGAGGTGCTCACCGCGAGGCGGACCGCCTCGTCCTCGGCCAGGCGGCCCGCGCTGGCCTCCCCCTCGCCGCCTCGGTTGCGCCGCAGATCGCGCAGCATTCCACCGGCATCGAGCGGCAAAGGGGTGTAGCAGGCACAGAGTGCGCACGCGACCAGACCGAGCAAGCGACGCAGAAGCGTGCCGGCCCGAACCGTCTTTCCCATCACGTCACCTCTCTTACGGTTGTTGGGGTATCGGGACGGTGGTCCATTTCGGAGTCTCCCCGTCTCGATCGAAGATGACCGTCAGAATCCCGGCCGCAGGACCGTATGCGACGCCCTCGGCCTTGAGTCCGGGGAAGTCCCGCAGTGCCAGCGGCGACCAGACGCCCGCCTTGGCGGGCGCCGCCACCCAATAGAGCGCGCTGAAGTCGCCTGCGAACGACTGTTCCGGATCGACGGATCGGGAGGCCACGGCAAGGATTGCGACGCCACCGCCGGGAAGCTTCAGCAGATCCGAGATCCCGCCGGCAACCTTGCGGTTGGCCGGGCCGACCCTGAGCGGAACCCGCGCGTGAACGGTGAGATCCGCGCGCTCGAGCTTGCCCGAGGCGAGCAGCCGCTCGGGGCGTGCAAGCCGCCACACGATGGCCCGGCCGTCCGGGTCCAGCGGCCTCTTGAGCCCGAGCAGGAGTCCATCCTCGTCCCACGTCATGCCCTCGATGTTCAGCTCGCGGTCGAATCCGGCCACGCCTTTCTTGAAGTTCGGCGCGCGCGCAGAAAGCCCCAGGCCGGCCAGCCACGCCGCATCGCCTGCGGCGGCAAGCGCAGCACACAGGGACGCCTTGCCCGTGGCGACGAGCTTCCCGTTCCGCGCCTTCAATCTGACAAGCAGGGTGCGTCCCTCCTTGCGGGCGCCGTGGCGGCTCACGGCCTGCGAGGAAAGGGCCCAGACCGAGCCGTCAGGCGTCCGGGCAATCGACTCGAGATCGATGAGGTCGGCCATCCCCTCGACCGGCACGGGGTGTTCGTCGAAGCGGCCCTGCCGGGTCATGGTGAAAAGCCACGGCGCGTGCTCGTCCGCCTCGGGCCGCCCCGTATCGTCCGACACCACGAGGAAGCGATCCATCTCCGGCACCCACACCAGCCCCGAGGGCTCGACCCGCGTGCGCTGCCCGAGCGCCGGCGGCACGTCCGCGAGGGCCGGAGAGTCGTCGGTGGCCTTGGGCGGCGGCGCGGCGGCCTCTGCCTGGGTGACGATCTCCGGGTTCGGATTGTGCTCGAGATCGAAGCGTGCGTCGACCACCTGCCCAGGCGCGAGCGTCCCCGCCTCATCCAGCTCGACCACAACCTCCTGGCCGAACTCGCGCCAGTTCGGGTTCAAAAGTATCTGGTCGGGCAGCGGCCGCACGCCCGACCCGAGGGCCAACGCACGGCCTCTGAGCTGGCGATTGCGCGCGTCGCGTGGAACCACCGTCACCGGCGTGCCGGGCTTGATCATCGATGCCACGACGTCGCTCACGTACACCAGGACGTGGCGCGAGGTCTGGGCCCGGATCTGCACCACGGGGGTACCGGGCATGGCGATGTCCCCCGGTCGGACCTGGATCTTGTAGACCACCCCCGCAGCGGGGGAGCGCAGGGTCAGCCCGTCGAGCTTCTCCTGGATCTGCTCACGCCGGGCCTCCAGCATCTGCAACGAGGCGATGTAGGGCGCCAGGACGGCCGCCATCGCCTCTGCGCTTGGAGCCGCGCCCTGGTAGGCCGAGAGGCGGCCGCGTGCGCGGTCCAGGACCGTTCCCCAGCTCTTGACCGCCTCGGCGTTGAGCGACAGTCGGTGCTCGACGGCCGCGGCATTGGCCTGGAGATCCTGCAACGTCTGGCCGGGCGCGGCCTTGGCCTCCACCATCGGCTTCCACCACTCGATCCGCTGTTTCAAGCTCTCCAGCTCCGCCTGGTCGGTCTCCTCACGGATGCGTGCCTGCAGCTTCGACACCTCGGCCATGTCGACCGTGCTCGAAAATCGCCGCTGCTCGAAGATGCCGCGCTTGGCGATTTGGATCCGCTGCGCCTCGATTTCAGCTTGGGCGCGCGCGATGTCGGCGGTGACGATGTCAAGCTCGCGCGTGGTCGGACCGACATCGAGCTGCGCCACCGCGTCGCCTGCGCGCACTCTCTGGCCGACCTCGACCAGGACGGCCACAACCCGCTCCGCCTCGCGGGCGGAGGGGTGGTACTCGACCAGCTCGGCCACGCCGCGGAAACCGGCGAAGCCGGGCGAGGTCACCTGCAGGGCGACGCTGGCGATCAGTGCGGAACCGCAGACGGCCATGAGGACAACGTATTTGGGCGAGCGCAACCTGCTTCGCCGTGTGCCGCCGGACATCCCGAGTTCGCCGCTCATCAGAAATCCACCGCTGCTTCCTGAGAGAAGAAGGTCACGCCCTTGGCGCCGGGGAGCTTCTGCAGATCCTCGAGGAGCGCGCCGGGGTTCTTCGGGTCGTGCAGGGCGATGTGGTAGTTCTGCTCCGCCATCCTCCCGCCCTCGGCCTCACGCAGCGTGACAAGAACCCAGCGCCGGCAGTGGCGGTCGAGCACCGCCCGGACGGGATCGCCGCCGCCGTCGGCGGGAAGGAAGACGCGCACCAGGCCGTCGTGGTGCTCTTTCGCACCGAAATCGGTGTACCTGAGCAGCCAGGCCGCGGCTCCGAAGATCGCGGTCCCGGCGACGCCGACCGCATAAGCCCGGACCCCCATCGCGATTCCGGCCGCCAGCGAAGCGAACACGAACACCATGTCGCGCGGGTCCTTCATCGTGGACCTGAAGCGGATGAGGGCCATCGACCCCAGGATGGCCACCCCGCGCGCCAGGTTGTTGCCCACGGCAAGCATGAGCATGCTCGCGACGAGACTCGCCAGGACGAGGGTTTGCACGAAGGCCCGCGAATAGCTCAGCCCTTGGTGCGTCCGGATGTAGATCCAGGCGACGGTCATCCCGACCAGGAAGGCGTAGACCAGGGAGAGAACCACCGCCTGCCAGGGCAGGATTGGATCCGGGGCGAGAATCAAACGCAAGAGGTCTTCCATGGGCTACACCAAGGCTGAACGATACACCGTAGGGGCATGGGAGATCCGATCTGTCTGCATCTCGTCCACGCTGCGCACGTACTTGCTGAAGGACCCGCGATCGAGGTCAAACCGCTCGATCAGCTCCATCATCCAGATGGGGCAACCGCGGTTGAACTTCATTTCCAAGATGACCCTCGGCTCACACGTGAAAAGACCCGCACCGAAGTTCACAGCCAGATACCCGCTGTCGTCTGACGCAAGCACGGGATCGACCGCCGAGCGGTAGCGGAGCGAACGGTCCAGGGTCACGCGGTTCTGGCGGTCGTTGCGCCCGGCGAAGGGCTCGCGCTCATAGCGCACCAGAATGGTCGGCCGCAGGTGCATGCTCGCGCACTGTAGGCAGAAATCCTCAAGCACATGCAGCTTCGAAGATGGAAACAGGGAGCGATCGAAGGCGGGCGGGGACACGACGAGGGTCGGCCACATGTCGCGCGGAACGACGGTCCGCGACTTGCAGACGATGTCTCCGTAACGGCGCTTGATCTCCACGAACACCGGGCCTTCGGACTTCCGCCCGTAGGTACGGATGCGCAGCTTGATCCGATCCCAGCGCAGGAGCTTCTTGTCCCAGAAGAAATGCAGCTCGGGGGTGTCCAGGTAGAGACTTGTGATCGTGTACCGGGTCGCACCGGGGTCGAGATAGGAATCGCGATCGCAGTAGGCGGAAGCGCAGCGCCCGACGCGCTCGGCAATCGACTCGGGAACCACGTACTTGAGCTCGTGGCGAGACGGCAGGGTGAACGTGGCGGCAGGGCTCATCACTGTCCTCGCCCGGGGTAGGGACGGGCTTGCTTGATGTGGAGGCCCTGGTCGAACTTGAATTCCACGTCCATGGCATAGAGTCCCTTGTTGCCCGATGCGGGTCCGTACGCGGCCGAAAACCGCTGGTGGATGGCCGCGAGGGCCGTACCGAGCTCGTGGATCTGGTCGCGGGTGAGCACCGTCTTACCGTCGGGTATGAGATTCGAGTGCGACAAGTAGGTGACCGGCTGGTTGGGCTCGAAGAAGTAGTAGAGGAAGATGTCGTTGGTCACGCCGGGGACGGGATGGACGACCTCGACCACGCCGCCGGATTGCACGTTGACGTAGAAGGCCGGGTCGAGACCGGCCTCGTCGAAGGGGTTGCTGGTCACCGCCACGCCGTTGGCCTCTTCGGCAGGGAAGTTGTGGTGGACGAGCAACGCCATCCCGACCGACTTGTGATCGACGCGGTAGTAGGAGCGCTCTTCGAAGGTGCGAAACAGCCACGTGCTCGCGAAGGTCTTGCGAATGGCGTCGAGCACGCTGTCCCAGTCGCCGGGATCGCCGGTGTGGGATTCGTAGCAGCCGGCGCACGGGAAGCCCTCCAGGTCCTCGCTGTTGGTGCTGGTGCGAAAGCGCATGGTGAGGCCCGGATAGTCGGCAGCCAGTTTCGCCTTGAGCACGGCCTGAAAGCCCGCATCGAGGGGGGCGCGCACCATGTCGGTGCGAAGCTCGAAGAGCTTGAGGTCGCGGACATTGGAGTCGCCCGTGAACGACGTATCGGCAAGCAGAGTATCGACGCGGTCGAAGAAGCCGTTTTGGGTCATGAACTGCCAGTAGTAGTAGACGGGTATCGCGAACGCCTTGCGCGTGGGCACGCCGGCGGTTCTGGCGAGGATCGAATACTGCGCCGCCTTGCCGCCGAAGGCGTTGCAGGCGGTCTTGAGCGCCTCGCGCAACGACCCGCCCGCCGCCGGCTCGGGCGTCACGTCCTCGATGTCGTGAAGGCCCGTCACGGAGAGGTCGAGCGGCGGCAGCACCACCGGAGGCGGCATCTTCTCCGCCCACGAAGCCTCGGCCTCGGCCTGCGTCGCCTCCTTGATGCTCCAGGTGGAAGGGCCGACCGTGAGCTCGACGAGCTTGCCCGCGAGCGCCCGCAGCGTGGGGTGGGTCGTGGCCCCGCGCAGGCCCATGTTGGGTGTGCGACGATTCGCCGCCAGCACGTTGACGTGCGACAGCGGTGTCTGGAATTGCTCCGTGATGAGGCCCTGCACGACCGTGATGTCGTTGGGAGCCTGGTCGAGTACCACGATTTCCTCGAAAGACAGATAGATCGAGTCAAGCTGGGCGACGGTGGCGAAGCGCAGCCTTCCGATCCCGGTTGCGAGAGTCAAGGGCTGATAGTCGGTCTTTGCGTAGAGCCGGTCGGTGGTGACGACCGGCACGCTCGCGGGCAGCTTCTTCGCCTCGGCCGAGATGGCATCCGAGGTGGGGTGGAAAGCCAGGGCCGGGCCGAAGAAGGCGGTATCCTGCACGGCCTGGAAGAGCATGGTGATCATCGCCGCTCCTGCCGTGTCGTAGGGCGCCAGCTCGACCGTCCACATCCCCGGCCCCTCGTAATAGGTCACCGCTCCCAGAAGAAAACGTCGATCCGGCAGGTAGTACTCGCTGCCGTTGAAATCGGCCAAGCTGCCCACACCCGCAAGATGCGCGACGGCGAACTTGTAGTGAATCGGGTAAAGGACGCTGTTCTGGAAGTAGAGCGCGTTGCCGTTTCGCTGATCGAGGACGACTTTGGTCGAGCGCGCACCCGGCAAGGTCGCGGCAAGGGGCGCCGAGGCCAGCGCCTGGAAATCGGCCGTGCATCCGAGGCGCCTCAGGTACGGCGGCGACGCGGCGTCGCCCGCGGTTTCACACCTGCCCTCGACCACCGGCGGGGGTGACCACAAGGCGGGGCCGGCATCTGCTGGCGCGCCGGAACCTGTCCCGCTCGCGCCCTTGCACCCCGAAGCCCCGGTCGCAATCGCAAACCCCACCGCCGCGATCCCCAGAACGTGTATGCAGGCGTGCGTCGTTGGCTGCGCCATCACTCTCAGTCAAGGTACTAGCGCAAAACAGTAGATCCCGCCATAGCCGCCGCCGGATCCCACGCTGTTGCCGGAGCCCATGGGAGGATTGGCGTTCAGGTTGACGCCGGCGGCGCATCCCCCCGCATTGTGCGCATTGATCCAGTGCTGCGAGGGCCCGCCGGGCCACGAGTGGCCGACCCGGGGTGGGCTGCCGGAGAGACTCGTCCAGTCGCTGCACGTCGCGTTGGAGGCATAGAGCCTGCCCTGGTTGTTCGACCCCGTGAGCGTATCGTGGTTGTCGACCGTCGTGCCGTCGGGCGCGTGGTTGGGGACACCGTCCTCGTTGGGAAGATCGTTGGCTATCTCCGGGGCGGCGTTGCGCGGGCGCGTATTGAGAAGATCCGCCGTCACCCTGGCCACCATCCGGCCCTTTCGATCGTACCAGGGCCCGGGCCCAACCCGGTCGATGGCACTCTTGGTGCTGGTGCTGAGGAACGCGCGCCACTGCTTCGCGCTTGCACCCGGCATGCTTCTTTCGGCGATCGCCGCGCAGATCTTGTCCGCGCCGCGCAGACCGGCGTCGGTCCCGGTCTCGCCGAATCGGAGGTCGCCGCCGAAGCCGTTCTGGCTGCCCGAAAGTGCCCGCATTGCCGTCAGGCTGGTGACGAAGAAGCTGAAAAGCGGCAAAGACCCGGCATCCCGGACCGTCGTTCCGCCAGCGCCGCTACTGCCGCCCCTGCCGCCGCCGCTGCCGGCAACGCCGCCGCTGCCGGTGACGCCGCCGGCCGCTCCGCCGCGGCCGGCGCCGCCGTCGCTGCCACTCTGTCCACCTCTGCTCACTGTGCCGCCGGCTCCGCCGGACCGGCCGCTTACCCCGCCGCTGCCGTCTGCCCCGCCGCTGCCGCCACCGCCACCGCCTCCGGCGGCGCCGCCGCTTGCGCTCGCGCCACCGCTGCCCCCAGCGCCGCCGCCGGCCGTCCCCGCGCCGCCACCGCGACCGGTCGTGCCGCCGGAGCCGCTGCTGCCGCCCACGGCCATGCCGCCCGCACCGCCGCTCGCGACCGTGCCGGCGCCGCCACTGCTGCCGCCGGATGCCTTGACACCGCCGCTTCCGGCTCGGCCCCCGCTGGCGGAACCCCCCGTGGCCACGACGGTTCCCGTCTCGGCCGGGGAGACACATGCGCCTGCGCCCGGGCCCAGGACAAGACTAGCGGCCAGGAAGCTCCAGGCGATCCGGCAGAGTCCGGAGGGGCGCGAAGCGCTTGTCTTGACCATGGGTGTTGGGGCCACGAAACCAGGCATTCGGCTCAAACGATTCGAGCGGCCGGGACCCGCGTGTCCGACGGCGGCATTGACATCGAGCGCACTGCGCCATCGGGGGTCATGCATCATCGGGATTGCCGCATTCCACGTGTTCGCGAATCCTCTCGTCCGTGGCCCGAATGCGTCGCTTGGCCGTGGCCAGCGAGCAACCGCACGCGCTCGCGGTTTCTTCCAGCGAGCACCCTTGGACCCGGCGCCACAGCCACGCCACGCGCTGGGCGGCAGGCATATGACGTAGCACGCCATCCAGGCGGCACAACTCGGCGCGTATCTCGAGGTCGGGGCCTTTGTGCGCGAAGTGATCCGGTTTCGCGGCGGCGCCATCCCAATCCAGCCCCAGCGAGCGCAGAAGGCGACGGTGGCGAAAACGGCGATGCGCTTGATGCACGGTGATCTGAAGCAGCCAGGCCTTGAGCGCGCTCGCATCCCGGAGGGCGTGCATGTCCCGAAACGCGGTGAGGAAAGCGTCCTGCACGACGTCCTCCGCATCCGCACGGTGCCCAAGCAGCCGCAGCGCGGTGCTCCACACGGACTCGAAGTGCTTGCGGTAGATCGCCTCGCGCGCCCCCGGGTCGTCAACCGCCAATTGGCGCACAAGCTCCTCGTCGCTCGGGGCGTAGAAACTGTCGGATTGGAGCTTCATGACATCCTGTCAGAGGCCTTCTTTCCTGACCAAGCTTGTTATAGATGTGCGCTGTCGACTTGAAGCTTCATGGCATCCTGTCAGAGCACGCGCCGCTCTCCGGTCAATGCGGTGTAATTATACCCAGGCGCGTTTCCCGCGAAAGTAGTACGGAGAGCCCGCAGCTCCGGCCTCGCCTGCCCGGCGTCGCGTGGCTAGCTCGGCCGGTATCCTATCGCAATCACCACACCGGAAGCGTCGCTGGTCACGAAGAGGCGGCCATCGGCGCCGCTCTCGATGCCGACCGGTCGGTGCGGCCAAGCACCGCCCGTGTCGCCGGCGCCCGCGTATTCGAGCAGCGGGGTCTCCTCGCCGCTCGGCATGCCGTCGGCGCCGAAGGGGATGCGAACGACCTTGTAGCCCGTGGCCGGGTTGCGATTCCACGAGCCGTGATACGAGACGATGGCACTGCCGGTCATGTCGCTCGGGAAGGCGCCGCCGCCGTAGAACTTGATGTCGAGGGGCGCGCTGTGCGCCTGCATGGACAGAACGGGCGCCACGACGTTGGCCGTATTCCGGCACCACGCATCGTTGTGGGTGCCGTCATTCATGAAAGTCGGGTCCGCCCACTGCGCCCCAGGCCCCCTTCCGTTCGTCAGACGAAACTCCGACCAGCAGTAGGGGTAGCCGTAGAACCGCCCCGGCTGGGCAAAGAGATTCAGCTCTTCCGCCGGGTTGTCGTTGTGGATGTCCCCGCCGAGGTCGGCACGGATGAGGTTGTCCCTCCCGTTCTCGACACCCCAAACCCGGCCCTGTCCGTCAAGGGCGAGACCGACCTCGTTGCGCAAGCCGTCAGCGAAGACCTCGCCTTGGGCAAAGGTCGAAGCACCGCCCAGCGCCGCGGCCGGATAGCGGATGACGCGCGCGCGATTCGAGTTTGCGTCCACGTTGCTGCCGGAGCCGATGGCGACATAGAGCCGCCCTTCCCTGTCGAAGAGCAGAGTGCGGGTGCTATGCCCGCCAGCGGGAATGCCGCTGACCACCACTTGCGCCGCGCCGAGCGGCTGGCGCCCGCCGCTGTACGGCCAGCGGTAGACCGTGGTGGCGCGGGAGGCATAGAGGTAGCCGCCGTTGATGGCGATGCCGTGATTGAGTCCGTCCGTGGTCGTCAAGACGACGCGTTCGTTACCCTCGGAGATGCCGTTGCCGTTGTCGTCATGGAGCAAGGTGATGCGGTTGGCCGACTGTTCGACCACGAGCAGGTCTCCGTTGGCGTTGCGCGTGATTCCCCTCGGCGCCTCGAGTCCGCTGGCCCAGATCCATGCGCAATAGCCGGGCGGCAGACTCGCATTGTCCAGGCGCGCGGCCGCCGGACCGACGCAGGTATTCGCCGGGGCACCAACCTCGCCCGCCGCCACGGCATCGCGCCCGCTGTCGGGAGCCTGGGCATCGCGGCTCGCATCCGCATCCGTGCGGCCGGCGTCATCGCCCGCATCCGCGCGCGTGACCGTGCCGCCCGTTGCCACGGCGCCACCCAGGCCCGTGGCGCCGCCCAGGCCCGTGGCGCCGCCCAGGCCCGTGGCGCCGCCGCTTGTCACGGCCCCGCCGCTCGCGACGCCGCCGCTAGCCATGACCCCGCCCGCGCCCAGGGCACCCCCGGTCGCGCCGCCACCCGTGCCTTGGGCGCCTCCCGCCGACACCGTGCCGCCGCTGCCGCTGGCGCCGCCGCGGGCACTCGCCCCGCCGGTGGCCGCGGGGGTGGAGGTCGCGTTGTCGCTTTGACACGCGGCCAACAGGAGGAAAGCCGCACCCAACCAGGGAAACAGCAATCTCGTCTCGAATGACACTCTTCGCATGGTCTGCATTCTCTTTAGATGCCGGAGACTCGGGCAGGTAAGGACCGGCGAGCGCATGTGCCGATGGCAAAACTCCAGCCGACGCGCGCTCGTTTGTCGACGGGCCGAGGTCCGCCCCCGCGCGCGGACGGTCCGCCTCAGGCTGCTCGTGCGAGGTCGTCTCGCACCGGACGCGAGGCCGGCTGGCAGTTGTGTTGACGCTTGCGGCGCTCTTGCTGCCAGGTGCCCGGCGCTCGCGCCGAGCGCGGTGACGGGCGCTCCGGCCTTCCAGTGTTGGGCGGCCCCGTCGAATACGGCGAGGGGAAGGAATGGACGGGCATCAACCCGAACAAGGTCCGGCTGCCGATCATCGGTTCCACCGCGCTCATGCCGCAGGCCGATTACGAACTGGGCGTGCACGAATCGCCGACCGAGTTGCCGGATTGGCCTCTGCTCGAAAGCAGGCGAGTCCGGCGCACGTTCCGGTCGCTCTCCTGGCTAGGCAAGCGTCAGCGTCGCGCCGGCTAGGCCGAGGTGAAAGTCGGTCGACCAGCAGGTGTGGATCTTCGAGGCCCTCATGAGGTGGAGCCCGACCGCATCGGTCAGGGTTAGGTCCTGATCGGAGAAGCGACGCAACAGATCGGCAGCGCCGGCCAGCTCGGGCGGGCCCACCGGTGCGATGGCCAGTGGCTTCATCTGCTCTATCATCGCCAGGAATTGCAGCCCGCGAGTTCGGTCGCAACGCCGCAGAAACCAGGCATGGCCCTCCGCCACGACGAGCGTGGTGGTGACCAGCGCTGGCGGCTTGGAAAAGAGCCTCCGAAAGAGCGGGTGGTGGGTGTCCGAACCGTCCGCGAAAGCGATGAACGCCGAGGTGTCGACGTAGGCTTCAAATCTTCTGGCCATACACCACGTCGTCGATGTGCTCACTCGAACGCGGATCCCCTGACTGGACCATACCCGCGTAGCGCATCCAGGGCCTGCTGTCGTCCACCGACACCATGCTCCGTAGGGAACGGCGAAGGAGCTCCGCGAAGGAGATGCCAAGGCGTTTGGCCTCTCTCTTCGTAGCGAGGTACTCGTCCTCGGTCAGGCTGATCTGCGTGCGCACCATGATAACAGTCTACTTGGAGATGTTATCACAGGCAAGTGCGGTGATTGAGATGGGTCGATGCGGATGCGTTTTCGTTTGGCAACGGCTGGCTTCTTGCTGGCGCCCTGTTCGCCGCAAGAACTCCATCCGACGATCCGGCAAGATACGTCTCAGCGACGCACGGTCGGATCCGGCCGACGATAACCGACCTCGCTGCCATCGGCGACACCGACAAGCACCCGATCCGGTGCTAAGGGCTCGTCAGAGAATATCTGCAACGATTTGGCCGCCGATCCATCCCGGCTGGCTTCGTTGCTCGTCGTCGCAATACGACAGGTCGTTCTCGGGTCCTCACTCTTGCGGCGCGAATTCCTCGAAGCGCTTCTTGTTGGTCGCCTTGAGCCAGGCGTCTTCGCCGGAGATGCGGCCTTGCGTGGCGAAGGCATAGAGCGCGTCGTCCATCGACTGCATGCCCTCCTTCTTGCCGCCCTGGATGATGGAGTTGATCATCGGGGTGTTGCCCTCGCGGATGACGTTGGCCAGGCCCGAGGTGCGCAAGAGCAACTCCAGCGCCGCCACCCTGCCCTTGCCGTCGGCCGTGCGCAGGAGCAACTGCGACGCCACCGCCGCCAGCGAAGAGGCCAGCATGCCGCGCACCTGGCGTTGCTGGTCGGTGGGAAACACGTCGATCACGCGGTCGATGGTTTTGCTGGCGCTGTTGGTGTGCAGGGTGCCGAAGACGAGCACGCCCATCTCCGCGGCCGTGATGGCGAGCGAGATGGTCTCGAAGTCGCGCATCTCGCCCACCAGGATGACGTTGGGATCCTGACGGATCGCCGCGCGCAAGGCGGCGGCAAAGCTCTCGGTGTCGGTGCCGACCTCGCGCTGGGAGATGGTGGCCTTCTTGTTCGCATGCACGAATTCGATGGGATCTTCGATGGTCACGATGTGGCGGTCGTGGACCTGGTTGATCTTGTCGATGATCGACGCCAGGGTGGTCGACTTGCCCGACCCGGTCGGCCCGGTCACCAGAACCAGGCCGTGCTCGAGGTGGGCCAGCCCCTCGACGGCCGGGGGCAGATTGAGCTTCTCCAGGGGAACGATTTCCTCCGGGATGATGCGGAACACGGCCCCCACCCCGTCTTCCTGGTTGAAGTAGTTGGCGCGAAAACGCGCCACGCCTTCGAGGCCGTAGGCGAAGTCCAGATCCAGCATCTTCTCGAACTGCCCCCATTGCTTGTCCGTGGGAATCTCGCGCAGAAGCTCGCGCAGATCCGCGTCGCTCAGCACGGGCCAGTTCGGAACCTTCTCCAGGTGCCCATGCCGGCGAATGCGCGGCTCGAGGCTGGCGCCGAGGTGCAAGTCCGAACCCTTGTGGTCCTTCAAGTAGCGAAACAGATCGTCGAGGCGCGCCATGATCCCTCCTAGCCGAGAACCTTCGGATCGTCACAATGCCGGCGCGCCACGTCCTTGCTGACGGTGCCGGCGCGCACCAGCTCGGCCAACGAATCGTCGAACAGGCACATGCCGAGGTTGCGCCCGGTCTGCATGACGGAGCGCAATTGGAACACGCGCTCCTCGCGAATCAGGTTCGACACCGCGATGTTGACCAGCAAGATCTCGAGCACCGGCACCCGCCGATTGCCGTCGATGGCCGGCACCAGCTTCTGCGACACGATGGCGCGCAGCGATTCCGAGATCATGGCGCGGATCTGCGACTGCTGCTCGGGCGGCTAGGCGTCGAGGACGCGGTTGATGGTGCGGGCCGCATCGTTGGTGTGCAGGGTCCCGAGCACCAGGTGCCCGGTTTCCGCGGCCGTGATGGCGAGCGAGATGGTCTCCAGGTCGCGCAGCTCACCGATGGCGATCACGTCGGGATCCTCGCGCAGGGCCGCCCGCAGGGCGCTGGCGAAGGTGCCCGTGTGCTTGCGCACCTGGCGCTGGTTGACCACACAGGACTTCGAGCGATGCACGAACTCGATGGGATCCTCGACCGTGATGATGTGGTCGGGGCGATCCTCGTTGATGAGGTTGATGAGCGCCGCCATGGTCGACGACTTGCCGCAACCGGCGGGCCCGGTCACCAGCACCAGCCCTTGATGGTAGGCGGTCAGCTTGGCCAAGGTGTTGGGCAAGCCGAGCTGTTCGAGCGTCGGCGGCGCGAGCGGAATCGGACGGAACACGGCATCGATGCCGCGTCGCTGGCGATAGACGTTGCCGCGGAAACGGCCGACCCCGGGAATGGCGTAGGCGAAGTCGAGGTCGTTGTGGTCCGCGAGGTGGGCGCGCTCGTCCTGGTCGAGGATCTCGAGAATCATGGCCTCGGACTGGGCAGGGTCGAGGGCGGAGCTGTTGGACCTGAGCAGGCGCCCGCCCATGCGCATCTGGATGGGCAGCCCAACGTGAATGTGCACGTCGCTGGCATGAAGCTGGGTGGCCCTGGCCAGGATGCGATGGATCATGGGCTCCGCCCCTGGCGACGGGGCGGACACGGAGAGAGGCACCGCGGCCGGCTGACGCCGGGGTTCGCCGGGCTGAGATCGGGGTTCGCTCGGCTCGGGCCGGGGCTCGCCGGCCGAAGGCCGAGGCTCGCTCGGCGCGATGGTGATGGATTCGTTCTCGCTCGGCGATTCCTCCCGCCTCTGCTCCGCCCGACGCTGCGCCTCGGCCTGGCGTTGGCGCTCGACCACGGTCGCCTGCGCGCGCAGAAGCCATTCGAGCTGAGCCTCGCTGATGGTGCCGAGCTCGAGCAGGATGTCGCCC
>Ga0172365_10001310_pt1 | contig 17952 bp, 21 predicted proteins | sample LakKivSesite48cm_FD_114535 | JGI IMG/M metagenome (GOLD analysis project Ga0172365, IMG submission 114535) | Sediment microbial communities from Lake Kivu, Rwanda - Sediment site 48cm | ecosystem: Environmental > Aquatic > Freshwater > Lake > Sediment | place: Rwanda: Western Province, Lake... | reverse complement strand
CCGACACGACCGCAGAAATGAAGGCTCAAGGCACATTACCGACTACCCCTTTTTTTAGTGGGATCGCATGAAATTTGGTTTCTTCGATAGAAGGAAAACTCGTTAGTTTGTTTGGCGCCGGGGAAGAGATACATATTCTCGTTTAAATTTCTCGGAAAAAGCAAGTTTTAGGCGTTTTAATCCTGTTTGGTTGGTATATACTTTTAAATCTTTGAAAGAATGTTTGAGTATTTTTGCATTCTAATCTTTTTCCTTCTGGTCGCACAAGCCATGTCATCCAACAGAGCTCAATTGGCCTATATCTACAGACTGAGGCAACTTCTTCAGTTTTCTTCACAAATTCTAGATCATTGTTCACTGGCTTAGAACCGCCTTCTTTAAAATTTCGTTTATCACTTTTTTTAACTATCTTATCAGGCATCACGGTGTCTACGCCCCACATCATCCTCAAATACTGGAATGTGACTATGCCTACTCCATTAATTCTTCCGATCGGATCTTCTCTCCATTTTTCAAGGCTTGCATTTCTTGCCCATGTTCTTAGAGCTGACTTATCATCGTCTATCGTTGACAAGAAGATGTTTCCTTTGCGATACCCCATGACCTCTTATTTCTCCATATGTTTCCCAATTCATTGAGGTCTGCTTTTGCAAGGTCTTTAAGGTTTTTTATCTTTCCGTTTTCTACAAGCTTCTTGTTGAATTCTTCAACCTTCGGAACAACTGCTGTGAAATAATTTAGGCCAATTGATGTGAAGGCTGATGTTATGATTTATATTATGATTTCAGGGGATCAATCGATCCTTCATGTTAGAGAATGGTTGATGATGCAAACACAAAATCAAAGAGCTGAGATGTTCGCCCGCATCACTCCCTCCCCAAAGTTTCACAGAGAATTTAAATGAGTTCAGAAGTGAAGAGATTTAGGTGGAAGTGGAAAGTTGAGGATATATCATCGTGTCTCCAAACAACATTACTACAAAAAGGGCTCTTATGAATTTGAGCAGTTTGCAGTGCCAATTCCGAAAGAATTCCACAGTCTAGTCAAACCTTTCGTAGGCCAAGATCTGGAGATCATCGTCAAGCAGCCTCTCCCCGCACAGGAGGGTTTGGAGATAGTTTTGAAGCCTAAGAAGGCTTCCAACGCCTCGTAAAATCGTTTCTACATGTAGAAAAATGGCTTTCTGGAAGCAGCTAAATCCCCAGTTTTGTACATGCTAGAAGATTGGTTTATACAGGAAAATGTCTATTGGCTTTAAATATCATTTCTTAACAGATCGCGCCTATAGGGCATTTTTACACGTAGAAAGGTTTCCGTATAGAACCTTGGCTGCATAAACTTGTTAAAAACTTAGATAAAGATCTTCATGACAAAACGACGAAATAAAGGAAAAGGAGGCAAATAAAAACATGAGGAAAGCTGCATTTGAAGCGCTTAGATTAGTGCGAACCCTCTTTAAGCAAACAAATAGCCGATGCGAAGTTTTACTAGAACTTGAAGATCTAAGGCATGTTAGAGGTTAAACGTTTAGGTGGGGGCGTCAGCTACTGGATCGTTTCTCCCTTCGCAAGGAAAGCAAACCGGCCAGCGGCGAACGACCCCTAATTCTAAACTGGAACGCTGGAATTTAAAAGCCTATCTCAGAAGGCGATGAACTACACTTCTTCGTAGCTAGAAGTTGGCGCGCGACTGTGTCTGAAGCTGAGGTTCTCCGCGTCATTCGGGAGCACTTGGTTTACGAACTCGCGGAACACTACCTAATCAACATTGAGAGTTTTTGCAGATTGCTTCTCAAGGTTCTGGACTGCGGCGTCTTAGCGACAAAGATCTTCATTGTAATGTATCAGTACCGGCGAGATTGGACCTGTTCCGAGCTCGCAAAGGAAACTAGGAACTACAGGCAGAACGTGTACAGAGCGCTGCAGGCCTTGAGAAGAAAGGGGGTTGTGGAGAGGGTTTCAAAGTACAAATGGCGGTTAACACTCGCCCAGTAGAAATGTAATCAAAATGATTACAATTTGACATATCAATTTTATATTTACTAAAGTTGGGCTCTCTGAAGATGAGATATGAAGGAAAATCGTGAGAAATACGAGAACGTTAAAGCTAGGATAAACTGCGAGATAGAGGGGAAGCCGGCACAGATTTTTCTAGACCTTAAGAAGCGTGGACTTGTTACCAGCGCAAGGGACGCTGTGGTGCAAGGGCTCACATGCCTCTACGAGAAGGCGCTGCAGAGAGACCTCCAGGAAGCCCAGCTCAAGGCTTCTAGAAGGCTGAGTGAAGATGAACCGTAGAGTCGATTTGGAGGAAGTGTTGATGGCTGAGTTTGAAGAACTGAAATCCATGACGCCTAACGTAGCCTCACAGCTCCGGGTTGAGGAGGTTTAGCGAATGGAGGTTCAAGTACAGAGGAAACTCTCAGCGGATGATGTTCTTGAATTGACACGGCGGGAGGTAGCAGAAATTCCCTACGAACGTGTTTATTACACTCTGAAGATGATGCGACTTAAGCCCTTGTTTCCGCAGACGGTTGAGATGATGCGCCTCTGTCTGGCTGTGCATCGCCTCGGGCTGCGTGTAACCGCGTTCCTAATTGCCACTTTACGGGACTGCACGAAAGAGAATGCATTGACATCGCTTCACATTTTAGGTGATAAGAAATGCCTTACACTCCTCAGGGGTTCAAAAGAAGCTTGGTTTCAATGGATTGTGTCACCCGATTTTCTGCAGCACTATGGAGAAGAAGGCTAGAGTATGAAACGAGAGAATCAGATCATGTGCCGTAATCCTTGGAGAAAGAAGTCATGTCTGAATACGGGCATCGCTCTCAGCATCTACTGCAAGGGCGAAGCGCTTCCGATCTGTAGGCGTTGCTGGTTTGACATAGCAAAGTCGAATCGGGAGTGGTAGAATGCTCGGACCTATTTCTCGTGTCTCTGTGGGCAAGCTTGTGCCTAGCGACCTCAACCCTAACCGAATGGTGGAGGAAGAGTTTCGGTGTCTTGTGGAGAGCATGAAGAACGCTGGCTTCTTGGATGCAAATCCAATTCTTGCGCGTCCAAACTCGGATGGCATATACGAGATTGTTGATGGAGAACGCAGGTGGCTGGCTGCTAAGGAGCTGGGCATGGAGACCGTTCCCTGCGATATCAGACTGGAGGACTTCGTATAGCGACTAAGAGTTGAGTAGGTTTGGTTGAGTTTGAAGATTTGGCGGGTATGACGCCGACCGTGGCTTCGCAGCTCCGCAAGAAAGGCGTTACCACTGTGGCTAGGTTAGCTAAGCTTAATTTTGAGTCTCTACAGCAGGTGCTTCACGGCGTCTCGTATAAGACGATACGTGACATTCAGCAGCAGTCGTGGGAGGCTACAGGCGGATGGTTTACGCCTGGCTCAGCTCTAGTCGAACAAAAAAAGAAACAGCTCGTGCTTTCAACTGGCTGCAAATCCTTAGACGGTCTTCTCGGCGGCGGAGTTAGAAGCAACTCGATAACTGAGTTCGCAGGAGAGTATGCCACTGGTAAGACGGAGTGCTTGCTGACCCTTCTAGCTGAAACTCTTGGAAGAAACAAGGATTACGGCGCATTATACTTTGACAGTGAAGAGTCTTTCTCGGAGATCCGCGCGATCGAAATAGCTGAGTCGAGAGGATACGACGCTGAAGAGATGCTTGGCAGGTTCACGATGCTTAAGGTTCGGACGACTGACCAGTACCAGGTGGGAGTTGAAAAAGCCGACCAGACCATAAAAGACAAAAACGTCAAGTTGTTTCTAATCGACAGCGCCGTCGCCCCGCTCCGAGCTGAATACGTCGGCAGAGAAACTCTGTCGGAACGCCAGCAGATCCTGAACCAGATTATACATGAAGTCAGGTATTATGCTACAATTTACAATTTAGCAGTCGCCGTAACCAACCAGGTTGTAGCGAATCCCAACGTCGTCTACAACATGGACCCAGTTCAACAGCAAATCCCCACCGGCGGCAACATTCTCGCTCACAACGCTGAAACGAGAATCCACTTGAGAAAGGGGGGATCGCAGAGAAACATGCGAATAGCCAGACTCATAGACTCCAGCTGGCTGCCTCCCGGCGAATGCGTCTTCCAAATCACCAAAAAAGGAATCGAAGACGCAGAAGAGGAAAAGAAAGAGGAGGAAAAGACGGAAAATGTCTCAGGAACATGACCATAAAGAGTTTATTGAGAGACTGAGAAAATCCCGTGATATCGTCGGCTACATTGATCCAGTAGTAGTAGACAAAAATACCTTCGAAATTGTGGTTGGAAGGCACAGAAAGGAAGCTGATCCAAACTGGCCTGAAGTCAAAAAGGAGTTCAAAAGCCGAAAGGAACGCCTTCTTTATCAAATACATTCAGATACTCACCGGAGGACTGTAAGCAAAAAAGAACGGCAAACTCAGCTTTTAGAATTAGCCTTACACTTGGAAGACGAAGGCGTACTGAAAGAAAAGATGGCTTCTAAACTGGCAGAGTTAACAGGGCTTGGACTTAGATATGTTGAAAGTCTTTTGCCTAAAAAGTACAAAGAGACTAAATTTGCTTCTAAACCAAAAGAGCCCGAGCTAGCTCGCCCTCCGAAAATCGTAGAACCAGAAGAGTTTGTCGAAACGCCGACTAAGCCTTCCGAGGCAGGGGCGGGATTTGAACCCGCGAAACCAGAGTTTGTGGAGACTGAAAAATTAGTTGGCGCTGAAACTTCTGTTCCTGAACCGTCTAAGCCTAAACCGCCTAAGCCGAAGACCGTAACTTGTCCGTACTGTAAAGAAGCCATTTCCCAACTTGTGTGTAGCAATTGTTTGGTTGGAAAAATCAGCGTTAAAGACCTTTTCAAGGAACGATGAGGAGGAATGAAAATTGTTCGCTGTTAAAAAAGAAGTTGTTCAGTCGCTGTTGGCTGACGAAGCATGGTCCAGACGCCTGGAAGACGCTGAAACCGAAGCCGATGTTGTCAAGGTGCTTGTAGAATTTTGCAAGTCGAAAGGTTTCAAAGTTGTAGATGCAGGTGCGCCTATGAAAACTAACGCAGTTGCGTCAAATCATAGTTGCCGACAATCACGAAAATAATTGTGCGACAGAAAAGGAGGTGTTAGTATGTCGATTGAGAAGAGAGAGGAAGAAAAAGAAGAAATCTTCAAGATGTATGAACGTGCGGACGAGAAACAGATAATTGGGGAGCTGGAAGGCCATTACCTGGAAGAGTTCGTCTACTATTTTGAAGTTGGAAAAGAAAAGAGAAGAGTCGTGGGGTTGAGTTGGGCTGGAGTAAAGGAGTGTGCGTACCGGCTTGGAGGAATCGAGGTTGAATCGTGCCAGATCGACGACAAGGGTGACCACTGGATGGTGGTGTGCAAGGCAAGCGACAAGTTCAAGGGCAACAGCCGCTTCGGAGTTTCAACGCAGTCGAAGAAAATGAAACTCAAGGACGGTTCGGAAGTCGAGGACGATTTTAGCCTTCAGAAATGCGTAAGCAAGGCGCAGAGGAACGCGATTCGAAGCCTGATACCAGAGCTGTTCATAAAAAACTTTGTCGACCGCTATCTCGAGGAACACGGGAAGAAGCCAAAGGAAGTTCCGGTTGCTTCGTCCGAAGCACCTAAAGCAGCGCCGCCTCAAAAGTCAGAACTGACAGCGGAGACGATTATCGACGTTCTCGGCGGCGCCAACCTCGACTGCAACCTAGTTGAAATCAAGGTTCTAGATTCAGCTATAGTCGTAAAGCCAGTGCAGTACATAGAAACTTTGACTTGGACTCAATTCAACAGTGTGCTCAAGCAGCTAGGCTTCACGTGGATTAGCGACGGCAAAGAAAGCAGGTGGCAAGCGTCAGGTTCACAATCAACAGGTAAGCCGTCAGGCGGAACGTGAAAAGAAAATGAGTAAAAATGTTGAAAGGTCGTCTCTATACACTCGAAGTCAAACTCAGCACAAGAAACAGTTCTATTCCTTGTGCATTTGTGTGTGTGCACTCTTTGCAAGCGTTCAAGAAACTGTCAGTAAAAAAAGGAAAAGAAGCCTATTTCATTTCTCTTTTAGCCATTTTACACACAATAGAACTATTCCTTGTGCTCCTATATTATATTATTATACACGCAATAGACGAATTCGTCTATTATTAGAAGAATTCTTCTATTCCTTGCATTTTTCGAGAGAGGATTCTTTCTATGACTAAGAAAGTGAAGTTTGGAGTATATCTCGACCCAGATTTAGCTCATAAATTCAGAGTTTTCGTGGCTGAACAATATGGAAAAGCCTCGAAAGGACTGATAAGCTTCGAAACCGCACAGGCTCTTCAAGCTTGGATTAGCACACACAAGAGCACACAAACCGAGCTCATACATAAACCGCCGAACCCAATCCCAAACGTCTTCCAAGTAAAGTTACAAGTCAAAGAATATCTACGGACTACCTTTGGATACGAGCAAATCTACAAAGTTCCAAAAAATCATTTGATTATGGCTATCTCATCTCTAAGAGGCACTGATGAGAGGACAATTAAGAAATGGATTAAGCTTTTCGAAAAATATCAGGTGATCAAATGGGTAACCCCGAGTATGGTAGAATTCCTAGCCTAGGAAAGAATCAGGGAAAGAGGTACACATCGGTGAGCATACAGGACGAGACATTGAATATGCAAGGTCGAAAGGCAAAGTTATACGGATTCTAGGAGACACCCAAAAATGAGTGGACAACTAACCGAAGAATCTAAAGCTAAAATTGCTGAAATCTTCGCAAAACAAGGAGGAATTTTAGTTTGAGTGATTCCAAGATTCTGTTAGGATACGAGATTGGCAGTGGCAAAGAATGAGCGAACCCGAGAGAACCTTGAGTACCCAACAACCAAGTGAGGAAAAGGTTGGACTCGACCAGCTCGTTAAGGAACGAGCAAAGTTTCTGATGGAACAGTTGATTGGCGTAATTCCTTATGTCAAGGAGCTCACGGGCATCACTGACGAAGCACGAAAAGTTGTTGAACAACAAGTAGCAGAATTCGCCCTCAGCATAAAAACATCTAGGCTTAATCCAGATGAGCTTGATGCCTTCTTTAAGAAGCCTTACCATTTGGAACCAGTGCATGGAAGACCTGACTCATGGCATCTTCATATTCCAAAGTTCGTAGACATCCAAATAGGATGGTTAGAAAAGTCAGACAGTAGCTACAACACATTTCTTATCAACCGCTACATGGATTGGCTAGGCGAAATTCCAGAAGCCATAAAGAAACAACTCGATTGGAAACCTCCTCCAGAACTCATACTTGAAGGCGAAGAACTCCACGGACCTAAAAACGCACTTGACTATGCATGGCAGAAATATCGGCCTTTCCTACATGACAGAGACGAAAAACGAATCAAAGTCAATCCTAAACGAGCCTTCGATCTGATTGTCTCACTAATCAAAGACGGTGTTCTCCCCTTCAGCATCAAACCCATCGACAGCGCTGACCTTGTAGACCGAAAGTGTGACTTCCAACTCCGAGATTATCAGGTTCAAGCTTGGAACGAGCTCCAAAGATTCAGTGCCGTCGGAATCTACTTTCCACCAGGAACAGGAAAGACAATAATAGCATTATGGGCCATGACGCATCTAAAACCTCCACATCTAGTTGTGGTTCCTACTAGGTTGTTGCAAGAGCAATGGTTAGAACGGATTCAAGCACACACAGACCTGCAACTGGGAGAGTATGAAGTATTAACGTATCAGAGTGCAATAAAAAAAGCCTCAGCAAAACAGTGGACAACGCTGATAATCGACGAGCATCAACATTTTCCAGCAAATACCTTCATCAAGCTTTCATTGATTCGACGCAAGTACACCATGGGACTCTCAGCTACACCACAGCGCGAAGACGGCCGCGAAGAGTATATTTTTGCGCTTTCAGGCAAGCCTGTTGGTCTCAGCTGGGAATACTTCAAAAAACTCAACCTGATCAAGAGCCCAACCTGTCACGTTTGGATCGTCAAAAACTTCGAAGCAAAACTAAGGAGACTTGACTCTCTCCTGCAGACTGACATGCGAACAATAATATTCTCAGACTCGATCGAAGTCGGCAAAACCGTAGCGGCCCGCTTCTCAAAACCAGACGTCAAAGTTCCTTTTGTTTATGGCGCCACAAAAGACAACATGGAGACAATTCTGGCTAACCGCGTGGTCGTCGTGTCTCGAGTCGGAGACGAAGGCATGAGCCTCCCCGACATCGAACGGGTAATAGAGGTCAGCTGGCTAGGAAGAAGTCGTAGGCAAGAGCTTCAGAGGACTACAAGGCTGCTGCACAGCCAGGTTGAAGAACAAGAGAACCATGTGCTTATGACGCTTGAAGAATATCTGCATGACCGCAAGAGACTATTCAGCATCATGGACAAGGGCTTCAAGATAGTGCTTCATCGAGAAGGCGTAAGCGAGAAAGCGGTCGAGGATCACTCAGCCGAGTTCCGCACAGCTCCTCGGTCACGCACACGGGCCTCGAGACCTACGTTGACTGTGGAAACACCGTCTGTACCTATTCAATTGGGCCAAAGTGCAACATACACCAATCTGCCCGGTGTTCAACGAATTATGTTATTGATGAACAGGAAAGAGAAGCAGCTCTATACGTTGCTCCTTGACCACGACGGAGAATGGTTCAGCAGGCAGCGGCTTCCTCTGCTTCTGGGATATGCAAGCGACGACACTATGCGTCATTCAATCGACTTTGCTAAGATGGTCGATAGAGGCTGGATGGAGGAAAAGCGCGAAGCGAAAGCTTCTAGCTACCGGACGAATATGAGGGGCAAAATGGGAGGTTGAAGAGAAGGGGGATTCCGAGTTGAATATGAGGAAAACGCAGAAAATGAAGGAAGAGAGGATTTAAATAGCGAACCATAACACATACAAGATGGAGCTTCCAGCCTACGTGCGGATCAGGAACCGCATCGGTTCTGCGCCACACTGCCGAAAATGCGGAAGCGAGATCCGCGTAGGCGACAGGGTAGTTTCAGCAGTCAAGACGGGAACCCGCGTAAGATACCGCATCTACCACAAAAAGTGCTTCGCGGAAACACAGATTGAGGCAAAAACGAGGACCCGCAAGGCGGGAGAAACACCTTGGGGGTCTGGGTGACTCGCCCGGGTTGAGTGAGCGCGTCTACTAGATAAATTGCATAGGAGTTTGAATCCCGGGTTGAGTAAAAGAGGACCTAAACCGATACAGCTGTCGAAGTTTTTCAGATTGAAGTATCTTCAGAAAATTGAAGATCCAGAGAGACTCGCTGAGAAGTTAGGAATTAAAGTAAAGACTGTTTATAAGTATGAGGAAAGGCTTCAGAAGAAACTTGTCAGCTCTATTCGACAGGTTTCTCCTGACCGTTTGAGTTTTATTTGTCCCGAATGCCTTGAAGCGAAAGTCTATACCGATCCTGAGAACGGCGAGCGGGTCTGTCAAAGTTGCGGCTACGTTTTGGAACAGGAAGCCGACATGGTTCACACGCTGCCTTTCGACGAGACCTACGCCTTGACCAGCAACATGTCCTTCGGCAGAAGCCTAGGTAACACGCTTCCAAACCATCAGCTCTACAAAGTAATAGCCAAAGCCCGAACTGGAACCCAAGACCTACCCATACGCAGCACACAAATCCAGGTCATCAGCAACGCCGTGGACCCGCCCTTGGTAAAAAACATGCTTGAATACGGAAGTAAGATGCTGAAGGGTCTCGGCTTTGACAGGGACACAGACGAATGCCACATGTTCGCCGACCAGTACGGTCGGCTGTTGCGGAAGCTCGCAGGCTTCATACAGGTCAGCAGAGCGGACGTGCAGCCCTACCTGGTGGCGAGGGCGGCGCTGTGCTACCTGCTACGAGGAAACCCTAAGAAAGCGGAGGAAGCGAGCAGAAAGTATCCGTTCGACGGCAAATACTACAATATGGTAGCCCAAGCCACTGAACTATTCAATGTAAAAAGAGAGTTCCATATTAACGGAAAAACTCTGGCTTCTGCGCGACAATAATGTACTCGTGGTTTATTCGCTCAATCTCCGGGTACTTTTGATACTGTAAGACTCTCCAAAACGATTGCGTCGGCAGCCTGAACTTCAAAACGTCGACAAGATTGAAGCCGCACTTCTCAAGCAGCAGCCACGTGTGATAGGGCAGGTCTATGGGTTTCTTGTTCCGAACAAATGGTTTCACAATAATGATAACGCGTCCGCCAAACTTCAAAACCTGGAAACACTGCTGATAGCACTTCAACATCTCAGAAAGATAAGTCTCACCTTTAACATTCCCAAGATTGCCAGGATTATCCGAATACTCTCTTGCCGTTTTAGTGGAGACGCCCACTCTGCTGACGCCTGTAGGACCTCCCTGTCTTGAAATTGCATCTGAATAAGGTGGAGAAGTTATTACAGCATCGATGTCACCGTGGTCGAGCGCTTTGTATTCTTCCTCATTTGATTTCAAGTTTCCAATGTTGTCTTTGTTTGGTGAGTAGCCTACGGGAACTCCGAAACTCATGACGGTAGCGTAGCTTCCCGTCTGAGCTAGAGCTGGATCTCGACTCGCTATTCCGCCTCTAGTGTGCCGCGTGGTTCCTTCAAGAGAACCCTCGTAAGGGGGAGAAGTGATTATGGCGTCAACTTTGCACGGTTCCTCATGCTGAGTGTAGCTCTGCTTCTTCGCTGTGCCCCTTCGCCACCTTCCATACTTCTTCTCGTCAGCTCCTGCTGATGGCCCCTCTTTATCGTCCGAAACTGAACCGTCGTAGGGAGGACTCGTGATTATGGCGTCTATCTCCCCATGAGGAAGGTTTCCAATGTTCTCTTTGGATTTTGAGTATCCCTCGCCTGTGGTTGGATGTTTCTTTCTTCCATAACGGTTCGATGTCGGATCTTCAGCTAACCTCTCCCAAAGAGGAGATCTGCTTTTTCCTTTTGTTCCATCCGCATAAGGTGGGCTTGTAATTACGGCGTCAATATCCCCGTGATAGAGGTTAGCGATGTTGTCGTCTCTAGTCTCCTGAGGCATCTCCCTAGTTCTTTCAAGGTTAGGATAAACAGAATGTCCCTTACGCTTCTTGCTCATGCTTTCGCTGTAAGGAGGGCTTGTAAGGATAGCGTCTATATCTCCGTGACGAAGATTTCCAATCTGCGCTTTATTTTCTGAATATAACTGCGGTAATCCTCCATGTTCTTGTGTGGCTGGTGTAGTTGGCTCTGTTTTAGGTGCATTAAACTTTCCCCTCATTCCTCCTGACTTTGCGCTTAAGGCTTCAGAATAAGGTGGAGAAGTAATTACGGCGTCCACTTCACCTAAAGGCAGGTTTCCAATGTTTTCTTTAGATTCTGAGTACCCGCTTAACAAAGACTTTATCGCTTTCTCTCTTCCCGGCGTATGACGGTTTTTCGTGTCTGGTCTAGTATCGGTCTCCATGCTTGAAACTTCTTTCTCAAGATCAATTTTGCTTGGTTGCTTCTTAGAGTCGGCGTAAGGCGGACTGGTTATGATTATATCGACCTCTCCGTGAGAAAGATTACCTATATTCTTAGGATTCTCTGAATATGGCTTTACTTGTCTAATGTTTCTTTGAGCTCCACCAGTAAGTTTTGATCCGTAAGGTTCTTTCGATATATCTCTAATATTTTGTTGACTGTAAGGCGGGCTTGTAATGATTGTTGAGATTTCTCCGTGCGGAAGATTACCTATGTTGTTTGGGCTGTCAGAGTATCTGAATGGAATTTTCGACTGGGCGATCTCAACGGCTTTCTTTAGTTTTTCTACGTCGTGCGCAAACTCTTTGACGGGCATTCCACTTAACTTGGAAATTAGACCTTGCATGTGAGGGCTAATCGCCCCCTCTTTCGACTTCGCTATGTTGCTGTAAGGTGGACTTGTAACGATGGCATCGGCTTTCACACATAAGAGGTCCGTTAGTTTTCTGGCGTCTCCCTTCAAGACTTTGATTTCGCCTTTCTTTCCGCCGTGTTTTTCCAAACAGGCCACATTTTCTTCTATCCAAGAACAAAACTTCTCTTCTAACTCGACTAGGACTGAGTGTCTACCCAAGTAACTGGCGACTACCCCTGTGGACCCGCTGCCAGCCATCGGATCCAAGATAACATCTTGTCCCTTCGTGTACTTGCTGATTAAAAAAGAGACTAGGAATAGATTTGCCTTAGCTGGATGTGCCACACTTTCTGGAGAAAAAAATGTTGAAAGAGGTCTGAAGCCCGCTGAAGCTGGAAACTTCAGCTCAAATACTCGGTCGACTAGATCTTCCAGCTTACTCTTGAACTCTGTGTCCATAGGTTCTCGAAGGAGAAATTCACTTTCCCCGAGAAAGTGTATAAAAAAAGGGCTAGGAGAGGTAGAGACCGTTGTACCACTCCGCGCTTCTCGCCTTGGCTGTTTTGCGTTTCCCGAACCGCACCGACTTCACAAGCTTACAGTTTCCGTCCCTGAGTCGCCTGTACTTCACGGCGAAGAACCCCCTCCTTCCAGTCTTGGGATCGGTTGTCCTCCAAGGCGTGTAGCCGAAGAGGTACGCTGTTCCCGTCCAGCCTCTCGGCGGATTCCAGTATACCAAACTGTTTCTTCGACTTTGGCCGAGCAGTCCAAGGCTAGCCACGATCTTGTTGAGATCGTCGATCAATTCTTGGTTGTCTTCTTTCTTCATTCCGATCAGTCCTCGTCTACTAATATGCGGAACCCGCACAAGCGGTTTGTATTTAAGGAAAGGGGCTGTCGGCTGAAAAACCGTTGAGAAATTCACAGGTAGAAGTCAACTTATCAGATGAAATAGACAGAAAAATACGGTTTTCTTGCACTTCTGCTAAATATTCTTGGTCATTTCTCTTGTAGGGAACCAGAAAAGCCTTATATTGTTTTATTTCTTCTTCGTGAACTCTGCGTAGTCCTTTTCTGCCTTCCATACCGTGAACTTCACGCGGCAGCCTGGACACATCTCCACGGTCACAGGCGCCGAATAAGGACTCTGCTGACCTAGACACACATCGCATATCCAAGGCTGAAGCTGAAGCGGTTCAGGCTCCGGCTTCTCTGACGGTTCAACGATCTTCTTCACTTTCTCGTAGGCTTCTTTAACTGTAATCTCGCCGTGATCCAGTTGTTCCACAAGAGGCTTAATGGGAGGTAAAAATTCATGGTCATAGACGTAGTCGATTCTACGTAGATGTTCCTCGGAGACGCCGACACTCTTCGCGGCTTCTTTCCGTACATGAATAGACTCTTCTTCGGTTTTGCTACCCGTAGCAACACCGAACTTTTCAGCTTTGGTTACTGGTTCTCCAGATTCTCCTTTACCAGCAAGCTGTGTTGCTTCCTGACGTTCTTGCGCTTTTGGTGCAAGTTTCTGTTTTATGAGATCGTACTCGTTCTTGATGATTCTAGGCGTCTTCTTGCGGTAGCGGTTGTACTCGACTATGGCGACTTCGGGGTCGTCGAATTCTCTGAACTCGACGCGTACAGCCTTGACCCCAAGCTTCTTGGCTATTCTCCAACGACGAGTGCCACTAATAATTGCCCTGTCAGCGGGCGTGGCCACCAAAGGTTCAAGAACGCCGTTCTCCATAATCGATTTTTCAAGCTCAGCGTCTTCAGCCTCGTCCGCCGGGTACAGTTTCTCGTTCAGCGGGTGAGGATGAAGCTCGTCCACAGGAAAGTCTTCAACTTCAACTCTTTCATTCATACAACATCACCTTCATTTTTCTATGAAATCTCTTTTAAATCTACTACTCACTGACGATTCTCCTTATCAGCTTAGACTTTTCTCGCCGGGGTTCAGTTTTTTGTTGTTTCGTCAATAAAGCTTCGGCTTGGTTGCCGATTGTCTTGTGCTTCAAGCCGTGTTGCTGGCAATACTCCGTTAATGCATCAAAGTCGCTGTCGCTTCGCTTTTCAACCTGCGGATTTTCCAACATTGAAGCGGTTGCCTCAATACTTGTTGCAGTCCTTGAAGCCCTGCCCCGCCGAGAAACTGTTATTGCTGCTATTGCAACAGCTGATGCCGCCGTTGCCGCTACGGCGGAGACGGCTAGCGTAATATAGACATTCTTCTGGACTTCGGCGACCTGCGACTGGACGTTCGCTATGGCCACGTTTCCGCTGTGTGTGGCGTCGTTTATTCCTGTAGCAAGCATCTTCACGTCCACGGTGTCCGTTTTCAGCGTTGCTAGCGCTTCCCGAAGGGCACCAAGTTCTTGGCTGAGTTCAAAAACGGCGTTGCTGACTTCCGCGATCATGCTACTGTTGACGTCTGCTAACATGCCGTGGGTTTCGCGTTCTAACTCGGTTACGGTGCCCAGGCGAGTGATGACAGCGTTTAGGCTTGCGTTTAGGCTGGCGGCAATTTCCTCCATTCTGGTTCTGGCGGCTGTGACGTTTTCCATAAGCATTTTGATACTGATGTCTTCGCTGGATTCGACTCTCTTAATCGCCACCGTGGAGTCAACAAAGTGGGTTTGGTTGCAGTCTAAAGCGATTACTCTTAGAGAAAGGGTTTCTGGCTTTCCGTTCGGCATAAGAAACGACGTGTACAGGCTTGAGCTAGCATCATAGACTTGCGCTGCGACAGGGTAGCCGTTCAAGAGGACAGTCACGTTTACGGGGCGGAACCAACCTGAAACGCTGACTTGAATGTTCACCTGTTCAAGGGGCATGAATTCCGTCTTTTCTAGGCTGAAGTTTGCGCACTTCGCTGGTGCCACGCTGAAAAGCGGTAGCAAAGCAAGAAGGGCAAGAAACAGATTCTTCCGCATCCGGTTCAGTTCCGCTTCCTCCTAATAGAGAAATGTGGAGTTACGGAGTTACGGAGTTAATATTTATCTATTGAGGAGCTGGTGGAATGCCCAAGGAAAAGGAAGAGAAAGAAACCACGAAAGCAAGCGTCTACATGAACCCAGAAGAATACAAAGACTACCAAAAAGGAGCGGTTGATACAGGCACGAAAGTCAGCCACTACCTTCTAGGTCTTATTCGTCTCGGCAAGGCGTTTCTAGGAGAATACGACTGGCAAGATGCTATAGCCAAATTCAGAGGCAAGGAAACAGACCGCGACTGGATAAAGACTGAAACGAAAACAATGCGGAAAGACGTTTCGCTGGAAGAGTACCAGCGACGGCTTCTCGACCGTCTCGAAGCCAACAAACAGACGAGACGCTTCTGCGAGATACAGGCTGAAATCATAGAGGAAGAACTAGACGAGGTTGAACACCTACTTGAAAAGACTGAAAAATAACATTGCACTTCTGCTTTCGCTGCTTCTTTTCTCTTCTCTTTCATCCATCACCATAGCGCGTGGAGAGGAGGAACCGGAGGTTGCGGGGTTCAACCTTCAATCCTATACGCCGGCAAAGATTCTCATCTCGTACACTTACACGAACAATTTCAGCGTCATCGACGTAAGCAGCATAGGTAAAAGCCTCTACAAGATTACGTCAAGTCCTATCAGCATCGAGTTTATAGCGGAAGACATTGACCAGTACACCTTCACGGTCGAAATCAAATACGCCGCCATAGTCACGCAGAGCGTTCAAATCGCCGTTTTCAGCGCTGGCTACGCGCCTGAAGGAATGCAGTTAAACGTGAAGGGCAACGTCGTCCGCTTGAAGTTCACCTTAACAGTCACTCAGGAACCGAAGTATCCTAGTGCCCAAGACGTTGCTGAACAGGTTGTGCTCCAGATAGCGGACCAGCTGAACGAGTTCAGAAGGCAAACTACGGAAATCGTTGACCTGCAAACCCGAAACATAGAAATGCAGTGGCTGATAGTCGGCTTCACAATGGCGGTTAGCGTAGCCTTCGTGATAATACTTGTGTTATGGGTTTACCCCCTACTGAGAAGATTGCAAAAGGAGAGATATTAGTGGACATTCTTGAGCTTCTGCCACAATACATTTTATACATCTTCTTCGCCATCATAGCGGTCATCGTAGCCCTGATTGTTCTGTCCGTCTGGAGCAACATCGCACCCGCCGCGCCAGGGGTTGTCTTAGGCTACTTGGAGATTATCGGCACCTATGCAGGCGGAAAACTGTTCAAAAGGTTCGAAGGCACAGTTGTCGATGCCAGCAATATTTTTCTCAACACGCAGTACGAGGACGAGTTCAAAGAAAGCCTGCTTGCAGACTTAAAATTGCTTAAGGAAAAGAACCCAGCTATCCTTGAGCTTGAGAAGGTAAAAGACGAGTTCGAAAAGTGCCATCTCAACGAAATGTGCAGGATCCTTGTGACCCGCGAAAGACTCTTCGACAAACACATATTCGTTCAGTGGGGATGTTTGGGCGCGCTGAACGAGTACGCCGCTAAAGAGGAGAAGCCGAAGTTCACGTTGTCAAACCTGTTCGTCAGCAGGGGCGCCGTGAGAGGTCAGCTTCATTCGTTTCCGACCAGATGGGAAATAGAGGGCGTGGGCACTTGCCAGGTTCACCTTTTCAAGCCTGACACGACTGAAGCTACGTCGAAAAACGAGAAACTCGTTGAACCGCCAACTTTTCTGGCGAAGGTGGCGCTGAATATTCCCGCAGTCGTGGAGTTTAAGGGACAGTTGAAGAGCTGGCAGGAGAAATACAGAGATCTCAGGCGTGAATACCTGAAGGTGTTGTCCGCCACTTCTACGGTGGCGACTGAAAGAGACTTCTACCGTAGCCTATCGTCAAAGATCGGCACAGAACCAGTCTTGACGCCGGCGCCTACTCCTTCGCCTCCTAAACGCTGGGACTGGAAGGACATAGCCTTAGTAGGCATTCCGGGTCTATTGAGCTACGTTACCTTTGCGCAATATTACATCGAATACAACCCGTTGATCGGCGCCTTAGTCGGCCTCGGAATCGGACTGTTTCTGGCTTGGTGGCGAAGACGAAGTGAGTAGCTACGTCACGTGGACCCTCAACAACGAACTCGAAAAACTAAACACCAGCCACGAAGAGCTGAAGAATAGTCACACAAACCTTAGAAATTTCATACTGTCAGACGAGTTCCTCAAAGACTACAACAAGTTCGAGGAGAAGATCGGAGAATTCCAAGAGAAGATCGTGACACTCGTAGAAGCCATTTCAACGCCATCTACAGCACAGGCAGCTCAGCCAAGTCAGCCACTTCAAACTCCACTACAGACTCAACTGCAATCGCCACAAGAAATCCAGCAATCTCAAGAAGAGAAGCACATCTGGGAAAAGATCATCGTCGCCGCCCTATCACTGCTGATTGTCGGGGTAGCCGTTCACCAAGGGTACGTTCCAGCTGAAACCTTGCAGTGGGCTGTCGCCGGAACCATATTGCTGTTGTTTCTGCCAAGAATACTCAGCGTGATCCACGCTTTAATTCAGCGAGGTCCAAAAGAGGAAGAGAAGGCGCCCGGCGTGAAACTCGAAGAGTGGATCCACGCTAGGCTGAAGTGGATACGTGAACGGCACTTTAAGGCTTGGAACGCGATAGTAAGCGAGAATCCTGTAAAAGAAATGCTGGAAGAGTACGAAATTCTCAGCGTGGACCCGGTTGTCTATGACAAGAAAGAATACTTCAAGAAGAGGCTGGCCTTTGAGTTCCTAAGCATGATAGGTGAGATAATGGCAGCCTGCAACACCAACGTCTGGACACGCAAGAGCATAGTTATATCCGCCATTGTGGCAGCGCAAACACCATTCATGAAAACTTGAAAGGAAGATCGAGTTGAGTCAGGAAGCGGTTTCTGAACTGGGCTGTTCGCCAAGCGTGTTCCTAGATGCCCTAGCGAAGAGGCTTATTGACGCTTCAGCTGGACGCGGCGGAATAGAGGTTCTTCTCCAGTTCTTCGAGGCATTGGACTTTATTCCTGAGCTTGCGCCGATACGCGGAAGCATAAAGCGCCACTCGATCTTCTTCGAAACTGCCCTGGGCAAATGCGACAAGGAACGCTTGAAGCTGCCGCTTCAAAAACGCCACAACGAGATCTCTGAGCTTCT
>Ga0172365_10001309_pt1 | contig 17952 bp, 18 predicted proteins | sample LakKivSesite48cm_FD_114535 | JGI IMG/M metagenome (GOLD analysis project Ga0172365, IMG submission 114535) | Sediment microbial communities from Lake Kivu, Rwanda - Sediment site 48cm | ecosystem: Environmental > Aquatic > Freshwater > Lake > Sediment | place: Rwanda: Western Province, Lake... | reverse complement strand
GCCGACCGCATCGGCCGCACGGCCGTGACCTCGGCGGCCATGGCCGTGAGCGGGGCCTGCGCGCTCGTGACGGGCCTGGCCTTCGGCGGGCCGCCTTGGCTCGTGACCGCGATCGTTCTTGTCTGGGGCTTTGCCGTCGTCGCCGACTCGGCCCAGTTCTCGGCCGGGGTGAGCGAGCTCGCCCCGCCCGAACGGACCGGCACCGTCCTGACGCTTCAGACAAGCCTCGGCTTTCTGTTGACGATCGTGACCATCCGTCTTGTCCCGGCGCTCGAGCGTCGCCTTTCGTGGCGGGGGGCTTTCGTGGCCCTGGCCCTTGGGCCTGCGGCCGGCATCGCCGCCATGCTCCGTCTGAGACGCCGTCCGGAATCGGCGCGGATGGCGTCGGGCCGGCGTTAGGTCCTGTGGACCAAGGTCGTCGAAGCCTGGGCGGTGGGCATGATCACGACCTCGCTGACGTTGACGTGCGGCGGCCTCGTGGCGCACCAGACGATGGCCTCGGCGATATCAGCCGCCTTGAGCGGCATAAATCCCTTGTAGACTTTTTCGGCGCGCTCCTGGTCGCCGTGGAAACGGACGAGGGAGAACTCCGTTTCGACCATGCCGGGGGCGACCTCGCTGATGCGGACAGGCGTGCCGTTGAGATCGAGCCTCAGGATCTTCGAGATGGCCTTGACCGCGAACTTCGTCGCGCAATAGACGCTCCCTCCCGGATAGACCTCGCGCCCGGCGATCGAGCCGAGGTTGATGACGTGACCGCGGCCGCGCTCGATCATGCCCGGCAGGACCGCGCGCGTGACGTAGAGAAGGCCCTTGACGTTGGCGTCGATCATCTCCTCCCAATCGCCGACGAGGCCGCCCGGCAGCTTGTCAAGGCCGCGGCTCAGGCCGGCGTTGTTGACGAGGATCTCGATGGCCTTCCAGTCCTCGGGCAGGGCGGCGACGGCCTTGTCGACGGCGGCCTGGTCACGGACGTCCAGAGGGAAGAAATGGGCGGCGCTCTTGTGATCGCGCTCGATCGCCCGGGCCAGCTCCTTGAGCCGGTCCGTGCGGCGGGCGCACATCAGGACCTTCGCGCCTTCCGCGGCGAAGGCCTTGACGGCGGCCTCGCCGATCCCGGCGCTCGCGCCCGTCACAAAAACGATCTTATTTTTGAGGGAAAGCATCGTTAGACTCCTTGAAGAAACTCAGCATAGGCACGCCCCTCCGCCAAGTCAAGCCGTAATTCGGGGACACAATACTATTTTCCGAATTTCGCGGCGGTGGCGGAAATCGGAAAATAGCATTGTGTCCCGGATTTTGTGCTATATAGGGGGCATGGCAACGACGCTCAAGAAATGGGTGATCGCGGGGCGGCCGTGGTCCTTTCCGGCTTCGACCATGCCGGTCGCCTTCGGCACGGCGCTGGCCGTCGTCGCCGGCGGGGCCCGCTTCGCCCCGCTGCGGTTCCTGTGGGCTCTGGCCACCATGGTCGTCCTTCACGCCGCGGCCAATATGCTCAGCGACGTCTACGATTTCCGGAACGGGCTCGACAGGGACGTGACCCCGGTGAGCGGCGCGATCGTCCGCGGCTGGCTCACGGACCGCCGGGTCTTCCGCGGGGCGGCCGTCCTCTTCGTCCTCGGCGCGGTCTCGGGCCTGGGCCTCGCCGCGGCTTCCGGACCGGCGCTCTATGCGATCGGCGGGACCGGGCTCTTTGTCGGCGTCTTCTACAGGCTTCTCAAGGCCCACGCCCTCGGCGACTTCGCCGTCTTCCTCGACTTCGGCCTGCTCGGCGCGGCCGGCGCCTGGGTCGTTCAAACGCGGACCTTCTCCTGGCTGCCGGTCATCTGGACGGTCCCGATGGCCATGCTCGTCATCGCCATCCTGCACGCCAACAACTGGCGCGACATCGCCTCCGACGGCGAACGGAAGGTGATGACCGTGGCCGGCCATCTCGGCGATCGGGGGGCCCTCGCCTACTATGGGGTCATGATCTTCGGGCCTTTTGCGATCGATCTGGCCTTGATCCTCATCCCTCGCCTCGCCGGCGGGCCGCTCCGCCCGATGCCCCTGACCTTCGCTCTGGTCTTCCTGGCCCTCCCGAACGCCCTGCGGCTCTGGGGCCGGGCCCTCCGCAGGGCGGCGCCCCGCCGCCCGATGGACTTCATCGTCCTCGACGGCGCGACGGCCAACCACAACCTCGTCTTCGGCCTGCTGAGCACGGCGGCCGTCCTCCTTGAAGGATTCCTGAGGTGGGGGTGAGCGGCGCCGGATCGAGACCCAAGCGGCAGCTCGTCGGGGCCGCCGGCGCCCTGGCGGCTTTTTTGTTCATCGCCCTGTTCCGGCTCAGGCATCTTGGCCCGCTCGATTTCTGGGCCTGGCTAGCCCTCAACATCGTCCTCGTCGGCTCGGCCGCCTTTCTCATCGACGGCGGTTACGCGGGGAGGCTTCGACGGGACGCCTCTTCGGGCTTTCTTCGCAAGCTCGGCCTGGGCATCGGCTCGGCCTTGATCCTCTATGCCGTCTTCGCCGCCGGCCGGGCCCTGGCCTTGAAGATCTTCCCGTTCGCCGGGACCGGGATCGCCGGCGTCTATGCCCTGCGGGACGGCGTCCCGCTCCTCCGCGTCGCGCTGCTCATCGGCCTCGTCATCGGGCCCGGGGAGGAGCTCTTCTGGCGGGGGTTCTTCCAGGAATGGACCGGGGCGACGACGAGCCGCGCCTACGGCTTCGTCCTGACGTTGTTCCTCTATACGGCCGTCCACCTGGCCAGCGGCAACATCATGCTCGTCCTGGCCGCGGCCGCGTGCGGTCTTTTCTGGGGCTGGCTCTATCTGCGGTTCCGCTCCCCCCTCCTCAACCTGGTGAGCCACACGCTCTGGGCCCTGCTGGTGTTCGTCGTGTTCCCGTTCTGAGAACTCAGACGGGACCGGGTTCACGCAAAACGGCCGGCCGGACGTTTCAACGTAAGCCAGGCCCCTCCACCAGGCCCCTCCTATCCCCGCCCCAGCGTCCTCAGCCGGCGAGATGCTGGACGAGGATCTTGACGCCGATGCCGATCAGGATGAGGCCGCCCGCAAGCTCCGCCCGCTTGCCGACGAGCCGGCCGACGACCGGCCCGAGCTTGGCCCCGGCCACGGTCAGGACGAAGCTCGTGATGCCGATGATCACCGCCGGATAGACGATCCCGGAACGGACGACGCCGAGGCTCAGGCCGACGGCCAAGGCGTCGATGCTCGTGGCCACGGCCAGGACGAGCAGCCGGTGGCCCTGGGTTTGATCCGGCCGGCAGGCCTTCTCCTCATCGCTCATGTGGACCGACTCGAAGATCATCCGGCCGCCGATCAGGGCCAGCAGGCCGAAGGCCACCCAATGGTCGAAGTACCGGATGAGCCCGAGCAGCCGGTCCCCGGCCAGCCAGCCGAGGACGGGCATGGCGAACTGGAAGCCGCCAAAAAAGGCGGCCATCCGCAGGGCCTGCTTCAGGGTCAGCCCCCGCGCGCTGCAGGCCAGGCCCAGGGTGATGGCGAAGCAGTCCATGGCCAGGGCCACGGCGAGGCCGAGGATCCAGATGAAGGACATGGGGCTCTCCGAGTCCGCCATTATAGCAAAGAACGGGGGCACGTTGCGCGGCCCATGTCCCCCGAATCGTGATATAATAGAGGATTCCAAAAGAGCCATGACGACGACAGACAGCATCATCCTGCGGGGCGTCCGAGTCCACAACCTGAAGGGCATCGACCTCGACGTCCCCCTGAACAGGCTCATCGTCGTCACCGGGGTCAGCGGCTCCGGCAAGTCGTCGCTCGCCTTCGACACCCTCTACGCCGAGGGGCAGCGGCGCTACATCGAGTCGCTCTCTTCCTACGCCCGCCAGTTCCTCGAGCGCATGGACAAGCCCGACGCCGAGCTCATCGAGGGCATCCCCCCGGCCGTGGCCATCCAGCAGAAGGGCACGGCCAAGAACCCCCGTTCGACGGTGGCCACGGTCACCGAGATCTTTGATTTCCTGCGGGTCCTCTACGCCCGCATCGGCACCGTCCATTGCCTGCAGTGCGGCCGGCCCGTCGTCCGCGACACCATCGACGCCATGATCGCCGAGCTCCTGCAGGAGCCGGCTGGCACGCGGGCCCTCGTCACGTTCGCCTGGCCTCCCGAGAAAGGCCTGGCCTCGCTCAAGAAGGACGGTTTTACCCGGGCGGTGGCCCGCGGCGAGGTCGTCGATCTCGACCAGGCGGCCAAGTCCGGCGGCCCTCTCGACGTCCTCGTCGACAAGATCACGCTCGGCATCGACGAGCGCGAGCGCCTGGCCGACTCCCTCGAGATGGGCCTCAAGAAGGGCGACGGCCGGGTCACCGTCCGGGCCGAGGCCGGGCGCGCGTTCTCCTTCAGCGAGAAGCTCGAATGCCGCGCGTGCCGGCTCCCCGCCGAGGATCCCTACCCCAACCTCTTCTCGTTCAACACGCCGCACGGCGCCTGCCCGGAGTGCCACGGCTTCGGCGATCTGGCGGTGCTCGACGAGGAGAAGGTCATCCCCGACCGCTCCAAGTCCCTCGAGCAGGGCGCCGTCGAGCCCTGGACCAAGCCGCTTTCGAAAGGCATGCAGAAGGAGCTTCTGGCCGAGGCGCGCCGCCGCAAGATCCCGACCAACGTCCCCTTCCGCGACCTCAAGCCCCAGCACCAGCGCTGGGTCCTCGACGGCGGCGACGGCTACTACGGCGTCAAGGGCTTCTTCGACTGGCTCCAGTCCAAGAAGTACAAGGTCCAGGTCCGGGTCCTGCTCAGCCGCTATCGGAAATACATCGGCTGCCCGGCCTGCGGCAAGACCCGCCTGAACCCCCGGGCCCTCAGCGTCCGCGTCAAGGGCCTGAATATCGGCGAGGTCGTGCGCATGACCGTCGGCGAGGCTTCGGCCTTCTTCGCCGGGATCGAGCTCGAGCCGTTCGAGCGCCAGGTGGCCGAGAAGCTTGTCCAGGAGATCCGCGGCCGCCTGCGGTTCCTGTTGGAGGTCGGCCTCGACTACATCGCCCTCGACCGCATGACCTTCACCCTGAGCGGCGGCGAGGCCCAGCGCATCAGCCTGGCGGCGGCCCTCAGCGCTTCGCTCGTCGGGACGCTCTTCGTCCTCGACGAGCCGTCGATCGGGCTCCACCCGCGGGACAACCACCGCCTCATCCAGATCCTTCAGTCCCTGAAGGACATCGGCAATACCGTCGTCGTCGTCGAGCACGATCCGGACATCGTCCGGTCGGCCGAGCACGTCATCGACATGGGGCCGCGGGCCGGCGAGGCCGGCGGCGAGGTCGTCTTCGCGGGCCCCTGGCCGGCCTTCCTGCGGAGCCAGGAGTCCCTGACCTCGCAGTATATCCGCGGCGACAAGGAGATCGCCCTGCCGCCGGGCCGCCGTCCGGCCAGGACCTTCCTCGAGATCCGCGACGCGCACAAGCACAACCTCAAGCACATCGACGTCCGCATCCCGCTCGGCATCTTCACCTGCGTCACCGGCGTCTCCGGTTCTGGCAAGAGCACGCTCGTCTTTGACGTCCTCTACAAGGGCCTGGAGGGCACGTCCGAGAACGGCTTCGCCGAGATCAAGGGCAGCGACAAGATCGCCAAGGTCATCATGGTCGACCAGTCGCCGCTCAGCGCCTCGCCCCGGTCCATCCCCGCGACGTACACGAAGGCGATGGACGGCGTCCGGACCCTCTTCGCGTCCACGCGCGAGGCCAAGCTCCTGGGCTTTCGGCCTGGCTTCTTCTCCTTCAACACGGCCGGCGGCCGCTGCGAGGAATGCCAGGGGGCCGGCGTCCAGGTCGTCGAGATGCAGTTCCTGTCCGACGTCAGCCTCGTCTGCGACGCCTGCAAGGGCAAGCGCTTCAAGAAAGAGATCCTGGACGTCCGCTGGAACGGCAAGAACATCGACGAGGTCCTCGACCTGAGCGTCACCGAGGCCTGCCTCTTCTTCGCGGGGCGCCCGGAGATCACGAAAAAGCTCTACCCGCTCGTCGAGGTCGGCCTCGGCTACCTCAAGCTCGGCCAGCCGACGACGACCCTGTCGGGCGGCGAGCTGCAGCGGATCAAGCTCGCCTACCACCTCGTCCACGAAAAGGGGAAGAAGATCCTCTACCTCTTCGACGAGCCGACGATCGGGCTGCATCCGAACGACGTCGCCGTTCTCCTGCGGTCCTTCCAGAGGCTCGTCGCCGAGGGCCACACGGTCGTCGTCATCGAGCACAACCTCGACGTCATCAAGAGCGCCGACTACGTCATCGACCTCGGCCCCGAAGGCGGCGAGGAGGGCGGCCGGGTCGTCGTCCAAGGCACGCCGGAAAAAGTGGCCGCGGCGCCCGCCTCCATCACGGCCAAATATTTAAGGGACGCCCTCGCCGGGGCCAACGGCCGGAAGCCGCGCGCGGCCAAAAAGAAAAGCCCCGCCTAAGCTTACTCGCTCAAAAAATACCGTCCGTTTTCAGGTCAGTAGGCCAATCGGCATTTCCTCACTATTGTTCAATATCGTTACTATAATATTATAACATTCGTAAGTATATTTATATTAATTATTTAAACAATTATTAAGGTCATTTATTGTTCTTTTTATATACATTGCCGAAAACCGTCAATCGGCCAAATGTCTTGCGTATATAGCATATAATAAATGCTTTGAGCTCTCCAGCGGCGTTCTGGCACAATTCTTGCCAATTAATAGCGCGTCAAGGGATCAAAGGAGCGACGCCAATGAAAGCCAAGATCGCCGTTCTCGCCCTCGCCGCCAGTCTCACGCTGGCCGGTCCGCTCGCGGCCGCCGAGGAGATCTGGGAAGTCATCGTTCCGACGGAGCTCGAGCCCTCCAGCCTCGTGGTCCCCGGCCCCCTGCCCGAGCCGGCTGCGATCGCGGCGGAGATCCTGTCCGTCGAGTCCGCCCCGACGACGTCGTTCCGCGCGACCCTGGTCCGGCCGGGCGTCCCGGTCTTCGGGCCGACCGCGCGTCCGGGCAAAGCGCTATTCGATGCCAACCTGGCCGTCATGCTGGGCCTGAACGTCGTCGATTACATCTCGACGCGCGAAGCCCTCAAGTACCCGGGCCTCGCCGAGACCAATCCCCTGATGAGGCCTTTTGTGAAAAGCCCGGCCGCCTTCGCGGCCATCAAGTTCGGGACGACGGCCCTCACCTACCTGAGCATGAGGGCCATCTTCAAGCGGAACAAAGCCGTGGCTTGGGTCATGACCACGGCCAGCAACGTCCTTCTGTCCTACGTCGTGGCCAACAATTACCGGCTGATCCAGGGGGCCCGGGCCGCCGCCCGCTGACGACGAGGCTCCGATGAACGTCTATCTCCAACGCATCCTCGGTCTCGACGAGGACCGGGAGTTCCAGAAGCCGGCCGGCTTCCCGACCCTCCGGGCCCTGGAGAAGGACTACATCGGTTTCCTGCTCGAGATCACGGACCAGAACCGGGCCGAGGTCTCGCGCATCCTCGACATCTCGCGCTCGACCCTCTACCATAAGATCCAGCGCTACGGGATCGACGGCGACGGCGGGGACAGCGACGACGCCGCGGCCGCCTAGCCCTTTCACAGCCACTTTTTCTTGCGGAAGAACACGAACATCCCCCCGACCGATCCGACGATCAGGGCCCACACGAACGCATAGCCCCAGCGCCAGCGGATCTCCGGCATGTGGACGAAGTTCATGCCGTAGAGACCGACGAGAAAGGTGATGGGGATGAAGATCGTCGAGATGATCGTCAGGACCTTGATGATCTCGTTCATCCGGTTGGAGACGCTCGAGAGATAGGTCTCGACCATGCTCGTCAGCATCTCCCGGAACGACTCGACGGTATCGATGACCTGGATCGAGTGGTCGTAGAGGTCCCGCAGGAAGAGGCCGGTCGATTTCTTCAGGAGCGGCGAATCCAGGCGCTCGAGGCCGCCGACGACCTCCCGGAGCGGCCAGACCGATTTCCGCAGGCCGATCATCTCCCGCTTGAGGCCGTGGATCTCGTGGAGCATCTCCCGCCGGGGCTCTTCGACGAGCGTCTCCTCGAGGGCGTCGATGCGCTCGCCGAGCTTCTCCAGGACGAAGAAATAGTTGTCGACGACCGCGTCGATGAGGGCGTAAGTCAGGAAATCGGGACCCAAAGAACGGATGCGGCCTTTGGCGCCGCGGATGCGCTCGCGGATCGGGCCCAGGCAGTCGCCGGGCGTTTCCTGAAAGGACAGAACGTAGTTCGGGCCCAGGATCAGGCTGAGCTGGTCGGCGGACATGTTCTGCCCGTCGGGGTCGGACTCGATCATCCGCAGGACGATGAAGATCGCGTTGCCCAGGTCCTCGACCTTCGGCCTCTGCGTCGTGGCCATGATGTCCTCGAGGACGAGCGGGTGGAGGCCGAACTCCGCGCCGAGGCGCCCGATGACGTCCGCGTCATGGACGCCGTCGACGTTGATCCAGGTCACGGTCGACGTGGCCTTGAAGGGGAAGCATTCCTCGGCCGAGGCGACCTCTTTTTCGAAGAAATGGTCGGCGTCGTAGTCGATGACGGTGATGCGCGGCTTCCCGTCCGGCTTGTCGCCGACATAGACGAGGCTTCCCGGCGGCAGGCCAGCCTTCTCCGAGCGCTTGGCGCCTTCGTACGGCATGGTTCTCTCCTGGACGAACGGACGTCACCCAGGATAGACCGATCCGCCGGGATTTTCCAGAGCGGACGGGAAGGGAGGCCCGATTACTTCAGCCGCAGCCCGGCGGCCGTCCAGTCGACGGCCTTCATGAAGGCCTCGATGTAGTCGGCCCGTTTGAGCTGGTAGTCGGTCAGGAAGGCGTGCTCGAAGACGTCCAGGACGAGGAGCGGCGCGCATCCGGCCGGGTGGCTGACGTCGTGCTCGTTGATCCAGAAATTGATGAGCCGGCCGTTCGCCGTGTCCTCGTAGAGCACCGTCCAGCCGATGCCGCGCATCGCGGCCGTGGCCCGGAAGTCCTTCTCCCACGATTCCAGGTCCCCGAACTGCTCGATGAGGCGGCGGCCGAGCTTGCTCGCCGGATCGAGCGGCGCCTGGCCGCCCAGGTTGCCGAAGTAGAGCTCGTGCAGCCGCATGCCGTTGAACTCCCAGCCCAGGCGGCGCTTGAGCTCGGCGTATTCGGGGGTGGCCGTCTTGCCGTCCTTGGCCATGAGGCCCAGGATGTCGAGGGCCTTGTTCGTGTTGGTGACATAGCCCTGATAGAGCGTGAAGTGGTTCTTCAGGAGCGTGTCGCTGAATCCGGGCGTGCCCAGGAGCGGGGTGAAATCTTTTGCGGTGTAGTTCATCGTCGATCCCTCCTTAAGTCGGTCTTCGCGGACAGGCCCCGGTCGGGCGGCGGGCGAAACCCGGACGGCCGCCCAGGCGGCTCCCCCGGCACTGGCAAGGGCCTTCAGGAATTCCCGGCGCTGCGCCATGACCGCGTCCTTCTGCGGCTAAATCCTACCATACCGGTCGGATCCAGGCAAGCCCGCGGCGGCCGGGAGCGGCCAAGGGCCCTGGAGAGGCCGGTTTACTTGGCCGGCTCCGCGGCGCCGGCCTCCCCCCCGAGGCCGATCTTCGCCCGGACCTCCTCTTCGAGCTCCGCGGCGAGCTTCGTGTTCTCTTTCAGGAGCTTCTTGACGTTCTCGCGGCCCTGGCCCAGGCGCTCGCCCTTGTAGGAATACCATGTCCCGGTCTTCTCCAGGATGCCGGTGTCGAAGCCGACGTCGACGAGGTCGCCTTCCCGGGAGATGCCTTCGCCGAAGATGATGTCGAACTGGGCCTCGCGGAAGGGCGGGGCCATCTTGTTCTTGACGATCTTGACCTTGGCCCGGTTGCCGACGACGCTCTCGCCGTCCTTGATGATCGAGAGCCGCCGCACGTCGACGCGGAGCGAGGCGTAGAACTTCAGGGCCCGGCCGCCGGTCGTCGTCTCGGGGTTGCCGATGAAGACGCCGATCTTCTCGCGGATCTGGTTGATGAAGATGAAGCAGGTCTTGGAGCGGGCGACGATGGCCGTCAGCTTGCGCAGGGCCTGCGACATCAGCCGGGCCTGGAGGCCCATGTGCGCGTCGCCCATCTCCCCTTCGAGCTCGGCCTTGGGGACGAGGGCCGCGACCGAGTCGACGACGATGACGTCGACGGCGCCGCTGCGGACGAGGACCTCGGCGATCTCCAGGGCCTGCTCGCCGAAATCGGGCTGGGAGATGAGCAGGTTGTCGATGTCGATGCCGATCCTGGCCGCGTACTCGGGCGAGAGGGCGTGCTCGGCGTCGATGAAGGCCGCCTGGCCGCCCCGCTTCTGGGCCTCGGCGATGACGTGCAGGGCCAGGGTCGTCTTGCCCGTGGCTTCGGGCCCGTAGATCTCGACGACGCGCCCGCGGGGGAAGCCGCCGATGCCCAGGGCCAGGTCGAACGAAAGCGAGCCGGTCGGGATGGCCTCGATGGCCACCGCCGCCCCCTTCTGGCCGAGCTTCATGATCGTGCCCTTGCCGAACTGCTTCTCGATCTGCGACAGGGCGGCGTCGATCGCCTTGTGGCGGGACGATTGGCGCTCGTCGGTCTCCGGCTCCTTTTTCACCATTTCCGGCCGTTCCTTCTCGGTCTCTTTCTTGGGCATCTCGTTTCTCCTGTCCGTCAAGTTTACCCGGATTGGCCGGGCCTTTCAAATGGTCATCGCGGAAAGCCGTTGAACATCAGGTCGTAGTCGTCGATGAGGCCCTGGTCGGCGAAGCTGAAGTAGCGGTTGTTGCCGACGATGATGTGGTCCAGGACCTTGATCTGCACCACCCGGGCGGCGAAGACGAGGTCCCGGGTGACCTCCCGGTCACAGAGGGACGGCTCCGGGTCGCCCGACGGGTGGTTGTGGGCGAAGATGAGGGCCGAGGCCTCGTAGCGCAGGGCGTCCTTGATGACCTCCCGGGGATAGACGGCGCTCGAGTCGACCGTGCCCTCGAACAGGGTCTTCTCCTCGATGACCTGGTTCTTGGGATCGAGGAAGATGACCTTGAAGCGCTCCGTGCGGAGGTCGCGGAGGGCGTGGCACAGATAATCGTAGACCTCCTGGGACGAGTGGCAGACCGGCCGGCTCATCATCTTGTCCTTGAGGAAGCGCCGCGAGACCTCGTGGATGAGCTTCAGGCCGAAGACGTTGCGCAAGCCGATGCCGGGGATGCGCTGGAGGTCCTCCGGCCGGGCCTCGAGGACGCCGCCGAAGGTCTTGAACTCCCGGAGGGCCTCGCGGGCCGCCGCCTTGCAGTCGCGCCGGGGCGTGCCGAGGGTCAGGAGGAGCTCGACGATCTCGTAGTCGAGGAAGGCCGAGAGGCCGCCGTTGAGGAACTTCTGCCGGAGCCGGTCCCTGTGCCCGGCCGATTCCGCGGCCCGGTCCTCCGGCCCGTTCGCCCGTTCGCTCATGGCTTCCCTGTTATTAGGGACGCCGCTCACGCCTCCTTTTTCGCACACCATTAAAATTTCTTTCGCGGCAACTCTACAAGAGAAGTCCAAATGAGGCGGCGAAGGCGTGTCGCGACGAGCCCCCCGTGAGGGAAGGGGGACCCGGCCGGAGGTCGGGGGAAACCAGCGACAAGGTTTCCGGGGCGCGGGGGGTTCGGAGCGATATACCGAGCAAGCCGACGTTTGGACTTTTTGGATAGACTGCCGCCGCTAATCCTTGTAGAGGAGGTCGATGAGCGGCTTGAACGCCTTTTCGACGATGTGCCTCTTGACCTTGAGCGACGGCGTGAGCTCCGTGTCGGGGTCGAAGTCCTTTTCGAGGAGGACGACCTTCTTGATCCGCTCGTAGGAGGCCAGGTTCGGGGTCGTGCGGTTGACCTCGGCCAGCATGAAGCTCCGGATCTCCTCCCGCTCGACCAGATCCTTGCGGCTCGCGAAGGGGATGCCCTTGGCCTTGGCGTAGGCCTCGAGCTTGTCGAAGTTGGGGACGATCAGGGCCGAGATGAACTTGCGCCCTCCGCCGACGACGACGGCCGCCCCGATATAGGGATTGGTCTTGAGCAGGTTCTCGATCGGCTGCGGCGCGACGTTCTTGCCGCCGGCCGTGATGAGGATGTCCTTCTTGCGGTCGGTGATGACGAGGAAGCCCTCCTCGTCGAAGTGCCCGATGTCGCCCGTCTTGAGCCAGCCGTTCTCGAAGGCCTCGGCCGTCTCCTGCGGCTTCTTGTAATAGCCCTTCATGACGTTCGGCCCTTTGGCCAGGACCTCGCCGTCCGGGGCGATCTTGACCTCGACGCCGGGCACGGTCGGGCCGACCGTCCCGAACTTCATCTTGTCGAAGGTGTTGCAGGCCAGGACCGGCGAGGTCTCGGTCAGGCCGTAGCCCTCGAGGATGGTGATGCCGATCGCGTAGAAGAACTCGGCGACGTCGGCCGAGAGGGGCGCGCCGCCGGAGACGAAGAAGTGGACCCGGCCGCCCGTCTTCTCGAGGATCTTGCCGTAAACGAGCTTGGCGGCGAGGCTGCGCCGGAAGGCCAGCCAGGCCGGGATGGGCTGGTGGCGGATCTTCCGGGCGCCGTATTTCTTCCCGACCTTGAGGGCCCAGAAGAAGATCTTCCGCTTGAGGGCCGCGCCCTCCAGGACGTTGTCCATGACCTTGGCGTAGATCTTGTCGAAGAAGCGGGGGACGCTGATCATGATCGTCGGCCGGACCTCGAGGAGGTTCTCAGCCACGGTCTCGATGCTCTCGGCGTAATAGATCGAGGCGCCCTTGTAGAGGAACGAGAAGGTCGTCATGCGCTCGAGGACGTGGGAAAGGGGCAGGAAGGAGAGGATGACGTCCTTGACGGTGAATTCGGTCACGGCATCGAGGGCCTTGGAGTTCGAGACGAAGTTGGCGTGGGTCAGCATGACCCCCTTGGGGGTGCCGGTCGTGCCCGAAGTGTAGATGATCGAGGCCATGTCGTCGGGCTTGACGGCCAGGGCCCGCTTCGCGAAGAGGTCCGGCGTCTTGTCGGCGATCGTCTTGCCGCGGGCCATGATCTCGGACAGGGTCATCATGCCCTGCGGCCCTTCCTCGTCGATCAAGACGAAATGATGGACGCTGCGGAGATCGGCGCGGACGGCGTCGACCTTGAGCCAGAGGTCCCGGTTCGAGACGACGACGATCCGGGCGTCGGCGTCGTTGATGATGAACTTGATCTGCTCGGGCATGAGCGAGGTGTAGATGGGCACGGTGATGCCGCCGGCGCAGAGGACGGCGAAGTCGGTGATCGTCCACTCCGGACGGTTCTCGGAGAGGATAACCAGCTTCTCGCCGGGGGTGAGCCCGAAATCGGCCAGGCCGAGGGACAGGTGGCGGACGCGGCGGGCGAACTCCTCGGTCGGGATGGGCACGTACCGGCCGTCCGTCTTGGCGGCCAGGAGATCGTCCTTGACGTAGGTTTTTGTCGTGTTGAGGAACATCTGGGCGATCGTGTCGATCATGAGGGCCTCCTTCGGGTCGAACGGTGCCTATTCTAAGCCCAGTCGCGGCCAGGCTGTCAAACGAAAAGTCGGCTTCCCCCCTCGTGGCGCAGCAGCCACTCCTTGCGCCAGAGACCGCCCCCGTAGCCGGTCAGCTGGCCGGCGATGCCGACGACGCGATGGCAGGGGACGATGATCGAGACGGGGTTGCCGTGGTTGGCCCCGCCGACGGCCCGCGTCGCGGCGGCGTTGCCGACGGCGGCGGCCAGGGCCTTATAGGTCGTTGTCCGGCCGAAGCCGATCTTGAGGAGCTCGGTCCAGACCCTCATCTGAAAGGGCGTGCCGTGGAGGTCGAGCTTGACGGAGAAGGCCTTGCGGGTGCCCCGGAAATAGCCTTCGAGCTGGGCCAGGGCGTCGGTGACCGGGCCCGGCGGGGCGGCCTTGATCCGCCGCGCCGCGCGCTCCTCCTTGAGGTCGACGAAGTTCAGGTCCGAGACGCCCGCCTCCGTCCCCCGGATCTCGATCGTCCCGATGGGCGATTCGTAATAGACGATGGACACGTCGGGTTCGGGCACGGCCGCCTCCTGAGGGGGAACAATATCGCATTCCGGGCCGGCCTTCAATAAGACGGGGTCAGACCTGCACTTTTTAACTTTTTTTCGCCAATAACGGGCAAAAAACTTAAAAAGTGCACGTCAGACCCCTCTAAGACGCGTTGACGGGACGGCGACCCTATGCTAAAAGCGAGGGGAAAGAGGAGAGCCCATGAACGGAAACATCCCGACCCTGTCCGTCGCCGGGCGGACCCTGCCCGAGGCCTGGGAAAAGGCGGTCCTGGCCTGTTGGCGCGAGGGCGTTCCCATCAAAACGGAATACGACAAGCCCGGCGACCCGCCGAGCCGGGACTGCACCATGCTCTGGACCGTCGAGGACCCGTTCGCCGAGCCGCGCATCCACCGGGCCTTTCCCGGCGGCCTCGAAGACCTCGAGATCTACAGGCAGGAAGTCGTCGACGGGGTCCACGACCACTGGATCTGCCCGGAAGAGGGCAAGTGGACCTACACCTATCACAAGCGGCTCTTCGCTTACGACATCGAGGGCGAGACCGTCGATCAGGTCGCGACCGCCGTGGGCCGCCTGGCCAAGACCGGCCACACCCGCCGGGCCCAAGCCATCACCTGGAACCCCAAGCTCGACGCCCGGACTGACGACCCGCCCTGCCTGCAGCGCCTTTGGTTCCGCATCCTCGAGGACGGATCCGGGACGCCCGTTCTCAACATGAATTCGCATTGGCGGTCACGCGACGCCTACAAGGCCGCCTACATGAACGTCTTCGCCCTGACCGACCTGCAGCGCCTGGTCGCCGCCCAAGTGGCGGAGAGAACCGGCCGGGCGGTGAGGGTCGGCCGCTACGCCGACCTCGTCGACAGCTTCCACATCTACGGGTCTTATTTTCATGAGTTCGAGGGCTTCCTGAAGATGGTCGAAAAGCGGACGTTCGAGGAGCGGACTTGGCCGAGCGCCTACGCCGAGCCGATGTTCGACGACGCCCGCGAGCGCCTGCGCCGCGAAAAGGCTGAAGGGACATAAGACATGCTCTGGTCCACGCCCGCCCTCGTTCTCTCCGTTGGCGCGGTCATTGCGGCCGTTCTCGCCATCCGCCTCGACGCCAAGGGCCCGAGGAGCGCGTTCCGGATCGTCAAGCCTCTGACGACGGCCCTCATCATCGCCGCGGCCGCGCTCGCGCCCGTCCCCGTCCCGGCAGTCTACAAAACGCTCATCCTGGCCGGCCTGGCCTTCTCGCTCCTCGGCGATTACGCCCTGGCCCTGGCCGAAAAATGGTTCCAGGCGGGCCTCGCCGCCTTCCTCATCGCCCAGGTCTTCTACATCCTGGCCTTCAAACCCTCGCCGGGATACCCGGTCTCGGTGTCGGTGTTCCTGCCCTTCATTCTCTTCGGATTGCTGATGTTCTTCATCCTCAGGCCCGGGCTCGGCCCGCTCAAGCTCCCGGTCTTCGTCTATATCGCGGCCATCACCGTCATGGCGGGGTTCGCGGCCTGCCGGTTCGTCGACCGCGGCGGCACGAAGCCGCTGCTCGCCTTCGCCGGCGCGATCCTGTTCCTGATCTCGGACTCGGTCCTGGCCTACGACCGGTTCGGAAGAAAGATCGGCCCGGCGCAGATCATCATCCTGGGGACCTATTTCCCCGCCCAGCTGCTGATCGCCCTTTCCGTCTGACCCGGGTTCAGGCCGCCGGAACGATCTTCCCGTCGATCCCGACCACGACCTTTTTCAGGTCGAGCGGCACGCCGGCGCGGGCGACGGCCAGCCGGACGATCCGTTCCAGGCCCGAACAGCAGGGCACGGTCATGATCGCGACGGTGAGCGACCGGAGGGCGTTGCGCTTGATGAGCTCGGCCAGCTTTTCGATGTATCCTCCGGTCTCATCAAGCTTGGGGCAGGCAATGACCAGCTTCTTGCCTTTGAGGAGCTCCTCGTGGAACCCGCCCAGGGCAAAGGCGGTGCAGTCGGCGGCGACGAGGAGATCGCTGTCCTGGAAATAGGGGGCCGCCGGCGAGATGAGATGGAGTTGGACCGGCCACTGGCTAAGCCGCGAGAGAGCGGGACCGGCCGGCACGGCGGCGCCGTCGGATCCGCACGGGATATCGAGGGCCCGGCTTCCCGGGCAGCCGCCGTGGCCGTGAGAGGCGTGCTCGCCGCCCGCCCCGTGGACCTTGAAGGCCGCCGCGACGCCTCGCGTTTCGAGGACGTGGTCGAAGGCCGCCCCGGGATCATAGGCCTCGCTCTCCCGGTCTGCGACCTCGAGCGCGCCGGTCGGGCAGACGTCCAGGCAGGCGCCCAGGCCGTCGCAAAAGATCTCGCGTACAAGGACGGCCTTGTTCTCGGCGTCAAGGGCCAGCGCGCCCTCGACGCAGGCGGTCGTGCACAGGCCGCAGCCGTCGCACTTGTCGCGGTCGATCTCGATGATCTTACGGGTGGCCAAAGACGGTTCTCCTCTCGGTTAATTCCGACTATTATACTAGGGAATGACCGAAAAGGGAAGACTCCTGCGAGGCCCGAGGGGTGAAATAGCTAGAAAGAGCTCTTTGTTTCAGATATCTACCAGACGCGCAGCTCCGAGTCACTCCGCAGCGCCTCTGGGCCTCCGCTGCCAAGGGCTCGCTACGGGTAGGCGGGTGGGACCTGGGAGACCGGCCGGCGCGTCCCGGGCGTCCCGAACCAGTCGGCGGCGTCGCGGCCGAGGAGGCCCATCAGGGCGATGCCGCCGAGGATGGTGCCGATCGGGAAGGCCAAGAGAGAGATGACGGCGACGACGACGCCGGCATAGCGGGCCCAGACTTTGCCCTTGGCGATGCCGGCCGCGATGAGAAGGTCGAGGACCCCGAAGGCGGCGAAGACGACGGCCAGGATGATGCCCGCCGCGCCGATCAGGGCGCTGCCGAGCAGGCCGGCCCGCTCCGTCCCGAAGCCGATCAGGGCGGCCCCGGCGAAGAACAGAAAGAGCAGGAGCGCCGCCGTCGCGAACTCGAGCGCCGCGGCGACGACGAATGAGATCCTGGTCGTTTTGATGCTATCCGGCATGACCCGCCTCCGTCGGAACCATGGCACCATTTTACCCGATGCTCTTGGCCGAGACAACCTGATATAATCCCCTGGGAGCGCCCCATGGACAGGATCATCCGCATCAATCCCCTTCTCGAAGCCCTCCGGTCCGCGCCCGAGCGGGTCAACAAGGTCTTCGTTCAAGAGGAAAAAGGCCACGCCCGGATCGGCGAGGTCATCCGGGAAGCCAAGGCCCGTCACGTCCCGGTCGTCTTCGTCCCGTCGAGGCGGCTCGACCAGATCGCGCCGGGCCACCAGGGCGTCATGGCCGAGGTCGCGCCCAAGGCCTACGCGACCCTCGACGAGATCCTGGCCCGCTCCGCCAAGCCGTTCGTGGTCATCCTCGACGAGGTGGAGGATCCCCAGAACCTGGGGGCCATCGTCCGCAGCGCCGAGGGGGCCGGCGCCGACGGCATCGTCCTCCCCGAGCGCCGCTCCGCCGGGCTGACCGAGACGGTCGACACCGTCTCGGCCGGGGCCCTCGAACATCTCCCCGTCGCCCGCGTGACCAATCTCGTCCGGGCCATGGAGGAGCTCAAGGAAAAGGGCCTCTGGCTCGTCGGCGCGGAGGGATCGGGAGACGAGCCCTGGTATTCGTTCGACTACACCGGCCCGGTCGGCATCGTCCTCGGCTCGGAGGGCCGCGGCCTCCGGCCCCTCGTCAAGAAGACCTGCGACAAGATCCTGTCGATCCCTCTCGGCGGCAAGGTCACCTCCCTCAACGTCGCCGCCGCCGCCGCCGTCTTCTTCTTCGAAGTCGTCCGCCAACGTCATGCGACCGAGAGATAAGGCTTCTGCAACCTCTGGTAGCTTCGAGCCGAGGGCGTCGTCTGAATGAGCATCAGCGGTGATTTAGCCGGTCCGGAGGCGGATAAGGGGAGTTTCCCTGGAAACCGACAAAACGTGTTTGAGCGAGGCTTAGCGCAAGCCGAGCGAGTT
>Ga0172365_10001304_pt1 | contig 17981 bp, 13 predicted proteins | sample LakKivSesite48cm_FD_114535 | JGI IMG/M metagenome (GOLD analysis project Ga0172365, IMG submission 114535) | Sediment microbial communities from Lake Kivu, Rwanda - Sediment site 48cm | ecosystem: Environmental > Aquatic > Freshwater > Lake > Sediment | place: Rwanda: Western Province, Lake... | reverse complement strand
CTCCGACTGAAGTCGGGGGCTAATATGCCAAGCCATCTGAAGCTGGCTGGGTCTGCGGCTGCGTCGCGTGTACACATAATTCGTTGATGACCATCTAACCCTCCCGGACCCCTTTTCGTACACTCTCTGGAACTATGCCACAGGAGCGTGCGGGGCGGGCCGGAAGACTCGCCCTTGCGCGTTTCTGGGGATAGCAGGGCGCCGCCGTGTCCTTCGAATGGATCGCTTCGTTGCCCTTGGTGAGCCGAGGGCTTTGTGGTTCATTTGCGTAGCGGACTTCGCACGCAGCTCCGGCTTCGGCAATCGGGCGGCATTCGACGTACCTTTGGAGTAGCCATGCACGTTCACCTCAACGGCAGAGAGGAATCCGGGCATCCGATGATTATACGTTCTCTATGGTGGTGGTTGATCCCCCTTCTCTGGCTTGTCGCGTGCCAACCCGCGTCGCGCCCCGGAACCTCGCTCTCCGCCGCGCCTGCCGGACCTCACGCGGACCCGGAGGCCGTAGCCTATCTCCTCGCGGCGAAAAAGGCCGAACGAGAGAACAACCGCGTTGAGGCAGCCGCCATGTGGGAGGCTGCCGCTCGCGCCGACACGACCTCGCCGACGCTCATGCTCGGCCTTGCACGAGCCACGCTCGCGCTTAACCGCGATTCTGCCGCCCTCGTGAGCGCGAAGGCGAGCATCCGGCTTGACTCCACATTTGTTGACGGACATCGCTTCCTGGCTGATTACTACCGGGATAGCAACGATCTGAATCGTTCGGCGTTTCATCTGGAGGCCATCCTTCGCCATTCCTCCGACGACGAAGCTGGCTGGCAGCTTGTGCACCTCTACAACGGCCTCAACCGTCAGGAGGACACGAGGCGCGTCATGGAGAGGATGGCGAACGGCCCGCAGAGCACGCCGACCGACCTCTTGGAGTGGGCCAACGCCGCCGACAACATGGGGTTGAAGGCGTCGGCTGAGATGTTCTACCGCACGGCTCTCCGGCGCTGGCCTGGCCTTGAGAGCGGCGTGGTCGCGTATGCGGTGTTCCTCGACAAGTACGGTCGAACCGCCGAAGCGGAAGCGGTCTTCCGGGATGGGCTGGCCAGATGGCCGAACTCCTCCGAAATTCGCCAGAAGCTCGTATGGCTTTTGCTCGGCCAGGAGCGATGGACGGCTGCCGATTCGGTGATGGCTGGCATGAGCGTCCGTTCCCGCGACGACCTCGACGAACGCAAGGCATGGGTCTCGCTCTTGCTCAAGCGTGGGCAGGCGGAGCTTGCGATTGCCGACTTGGAACGCCTTGCGATGCAGTTCCCCGACGATGCGGACTTCTACCTCTTGCTTGGGCAGGCGCACACGATTCGCGGCGACTTCCGGCAGGCGGCGGTCGCGTTCGGGCAGGCGGCGGCGCGCGATTCGTCCGTTCAGGCGTTCATAGGGCTGATCTACTCGCAGACGCAGGCGCGTCAGTTTGCCGAGGCGGAGCGCTCCGCACACGCTGCGGTGCGGACGTTCCCCGGAGACACGCGGCTGCGGTACATGCTCGGCGTGGCGCTGCGCGCTCAGGAACGCTGGGCCGAGGCGTCGGAGGTCTTCGGGCAGGTAGCCCGCGAGGATTCGACGAACGCGGCGTATCTGTTCGACTGGGGCAGCAGCCTGGAGCGTGCGGGGAAGTTCGAGCAGGCGGTTGCGGCGCTGCGGCGAGTGCTTGCGCGGAACCCGCACGATGCGTCCACGCTCAACTACCTGGGGTACATGTACGCCGAGCGGGGCACTAACCTCGACGAGGCGCTCCGCATGATCACTCAGGCCGTCGCTCAGGAGCCGAAGAACGCCGCCTACCTCGATAGCATGGGATGGGTGCTCTACCGGCTTCGTCGCTACGCCGAGGCAAAACGCCATCTGCTCGAAGCCATCCAGTATGAGCAGCAGAGCGCCGTCATCTACGAGCACCTCGGCGATGTGAGCGACGCGCTCGGACAACGGAACGAGGCGCGCACCTACTGGCAGCAGGCGCTCCGGCTGGACCCCGGCAATTCCGAAGTTCAGGCCAAGCTCGACAAGTTGCCGGGTGAGTGAACTCCTCAGGCTGGCAGCCTCCATGAGGGAACCAGGAAACCCCGACGGAAGCCGCTCCTCTGACGCGCTTGCGGGGCGGCTGAGGGCGATCCTTCTGCTTGCGGGCATCGTCGGGGCAGCAGGGGTTGGCGGAGCGTCGGAGGTCCGCGTGGGATGGTCTGAGCTTCGCGTCACGATCACTTCCGCACAGGATACGCTCATCAGCCTGCCGGACGTCATCCTCGTGCGGGATTCGGTCCACGTCTGGGTTGATTCGCTCCTCCTCACCCCCGGCTACGACTTCACCGTTGATTACCCCGCACGGCAAATCCGCCTCGCCCGGCCCTGGCCAACGGGCGTCACCGTGCTCGTGCGCTACCGTGCCCTGCCCGTGGAGTGGCCGATCCGTCAGGCGTGGATGGTCCCCTCTTCCGCCGAGGAAGAGACCTCCGGGGTGAGCGCACCGCCGGTTCTCGTCGGGAGCCGTCGCCTGGCAGGCACGCAGCCAACCGGCGACCTGCGCATCGGCGGCAGCAAGACGTTCGCCATCCAGGTAGGGACTAACCGCGACCTCTCGCTTGAACAATCCCTGCGCGTGAGCATCAATGGCAGCGTCGGCGAGGACGTGCAGGTGACGGCGGAGTTGAGCGATCAGAACCTTCCCATTCAGCCGGAAGGCACGACGGAAGACATCCGCGAGCTGGACAAGGTGCTCGTGGAGATCAGCAGCCCGCACTACCGCACCGTGCTCGGCAGCTACGACGTGGCCTACCAACGTGGCGAATTCGGACGCTACGCCCGTCACCTCGACGGCGCGCAGGCGGAGAGCCGATACGACCGGTGGGGGCTTATGGGCGGCATCGCCTCGGCGCGTGGCCGGTTCCGCAGCTACCTGCTGCCGGTCATAGACGGCAACCAGGGGCCGTACCGCCTCACCGACGACGCGGGCAACGTCGGCATCGTCGTCATCGCCGGGACCGAGCGTGTCTGGCTGGACGGACAACTCCTGCGCAGAGGCGAGAACAACGACTACACGATGGACTACTCCGCCGGGGAGATCACCTTCACGCGGCGTCGGCTCATCGCGCAGGAAATGCGGATCGTCGTTGACTACGAGTTCGCCAGCGAGCAGTTCGCACGGACGAGCGTGCTTGCGTCGGGGTACCTCGGCAACCGGGCTATGGCCCTTTCCCTGCGGGAAGGCTGGCAGATGGCGGTCTTCTTCGCGCAGGAAGGCGACAACGCGGACGAACCCCTCGCCATAACCCTCGACGATTCGGCGAAGGCGACACTCGCTTCGGCGGGGGATGATCCTGCGCGTGCGTCGAGGCCGGGATGGGTGCGGCAGGTGGGCGGAGCCTATCGCGCCGTGGATCTGGCTGCGGAGCACTTTGAGCGTGCGGACCCCGACAGCGGCGAGTACGACGTGACGTTCACCCGCGTCGGACCTGGCAAAGGCAGCTACGTGCGTGGGGAGGATTACTTCTCGCAGGAGTTTCGCTACGTCGGTCCGGGGCGCGGCGATTGGATTCCCCGCATCGTCTACCCGCTCCCAGAGCGGCAGCGCCTGCTCGCGGTGTGGACCGGCTTCGAGCCTGCGCGACGGCTTCGCGTCGAAGGCGAGGCCGCGCTCAGCGATCTCGACCACAACACCCTTTCCCCCCTCGACGACCGCGACAACAGGAAGTTCGCCGGACGGCTGAGCCTAGCCCTTGCGGAGACCCCGCTTGGGGGGGTGAATCATGACTTGGGGCTGATCTCGTTCTCCGCGGTTGGCAGGGGGGTTCAGAGCGGCTTTGTTCCCATGTCCCGCACGACGGAAGCGGAAGACAACCGTCGCTGGGGGCTGGAGCTTTCCACGGCGCGCAGCCAGGAGCGCACGGCGGAGCTTTCCACGACCTACCAACCGCGCCCCGGCCACCGGCTTGACGCCGACGTGGGCTGGTTCGACCGCGATACGACGGCGGACGCTCCGGCGTACCGTGCGTGGCGGTCGGGCGCATCGTGGCGCACGTCCGCGCCCGGCTGGCCCGCGATGAAGCTCTTCCTGGAACAGATCCGCTCACGGACGCGGCAGGAGGATACGGATGCGCGGTACGGCACGATCTGGCGGGGCGACGCGGAGGCGAGATACCCTGTCTGGTACCTCAGCCCCCGTGCTCGGCTTCAGGGCGAATCCAACGAAGGGAAACAGACGGGGAAGCTCGTGCAGGGTGCGCGCTACGGTCTCTGGTCCGCGGGGCTTGCCACCGCCGGGATCGAATCCTTCGCCGCGTCCGGGAATGTGGAGCAGCGCGTGGACGACCGCTACGATTCGCTCCGCACGCAGTGGGAAGAGCAACAGCGTGCGCTCACGCAGGTCTGGCGTGCGGCGGTGCGGCAGTGGAAGGGCCTTTCCGCGACGGCGGAGTATACGTGGCGTCGGCGCGAAGGGCCGAGCGTCGGCGCGGCGACCATCTCCGACGTGGCGGACGTGGATGCCCGGCACGACGCATGGGACGGGCTGATGCGCCACGCCGTGCGCTACCGCGTCGCCGCCACGCGAACGGCTCGTCGAGAGCGGCTCTACGTCTATGTCGGCGCGGGGCGGGGCGATTTTGCCCCCGTCGTCCCCGGCGACCGTCGGGCGATCCTGAGCGAGACGGAGGTGATGGAGGTGTCGCCGGGCGACCCACGAGCGTCGTACATCCTGCGCTACCGCGACACGGGCGAATTCCAGCCGACGGTGGACCTGAGCGCGTCCTGGCAGATGAACCTCGACTTCACCAGAGCATGGCGAATCGCCCCCGATCCCCGGTCAAACCTGCGCCGTCCGCTCTGGCAGCGCGCTCTTCGCGTCATTTCCACGGAGACCTCCGTGCAGGTGAGCGAGACCGACAGCACGCGCAACCGCGACCTCTACCTCGTGAAATTCTGGACGTTCCGCCAGCAGGGGCGTTCGCCGACGGTGCGCGGCACGTGGCAGCTCCGGCAGGACCTCACGCTCTGGCCGAACGCACGTCGCGGAGACCTGCGGTTCCGCGTGAGCGATTCCGAGGACTACGACGCCTCGCTCTTTCAGGGACGGACCGCCCCGGCGATCACGCGCCAACGGGAGTACGCTCTCCGGGGTCGGCTGCGCTTTGCGCGGATCAGCACGGACTGGATGGGCGAACTGGCGCATCAAAGCGACATCCGCTCAGGCAGCCAGTTCGATTACCGTGCGAAGCGGGTGCTCTTCGACCAGACATGGGCGTATCACCCGACGCTCCAGACCGAATGGGCGCTGCGCAACGAAGACGGCGCGGGAAGCGATCCGACGCCCGATGCGGATATCGCACGCGACCCTGCAAAGGCGTTGCGCGCCTACCTCGTGGCGCTGGAGCCGAGCTACCGCCAGGCGTGGGGAAACCGGGGGATGGTCCGCCTGTCGGCACAGTGGTCCGGGGTGTTCGGCGAGAACCTCAAAGCGGGGAAGGTGCTGCCGATCCGCCTCCTCAACGGGCGCAACACCGGCCACAACTTCCGTTGGACGGCGCTAGTGAACTACCGTCTCTCCTCGCTGGTGACCGCTTCGTTCACGTATACCGGATGGAAGACCCCCGGCAGCGCGGTCGTCCATACGGGCCGCGCCGAGGTGCGGGCGACGTTCTGAAACTGCGCTCGTCGCAGGCACGCTTCGGACTCCCTCCGCAGCGTTGCGGCGGTTCGGCCATGAGGTTGACCGCACGGAAGACATCGGAGGCTGTGACAAGCGACGGTTTCATGAGTACATTAACAAGGAATCGGTCATCCCATGCGCCATCGTTTTGGACCTGCGCGACCTCAGCACGTGCCTCGTTCTAGGAGAACGGATGAAGACGATCTTGATCGTGGACGATCAGCTTGAAGTCCGCGAACTTGTAGAGATGACCCTCAACGTCGGCAATTACCGGATTTTCAAAGCGGCCGACGGCAAGAGCGCGCTGGAAACTGCGCAGAGCGTTCATCCGGACCTGATCATTCTCGACATCATGATGCCGGGGGGTGTTGACGGATACGAGGTGTGTCGGAGGCTCAAGCACAACCCGGCAACGGCCGATTGCCACGTCATGATGCTCACCTCACGAGGGCAAAAGGCCGACCGGGCAAAGGGCAAAGAGGTGGGCGCGGACGACTACTTCGCCAAGCCCTTCAGCCCGCTTGAGCTTCTGAACAAGGTGGAAGAGGTGCTTGGTGAATAGGGGTGTGTTTCGGGCGAATATCCGTTTCCTATGGTCTCCCACCAATTGCGCACCATGACCGCGATTTCTCTCTAGTCCGCCCTCGCCTCACCCTCTTGCAGTCGCTTCCACTGCGTATGGAATGGCTCGTCCTTCGGGAGCGCGAACTCGCGGTGGTCGGTCCAGCCGCCGAACGGCCCCGGCAGCCACGAAGCCCATCCGTCCCTGGAGAACTGGAGCAGCCCCCACCGCATGAACCGTGCGCCGAGCCGGTAGAATAGCTTCGAGCGCATCGCCAGCGACCACACGCGAAACGTCATCCGTTCGAAGAACGGGGTCATCCCTTCTCCGGCCTGGTCGGCCTTCATCTCGATGAGCATCTGCGGGATGTTGATCTTCACCGGGCACGCCTCATAACATGCCCCGCAGAGCGACGAGGCGTGCGGCAGGTGGCGAAAGCGCCGCTTCCCCTCGTAGAGGGGCGTGAGGAGCGATCCGATGGGACCGGGGTAGATGCCGCCGTAGGCGTGTCCGCCGACAGCGCGGTACACCGGACACGTGTTGAGGCACGCACCGCACCGGATGCAGCGGAGCGTCTCGTGATAGCCGGAGCCGTGCACGTCGGTGCGGCCGTTGTCGAGGAGGACGATGTGCAATTCCTGCGCGCCGTCTCCTTCGCCGGTGCGCCGGGGGCCGGTGATGAGGTTCGTGTAGATCGTGAGCGGTTGCCCTGTCGCGCTGCGGGCAAGGAGCTTGAGGAACACCGGCAGATCGGCAAGGCCAGGGATGAGCTTCTCGATGCCTGTGAACACGACGTGCACACGAGGCCACGTCGTCGAGAGACGACCGTTCCCCTCGTTCGTCACCTGAACGATGGTCCCGGTGTCGGCGCAGGCGAAGTTGGCTCCGGTGATGCCCATCTCGGCCCCGGCGAACTCGTCGCGCAGGCGTTTCCGGGCGAACGCGGTGATGGCGGTCGGCTCGCTCGGCAGGTCGGCGTCGAATGCGTTGTTGAAGAGGTCGGCGATCTCCTCCTTCGTGCGGTGGACCGCCGGTACGACGATGTGGGAAGGATGATCCGACGCCACCTGAAGGATGTACTCGCCGAGGTCCGATTCGACGACGTGAAGCCCTGCTTTCCCAAGCGCGTCGTTCAGGTGCGTCTCCTCGCTCACCATGGACTTCGACTTGACGATGTTCCTGACGCCGTGTTCGCGGGCGATTGCCACGACGATCTCGTTTGCCTGTTCCCCATTGGCCGCCCAGTGGACGTGCGCGCCTGCGGCTTCGGCCCGCTCGGAGAATTCCGCGAGATACGTGTCGAGGTTAGCGAGCACTTCGTCCTTGATCTGCCGCGCCTTCTCGCGCACCTGTTCGCTCTGCGGCAGCGTCGCCATGATCTCCCTGCGCCCGTCGTCGAACTTGCCGGTCGCCCTGAAGAGCGCATCCCGAAGCGTCTTGTTCCGAACGGCTTGGCGGCTGGCGGCAGAAAAGTCCCAGACGGGTTTGTACGCGGATGCGTTCGCGCTCATGGGTGGGTCACCTCACCAGCGAGGATGCGCGCAAGATGGATCACCCGGATCGGCACGTTCCGCCGCCTGAGCGCACCGGCGATGTTCATGATGCAGCCCGTGTCGTTGACGACCACCGCGTCGGCCCCGGTGCGGATGATGCAGTCAACCTTGTCGTTGACCATCGCGCCGGAGACATCGGGGTATTTGACGGCGAACGCACCGCCGAACCCACAGCACTGCTCTTTCCGTTCAAGTGGGACGTAGGTGACCCCCTTCAACCGCCTGACGAGGTCTTCCGCCTCGGTGGTCATTCCCAGGCCGCGCAGGTGGCAGGTGTAGTGGTAGGTGAGCGTGCCGTCGAACCGGGCGTCGGGATCGGTGATCTTGAGCACCTTGACGAAGAACTCGATGAACTCGTACGTGCGGGAGGCGAGCGCTTTCGCCCGTTCGAGCTGCCTCGGCTCCTCAGCAAAGAGAACGGGGAACTGCTCGCGCACCATCGCCGTGCACGAACCGGAAGGCGAGACCACGTATTCGGCGTCCTCGAACACGTCGAGCATACGGCGTGCGACAGCGCGGGCATCGTCCCAGTTGCCCGTGTTGAACGCCGGTTGGCCGCAGCAGGTTTGTGCTTCGGGGAAATCGAGCGCCACGCCATGCTTCCGCAACAGGCGCACCATCGCCACTCCGATGGCAGGCTCGAAGAGATCGGCAAGGCAGGTGATGAAGAGCGAAGCACGCATGAGACGGCTCCTACGCGCCGGAAATCGCGAACGCGCACGGCTGGGTCGGTGATCCGGACAGGAACGTATTGCGAACTCGAAGAGTTCGCGGGACTCGAGGAGTTCGCCGAACTCGCAGAGTTCGCTCGGAATGTTACCACATTCGCCGGAAGGCCGCAACCTGAGAAGCCTACCACGAGGGCCGGGCGCGAGGAAGAAAGCGAGAGGCGTCCCTCGCGCCGTGCGTACTGCGCGCCGACTCGCTCGATCACCGGGGCGCGCAAGGACATTTCTCCTACCCCCTCACGCGCCCCCTCACGATGACCGAGCACTCAGCAGGTGGTGACCCGTTTGATCACGCGGCCCAAGAGCGTCACCGCGTTGGATTGCACCGTCTCGATTTGATACCGGTCAGGACGACCGGGCACGAGGTCGGTCCACTTGTCGCGGAAAAGCACCTTGGTCAGTTTGATCTCGCTCGTGGTGTCGCCGCGTTTGCCGCCGACGCGCACAAGCGCGACGTCGCCGGTGGCCACTTCCCGGTTGGGGCTGATGACTACCAGATCGCTGGGAACAATGAGGTCCGCCATCCAGTCATTTTCGACTTCCACCACGAAGGCATCCACATCGTCAATGTCTTTGAGCGTGATGCAGCGCACGTCCTCGGGTGAACCGGCGTGCCCGGTGGGCAGGTTCCCCTCGGCGATTGTCGACCAGGGCCTGACGGGCAACGGGCGCAGGGAGACTTCGTACTCCACCTGCGGCTTCTCGGCGATCCGGGAGGTGAGGTATTGATACTCTATCGCGGATCGTTCCCGCACGGTATGAAACACGAACGGATTGGTGTCCTCCAGCCCCAGCGCATTGGCAAGCTTGATGGCCGTTTCGAGCGGCGGGATCTTCTCGCCCGACTCGATCTGGGAGATGTACGTGCCGGAGGTCAGGCCGACCTTCAACCCCAGTTCCCGCTGCGTCATGCCGCGCCGCTCACGTTCTCGCTGAAGACGCTTACCGAACTTCATGGTCTATTCTCCTTACCGACGGGTTGTACCACATTGTGCACGACGGTACGCGCACAAATCCAACGGAGACCTACGTTCCTCATTCTCCGCAGAATCTCATAACAAACAATGAGTAGTATATCAAAATTATCTTAAAAAACGGGATAGGTCAATAGGTGGACATGCGGCTCTTTCGACGAACTGTTTTCAAAAAGGATGTACCTAATCAGGGGTAATTTCTCGCCCTCTCGCATCTCACCCGCATTCCAGCTCGCGGTGAGCATCCGGGGATGCCAAGGCTAAGTCCATTATCTCCCCACAGTACGCGTTAATCGCACTCGAATACCCTCGGAGCCGACGAGCGGCTCCCTCCGTGCAGGTCTGCCGAGATACCCACGCCCCGGCGCCAGATCGGTCGAGCTTCTCCTTGTCGTCGTGCGCAGAGACGCTCCGTCGTTCATTATCATGCTGTTACTCTACTTAAATTCCTGAAGTATAGTTCTCGAGGAGTACAGGCAATTTAACACTTCCTGCGTGAAGGTCAACTCGCGTCGTCTTGCGACGCCGGACGACATCAACAGCAGAGCCGAGTGCTCCGTTCCTCCTCACATGCTGATCGGGAAGGAGCGTCGCATTTCGTATTGAACTTGTCGTTTTTGGCGGCGGGTACCGCTCTATCATCCGGACGTTAGCCTTTTTGCATGTTGCCGACACAGTGGAGGCAAAAAAGGCTAACCAGTGTACAGGGAATAAGGATCACTTAATACAGTGCGGTGATGGCTGATTCGACATCCATAAATTGACGAATCATGCGATTAATTCCAGTAAGCGTAAAGGCCTCGGTCAAGATCGGATTCAACCCGCAGACCACGAGATCGCCTGGGGTGTCCCCCAACCGTACGAACGCGCTCAGGACCGCCTCAAGCATGGTGCTGTCGGCGTAGCGCACCTCGTGAAAATCGAGCACGAGATAATGCTGACCGGTTTTGATCATGTCGTGCAATGCCTCTCGAAAGGCATCCGCCCCGTTGTTGAGCGTCGCTTCAGGCTCGGCGAAATGGATGATCCGCACGCGCCCTCGCGCCTCGACCGTGTAGTTCACTGTGCATCCTCCCCTGGGCTGGGAACGTGTCTCCGCGTGAGAGACTGACGGAAGGTGATCCTTGCCTACACGAGCGTAAGCGGGCTACATTTACTACAATAGTACGTGAACGACCGTAATATGGGGGAGTGGCCGATGGTTCTGCAACGTCTATTTTGCGTTCATCCTCCCGACCAAGGGCCGTTTCGCCCGGAAACCGTCGTTGCCAGCGAGCCGATGCGCATCTACGTGCATGGCCAGCCCATTGACGGTTGGATCGTGACGATACAGTCGGACGAGGATGAGGTCCATTTGATGCTTGAGAACATTGACGACGGCGAATAGCCTACCGATCAGGAGGAACCATGAGGGAACGAGAGCGCGAGCTGAGACGACGGCGGCATCGGCGAATGAAACATCTCAAAGCTCGGATACGCGAGCAATTGGCGCAGGCGGACACGGTGCGGGCCGAACGTGCGGTCGAGAAGCAACGCAAGCGTATGCGCCGCGTCATGTCGGCAGAAGAGCTACCCTCCTCCTGAAGGCCTCGGGGTGGAGATTCCCGCCGGACTTTTGCTTGAAGGCCACCGGCTGCGGTGCTGACCCTCGTGCCGGTGGCCCGTCCTGTTTTCCCTTCTCAAGGGGTTCCGCGATGGAGAGAAAGGTCATCGCGCTCGTATCCGGCGGTCTGGATAGCCTGCTTGCAACCCGGCTCATGCAGCTTCAGGGGCTGGAGGTGCTGCCAGTGCACCTGGTGAGCCCCTGGGGATGCGACGAGAAAGCCCTCGAAGCGGTGGAGCGGCAGACCGGCCTCTCAGTGCGCCGCATCGAACGAGGGACCGAATACGTCTCCCTTGTGCGGAACCCGGTCTATGGCTACGGGCGAAGCATGAACCCGTGCATAGACTGCCGAATCTTCATGTTCCGGCAACTCGCGCCCCTGCTTGAGGAGACCGGCGCGGCGGCAGTCGTCACGGGCGAGGTCGTAGGCCAACGGCCCATGTCCCAGGTGCGCAGACACCTGCGGGTGATAGACGAGGAGAGCGGCCTGAAGGGACGCATACTCCGCCCGCTCTCGGCGAAGCGCCTGGCCCCCACGGAAGCGGAGATTCGCGGGATCGTCAACCGCGATCTGCTCTACGACTTCGCCGGACGCTCGCGTGCCCCGCAACTTGCCCTTGCCGCCAGGCTTGGCATCACCGAATACCGCACTCCGGCAGGAGGGTGCAAGCTCACCACACCGGGGTTTGCTCCCCGGCTTCGGGATTTCTTCGCCCACTACGCGGACGACGCGATGGAGGACGCGAAGCTCCTCAACTACGGACGACATCTGCGAATAGACCATGAGCGCAAGCTCATCGTCGGGCGCAACCGGGAAGAGAATCGGATTCTGGAAACCTACGCTGCCGGTCCGGGCGCGGAGCGGGCGCGGCTGACGGCGTACGTGCCGAACGGGTTCAACGGGCCGACCGTGCTCGCGTGTGGGCCGGTCTCGGATGAGGTGGACGAGACGGCGGGGCGCGCAATCCTCCGGTATGCCCGCACGCAGGATGCGCCGCCGGACGGATTCACGATTCGCGTGGTCGGCCCTGAGGGGCAGCGCGTCATCGTCGCGGCCACCGCACTTTCGGAAGACGAACTTGCGCGCCTGCGCATCGGCCACGAGGAGCTTCCCGTCCTCCCTTGAATGGGAGTTGCATACGGGCAGGAATGCCTGCACGAGAGGACCGAACGCGCACCACAAGGAGATGGATTCATGCGCACGGAAATGAGCTTGAACGGCCAATGGAAGTTCTGCTCCGCCTTCGATGCGATCAGCGCCGATCAGCGATGGCTGGACCCCGATTTCGATCCGAAGAACCCCGACCTGACCCCCGTAACCGCCGGTGCGGCCATGGGGTGGATCAAGCCGAACTACGACGACGGCAACTGGCTGGACATCACCGTCCCCAATAGCTGGAATGCCGCCATCCGGGACCTCTGGAGCTACGAGGGACACGGCTGGTATCGCCGCACGGTCGCCATCCCCACCGATTGGGAGGGCAAGCGCGTCGAGTTCTTCAGCCAGGGAGCCAATTACCGCACGGTGGTCTATGTGAACGGCCAGCGTGCCGGTGAGCACGACGGTGGCTACACACCGTTTGCGATCCCGATCCACCGCCTGCTGAAGTGCGGCGAGGCGAACCTCATCGCCGTCGTCTGCGACAACATCCCGAAGCCGGAGCGCGCGCCCGGTGGGCAGTTCGGCTGGTGGAACCATGGCGGTCTCTACCGAGACGTATCGCTGCGCGTCACGGACGCGACGTACATTGACGACGCGACTGTGGTGACGGAGGTAGAGGGCGGCAAGGCGACGGTGCGCCTGAAGGTGGTGGTGCTCACCGAAGAGGATCGTGCGGCGGAGCGAACCCTTGAGGTGCTACTGCTCGATCCGTCGGGCGATGCTGTGCCGTTGCCTGCGGAGGCGCGGTCCCGTGCGCTGAAGACGCTCGACGGTCGCGCCGAGGCGGAGATGGTCTTCCCTGTGGCGAACCCGCGCCTGTGGTCCCTGGAGGAGCCGCACCTCTATACGCTGCGGCTGTCCCTGCTCAAGGGCGATCAGCCTGCGGACGAATGGTCGCACCGGATCGGGCTGCGGACGATCAAAGTGGAAGGGAACAAGCTCCTGCTCAACGGCAGGCCCCTGCTCATCAAGGGCCTGAACCGGCACGAGCACTACGCGGGCGGGACGATCCACACCCCGACGCACACCGAGGCACAGCTCGCGCAGGACCTCGACCTCGTGCAGTGGCTCGGCGCGAACGCCTTGCGCCAGCACTACCCCAACCATCGGCGGCTTTACGAGCTGTGCGACGAGCGCGGAATCCTCAACATGGTGGAAGTCCCGCTCTGGCAGTGGGGGCGTCCGCTCGTCCAGACGGACCATTCGGGCGCGCTTGAGGCCGCAAAGCAGCAGCTTCGGGAGATCGTGCGGACGTACAAGAACCACCCAAGCGTCTTCATCTGGAGCGTGAGCAACGAGAACCTCGTCAAGCCCAGGAGCAATAACCTGAAGGACATCGCGCTCGCCAAACAGACTGCCGAGGGGAACATCGAACTCGTCAAGATGGCGCAGAAGCTCGATCCGACGCGCCCTGTGGTGGAAGTGAGCAACGAGTGGCCCACCGATCCCGTGCACCAGTTCACCGACGTGACTGCGGTCAACGTCTACGTCGGGAATCCGGTGCCTCACGCGAGCGGCGTGCCGGAGATCGTCAGGCGGATGCAGAAGAAGATGGCGGATTTGCGCGCCGACGTTCCCGGCAAGCCGATCATCGCCTCGGAGTTCGGCGAGTGGACCGTGCGCGGGCTGCGGGGAGACTATCCCCCTGCGGAGGGCTATCAGGTGGCAAAGCTCACGGGGCTGTGGAAAGCGTTCATGAACGAGCCGGATGTCGTCGGCGGGTTCATCTGGGTCTTCGCCGATTACGACCTGCACCGGCGCTTCCTCTGGGCGTACGAGTATCGCTGCGCCTACGGCCTGTTCGACATCGAGCGTCGTCCGAAGGCGGCGGCGCACGCGATGCGCGAGTTGTGGAGGAAGTGAGCGTACGGCTTCGGCAGCTACCCCGGAATCATCCGGCGACGAACTGCGGCTCCACTTCGACCGGGAAATTGAACGACCGGGTGATGAGGCACGCCCTGTGCGATTTCTCCAGGATGCGCTCCGCCCGCTCGATGCTCCCCTCGGCGACGGTGATCACCGGCCTGATCGTGATCCGCTCGAACTTGTACCCTTCCTTCGGCACGAGCGTCAATTCGCCGCTTGCGCTCGAACGGTACGCCTTGACGGCGAGCTTCGACATGCCGGAGATCACGAGGAACGTGTTGACCAGGCATATCTCCGCCGCAGCGAGGAGCAGGTGCTCCGGACTCCAGCATTTCGCGTCGCCCTCGGTCGGCACACCGACGGAAAGTGGGGAAAGTCCGGCGACGGCGAGCGTGCCCTCCTCACCGGCTCCGCTCCATTCGTAGCTCGTCTCGTAGTGCATTGGGAACGCCATGCGCGGCTCCTTGTCTCTGGCGCGTGGGGTGTGCTCTCGTGCCGAATCGCGTGATTTCGCCGATCATCGGCATTCGTAGGTGCGGCCTCTCACCGCCGTCGTGCGATCACCACCGGACGCACGAGGCGATACGTGCGCCCCGTCTCCGTCCCTGCCGCTTCGAGGAGGAGCACGTACATCCCCGTCGGAGCGGGCCTTCCTCCGGAGTCGAGGCCGTCCCATCGGAGGGTGCTGTGCGCGGGCCACTGCTCGCCGTCCACGAGCCGCCGCACCTCTCGCCCCGCCATGTCGTACACGCGGAGCGTCAGGTGGACAGACGCCTCCGGGAAGGCGAGAGCGATGCCGAGCGTATCCGCAGGCGGCGTCGGGCCAAGGGTGAGCGTCATGCTCTCCGCTGGAGGGATCATCCCCTGATTCGCCATCCCTGGCGTGGCATGAAGCTGCCCCCAGACGGTTTGCCATGCCGTCGGATCGTCCCCGGCGCGCTCCCACGCCACCAGTTCGAGCGAACGCCCCGCCTCCGGGACCGGGTACGCGGCGCGGTCGGCGGCTCTGCCCGTCGCGTCAGCAAGCCAGACGCTCCGGTTTGCGTCCGCGCTCTTGCTGAGATGGGGAAATCCTCCGTCAAGGCCGCACGCCGGGACCATGAACCCGTAGCGCAGGCGGAGGCTATCCGGGTATTCCGCGAGCACGAGGAAATCGCCGGGGGCAAGCGTTGGAGCGGGCGATCCGACGGGAAGCGCGCGGCTGGGGGTCGCAAGTTTGCATCCGGCGAGCACGACGCGGGCTGCCCCGACGTTGGCGATCTCCACCCACTGGCCCTCCGCAGGCCCCGGATCGGCCATGATCTCGCTGATCCTGAGCGCGCCGGAGGGCACTCCCACTGCAACCTGAACGGGACGGGCATTGTTCGCGGGCTGCTGATCTCTCTCCGCAAGGATAGCCACCCATACCGGGGCCGCCGGGGTCGTCAACACTTCCCAGACACCTGTGAGGTCCCTCTGTTCGCCCCGCGAGAGGACCGGCAGGCGACCCCGCACGAGCACGGCGTCTCCTGAGGAGAACGAGGAATCGCCATCGCTGTCCTCAAACAGCACAAGCTCTGCGTCGGCGAGGGCGGTTCGCCCGGCGTTCGCAATGCTCGCTCGGATCGTCACCGCGCCGGGCGGATGCACCGTATCGGGCGTCGCCATGACGGCTACGAGTGCGGCGTCGAGGTCGGGCAGGCGACGCGAGTTTTCCCTGCCGGGGGTCCCTTCGGCGACGAACGATATGGCCCAGTTCGATAGCTCGTCCCCGCCGTCGAGGTCAATCTTCTCCAGCGAATAGCCCGGAACCACATCGGCGGGGGTATAGGTCATGCGCTGCTCAGCACCCTCCGGCGAACGCAGGATGACCGCGCTCTCCCGGCTGTTCACGAGGCCGTTCCTGCCGAACGCCGCGTCCTCAATGGTGACGATGAGCGCTTCGGGCGGTATGCCGAGGTAGGGTTCGTCCTTGGTGAAATAGGTGGGGTCGAGCACGAGCGCATACCGGCCCGGCGCAAGGACAAGGCCCGACGCTACCTCGATGATCGCGTCCATGTCGAGGCTGTCGCCGACCGTCCAGCCGTCCAGGTTCACTGGTGACGCGCCGCGATTGTAGAGTTCGACGTACTCCCGCGCGTACTCCGAGCCGGTCGGGTTGACCATGACTTCGGAGAGCACCACTGACGGGGTTGACCGGGGCCTGGCCCGTGCGTCGCCGTCCGACGCGAAGAGGACCGCAAGCGCAAGGGCAAAGGTCCCTAGAGCAACCCCAACACGCGCCTGCCGATCCACTCGACGGTGAGTAGCCCGATGATGGTCCATAGCACCCATCCCGAAGAACCCAGGGCAATCGTCCGCTCGTGCTGCTCGGCGATGCGAGTCAGAGGAACCGCGCTCAGGAGGCTATCCGCCTTCCACGCCGGAGCATACGCACCGCGCCCCGCCCGCGCCACCGCTTCGAGCACATCCTGCTGCTGCCGGGTCTGTTCGTGCTCAAGCCCGACCACGGCGACGGAGAACTCGGCGGTGGATGTCCCCAGAGTCGTGCCATTCTGCACGGCAGTCGCCGTCGCCCGGTGTTCGCCGGGGCCAAGGCCCGAAACCTCCGCCACGTAGCGCCCTTCGCCCTGGGATGCGGCGGTGATGGCGAGCGCGCCATCGTCAATGTCGAGCCGCACGTCGGCCCCGTCGAGCGGAGCGTACTGCTCGTCGTACACCTGCACCGCACACCGCACCGGCTCACCGAGGCGATAGAGCGGCGAATCGGTCTGCACGCGGACCCTGCTCAATTCCTGGCGCGTGCTGAGCCAACGCACGGCGGCATTCCAGAAAGAATCTCCCACCGGGGCCGGTTCGCCAAGGCCATGCGGGATCATATCCCACCGCCAGTACGTCAGCCCGCCGAAGGCGAGCACTCGCCCCTTCCGATACGTGCCTGCAACTGCGAGCACGTCGCCTTCCCCGGTCAGGAGCATAGTGCTCCCCGGCGTTTGCACGAGGCCGACCGTCCGCCCCAGAAGCGGCGGCAGGTTCCCCCACGCGAGCGACCAGTTCGGGAAGTCCGCGTCGGCGGTGACGAGGGGATGTCGGGCGGATTCGGGCGTCCAGAGCGCCTGAGTTCGCTGATCGGCATAGTGCCCGCGCCCGACCTCCACCGGGAGCATCGGCTGCCACGATTGCGGGAGCGCGTTCTTTCCGGGGACGACGAGCAACCCCGCGCCGTCCTCCACCGCCCGCATGATGGCGTTGGTCCGCTCCTGGGGAAGCGCGCCCGGCGGCATGTCGTGCCAGACGATGAGGTCTGCTTCGGCGAGGCTATCGAGGAGGCCGGAGGGTTGATGGGACTGGCGGGCCGGGTGCGGCGCGAGCCAGAGACGCACGTCCAGATCGTCCCGCTCTCGGAAGAAGCGTATCCAGAACGCGATGTCGGCGCTCGGCGCTCCACCGAAGACGAGCACGAGGCGCTTGGACTTGAGCACCTGCGTCGTGAACGGCCAGAGGTTGTTCTGCGTGAGGATTTCCCCCGGTATGCTGTCGAGCGCCACGATGGAACGCATGATGCCCGGCGCAGGCGGCGTCACGGTCAGTTCAACGTCCGAACGGCGACCGGAGGGCGGGAGGGTAATCGTCTCCTGTGCGAGCGTCCGGCCCCGGTTGAGGATGCGAACCGTCGCCGGTCGTGCGGACAGGCCCGTGTTTTCTACGGTGGCCGTGACCTTCATCGCTCGTCCGGCGAGCGCAAGCTGCGGCGCGGAGACCCCAACAACCCGCACGTCGGCCTGCGGGTTCGGGTCGCCCACACCGATGACGTAGATCGGCAGCTTGATCTCTTCGGCGGCGCGGAGAGGATCGGGGCCGGTCG
>Ga0172365_10001301_pt1 | contig 17987 bp, 21 predicted proteins | sample LakKivSesite48cm_FD_114535 | JGI IMG/M metagenome (GOLD analysis project Ga0172365, IMG submission 114535) | Sediment microbial communities from Lake Kivu, Rwanda - Sediment site 48cm | ecosystem: Environmental > Aquatic > Freshwater > Lake > Sediment | place: Rwanda: Western Province, Lake... | reverse complement strand
AGGTAATCTGCAATTAATATTTTTCGGATCGGTCCACACATAGCTTGCATCTCCTTTTTTATCAGCAAGTTCATTATATACCATTAATATTACATCCGCGCTATATTCAGGTTGAACACTATCCAAAATCGATCTATTTGTAGGCCTTCCTTTCATCCCTTCTTTATTTATTTGTGCAGTAAGGAAAATTGGGATATTAAGTTCATTAGTTAATGTACTAATTTGACGCATGGTTTCTTTCATATCGGTTGACGGATTTCCGGTTTTTAATGAAGATTCAAGCTTATGTAGGCTATCAATATAAACAACAATATCTTGAGAAGGAAATTTTTCTTTTAGATATAGTATTTTGCGTTTAATCCATGGTACACTGTTTCCTTCAGTATTATCTGCTATAATAAATCTGTTCTCAATACTTTTTAAAATATTTGTGCATTTATGTAGAATTTTCCTATTTTCTTCAGAATTAGCTAATAACATTTTATTATTTATTAAATAATAAGACAATTCACTAACTTTTGACAATGCCCATGTAGTTAGCTTTTGCATGTTTTCATCTGTTGCAATAAATAAATTTAGTGCTTTAGGATTATATTGTAAAATTTCCCATAAAATATGACGTAATACAGTAGTTTTTCCATGATGAGGAGCACCAGCTATAACGCATAAACACTGAGTTTTAGGGAAACCATATTCAAAAATTGCATCTAATCTAGGCATATTAGGAAGTCTATATGTATTAATTGTTTTACTATGGTTTAATATTAATGCTTCAACTTCGCCTAATCTATCTATATATGTTTTCTTTGTATCTACTTTAGGGTAAAAATTCTGAATTTTACTATGCAAGCTTTCGGTGATATCAAATACACTATTAGGATCTTCTTCCATTTGTCGAAGTGCTTGTCTAACCATTTTAATGGCTTGAGCATTTTTCGTTGATTCTTTTTCAATTAAGATATTATCAACAGCTATTCTTAATAATGATTTTTCTACATCAATAGATTGCTGAAGATCATTTATCATTTTTTCTCGCCATAAAATGTTTTCACAATCAGCTATCATTCTAATGGCTTTATCTGCTATCGCTTCTTTTGAATCATTATAATCCTCTTGAATTTTCATTTGATCCACATAAAATTCAAGTAAGCTTTTATTATTTACATTTCGTATTTCTGTATCGAGACTATCGGGATCAGAATTTACTGGTAGTTGAACTATGGATATATACAATCCTGAACGTTTAGATAAATCTTTTCCTTCAGATATTATATCATCAATAGGAACATCACCATCATAGCACAATATTAATTCAGAAATAGGAGTTTCCATTGTTTTTAAATACTTTATTGTATCAAGATCAATATTTGTTTTTCCACTTCTAGCAATTACATTTTTTATTCCATTACGCTGCATAGATATTACATCAATAGGTCCTTCTACAATCCATAAAGAAGGACCATAATTTTTAGCTGTATCTAAACCAAAAAATACCTTGGAAGTATCATTTGGGTCAACTCTTTGCTTAATATATTTTTTTTCTTCACTATCAATGTTTTCATGTATAGTTCTAGATTGAAACCCAGAGATCATTCCATATCTGTCTTTCATCGTAAATATAATACGCTCAGAATTAATTAATTGTGGAGTTAACCCAAATGCTTCCATTTCTGGTTCATTAAGACCAATGAATTTTAAAAAGTTATCTCTATTATCTATGTAACCAACTAGTGGAGAACCTTCAATTTTTCTTTTTACAATATACTCATGTGCTTTTTTATTAGATTGTTTATCGAAACATTGTCTAAAATAAGTATGTGCTTTGCGTAATAACCAGAATTTCCTGATTCTATTTGGATTAACTGGAGTATACTCATATTCAATTCCTAATTTTTTACAAAGGTAAGGAATTGTAATTTCATATAAATCTGGACCATCTTCAGGAATACCTTCACGTTCTGCAGCTAGTTGAAAGATATTTAAACTTCTACCTCCGGCTAAACATTTTAATACTTCTTTATTTGTTCCTCTTATCAATCCAGCCGATGGGTGTAAATCTCCATTTGGGTGCCAGCAACTTGGAATTGGGCAACTAACTTGATTTCCATTAAAAATATACCCTTCTGATTCGATATATTGTTTTAGTAATGGACGTAAGGTTAAAATTATTTCAGTTCTAGTCATTGTTATTTTTTTAATTTCCTTTTCTGATCTTCCCATGAATATTTAATTCGGTATTGTTTCCAAATTTCCGAAAATGCAATTTTTAGTTTATCATAATGAAATTGAGAACAAGTTTTTCCAATTGCAGCAGCTATTTCCATTTTCCAATCATAAAGATTTTGCTTATTATCTACTAAAAATTGAGCAGATCTTCTGACATTTGCTTGTAATTCTGATTTTACATGGGCAAAATTTGAGTCAGTAACATTAATATCAATCATAATAGTAATACATTTTCTAGAATCATCTTTCGAAAAAGTAAACATGCTACCTCCTTATAAGATCTATAGAAGTAGCAATAATACTAATTAGTTATTTTTTTGTCAAGAATTATTCATCAAAATCTTCAACTGGAGATTTTTTAGGCTTAATATACATAAGATGCATATCAATATATTTTTCTAGTAATCTCTGAAGTATGATCATTTCAGAAGCAGTAAGAATAATGCTTCTATTATCTTTATTTGCAGAACATCCAAGAAACATTCTGTATTCTTTTACCTCACCATGAGTAGATATATCAGATTCTTTTCTATATTTTGGTATGGGACCATTGACAGATATAGAAATTGATTTGCTAACTCCAGTTTTAGATTTCTCCCCAGAATGAAAGAAACTTAGCGCCATTTTTTCAAGATCCTTACCTGGTAAAATAAGCCTATTTATTAATGCTATAATGCTAGCTGCTTCCTCTGGAGAAAATATTGCAGTAATAGCATTTTTAAAATTAAAACCATCATCATTTTGTTTTGCCCAAGACACAAAACATGTTGGTTTTTCTTCCTTTGGATCGTTGCTAACATTAATCCCCAATGCATTGCCTTTTCCATCGTTTCTTTTGTGGTACCACGAATAGTTCATTCTCATTATTTTTCTCCTTTGTTGAAAATACAACATTTTTCTAATTTTTTGATACGATCTTTTTCACTAATATACTTTCCTACTGTTTCTAGTCTCATTTTTAGCAATATTCAGCTTCACCAGTCATAAGATTTACTAAGAATGGACAACAGAAATAGTCATGTACACAATAAAATGAGTATAAATTCTTATCAATATAAATTTCTATTAAGTGGGCATTTTCGAATACTAAGTAATTTTTTTAAAGTCATTTATTTTCCTTTTCAATTTTAATATTTTTAGGAATGTTATCCATATCGTCAAACCAAACAGCAGTACTGTCAATCCAGATAGAATATATTATTTCATCTAATGTATCTGCATAAATTCTTTGAGTTATAAAACCAATTTTTCTACATTTTGTTCTAATTGTGTTAAGTTCTATTTTGTTTATACGTTGGTCTTGAGATTTTGTGCATGAAGGTATTATACATGGAAATGATAAAGATAATAGTAACAATAATAGCAGTAATAAATATTTAAAACAAAATGTTGTATTTTTCATTTATTCATCCAATACCCAATTTTTAATATTTCATTTGCAATCTCTGGTATTTTTTTAACTATTGTAGTATTTCCCGTCAAATCACTATCAACGTAACCTTCACATAAGTAGAATTTACAAACTGTAGCAATGGCGTCTTCTAGGCGTTCTGCTTCTTCCCCGCCAAAAGGTTCTTTTTCAAGAGTGATAATTAGTTGTTTCATTTATTATTTGTACCTTTCATATAAAATTAATATTTTTGTTGACAAAAATATTATATTATTTAATTATGTTTTCATGACCGAAAATGAAATTTTCACTTTTATGAGATGTCCTTTAAGGTATAAGTATAAATATGTTGATAATTACCCAGAATGCTTTCCCACTCCAGAGCTATGTTCCATTAATTTAGAACAATCTTATGTTAATGGAATGAGTTCCAAGGATGCATTATTTAGTGAAGCTTTATTTCAATATAATAATTGGTTAAAGCATAAAAATAAATATAGAGATTCATATCAGACTAATTTTAAACTTGGGTTATTTAGAATAGCAGAATATATATACGAACTATATAATGTTCCAAATATGAAAATTAGACAACCATATGAGATAAATTGCAACGATTTACCTATAATTACAGGAGAAGTTACATATCAAGATTTATACACTTATTATGATATTTTTATTATTTCTCCAGATTTTCAGAAATCTATAATGGAAGATGGAATAATACTTTCACGATTTTTATTATATTCTGAATATGTGTACCGAGCATATTTACATAAAATTTACTTAGAAAAAATTAAACCTGTAAATAATATTTGTATATTTGATACAGTTAATAATGAAATAATAAGAGTAATTTCTAATTTTGATATAAATAAGTTTACTTCTGAAATTAGAAGTACTATAAAAAGTATAGAATTACAAAAAGAATATAAAACCTTTTATAAATCTTTTTCTTCGTCTTGTGGCCATGATTGTGGATATATTTCGTTATGTATAAATGGAGGATAAATGTCAGATAAAATAAATGTATTGATAGTAGGACAATCTCCTTTTCTTTCTTCTGGTTGGGGATTACAGTTACAAAAACAATCAAGAGGAATTCATGAACTAGATAATGTTATTGTATCTGTATTATCTTTACAGAAAGAATCGATACCTGAAAAAGAGGACAAATCTTTTGCTAATAATATTTTTGTGGGATTGAAAGATCTTAAAACAGGAAGAATGCTAAAAGAAGATCTTTTAGGAAAAATGTCAATACCAAAATTAATTAATGATCTAAATATTAAAATTATTGTTACTAATGGAGATTTATGGCTTGTTGACTTTATTCCAAGTTTAAAGCAACGTGATAATGTAGTATGGATTCATTATTTTGGAATTGAAACAAATGTTTTACCAAACATTATAAATCAAAGTGTTTATTCCAAAAAAATGAATTTAAAAACAATAATAAATAACATTGATTATTTGGTAGTATATACTGATATGCAAAAAAAATTATTAAAAGAGAATTTTAATAAAGATTGCATAGTAATAAATTTAGCAACTGATATTGACTTATATAAAAAATTTGTTCCATCAGAGGAACAGTTAACAGAATTATTTTCTCACCTTGATCATCAGTTATCTATAAAAGATTTATCTAAATATAATATAATAACTTCTCAAGTTTGTAGAAATCAGCCTAGAAAACAAATAGGAATTACATTTGATACTATCGCTAAATTAAAAAAGAAAGGATACAATCCACTGCATTTTCAGTGGTCAAGTACAAAAGGTCATTATGATATAATATCTTATAGAGAACATTTTAAATTAAATGATAACATATTTTGGCTGAAAGAGGGAGTTATTTCAAACTATATGCCAGAATATACTACTTTATCAGTTTTATATAATTTAATTGACTTATATATTTCTCCACATGGAGCAGAAGGCTGGGGTTTACCTATTTTGGACGCTATGGCGTGTGGTACCAAAGTATGTGTTACAGATTATGCTGGGCCAAAAACTTATTTAAATGAAGATTTATTACCAGATGAAGATACTAATTTATTTAAATTACAAAAAATTGAACCTAAACTAATGGTACCTTGGATTGGCTCTGCAAATATATTTGCAATTGTAGATGCAAATGAGTATGCAGATAGAATTGAACTACTATATAATAACAAAGATGACACACTAAGTATTTTAAATCAAAAAGTTGCAAATATGTTTACTTGGCAAAAATACCAAGAAGAATGGAAAAACTTAATTTCTAGAATTATTGAGGAATATTATGGATAATGAAAAATTACCTAATATATATAAACCTTCAAAGGGTGATTTTCATATATTAAGTCGAGAAGTAAAACCTTTAAAATACATTGATGTACTTGGTAATGTTAGAGATGACGTTATGTTATTAATAGGTATTATTCAGGGAGGTTTTCCATGTTATGCAATTATGCTTAATAGGTATAATAAAAATATACATATTGAAGAAATTATAGTTAATTCTAGAATTGGACATGGTAGTCTTGCTAATTTTGATAGAATGGATTTTAATTTAATCCAAGTACAAGATGAACAAGAATGGCAAGCTATTATTTCATGGTTAACCACTTATACTGTACTACTTGCAGATTCTAGATTAAAGTCTTTATATAGTAAATATGGAAAAAATATAAACAATCTCAAAGTATCTGAAAACAGTTTTCTCGAAAAGTTTTCAGAGATTTATGTAGATACTTTGTTTTATAATAGAAAGTCAGAAAAAACAAAAAAGAAATTTAGATCTATTTTAGAGGAATTTAATATTGAAGAACATGAATAATGAAGAATGCCATAAAATAGCAATATCTTATTTACAAACCAAAAATCTGGAATTGTTTTGGAAATTAGTTGAGTATTTTAGAAGCTATATAATGATGTTTGCAACTTTTATAAAAACAGGAAATATATCAAATGGAGCATTATATAGAAATACTGGTATTAATATGTTATGTAGATGGATTGCTGGTGAAAAATTAGCACTTAAAGATGTTGGACCATTATTACAATCAATAATTGGAAATAAGTACGAGAGTAAAGAAGAACTTTTTAATGAGTTGTGTTTAATATTTAAGCATGTAACTGATATCTACACTGAACGTGAAGGTCCAAAATTTCACGGATATATAGAAGGAGCTTTTCCTGGAAGTTTAAAAAATTGGATAATTCATGTACAAAAACATGAACATTCCATTTTAAAGACTACGCCTATTCATTTATTTTTAAACGAAGATGTGCATTCTATTATTGTTGCTAATTCAATGGTACAATCAGTTAGTTTTGATTTTTTAACTGATTATCAGAATGAATTAATAGATTTTAAAGTATTAGATGATATTCCGATAAAAGAATTATCAATAATGTACAACAAACCTTTAAAAACAATTCGTAGAGAACTTGCAGAAATCCAACAATTAATCATTGATCACTATGATGTTAAGATAATCAGAGGAGAAAAATTAGTACAAATTTACGATAATAATGGTAAAGAAAAAACATTATCATTAACAGAATTGGTGTCTTATGAGCCGAAATAAAAATTTATAAAATTTTTATACCATACTGGTAATAGATCAATAATATTTTTATTAAGTAGTATTTTATTTGATAAATCAATTCTACCTGTTCCTATTTTTTCTCCAGTTTTATTAATTATAACTTCATGATAAAATTTAGATATAATACCATTATTCAATAAATATTGGTAAATACTATCCTGAATTATTATTTTAAATGGTTTTTCCATTAGAATTGAAGTAAAATTAGAATTTGGAAATTCTGTTGAAAAATCTATTAAATAATATCTATTATCTATAGATCGCTGTTCCATTTTTATAATCTGATTAAAAATTGACAAAAGGTGGTTTCCCCATGGACGGTACTCAAATGTTCCAATTTTAACTCGCTGTTGATTTCCACATACTAAAGAATTTTTATATTTATTTAGATAAGGAAACATTCGCAAAAAAGCGCTTCGTAATATAAAACTAGTTTTGGAAAAATCATGCTCTTTTTTTTCACTTGTAACAGAGGAAATGTCTGTAATAATAAAAGTATCTATAGTATTAGCTGATTGTTCGAACATTGCCAGAATTTTTTGAATTGAATTTGTTCTAACTGCAACAATATTATTAGAAATATTAGAAGAGCAAGATAATTTTGATGAAGTATCAAAAATTAAAACTCTTTGGTAAGTAGATAAGAAATTAGCAATTTGAGCTAAAAACTGATGTAATATTAATTTTGGAGATGACCAGAAAACGACCCTATCTCCACGATAAATTTTAAATGTATCAGATACATTTAAAAGAGGAAAAAATTGCTTTTCCTCAAATTCCTGAATTAATGGAACATCGTTGTCTATCCGTAATATTTTATACATAGTTTATTAGTTCATTTTTTTATTATATTTTCTCCAAGAAGTATTTACTACTTTAATATATTCTGATCGTCTATCTTTAATTTGAATTACTTTAATTATAACAGATGCAATAGTCAACAGTCTATTTTTATCTTCTTCCGTAATTTCACTGTATTCTGGTGACAATTGAGCTATTTTCTCAAATAATTCGTGCTCATATATCACAGCATCAATACACCCACGATCTCCAAGATACAGAAATCGTTCGATTAATTCTTGATCAAATAAATAAATATCTCTTATTCTAATTTTTACATATTCACCAGGAATATTAAAATTTAGAGTTATAGTGTTCTCAGAAGTTTCTGGAGGAATACTAATTTCAGTAGATAATACGTTCTCATAATCTGAAAATCTTTTAAAACCATCCATTAGAACATCTCGCAAGAAAATTGCAATTGCCTTATCAATGTTCTCACTATTAAAATATCCTGGAATTATAAAATGGGCTGGCTTATTAATAAGTACTTCTTCAGTTTCAGGACCAATTTTTTTCAATGATAAACAATCTATTCTTATTTTTACTCCCATTTATTACACTCCATTATCTTCTATAATTTCTATTTCATTTTTACTTTCAGATAATATTTTTTTAAACAATTTAGCAAAAATTTTCAGCATATAAATTATCCTTTGCTTAATGACATTTTTACTTCAGGATCTATAGATATTGGAATACAAAACTTATCTTTTTTATATACTGCAAATTCATTGTGATGATCAATGAATCGCATCATATAAGCATCTAACAATAATTTTACAATCTTAATTTCTCGTTCATTATTATTTACTTCTATTACTATTTCATCGTGAATAGATAGTACAATATTAGCATCAATATCCAAATCAATTAATCTCTTTCTAATAGATATTTGTGCCATTTTAGTAAATGTGGCACATGATCCTTGAATAATACCATTAATACAAGATCGCGTTTCGTCTTGCATTAACCAATTTCTAAGATCAGATATTGATCTATCTGGAACTGGTTTAATAGAATTGATTCTTTTATAATCAATTCTTTGATATCTTCCTCCGTATGTTCTAGTAAAGCCTCTATTTCTATTTCGGATTTCTTGAATTTTATACCATTCATTATAAATTGGATATGTCTTGTAAAATCCTTGAACAAATGTTTCACAATCAGATAAGGTTAATTTTCTAATTTCAGGATCATCAGAAGTTAATGTTTGATCAAATAGAGCATAAGCTGTTCCCTTATATAACATTAAAAAATTCAGAGTTTTTGCTACTTGACGACGAGGATCTTTCTTATCAATTTGATCTTCTGGTACACCATATATTGATGATGCAGTTTTAATATGTATACTTTCGTTATTTAAAATTGCCTTACACATGACAGGATCTTGAGAAAATGCAGCAGCTACTCGAATTTCCATTTGATCATAATCAGCTGTTACAAATATTTTTCCTTTTTCGGGAATTAGTGCTTTTCTAATATCCATGAAATTATCAGATTTACGTGGTAAATTTTGTAAATTTGGTTTAGTACTACTTAACCTACCTGAACGAACTTTTGTTTGCCTATATGTTGTATGAACTTTACAGTTATCACCTTCAAATTTATCGTTTAAAGGCATGGCAAGAAAAATTTCTTTATCAATGTTTTTAGCAGTTATTAACATTCCAACTATATACGTTGATATGAATTTTTCTATTTCTTTGTAAGATAATAAATCTTCCAAAAATTTAGAAAGTTGCCCACAAGTTAATGGACACTTTTTATTAACTTTTTTATTGGGATCAAATTTATCTAGACCAAATTTAACCATTTTAATAATTCTTTTATCTGCTAATTTATCTCTATCAGATTTTTCACCTTTTTCTCCTAAGGATCTTTTAGGCTTAAGGTCTTTTAATAATAATGAAGATAGAGCATCTTCAGTATTTTCAGATTCAAGAGCTGCTTGTAATTTTTGCCGCAAAATTTCAGACTCACTAGTAAAATGTTTATCTTTATTCTGAGATACCATTAAAGCAATTCTTTTCTTAATTTTGCCTATTTTTCCAGATTCGGGTAATACTTTATACAGTTTCCATTGTATCCAAAACAAATTTATAATATCATCACTAGAATTAGGATTAGTTAAATATTTTACAAGTCCGTCTGTATTTTCTCGTGAAGGTAAATCATTTATAATAAGATTATTAGATATTTCCTTTAAACGTATATTAAATTCTTGAATTGAAGTGCTTAATATTCTAATTCTATCTTCTAATAATTTAATCTGCCCTTCTTTTGTTTTAGTGCTTTTATTATTTTTAGCAAGTTCATTATACTCGGATTTTCGAATCTGCAAAGATTTTTTGAATTGTGAAATTTTTTCAGCAAAATCAGATAATTTCTTTTCAATTTTCTTTCTCTCAGAAAATAATTTCTTTATTCTTCCTATTTCATTTTTATAATATTTTGTTTCCTGTAAATTAGATAATATTTCACTATCATTACTACCACACAGTAATATCTTAGATTTTATAGTTAAAAATTCATACATTTCCTTTAGATACTTTAAATTTAATTCAATTCCGCATTTTTCAGAATGTGCTAGGACAGGAATTAATTGGTGTTCACAATTTAAAACATAATTAAATCTACCAGGATTGCTAATCTTTTCTTTTCCTAAAGCCTTTTCACCATGTATTAACAAATTTTCTATTTTTGGCCATAATTTGTTAAACAGTGAAAAAGTTAGCCATGCATCCTGTGCTCCATATTTTGTCGCAGAATCTATTTCTTCAAACATTAAACCTTTTGTATAATCTATAAATTTGAAGTTTTCATAAGATTCTTCAATATTATTAGATTCAATGTAAGTAATTATTTCATTTTTCAAATATTTCTTGCTAGCAAGTTTTAATGCATATTCATTCTCAAATATATGTTCATCTATTAAGTGTAATAATATCATGGTATCCCAAACTTTTTTAAAGTGTAAAGGTTCCCATCCATTTAATATTAATACACTATAATCAAATTTAAAATTATGGAACACCAATGTTTTTTGTCCTAGACATTTCTGAAGTATTTCCATTGTTTCTGGAATAGAAAGTTGGTCTGGATATAATTTACCTTGAACTGTTCTATGTCCAAATGGAATATAATAAGAATGTTCTGGTTCAAAGCAAAATGATAAACCAATTATTGTACGATCAATTAATGACACTGTTTCTGTATCAACAGCAATTATATTATAATTTTCATTAATATCTTGTAAAATTGATTTAAGTTGTTTAATGGTATTAATTGTAATTGGCTTAAACATTCCTTCCATTTTATATCTCCAATAATTAAATTGTCAAATTCGGAAATGTCTACATTTATCTTTTCATTCTTGTACATATAGAGATTCATACTTTTATCTCCATCATCAATATATATTGATTCCCCAGAATTATTAGAGATTATGCTCATTAATCCATTTTTTTGTATGACGTTTTAATGAGCTACTTGTATTCTTGTACTTATATTTATGTAATCCAGCATCATACGCCATTTTAGTACAAATTGGAATTCCATGATGTTCAACAAGTATAGCAAATGGACATTTTTCTTCTCTAGCAGTATCTTGGATATTGCAAATCGCAGATACTGGCATAGTTGAACATTTGTATATATCATCAAATCTTGCTGCTATAATATGGGTATAATAAGAGCATTTACTAAATTTTTTCCATTTATTTTCCCATTGTGCAAATTCTTCTTGTAATCTAGAATTCATTTCTTTATCTTCTATTCTTTATTTTCTATTTCAGTTTTTTCTAATGAACATTAAAAATATGTGAAATTTTTGCAATCTTCTTCGTTTCCTTCAGGATTTAATTTCCAATATAATATCAGATTACTGCTAACTTTCAGTTCATTTATTTTTCGTTCAACTTCATTTCTCATTTTATTAGATTCTGTCTGTAATCTATTAAATTCCTCTGCTGCGTAAGATAGTATACATATTCCATTTCTAGCAGAAGTTTCTAAGTGGGGAAAAGGCCCACATAAGCAATAGTTCGCTTTTTTTTCTGTATCTATAGATTTATATATTTTAGCATTCAATTCTAAACATCCTGCTACTAATTCGTTATAATTTTCCATTTTCTCCTTCTTTCATTAATTTATACTAAAAAAATTTTTATAGATATATAGTAAATTTTTTTGTTATTCCAATTGTTATTCCTCCTTTAATTTTATCATACTCGAAATGTTCTAGAATAGCACTTTTTAGTTCCTTTTGAATATCATATTCAGAATTATTAATTACTGTTATTATTGCTTTAGCAATTTCATTTTTATCTTTATAAATTGTTAGACAATATGTTATTTTGTTAGAGTCTTCTTCTGATGTAGGTAAACATTCTTGCTCATCTTTTAGATTGTCCTTAACCAAATATAATGATCCGTCAATAAATGTGTGCCCAATTTCAGCTGATAAATGTTTATACTCCCAATGATTTGTGTTAGATTCAGAAGAAATATGAATTGCTCCAAATTCATGAATATTTCGTTTTAATTTTTCATAAAATTTGGACATAATATGTCCTGGAATGCACTCAATAATTTCTAACTCTCTTTTACTTATTTGTTTTTTATGATATACTTCCACTGAAGCAAATGTTATTTCAGGTTTTTCTTCATAGAATCCATATTTATTACATACCCATCCATTATTAATTGGAATATCCTTCATTATTTATATTTACCTTCCTAGTTAGTTAAATGAGCCTTTACGTAGTACATAACATGTATTACATAATATTAGATCTTTATCTTGCTTTTTGTTATAAGAGATTCTGGTTTTAGATCTAAATTCAAATTTATCACATTCTCCACAAATTTCTACATTTTCTAATTTTCCATTTTCATTTTCCATTAGTAAATAATTATCTTCATCACAAAGAGCTATTTCAAAAGTATATTCATCCATTACTATTCTATTAAGATTTCCAAACCAAACCTCTCCAACAGTTTGGTCATATTCTTCCTTAACATATAAATCTAATAGTCTAGATACAGTTTTCAGTCCAAGAAATGGTATTTTACTTAAGTCTATATTAATTAACATTTATTTTCCTTTACTTCTTTATCAAGATTATAATTTCTATAGCATTTTAAATATCCTTTTAAGTATGCTTCTATGTAAGTTTCTTTAATACACATATTTTTCCGAATATTGAAAGGACATTCATCCCAATTTTTTTTATTGTTACACTTTTTATGTAAAACGTGCTCCTTTACAGGACGAGGAATTATATTTTTAGTACAAGAGATAAATTTTCTAAGGACTTCATCTATTAGTTCATCTTCTAATAATATACTTCTTTTAACTTTTTTCATAGAACTTTCTAATCATTAATATAAACCATTAGATCATTATTTGATATTTTCCAAGAAGGATTGTTTATTATACACCAACATACTTTTATAGGAAGAGAAATTGTAGGCTGAACACATAATCCATCAGTAAAATTAATTAATAAAGAACCAGTAATATGATCTGCTAAATGTTCATATAATTTTTGATATGAAGTACCACCTTCATAAATTGGTAATTTAATAAATGTGTCTTTTATTTCCTTTATAGATTTATTATCTATAATTTTATCATAATATACTTCATGATTATATAAAATAATTCTAACTTTTGTATTATGTTCTAAGATACATAATGATTCTTCAAAGAATCTAAAAATTTCAGTATAACAAATAGATCCAGAAGTGTCAAAACAAAAGGTAACATCACATGAGTCATTCTCGTTTATAGTAGAAGGTAAAATTATTGAATGAATAATCATACTTCGCCTGATTTTGCTATATGAATATTCATCATTATATCTACTATGATTAAGAATGACCCTTTCTAGAATATTTTTCCATTTGTTTTTATTTATATTTTTGGAATATAAGTTCTTTAAATACTTTTCTAAGTAACAATTTTGATTGTTAGTATTATTATAACTTGTTGTTATAAAATCAATATTATTTCTTTTATATCCAGTAAATAACCTATCATGTGATTCAAATAAATTCGGAGATGAATTATCATATACAAAATTTCCGATTTTTATTTCCCAGTTTTCCTCTAAAGATTTTCCAGTTTTTTCAATTTCATTTTTCATCGCGGAGTACACGTTTTCAGAATTCGGAAATTTTGAATTTATGGGATTGTATTTGTTACTATTATCATAAACCCTGCCTTTTTTTTTAAAGGTGGTTTTAAGTATATAATTATTAAATTCTTTGCTTAGATACTGCGAAGCGTCTAACACATAAATATTAGTACATAAATCAATTGCTAAATTCCATAACTGATGGTTACATTTATTGCTACGAGAAGTATGTTCTAATATAATATGTGTAGCTTCATGTAATAGTGTGAAAATTATATCATATAACCCCACTTTTTGTTCATTAAGAAAATTCAAATTTAAGTAAATATATCTTCCATCTGTGTACCCATTAACTTGTAGGGAAGTTTCTTTAATATTATTTAAATTTATAATAGGTTGTAAAAATGGAAAAATAATTGAGATGATGCTACAAGCTTTACTAATTATTTTTTTCATTAATAGAGAAAGTTAACTCATGACGAACTCGTTCAATGATTGTCATCCATGTTTCTTTGCACTTTTTATCTTTTAGTAATTTTTTATTAATAATGTCAATGTTATTATGTATAAATAGTTTTTTCAAGGCTGGAGCAAGTATATCAATGTCATTAAGAAATTTACTAATAAAAAACACAAAGTTATTTCTATTTTTGGAGGCATTTAAGATTTCAGGATCATTGGTAATATACTCAATAACTTTTGATAATAGCATATTTTTAACACTGTAGTCAACAATTGATAAATCTATTTTGTTACTTGTTCCTTTTATTATATCTTCAGCTTTTATACTATTTCTAAAATTTATAAAAGATAGAAAGTATTTAGATTCAATACTTCCTACGCTAGAAGATAAAATGCTTTCAATCATTTTTTCGTCAGATATAGACCTTATTGCATTAGACGCAAATTCCCAACTTCTTGGGGTAGGCCATGCTCTATTTGTACCATCATATCTTCCATATAATGACTTTATCCCAGCACTTTTAATGTAACTTATTATTCTATTATCAATATTATTATTACTTGCCCAATTTATCCATTCATCTAAATCCTCAATAATTTCAAAATGTATCATTCTATTGTTTAAGGCATCTGATATTTTATTAGAAAAAGATAATTCCTCGCTACAATTACCAGCAGCAATAATATAAGTATCATTACCTATAAGTTGGTTTCCAGCTTTTCGTTCTAAAATTAGTTCTAGTGCTGCATTTTGGACTGAAATTTTTGCTTTATCTAATTCATCTAGAAATAATATACATTTTGCTTTCAGAGTTTTTATAATATAATCTGGAGGTAACCAAACAGTATAATTTTCTTCTTTCCAAGGAATACCTTTTATATCTTCTGGTACACATTGGCTTAATCTTAAATCTATTAGATTGTAGTTTAATTCATTAGCTATAGATTTTATCATATAAGATTTACCAATACCAGGAGGACCAGTAATATATGGAACTTGCTGGATTTTTTTACTAATATAATACAATAAATGATCTTTAAGATCATTTATTTTCATTCTACATACCATTAGCGTCTCCCATTTCATATTTCGATTCAATTTTTTCATTATCCATTAATATAGATAACTCAATTAATAAAGAAAAAAGACCATTAGACATTGTTCTTTTTGCATAGGACAAAGGGCTTGTCATATTCTTTTTACTTATAGTTTCTATTTCTGCACCATTTTTGACTAGTAATGTAGCTAAATCATGAGCAAGATGATATTCTTTAGTACCTTTGCAGGAATTTTCAAAATTGAAAATAACAAAATATAACGGAGTATATCCTAATTTTGTTTTAGAATTTACATTTGCTCCATATTTTATAAGTAATTTAGAAATCTCAAGGTTTTTTGACAGCATTAATGGATATATTTTATTTTTAGTGTGAATATTAGGGTTAATTTTATTTACTAATAAAAATTTTACAGTTTTAACATCTTCTCTAAAGACAGCTTGTAGAAGTAAGTTATCTTTAAGACTAGTATAATTTTCAAGAGATTTTAGATTAATGTCATGAAAAATTATACTATGTTGAATTTCAAAATTAGTGTAAGCTAATAGCTTACTAGCAGAATTATACTTATTAGTTTTTAACATTTTAGTAATAATACTGTTAGCGTCTTTATATTCAGGGAAATTTTTGTTAATCCATTTTATATCTTTATTAGAGATACAGCATTCTATTAATAAATTATCAGTAATTATCATTATTTCCCTATTAAGTAATAATATTAAGAAGTAAAGTATAATTACTTTACTTCTATTTAAATTGTTAACTTTCCTTAATATCTGCTTTTAGTGTGCTAGAGGGCTTGAATTTTACCTTTTTACCTGCCTTGATTTTCATTTTTTTACCAGTAGCAGGATTAATTCCATTTCTAGCAGCAGTATTGATAAGAGTAAAAATTCCAAATCCTGGAATACTTATAGATTTCTCTTGCTTTAGAAGATTAACCATGTCATTAAATACACCTAAGACCAAATCTTCGGCTTTTTTTATGACTATTCCCTCTTCTTTTGCAAGTGGTTTTATAATATCCTTTATATGAATTTTTTCGCTCATTAATTTGTGTTCACCCCCAATCCTTGTAGATTTTATTTAATATTACTCTTTAATAAACTTAGTATAATTAGGTGGAGCAATATTCCAAACATCAGCACCTTGAATGAATACTGAATTTAAAATAGGTAATCCATTAAATTCGATTTCTGTTCCATTTTCTTCGTCAATTTCGAGATCATTGGGAATAAGCTTTAGATTAACTTCAACAGCAATATTAATATCTTTAACTTCAGGATATTCTTCCGGATTATCTATATATAATTCAGATTCAGCTTCAATATATTCTCTAATATGTTCTATAGCTGTTTCTACATTTTTAACAATCACGGTAAAATACCAATACGGATAATGAGGGTTCTCGTTTAAAGTTAAATGTGACCAATAACAAAATCTAATTATTATATAGTCATACATTATTTTCCAATCATTATGAACATTTACTGTAAAAACAATTTCTACATTTTACACAACCTTCTTCTCTAACCAATTCGTGTCCACATTCTGGACATACTCCAGCAATTACTGTTGAAGTTTTTTCAAAATCTACAGATATTGCTTCTCCTAATGATTTCAAATTCTCTTCAATTTTCTTTGCTATAGCATCTGCACATGAAAGGATTTTTGGCATTTTCGTAGAAGGATTTGGACATCTTATTTCCTTTAGTTGTCTAATAATGTCCTTCGGATTAATACCAGAACGTAATGCTAACGAAATTAATCTTCCAATGGCTTCTAGTTGTGCAGTTACACATCCCCCAGTTTTACCCATAGTTGCGAAAACTTCACGCATCTTAGTATCACTGTTAATAACTACGTACATATTACCACAACCTGTTTTAACTTTATAAGATTTTCCATTCATAACATCTTGACGTTCTATAGGTGTTTTATTTTCAATTTTCTTCTCTGTTAATAATACACCACTACGACAACCATTTCTATATACTGATATTCCTTTAATGATTTCATCATTAAATGCCATATTATAAATGTTTTTTATATCTTCAATAGTTGCACTATTGGGCAAATTTACAGTTTTTGAACAAGCGTTTCCAACATATTCCTGAAAGGCAGATTGAATCTTTAAGTGCCATTCAGGTGGAATATCATGAGCAGTTATAAATACCTTTTTGTAATCATCTGGAATATCAACTTTTATGGATTCAGTGCCATCTTTTTTTTCTATTTTAATTAATATATCTGGATCAAGTTTCCGTT
>Ga0172365_10001300_pt1 | contig 17987 bp, 14 predicted proteins | sample LakKivSesite48cm_FD_114535 | JGI IMG/M metagenome (GOLD analysis project Ga0172365, IMG submission 114535) | Sediment microbial communities from Lake Kivu, Rwanda - Sediment site 48cm | ecosystem: Environmental > Aquatic > Freshwater > Lake > Sediment | place: Rwanda: Western Province, Lake... | reverse complement strand
GGTCCCCACCAATAGTCATCTTATTCAGTCCTCTTGGAAATGTGATGTCTCCAACAGGAGCTCCTATGGGCGCTAATACGATTATTATCCAGAGCAGACAGCTGTTTCAGAGAGAACCAAGGGTCTCATACCAGGGTGGAGTCCAGATTGACCTGGCTTCAGGAAACAATAGAAGAATTCAACCATCCTTACAAGCTTGTCCAACTTGTCCTTAATTAACTGAAAGATAAACCAGTCAATTTATCGGCTTAAGAAAAATCATCTTCTAACAATGCCTTATCCAGATAACTCCAGAGCTGGTCTTTGCCCTCCTGGGTTTTAGCAGAAAATTCTATCAAATCTATACTGAACTGCTCAATCTCTTGTTTTATCGCTTTTATAGCTTTAGCCTTCTCGCTTATTGTTAATTTATCTATCTTGGTCGCAACCAGTAAACAAGGGATTCTTCTCAACTTTAACCAAAATAAAAATTCTATCTCCTCCTCAGCGATTCCTCTTCTTGGGTCTATTATCAATACCACTAATTTTAATTGGGAACGGTTTTCAAAATACTCCTCAATCATCCCCTTCCACTCTCTTCTTAGCTCTTTAGAGACCTGACCATAACCATATCCCGGCAGGTCAACAAAATACCATCTCTGACTCAGCCGATAAAAATTCAATGCCTTAGTCTGACCCGGCCTGGAGCTTATCCGGGCTAAACCGCGTCTTCCTAATAAACAGTTAATCATTGAGCTTTTCCCAACATTACTCCGACCACTAAAAGCAACCTCGCCTCGTGAATCGCTTGGATAATGAGACCGGTTGACCGCACTCTTGATAAAAACCGCTTCCTTAATCTTCATCTCTTCCTAATTCTAAAAAATATCCGACCAAAATTAAATATCATCCCGGCTAAAAATCCAGTCAAGCTCGTCCAGAGACCAATATGAAAAGACCAAGGCTCATACCAGAACCTAAGTTTATGCCCACCCTGCTCAATAAAAATTGTCCGAAACGCTAAATTTGCCCGGTAAATCCTGACCTCTTCCCCGTCTATCTTAGCGCGCCATCCAGGAAAATACTGCTCTGAACTAACCAGAAAACAATTTTTATCCGCACCCAGATTTAATTCTACCTCCTCGGCCTTTGCTTTAACCAAATTTAAAAACCTCTTCTGGCTAATCTCTGCCCCTGTTCTTTTGGGCAAATCCAGTTGTCCCTGTATAATTGCCTGGCGCTGGAAATAATCCGCTGGCGCCTGATTTAATATAATAAATTGCTCTAACTCCTCCTCCAGATTCCTGGCAGGACTTATCTCAAGATTATCCACCAGATAATACCGATTATAACTCCGACCAAAATAATTAAGACTTATCTCCCCTAAGTCGGTTAAATTCTCCACGCCTTCTGCCTTAAGACCCGGATATAGTAGCCTAATCCCTCCCCAACTGAGATAATCCCTATAATTATCCCCTCTTGCTCCCGGCAGACCAATCAAGCAGAATTCAAACCAATCTTCCATCATCCCTAACTTCAAACTCACCTTGTTCCAGCCCCGGTCCTCTTTCCGAATTGAGGGATTTAAAAATCTGGAATAACCGATTCGCCAGTTATCTCCTTGCTTGAATAAAAATTGAAATTGCGCTCCATCCCCTAAAAACTCTCCCTTCACCGGCTTAATCCCAGCATCAAAATGAAGCTCCGCAATCTCCGGCTTGAGCTCTAACCTCAGCTCAATTCTGCCCGGAGAATGCATTAGTAAGGCTTTTTTGCTCTCTCCAGAAATCTCAACCAATTCACTCCTGGTCCAGCCTGCAAAATCACCTGACTCCTGCCCTTTTTTTATTATCTGTTCAGCCAAAGGAACCGAATTCAGCTCATAATCAACCGCATATAACCGAAGATTCAAGAGAGGAACTAAAGCGGAATTTATTTTTTCCCGACTAATTTGAAAAAGCTTGTTCTGATTATAATGCTCATTTATCTGCTCTTGGGTTTTTAAACCATTTATGCTGACAAGCAGATAAACATAAGTCTTGGGATAAAGTGGGTCATAGCTCCGAATATCATCCACTCCCAGACCAAGTAAAAAATTAGGAAAAAGAATCTCTCCTTCTGCTGAAAACCTACCCGGCTCAGGCAAAAGCCTTTTCAAACCCTTTGCCTCTTCAATCTGGGCAAATAAATAACCAGTCCGGTCAATGCCCCGATTAGCAGAATAGTCAAAATAAATAGACCCTAATGCCAAAGCCAAAATCAAACTTTTACATACTAACCATGACCTTTGATTCCTGGCTAAAAATATAACCACCCCCAAAACAAAAACTACCACCACCAGCCTAAGCATCTCCATACCCACCCCAAATGCATAAAAGGGTTGGAAGCCATTAAAAAGCGCAAATATCAAATTCAACCCTGCCCAGAGCCAGACCAGTCCCAAGCTCAATAAATCCAAAAACCTTTGCTCCCCTCTCAAAAATCCTCCCACTCCAATCCCGGCAAGCACTGAAACGGATAAGCTCAAAACCGGCACCGCATATTTAAAATTGTAAGTCAGGTTAAAGGGAAAAATATACCCAAGCCAGATAAAAGGAATAATCCCATAAATTATACCGAGAAGAATAATAGTAGATAAAACCCAGAACCAACTTAAATAATAATTTGAATTTATCCCTAAAATTGCCCGCAAGCCAAAAATCACCGATAAAGCTCCAAGCCCGGGAAGCAAAAATGGCACCAGCGTGCTTTCTAAATTCTTACCATAAAACCAGGGCAATAATCCAGAAATAATATATGCTAAATCTAAATGCCGGGTTCCCACCCCGGTCTGATGATAACTCCAGGCTTGTCCCAAGTACTCATAGAAACCAAGCCATTGCGCGCCTGCTAACAAAAATCCAAAACTTAAAACCGAAAAAACTAATCCCAATTTTTTTCCAAAATCCTTTGCTCTATTTATTCCAAAAAGAAAATAAACCACTGAAAATCCTATCCCATACAGGCTCGCCTCTGGAAACCCGCCGGTTATGAGAAAATATATTCCTAACCCGCTGAGAGACCAAAATAATATATTCCGCTTTTCCCAGAGCTGGTGAAATATATATAACTGAAATGGAATCAGGCATTCCACATTAATATGCGACATATATATATATCTTAAAAAATACCCGCATAACATATAACTCAACCCGGAGAAAACCGCTGGAAATATATTTAGCCCAATTGAATTTCTGGTGAATAAATACAGAAAATATCCTGCCATCCAGAGCCTGAAAATCAATAGCCAATCTATCACTGACCAGAAATCAAGCAAGAACTTCACCCAATTTAATGGAAAATATATGCCAGTCTGCATATTAGCTGAATGGGGAATCCCAAAACCATTATGCGGATTCCAAAGCGGAAAACGCCCATTGCTTAACTGATGAGCGGAAAAACTATCCCAGGGATAAAAACCATAAATGTTGGTTATATCCTGAATGGTCTCAGTAAAGATATATCCCGGTCCATACAGTTTATCCGAATACACTCCGACCAGTATCAACCAGAAGAAGATTGCCACTAAAAAATACTCAAGCCTTCTTGACATCTCTGCCCCTTAAAATTACCAAAAATATAATCATTACCAGACCAGAAAAACTCATCCATAAACCTATTTCAAAATCTAAAGGCGCAAATTTAAAAACAATCTGACCAGCGCCTTGTCCAAAATCAATCCCCATCGGTTCTCCATAAACCTCCTCTATCTTTTCTATCCGCAGCTCCTTCCCTTCCAGCCAGCATCTCCAGCCCGGATAATAATAACTATTTAAAACCAACTTGGCTTCTGCTGCATTCTCGGCTTCTATCAGAATTTTCTGCGAGCTATAATGTTTAATCTCAGGAACTCCTATCCCGGTAATGTCATATATATACGACTCAGCGCCCGGAGAAATGAAAACCTTTTCATAAAAATAAATCACAGCTTTGGGATAAGCGGATTGCGATTCTGCAATTTCTACCTCCCCAAATTTTTTAATCTGATAATTATATCTCTGCCATAACTTATTTGATAAATCTTTTCCTACCAGCCATTTAACTCCGGCCATATCTCTTAACCGCGCTAAATCATTTCTGCTTAATGATTTTTCTAATAATCTAAAATAATACTTTGGATAAAAATAGCTCACCAAATTTTCATCCTCAAGGGCATTTAAATTTTGCATGATTTGGACATAAGCTTTGGGAAAAAGCGCATCTGAACTGGATATATCATTTATCTGATACAACATTCCTAAATTAGGCACAAGCAGTGGCATCTCATCTATAAAAGCTACCCGGTAAATTTGTTTATCTGGTTTGTTAATCAGCTCTTTTAGCCAATCCTTCTCTGCCAAACCCTTTATCTTGAAATCCAGATAAGGCTTAACCGCAAAACTTTGGAAAAATAAACTTAACAGAAATATGAAAAAAATCAGCCCGGAGAGTTTTCTTGACCTGAGATTAAACCAGCTTAAACCCAAGCTAATTAAAATGGAAAATCCCAAATAAATCTCTGAATAGTAAAATTTATAATTAGACGCACTGGAAAAAAATGGCAAAAAGCCAATCCAGCGAAAAGGCGCAATCCCATAAGTCAATCCCAAAAAACCAATCAGCAAAATTGTAAAAAAACTAAACTCCCAGCTCGCGCTCCTAAGCCGAATTAAACCCATAAAAACCAGCGCCATTCCAATAATTCCTATACCAGGCATTATCCCTGGGGCAATAGTCTTGATATAACCAGCTTTGTAGACTTGCCACAAGCCACCATTCAAGAGCTCAATCAGAATCCCTCCAGAGCCTCTATCTATAAATTTAACTCCGGGTAAAAATAAAGACCCAATGGTCTTAATATCCAGATGAAAAAAGCCAAATCCAGAATAATGCAAATGCCAACAGCGGAAGAAATAATTTAAAAACGGAACTAAAATCACCAGGCTTAAATAAATTGAAAAAATACCCGCTAAAGAAAAAATCACTATCCTGCGGAGCTTCTCTCTTTCTGGAATTCCCTGCTTAAATATCCGAAAAATAAAATACAGCCCAGAAACCAGTCCACTATTAAATATCGCCTCTGGATGCCCACCTAAGATAATCAGCCAGCCTAAAACCGAAACCAGCAAAAAATTCTTCCAAGCAATTCTCCGGGACAACTCATAACAGGCAATCAGCAATAAAGGCAACAAAATCTGGGAATTAAGCTCAACTAACTGCATAAACCATAATCCATATCCACCTAAAGGCCAGACCAAAGCCCCTCCTAAACTCGGAATAATATCAAGCCCTAACCTCCTCAAAAAAATGTAAAGAAAAAATCCACCTAACCAGAGCCTTAAAAACAACCATAGCTCAAATCCAGATTTAGACCCGAAAAAATAAACCACCAAATTCAGTGGATAAAAAACCGCGCTCTGGAGATTGGCTAAATGTGGCTCTCCAAAGCCAGTATACGGATTCCAAAGAGGAAAAAATCCTTGTTTGAACTCTTGACCATTAAAATCCAGCCAGGGTCTTTGTTGAATCAAGCCAGAAGGCTCAATTAAAATCACCTGATAGAGCGGGCCTAATCTAATCCTTAGGCTGATAAAAAAAATCCCCACCAACAACAATAATATCAAGCCCATCCATAAAAGCTCTTTTCGCTTTAAATCCATCCAAAATCTCAACCGCTTCCCTTTTCCTTTTTAAGTTCCTCTAACTCTCTCCGTAAAAAGGCTAACTCAGCAATCACACTTTGCATCTGGTCTGAAAGCCTGGTGAATTTTACAGAAAAACTTATGCTAATCAGCATAATAAAAAGAAAGGCAAACAAAAATAAAGTAGTGGTGGGCGCAATTGCTCCAGTCAGGCGCGAAAGCCAGACCAATATCGGATAAAAAATCACCAACACCAGCGCACCAATTCCAGTAGCCAGCCAGAGAAGCGCATATTCCTCTCTAAGCTTCCGCCTTTTGATAAGAAGCGCAATCAAAAGAATTAAAAGGCTGGAAGCGACTATCGCAAAAATTTTTTGTTTAAAAAGCACTTTCTATCTCCCTCCTTTTCTCTTTAAGGTCTCTCCTTAAAGTAAAATGAATCATACTCAGGCTCATTTTCGCCAAATAATAAGCAGGCTTGATTATACCAGAGTGCATAGAGCCAGCTCTCCTGGACCTTCTCATCTTAACCCCGATTTCTTTAATCCTGAACCCCATTCTATTGAGCATAATCAAAACATCCGCATCTGGAAAATCCAGCGGAAAAAATTTACTGGTGAAAATTTTTGCCACTTTCCTATTTAGAGCAATCATCCCGCTGGTCGGGTCTGAGATTTTTTGTCCCAAAATTGCGCTGGTGCCAATACTAAAAATTTTGCTTCCGAGCCTCCGAGCCAGCGCGATTTCGCTTGGCTCAGTTCCTATAAACCTTGAACCTAACACATAATCCGCCTCATCTTCTAAAAGTGGCTCAAGCAAATTTTCCAGATATGAAGGGTCGTGCTGACCATCCGCATCAAAACTAATAAAATACGGAACTTGAAAATAGCGAAGCCCATAGCTGAAGCCAGTCTTCAAGGCTCCTCCATAACCAAAATTAGCGCAATGCCTGAGCACCTTCACGCCCATTTTCTCTGCTTTTTCCTTGGTATCATCCATTGAACCGTCATCAACCACCACAATTTGCCTGGCATAGCGCCTAAGCTCCTCCAGGGTTTGCTCAATCACCTCTGCCTCATTATAGGCAGGAACAATTACTAATGCAGATTCCATCATCTTTTTCCTACCAACTCCTGATAAATCCCTTTCATATCTTTGGCGATTTTCTCCCAGCTCAAATTTTCTTCAATCCATTTTTGAGCTTCTTTAATCTCATCCTTCTCGGTCTTCAGATTCATAATCACCTCTGCAATCGCTCTCGCATCCCCATAAGGCACGATATATCCTCCTCCGCTTTTTTTCAACCATTCCCCTGCCCCTGAATCATCTGCGACTATTGCTGGGGTCCCGCATAAAATAGATTCAAATTGCACCAGCCCAAAAATCTCATCCTGACCCGCATAAACCGTGACCAACGCGTCTTTATAAGCCAATTCCTTCCAGGGACTAAGCAATAGCCCGGTGAAAATTACCCGCTTATGTAGATTTAACTGCTTCACCAATGATTTTAACTGAGGCAACATCCCCATATCGTTCCCCGCGACCACTGCCTTTAAATTTTTATCTGGAATCAGACTCAATGCCTGAATTATGTATTCAATCCCTTTTCTCGGAGTCAGCTTGCCAAGATAAAGAATATAATCATCCTTGATACCAAATTTCTCTTTAAAGCTCAATCCCGGTTTTGACTCTTCAACAAATACCCCGTTAGGGACTATCCGAATCTTCTCTTCAGGAATTCCCGTCCCTATAAATTGTTTTTTCTCAGCCTCGCTTACCGCAATAAAAAGGGCAGTTTTCTTTATCTGCCGATTTCCAATCAATAAATCATAAATCGCCTTCAGGCTTTGTCTCCGCTCTATATTTGCAAGTGTGCCATTGGGTTGAAGAATAACCGGAACCTTGGCTTGATTTGCCCAGAGGCTTAAACGAGAATTTAATAAATTGCGATGACCGTGAATATGGACCAAATCATAGCCTTTAAGTCCGGACTTCTCCTTGGTTAAACCCATAGGAAGAAAAAATTGGAAATGATAAGCAAGGTAATTGCTTAAATTTTTATACCCTCTGACCTTAACCCCATCAATTACAAAATTTAATTCTCCTCTACGGTGATTTTGGTCCAGCGCATCAGTTGTCACCACCTCCACCTCAACCCCAAGCTGAGCTAAGGAATTAGCCAGATGATAGCTCAAGCGTGGAATCCCTCCATAAGCCCAAGCTGGATAAAAATATGGCGCAACCTGTAAGACCTTCATCCCCCAGAAATCACCTCCGCATAAAATCCGCTCACCTGTTCCCAGCTATATTGATTCACCCGGCTGAAATCCATTTCGCCTCTCTGATTTATCACTTTAATAATTGCCCGAGCAATTGCTTGAGGATTCACCTCGCCAAGCTCAATAAATCCTCCGCTTCTCTTCAGCTCCTCTGGCGCTGAACAAAAAATCGTGCCCACCACTGGCTTATTGCTGGCAAGCGCTTCCAGCACCACCACTGGCATCCCTTCAGTCTCTCCATACTTATCAGGAATAGATGGCACAACGACTAATTCAGCCAGATGATAATATAAAGCAATCCGCTGATGAGGAATTGCGCCTAAAAATTTTATCCTCCCCGCTAAGCCCAAATTTTCTGCCTGCTCCTCCAGCTTGGTGCGGAGCCCGCCTTCGCCAATAATCAAAAGCTTAAGCCAGGGAAATTCTTTTTCCAGTAGCTTCATCGCAGAAATTAAATGATGAATCCCTTTCTTCTCGCTTAGCTTGCCGACAAAGAGTATGAACCGCTCATCTTCCCGCCCAAGCTCCCTCTTTAATTTCTTAACCTCATCATTATCTATCTTCTGAAATTTATCTGGCTCAAATCCCATTGGCATAACCAAAACTCTTGCGTCTTTAGATAATCTCTTGATTTCTTCCGCCATCCTGGAATTCACAGAAATTATAGCTTCAGACCAATTAACAATCATCCGAATTAGAAATTTCCCAAGCGGAATTCTACTGAGAAGAAAATAATCCGCAGAATGAACTGTTGAGATATGCCTCAAGCCCCAAATTCTGGATAAAATAGCAAAAATCAATCCGCTCGGCACCAACCAGTGACTATTGACCGCATCAACCCTCCGCCTGCTCAATAACCTTACTCCCGCAATAAATTCTCCAATAAAAAAAGCGACCAGCGCAATTTTCGCTTTCAGACTCTTGCGGAAATGATTCTGTAAGCCCTGACCATCTCCAAGAAATTCCCAATTCTCCGGTAAATATCTGAAGCGGAAAATCTCCATCCCGTTCCAGGCCTCATGAACACTTGCGCCAGGATAATGAGGCGCTAAAACTATCACCTCAAATGAGCTGACCAGATTCTTGGCTAAATCAAACACAAATGGCGCAGGACCAGAATCCCCCTCCCACCGGGGAAAAGTAGTGGAGACCACTAAAACCCTGATTTTTTTGCCAGCGGATGATTTTTCCTTGAGCATATATTTTTAAATCACTGTTCCGGAGGGCGATATTCCTCTTTACGGACTCTATAAATCAGCTCTTCCAAAAGCTTCCGATTCCCAGCAATTAAATCCGCCAGCAAGCCAATTAACCCAGTCTGAAAACCAATAATCATTAACAGCGCAGATAAAATCAAAATCTGGATATGTCCCTTGCCTCCGGCAGTAAAATAATAATACAAAAACCATACTCCAATCCCAAACCCGCAAAGAAAAATTATCAGCCCAATCAAGAGAAAAACCCGTAATGGCTCATACCGAGAATAGGTTCTAATCATTGTCTCCACACTCCTTATTAGATATTCTCCTAAATTCCGATAAAGCCTGCTCTTCCTACCCGGCTGAGGATTCACCTGAACCGGCACCCAACCAATCCTCAGGCGGTTCCTTCCTGCCTCTATCAAGCTCTCTATGGTATAACTAAATTCCCCTAAAACACTCAATCTCAACCCAGCCTCCCGAGAAAACGCTCTAAAGCCACTCGGCGCATCTTTAACCTCAATCCCACTGAGCAATCCCACAAACCAGCTTCCTAACCTCTGCAGAAAAAGCCGAAACCAAGAATACCCCTCCAGCTCTCTTAGCCTCCGCTCTCCCACCACTATCTCTGCTTCCCCTTTAATAATCGGCTCAATCAATCTCGGAATCTGTCCTCCCGGATATTGGTTATCACCATCAGTATTAACCACAATATCCGCTCCCATCTCTAACGCCTTTTCCATTCCCACCATAAATGCTCTGGCTAATCCTGACCTTTCCTTTAACCGAACCACCAGGTCCGCATCGCTCTTTTTGGCAATCTCTCCAGTGCCATCCTCACTCGCATCATCTATCACCAAAACCAATATCTCATCTATTCCGGGAATCTTTCTCGGAACCTGCTTGATGGTCTCCTCAATCGTCTCTGCCTCATTATAACACGGAATCTGAACCACTAATTTCATCTTTTATTTAACCAATCCTTTTTCCTCTAATTCCAAAAAACAACGCTCTGCCAAATCCAGCACCCCCTCCTCCTCCTTCACCCAATCCAGAAACTCCAGAATCCCCTCTTCAAATTTAACCTCTGCCTTAAACCCCAAAACCTCTTCTGCGCTTCTGGTATCCGCATAACAATGGCGAATGTCTCCGGCACGGAACATTCCTGTAACCTGTGGAGATTCTTTGCCATTAAGCCCCGCTACCACCTGATTCACCACCTGGTTCACGCTCAACGCCCGTCCGGTGCCAACATTCAGCACCACCTGCCCCGGTCCCTGCCATTTCAGCGCGAGCAAATTAGCCCTCGCCACATCTTTCACATTGACAAAGTCCCGGGTCTGATTCCCATCTTCAAAAATAATTGGTGGCTTAGCATTTACCACCCGACTGGCAGTAATCGCCAGCAAGCCAGTGTAAGGATTGCTTAATGCCTGCCTGGGACCATAAACATTGAAATACCGAAAAGCTACGGTCGGAATTTGATAGGTCTCTCCAATCACTAAAAAAAGCTCCTCACTGGTCTTCTTGGTAATCGCATAAACTGACTCACAAATAGTGGGCTTTGCCTCATCAGTCGGCGCAGGCTTTAAAATAGAACCGCATCCCTCGCACTCAAGTTCCCAGCGCCTTTTTTCCAACTGCTCCTTCTTCCTGGTTCTGGGAGAGACCGCACCGCACTTTGGGCAGATATATCTTCCCTCCCCATAAATGCTCATTGAGCTGGCAACCACCAATTTTTTAATCCGCTCTCTATGCTCTATAACTGACTGCAAAAGCACCGCACTGCTAACATCATTATTCATAACATATCTATCCACCTGATACATAGATTGCCCAACCCCTACCAATGCGGACTCGTGAATCACCGCATCCACCTGAGCGACCAATTTATCCACTATTTTTTTATCCTTGACATCCCCATAAATAAATTCTGCTTTGGGATTTAAATAATCCGGAGGGCCCTTCCTTCCCTGATGAACCTGCTCCTCAAGATTATCCAGCACATAAACCTTGAACCCCTCTCCTATCAAAAGGTCCACAATATGAGAGCCAATAAAACCCGCTCCACCTGTCACAAGAACCTTATCCATCTTTCCCCCTAATTATTTGCCACCATCTGCTCCAGCTTATTCAAAATTGTCCTCCCGATTGCCTCCCAGGCGCATTTTTCCAGAAAAAGCTGATGACCATTGCTGGCAATGGCTCTGCGTAGCTCCGGATTATCTTTCAAAAAAATAATTTTTTCCGCTAATTCCCTGGCATCACCCATTTTAGACAATAAACAATGCTTCCCATCTTCCAGCAACTCCCTAACCGCTGGGCTATCTCCAGTTATCAGAGGACGCGCTAAGGCAAGCGCCTCATAGGCTTTATAAGGAATCACTCTACTTGCCTTCTCGGTCTTTCCAAAAATCCCCAATAAAACATCAGCCTGCCTTGCTCTCTCCACCAGCTCTTTATGAGGAAGCCAATCAATAAAGCTGAGATTTTTAAGCGCCATCTCCTCTGCCATTCTCCTGATTTCAGGATAAAGCTGACCCTTGCCTATCAATGTCCAGTGAATATCTCTATGCTCCTTTAATAGCTCTGCGGATTGAAGAATGACTTCTAATCCGTGCAAAGGTATGTATGAGCTATAATTCAGAACCTCAAAAACCGAATTGTCTTGGGCTTGGGCTTGAGGATAAAAATTTTCTTCATCAACTCCTAATGGCACTGCTAAAAATTTTTTCTCCTCTAAATTAAATTCCTCACAAAAATATCTGATATGCTCTTTGGTATCCAACAACACCAAATCCGCGCATTTTGCGCTAAAGCGGTCTATGAGCTTTAAAATTTTTGCCATTATAGAATTAGCGGGATACAAGCCCCGGTCTTTGACCATTGTATCATAGAGCGAATAAAAAGCATCAAAAATAATTGGCTTCTTATGAAACAGTTTTAAAAACCTGGCTAAAAAAACATCTATTTGACCAATATAGCCCACAAACATAAAATCAAACTCATCTATCTTAAAATATCTCGTCAGTAATTTAACATACGCCTTTAACAGCCCAATCCCGTTCTTGATTATGCCCTTATTCACCGCGACCATCTTATCCTTATGCTCAGGCCAGAGCTCAGTATGACACTCATTGACCAATGCCCCAACTTTTTTAAGACCATTTATCAAAGCTAAATTCCGGGCATACTCCTCCCCCTTGGAATAGGTCCCAAAATAAACTATGCTTATCTTCTGAGCCATCTCCCTAACCTAAAGCCACTCCTTGCCAAATCTATAATCCCGCTTCGCCTGAATCCAGTGCGCAGTATATAGCCCGGACGAAAATAAAACCTCTTATAAGCCTCTTTCAAAATTTTTTTAAGCCTCTCCTCAGTCCAGTAATCAGTAATTAAAAGCGGTCTTTTTTCCCCGTATTCTTCAGGCGCTGGCGCCCTTGCCTCTTTATACCAGCCATTCTTCATCGCAAGCTCATATAGCCTGCTACCCGGGAATGGACTTAAACTTCCGAACTGGACATAATCCAACTCTAAATCTTTGGCAAATTCAATGTTTAAAAGCTCCTCCTCATAACTCTCCACTGGAATCCCAAAAATGAAATATCCTAAAACCTTTATCCCGGCTTGGCTGGTCAATTTCACTGCGCTTATCACCTCCTCCACTTTAACCCCTTTGCCCAGCCAGTCCAAGCCCTTCTGATGCGCGGTCTCTATCCCATAAGCAATCACCTCGCACCCTGCCCTCTTCATCCATTCCAGTAATTCTTCAGAAACCAGATTCACCCTGCCCTCGCATTTCCATCTGATTTTAATGCCTTGCTTGACCATCTCCTTACAGATTTCCATTGCTCGCTCTGGCTCAAAGGTGAAAAGGTCATCATAAAAAATCAGCGCCTGAGCCTGATAATTATTGCGCAACTCTTCTATCTCCTTCAGGACAGATTCCGGGCTTCTTGCCCGATACCGGCTCCCGCAAACTGACTTGTCGCAAAAAATACACTGATAAGGACAGCCTCTACTGGTTATGATTGTCGCTACTCTTAATCCTGCAAATAATGGATGCCTGAACCGATCTATCCTCATTAAGTCCCGGGCTGGAAATGGCAAGGAAGCCAAATCCGAGATTTTAATTGGCTCCCCGGACCTGCCCGGATAAATTACGCCATCTATGTCTATCTCTTTCTCACCATTAAAGAGCTTTTTCACCAATCTGGGAAATTGCTCCTCAGCCTCGCCAATAAAACCAAAATCCAGCTCCGGACACTCCTCAAATACCTTCCCCCGGACCGCACTGCAATGTGCCCCCCCTAAAATCAGCCATTTCACCTTATCTCTCAGCTTCTTTGCTAGCGTATAGGCTGAATCAATCACTGGGGTTGTGCCAGTTATGCCCACTATTTGGGGTGAATATTGCATAACCGCCTTCACTGTCTCCTCAATCCCTAGCCCCAAAACACTCGCATCAATAATTTTAGGCTCTATTCCTCCTTGCTTTAAGGTGGAAGCCAAATATTCAATGCCCAATGGAGGAATAAGAATTGAAGGTTTTTTTCCCAGAATCGGAGGATTAACTAAAGCCACATCCACCATTTTTCAATCCAATCTGCTAATCTCTGAAACCGGAATAAAATGCTTGAAAATCATTCTCTTCATCTTTGCTCGCGCCTCGCTGGTCTTAACCCATTTTCTTCGCCACTTTATCTGCTTTGGAATCGTGCTCAATCCCTGAAAAATTGCTTTTAATAAGGAAAATATCAACCCAATTCCCGCTCCTTTAGCGCGAGATTTTGACCTCCCCAAAGCCTGTGCCGCAAGATAAACATAGCGCAAAAAACTGGTGATTGGTGAAATCATTATCAAATACCAGGGATAATACCGAAAAAGCACCCAGAGCCGATTCCGCTCCACCAAATACAGCTTAAAACCAGAATAACCGCCCCGCTCACTCGTGGTCCGAGAATACTTATGATAAACTATCGCGCCTGGCTCATACACGCTCTCCCATCCGCAGAGCCTTGCCCTGACCCCCAAGTCCGTGTCCTCGCTATAAGCAAAAAAATCCTCGTCAAATCCACCTAACTGCTCAATCATCCTCCTTAAAAGCAGGCAAGCGCACCCTGAAAATATCTCCGGCTTTGCCTCATCCATCCTCTCGCTATCTATCTCGCCTCTATAATTTGCTCTGGTTATCCCATCTAACCAGAACCCCACCCCTATGCCATCTAACCTCTCTCTATCATAAAAATTGATTATCTTGGGAATCACCGCCCCTACCCTTTCACCAGTCTTAGCCTTTGCCAATGACCTTTTTAACCACCTTGGGTCCGCTACCGCGTCATTGTTCAAAATCGCTATCCATTCCCCCCTTGAAACCTTAAACCCTTGATTATTCGCGGGAGAAAAACCTATATTCTCTGAATTCAAAATCAATTTAATTCTCTCCCGGAACTCTTCACTTAACTTTTCTTTTGAGCCATCTATTGAGCCATTATCAATGACTATAATCTCAAGCTCAACATCTCTCTGCGCCAGAACCGAGTTTATCGCCTCTCTGGTCAAAGCCCAGCCATTATAATTCAATATCACCACGCTCACCTCTATCATCTGCCCAATAGCTCCTGATATGCGCTCATTATTCGTTCCCCTATCTTGTCCCAGCTAAAAAACCTCTCTGCCCTTATCCTCCCCTGCGCTGAAAGCTCTCTCCTCCTTTTCTCGTCCTCTAAGAGCCTCTCTATCCCTCCTGCCAACCGCTCCGCATTTCCATCCATATCCTCATTCACATATCCCACATACTCAGCGCAATCTCCTGCTAACTCCTGATTAACCTCCCGGTCAAAACATACCACCGGCAATCCCATTGCTAAATAATTCAGCACCTTGCCGTTTGACTCACTCCTCGCTACTTTGGGCGCAACCGCTATATCTCCCAGACTCAGCCATTTCTCCGCTTCAAAATAATTCACTCTACCAACAAATTTTACCACCTCTTCCAATCCCATCTGCTTTGCCCGCATCGGATAATCCCCAAGTGGATACCCCATAATTAAGACCTGAAACCGCGCCCCTCTCTCTTTCAATCTCCGAACACTTTCCAATAACAAATCCAAACCCTGATACTGGTTCAATAAGCCTAAATATACTATCACTGGAATTCCTGGCTTAAGCCCTAACCCTGACCTTAATCCAGAATCACCTGTCCTGGGCGAAAACCTCTCTATATCCACCCCATCTCCCACCACCACCGCCTTGTCCTTCCCGGTTCCTAACTCTTTTTTTAACGCCTCACAATTGAGCAAAATTTTATCCACTTTTGAGTTTATCCAGCTCTCAAATTTTTTTATCCCGGCAAAAATTGGCGAAAAACCAAATAATCTATTATGCTCTGAAAGCTCCCCGGATAAGCTCCCCTGATAATCCAGAACCACAGGAATACCCGCTCCAATTGCGCCCAATAACCCGATAAAAGCTCCCTCGTGCAAATGGCAATGCAAGATATCCGGCTTAAACTCCTTTATCTCTCTCCTCAGCGCATATAACAATGAAAGGTCTGCTAAAGGCTTTTTCACGCTCGGTCCCGCGTCTAATTTCTTGAGCCTCACCCATCTTCCGCTCCGCGCCAAATCTATTCCCCCGGGGTGCTCACCAGCAGAATAGCTCAATACCCGAACCCGCACTCCAAGTGACTCCAGGGACCTTGCCTCTTCATATATCCGAATATGGCAACCCCGGTCCGAAAAAAAAGCAGTCGGACCAACCGCTAACACCCTATACATCCCTTCCGCCTAACTCTTCCTTGATAAAATAGGTGGGCTTATCCTGAACCTCATAATAAATCCTTATACTCACCTCTCCTAACAGTCCCAGACCAACTAACTGCATACCTATTATCATCAAAAGCGTGCCTAAGACTAAAAACGGATTGCCGGTCATATCTACATAATAAAACACCTTCATCACAACCATCACCAAAAACGCGACCAGGCTCAATAAAAACAACAAAAGCCCGGCTGAGCCAAAAAAATGCAATGGCCTGGTAAAATAGCCCATAAAAAATTTCACAGTCAACAAATCAAACAGCACGCTGAATATCCTGCTCATATCATACTTTGAGTTTCCGCCCCTCCTCTCCCGATGATTCACAGGAATCTCCGCTACTCTCGCGCCTGCCCAGTATGCCAGCGCCGGTATCATCCGATGCATCTCTCCATAAAGCCTTATCCTCTTAACCAGCTCCGCTTGATAACACTTTAACCCGCATCCATAATCCTTTAACCAAAGCCCGGTGAACAGGCTTATCAGCCAGTTTGCCATCCGACTCGGAACCACCCTCCTGAAATAATCATCCTTCCGCTCCCTCCTCCAGCCATTCACCAAATCATACCCATCCTTCATCTTTGCAATCATCTTTACTATGTCCCTGGGGTCGTTCTGACCATCACCATCCATCGTGACTATAATCTTCCCAACTGCCCTGCTAAAACCCGCGCTCAACGCGCCAGTCTGACCATAATTCCTGCTAAACCGAATTGCCCCAAGCTCCTTATGCTTCTTACACAACCCCTGAACCCGGTCCCAGGTTTTATCCACGCTACCATCATCCACAATGATTACCTCATAAGCCCATCCCTGAGCCCCTAACGCCTCTATCAGCTCCTCCACCACTGATTCAATGCTCTCCTCCTCATTATAAACCGGAACCACCACTGAGATATCCTTCATCCTTAACCTCCCAATATCTTTGGACAGACCTCTTCTTTTATAAGTTTCTTATTTGATTATAAATCAACCTCAGAAAAAATAAAAAAGCGCCCCGGGAGATTTTTGCCCCCGGGGCGCTTTAAATTCACACTACCACTTATAGGCTGAAATCAATATAGAACAGATGTCTATCCTGAGCATTGTAGTTAATCGCAAACTCGCTCTTCCAGAAGTTCTGGTTATTCCAGTCAAGTGGTCCACCCAGTCCGCTAACAGTCTCAGATAGACTATTGATATTGATTATGGAAATCATCCACTCTAACCTCTGGGGGAAATACCAGTTACCGCTGTTCCAGAGCGTATTGGTCGGTATGCCTTCCCACGGGTCTGGGACAACTCCGCTTACCCCACCAAAAGTGGCTGCCCCAGGAGTAACATCCGGGATATGAACCATTACGCTGGTGGCTCCAGTCGTAATCGGTCCAATTAAGTTCCAGAACCGAATATCTGAACAGTATCCTAAGTCCCGATTAACCGCGGTCCTGCCATACCACTCGTCAATCAAGCATTCACCTTTTTCTGGTCTGGGGCTGGTTGGTCTCCGACTAACATAATACTCAAGATAGGTATTACTTGCGCAATAACCGCACCCGCTCGTGCTAATCGTGGTTTGCGTGACCGCAGTAATCGTGCAGGGTCCAAGCCAGGTAGTTTTACTACCGCAGTTATCACCAGAATCACCAATCCAATCTCTCATATATATAACATCTCCAGTGTCAACCCCCTGGTTCAGGAACCGAGCGTCTAAGTCAGTGAGAACTGCTGACGCATCAGTTGAACCATCAGTATCATGCACGCCTGCTTTGGCCGAAATCAATCCCCGTCCAAAGGTATATAGCTCAATATACCAGATATCCGGGGTCTGTTGTCCCGCTGCTTGATTCCCGGACACAAATCCCGGCACCTTGAACTTAAAGTATCTGCGGTTCCAGGGGTCAGTGCTATATCTCTTTATCACCTTGCCCGGAGTGGTCCCAGTGTTATAAGTATATAATCTTCTGATTTCAGAGTTCCGATTGATTGGAACAGATGCACTTCCATCTGGGAAGGTGCCTGAATTTTGAGGCGCTGGGTAATAATAGGTGTCTGGCGATGGACTGATTGGC
>Ga0172365_10001295_pt1 | contig 18023 bp, 20 predicted proteins | sample LakKivSesite48cm_FD_114535 | JGI IMG/M metagenome (GOLD analysis project Ga0172365, IMG submission 114535) | Sediment microbial communities from Lake Kivu, Rwanda - Sediment site 48cm | ecosystem: Environmental > Aquatic > Freshwater > Lake > Sediment | place: Rwanda: Western Province, Lake... | reverse complement strand
ATTTCCTTCTTGCCATCAGCCTTCTTTCGGCGAGAGAAGTCACCGGAATCAAACGCAACTATTTGCATGGTTACAATTTATCTTTTCCTTATAAAGGCTTTTTCTGTCTAACAGAAAAAAGGGGTTTTGCGGGAGATTTCGCCACCAGAATACAAGACTACTACTCTTTTGGGCTTAGACCTAAACTAGAAGACGATGCCAATAACTGAAAAGTTGCTGCTGGAATCTTTTTTAATATAAAAAGTGATGTTACTTAATGTAGAGCGCGTGGCTTTTTGCTACTTAGCGGATGATTTCTTCTAAACGTATGCCTTTATGTAGCCTTTTCCTTTTTGGAGTTTTAGTGTGAAGCTGTGTTTGCCGTTTTTGGTGTATTCTCTGTATTGTGTTTTGCAGTTGTTGCATGTGTAGGCTTGGACTGTGAATTGTCCGCCGCAATAAAAAGGGCCCTCTTCTAGGATTCCTTTTTGAGCTAAAATATGAATATTGAGTTCATAAATGTTTAGAATCTATGTTTGACTTAAATCTAGTGATAGTTTGTGAGTGAGAGTGAAGCGAAAGTTCTCGGTGATACATTTGAAGAAGGACAAAAAAGAGGAAAATAGCGCTTCAGCTAAAGACGAAAATGAGAAGTTTTATTGTTCTGTTTGTGGTCGCGAGATTGATGAGGAAGAGTATGAAAGCTATGATGGTATGTGTAGGGAGTGCTGGGATGATCAGCTGACAGAAGAATCAGATGACATGTTTGGAGACTTAATGTGAAATGAACGAGGAAAGAAAAGTCTTCGAGTGTATAAGATGTGGCAGAAAAATCACAGAAGAAGAATATGAAACTTACAGCGGCATGTGCGAGGAATGCTACGAAATCGAAATAGACGAACTAGACTATGAAGAGTAAAGTTTAGTCTGCAACAGAAAACCACACACCTTGATTAAAAGCCTAAATTTCCGCACTCTTTACAATCTTTATAAGCTCTTTTGGCTGAGCGATGACTTCGCCACATTTCTCACATTTAGAAAACTGCAAAGGCAAATACATGGGAATGAAAACTTTAACCTTAGGCTCTGGAGAAGTCTGCTCTAGGAAAATCTTGTTTACTGGAACTCTGTTCCAATGGAGACGTTGCGGAAAGCCTATCAAAAAAAGAGGCTTGGTTGAGATAAAGTATCTCTGACGTTAACAGGAACAGAATGCTATGCATCGAAAGGGGTTGCATAAGCCCCTTTTTCAGTATTGACTTGGACCAAGGCGAATAACCCTGAATTTAGTAAAGAGTGTTGGTGGAAGAAAATACAGCGAAGTTGATCGAGTCTGGACAGTAACCCCCAGAGTTTTTGCTCAGCCTATTACATATGTGCTTGAGTGTAAATGGGACTTAATGCGCAAGATAGATGTCGACAACTTGAAGTGTTAAAGTGGAGTAAAGATTTGGAGTCGATACCCCTGAAGGAAGGCAAGTGGAACAAGGGATCCATTATAGTTGAGAAACCTTGAGCACTCCCTGAGTTCGGAAATGCGAATAGCCAATGAACTATGCCATTCCTTTTACTTCCAACCAAGCGGTAAAATCGGAGGTGGAAAAAATGATAATATAAACGTCATGGAAAAGAAACCGGTAAAAAGGTTGGGTTCATTTGACAATCTCCTCTCTTTCTTAGTTACTTCAACTTACAGATTTCTTTCGAGCATTTTCTCAAATTCATAAACTTCTCGATTTTTCTCAGCGATTTTTGCCAAGATCCGTTCACTCTTTTCTGGACTCCTCCATATTTTTTCTAGAACTTCACGAACCTCTTTTTCATTTTGTGCTATTCTACAGACTCTTTGAACAGTAACTGCCTTTGAGCATTTCGTCTTACGCATTTTCTCATTAAAATCAGATTCTTTTAGGAGTTGAGCATTCACCCTTGCTGCCTATGAAGGAAGACTTATTTCAGCACCATTTTTCAGGCTAACCTTTTCTTTCGAGTCAAAAGCATTTCCGGCGAAAACCCCTATGTCTAATATTCTGCGCCATTTTGTTAGAAAAGGGCATGTGTCAGTAATTCTGAATGTGCAATATGCAGGTTCACATTCTTTCTTTTTCTTTGGGCAATATTGTTTTACAAGTTGATTTTTGAGCTTCTCAATTTCTTTTTCAATTCTCTTTTTTTCTTTTAGAAGCACAACTATTCTTTTTTGGGTTTCATTCACTCTATGTTTCCTCTACTTCTTTCAATATTGGTTCTAACATTCTCCAGATTTCGTCCGCTATTGTGTTTGGAGAACGAGTTTCATTACCGTCGATTATTATAACATTTGGTCTGTTTTTAAACTGTTTCAGAAAGATTTGACGAACATTTTCCAGATACCTCTCTCTTTCAAAATAACTAGGTGTTGCTTTTCTTTTGTTTCTAATTCTTCTTAGGGCAGCTTTAGAAGTCAAATCTAGTAAGAAGAAGATGTCGGGTTCTGGTGCGATCTCTTTGTTCCTTTTTTCAATGTAAGTGGGGTCTAATCCCCTAGCACCTTGATAGGCAACGTTAGAGAAGTAATATCTGTCCATTATCACTATTTTCTTCTTTTTCAAAGTTGGTAAGATGTTTTTCTCAACATCCTCCAAACGATCTTGAAAGAAAAAGTCGAACTCTGTTTCAGCCGTCACTCTATGTCTTCCATTGGTGGCTAAATCTTTTATTTTTTGTCCCCATACTCCTTCTGTAGGTTCATGCAAATGAACTACAGGATACCCGTTCTTTCTGAGTCTTTCAAAGAGGATCATTGTTTGTGTCGTTTTTCCCGATCCGTCAATTCCATCAATAGCGATAAGAACACCCTTCTTAAGTTGTTTGCGTTGCTCTAGCTCTAACAAGAGATATTTCTCCTTTCTCTTTATCTATTCAGAGTAGGTCAATTAAAAGACTTTTCGCAAGTTTTTAGCATTGCACATAAGGCTTCGCAGCTTTTCCCTTTTTTCTAATGTGGCAGAAGCAGAAGAAGAGGGTCAGGAACGTGTGTAGATGCGAAAGGAATTAGAATCAAGGCTATGACTAATGAAGTTATACCCAATATGATGGTAAGTGCAGCAAATTTTGTAGCTCTTTCTAATTGCACACGTTTGTAGTTAGAGTAGTAGGACAAAATGAAGATTTGTCTGATATAATCATTTATGACATTATCTGTAGTAATTGATTCATCGTATTCTTTGACGGGATCTTTTCCTCCGGACAAGCAGTCATTGATAAATCTCAGTATTCCCCGATGATAAATCAGAGATTCCTTTACCCAAGGTTTGCCAATTGTTGGGAGCAGTTTCTCGTCAAATGATTTCAGAGCTTTAGAGGATAACGGACGTATTGCTTGCAAAACCAAGTAGAACGAGAGTAAAAAGAATACAAAAAACAAGGACTCAATTATGACAAATGACCAAAGGATTATGGGATTAAATGAAGGTCGAGGAAGCATTGTTAAGACAATTGATACGAGTCCTCCAATAATCATCAGAGCTGTCAATATTTTTTCAGCCATAACTTCATGTCGGTCGATGAAATAGTGTTGTCTGTCATATATCGCTTCCAAAGTTTTCAATTTGAAATCCAGTTTCTCTTCATTGTCATCATTTTTTGGCATTTTACATCACCTTCTAATCAAGGAGGTTATACTTGAGCTGAGAGTCCTTTCTAAATATGCACCTATAAGGTTTTATGTAACCTTTCCAGTCGACGTATTTGTTCCAATTTTCTTTTACTTTTTGAGGGTCTTCTAGAATGTTACCCACCACAAATTCCTCTGAAGGGGTCTTGTCAAGTATAGGTATAAACACATCTCCATTCGGCTTTATCAAGAAATAGCTTCTGTTTCTTTTCTCAAGCGTGTCGAAGAATATCTTCTCTTTACCTAGATGTTTCCCTAACACAGTGTATACGTGATTTTTTTCAGGCAGTCCACGTTTTCTGATGGCAAGATTTATGTTCTGATACTTTGATGGGTAGATTATAAATTCATACAATTTCCAGTATACTATCTTTTCTTTGAATTGGCTCAGAACTAATTCTATATTCTTCAAATCAAAGTAATTCCGATTAGTGACAACTGTGCCGATTCGAAATTTCGCATTGCTATTATAATAGGCGTCTCTTAATGTAGATGTGACTGCTTCAAAACTTCCTTTCCCTCTTAAACGATCATGAATCGCCTTGTTAGAGCCCTCTATTGGAATCCCCAGAGCATCCACGTGATTCAAAATCGCGTTTCTGTATTTGATGTATAAATCACAGTTTGTTGACAGACATGCAGCCATGTAATTATCCTTAATGTATTTCAAAACCTCTACTATGTCTGTTCTTGTTAATGGCTCACCACCAGTTATCCCAATAACTTTGACTCCCAGACTTTTGAAGATGTCAATGACTTTTAATGTTTCTTTTGTAGATAATTCTGGCTCTGTCTTAGGTCCATAGCAAAATTCACATTTTCTTGTGCACTTAGACGTAATTTGCCAGTCAACAATTATTGGATCCATTGAGCATCTAGTTTGATTTAATTTACTCATTGCTTAATTTGTTTGTGGGCACTTGAGTTGTAAAAAGGGTTCTTTCGACACTAAGATGGTGGGAGGTCAAGTCTAGTTATCGTTTCATAATGCTCGATGAGGAATTCAAAAGAAGTGTATAAAGACTTTTTAAGGCTTAACTATATAAAAAAGAGTTAGAGCTAAGGCAATTCGTAGATTAACGGTTTCGAAAACTTGCCGAAGTGAAACAATGGGTAAACTTCCAAGAGCTTTGGTAGAGTCTTTATTCAATAGGAAGTGCCTTTTCTTTATCGGTTCAGGTATGAGCACTGAAGCAGGATTACCTTCTGCTAAAGACCTTACCGATATTCTGACGAAGAAATTGGAATCAGAAGGATATAAACCCTCAAGCACTGAATTGCGAAAAGTTGCACAAGAGTTCTGCCGACGATTTTCTCGCCCTGTGCTTCTACATTTAATTAGGGATGAAGTTGTCAAAAAATTGGAGAATGCGGATAGAACATCTTTTGACTTGTTGTCTAAGTTGATCGCACGTCCCAGAGACATCGTAACTACAAATTGGGATCCGTTAATCCAAGAACAGCTTGGAAGAACTAACTTTACACCAATATTTGAACCTACTGCTGTTGCAAGATACGACGATAACGCAAAAATAAATTTATTTAAAATTCATGGTGACATCGATCGAGACATCGTTACAACTGAAGATGATTATCGAGAATACAGCGAAAAATGGAAGCCGATAATCATAAAGTTGCTATCTTTGTTTCAGGAAAGGGTCATTGTATTTATTGGGTATTCAACCGACGATGAGGATTTCCTAGACACATATATGGAAGTGTATAAAACATTACCGCCCAACTCTCTTTTACCGAGGTATTGCATAGACCCATACATCGATGATTTAAAAGAAGATAAATTGAGAGATAGATGGATCAAACCCATTAAGATGTCGGCAAGAGAGTTTTTAGAGGAGTTGAGTAAAGAACTTCTAGAACAGTTACCTACCTATCAATTACCTAGTCCTAAAACAGTGCCTGTGCCACTTCCAGATTATAACCCCTTTGGTATTTTTCGTGCTGAAGATGTTGCAAGTGTAGATTGGATAAACAAAACATTTGTCGAACCTATAGACTTTGCTACAATTATATCTCCTGGAAATGCAGTGATAGAGGGGCATAGAGGTTCTGGAAAATCAATAATATTGCAATATTTAAATTATCCCTCGTTGCGTGAACGTCAAGAAAATCCAAACTATGTTGGTTTTTATGTAAAATTGCAAAATTCTTACGTTGATACTATAGAAAGAAGAAATATGAGTGTTGAAGAGTGGAAAGGATTCTTCTTGCATTACTTCAACTTGGTTCTCGGCGAAGCTATTCTCTTCACAATAAGAGACCTTTTAGAAAAAGGAAGAATATCCTTCAGTAACGAGAAAGAATTCATAGAAAGAGTTTTGTTTATTTTTTTCCCAGACTTAACCTTTGGAAAGAAAATAGAGAATCTGCGAGACCTTTGGGACATCTTTGAACGAGAAAGAAACAAATGCGCTAAATATCCGCCACCTAGAGAACCTCGCCTTTCTCCACATTTTGTTTACGACTTCATTAAATTACTTGAAGAATATATTAGCGAATTTAAAAACAAGTATTTTTACATGCTCGTCGATGAATACGATAAACTAGATGATGACCAACAGAGAGTCGTAAATCTCTATCTAGCGGATAGAGGAGCTCCGCTTAGGTATCGAGTCAGTTTTAAAGTTGCAGTGAAATTGTTTGAAATGCGTTATGATACCATTGATGGAAAAGTTCTAGACCCCATAGATGATTATCAATGGGTTCCTTTGGATAGGTTTTCAAGAGAAAAAGAATTCATTGACAAACTTAAAGAAATAGGATACAAACGTCTCGAAGTCTATAGTTACAAAAATAAATCGTTAGAAGAAATATTGCCTTCTGGAGGACAAGGTTTCGAAAAAGGCGACTATTCTGGACTAGAAAATATACTCACTCTATCTTCATGTCTCGTTAGGGATTTTCTGGAGCTGACAAAAGACATGCTTTACTACGCTTATCCGTGGATAACTTCTGAAAAAAAAGACACAATTCCTGCTGTCCCACCTCACATTCAAAATTTCGTGATAAATGTTCACTCAAACATTCTGTATACAACTAGAATCGACGAGATACATGGAAAGATTGGCGACATAGAGCGTAAGTATTTAGCCAGACTATTAGTTGAAAAGCTAGGGGTCGTCTTCCAAAGAGTGTTACTAGGTTCACGAAGTGTCGAGAAAAGAACTGTTTCAAGTTTTCAGTTAAAGGATGAAGTCAAATTAAGTGAATTGGCTAAAGTCTCTTTAACCGATTGTCGATCGGTAGGCGCTTTGCAGGTTCCTTACACAGCTAGAGCCCCACAAAATTACGCAAGGGATGCTCCTCACAGAAAGTATGAATTCCATCGGTTACTTTGTCCGCGATTTCGTCTATCGTTGGCTAGAAGATGGCCTAAAGAGATTAGCTCAGAACAATTCAATACGATTTTTGAAAATCCTGATCTAGCCATAGATGAACTTAGCGTTTATTTTCTATTCCACATTTTAATAGATGAGCTTTTCGAAAATGTTTGCTCAGCCGATATTGAAAAGTTTAAGAACATTTATAGGCAAATTTGTAAAGAGGGATGTTATGAAAAAGAGCTATTTGGAAAAGCTGGTAATGCAGAAATCCGAGGCACTCTTGACGGAAAATTCTCGATAACAATGGGTCAGAAGTCGATTTTATGTAAATCAGAATATGAGGCACAATATATCAAAAATTTCGCAGACATAGGGCTGGATGAAGTTCCAATTCCCAAAAGTCTAGATAATCTTAGACGAATTATTCCGGAAATCGAAGAACTAAACAAGAAAATCGATAACATTGTCCGAGAAAAACTTGAAGAGAATCCAACACTAAAAAAGGTTGAGAATCGGATTAAGCTTGAAATCTGGACGAGGTTACTACATAATGAGTGAAAATACAGGAAAAATTTTTTCACTGAATGCATATTTAGGTAACCAAAAGAAAAGAAGTATTGATACACTTATTACTGCATATTCTTACGAAGATCGCATCGTAGATTCGCTCAAGAGAAGCCTTGAAGCCTTTGAAATAAGACAAGCAATATTATTTGTATATGATGGAGCGACGTATTTAGATGTTTCAACCATACATAAGTGGAAAGAGAATAGAAAGAAAATGGATGACTTGCTCGCTTCCTCTAACGTTAAAGCAATTGAAATCCCATGCAGGCATTATAGTGTCGCAATAATGTCGGAATATCTTTTAAAGGTTGCTGGTCAAAATGAAAGAATATTAATAGACATAACAGGTCTTACCAAAAACTACATATTGAAACTTGCTCAAATTTTTGATTCTGGGCGCACATCTTTTTTGTATACTCGAAGTGAAGGCCATCGCCTACTAACAGAGAAGGAAATGTCCGTTTCTATTGACAGAATTGAGCCATTAAATGGGTTCGAGGGATACGTTAGTATTAATAACGATGACTTACTTGTTCTTGTATTGGGATATGAAGGAAATAGATCTTTAGCATTTCTGAAGAAATTTGACGTAGAACCTGTCTTGGCTATGATTGGTAGTCCTTATTCAGAAAATGAGGAAATTAATGGTCTCTATGTAGAATCTGCTAAAGAGGCTAATACGCTGCTTCTTAATATGCATAGAGTTGCACTTTATGAAAAGCCTGTGCATAGTCTTAATCCCTTTTTGTTCGAACAAGATTTTGAGACTGCAATCAAAAAATACCCTAGCATAGAAAAATATAACATTTGCATATCATGTCTTGGAACAAAACTACAAACCCTCGGACTTTATCTTTACTGGAAGAAAAACCCTCAATCTCAGATTTGGTATGCTATACCTAATAAACGATTTGACTTTTCGCCTGGAACTGGCGAGTCATGGATCGTCAAATTTGAAAACACATCTGATGAAAAGGAATAATATTAGGCTTTCGACTAGACCTTATTGAAACCCACAATGCAAAGCAGGATGGAGCAGTCAGAAACTCATTTGTCGTAGAGAAAATACTCAAAAAGTCCCTCTTTAAAAAACATTGTTAATCGGAATTTTATGTTGGGAAAGATTATCCGTATGCTCTAACAAGTTTGTGACCTCGATACATATTCAGGTAGATTTCTCTAGTTCCATTTTTTGAAATACATCTTCTTTAAGATACCTTTTAATTTGAATGAATCGTTCGTCCCTTAGCTCTTCTCGAGTTGCAGAAAGATAATATTTCACCTTTGTAAGGGCATCCAAGTAATCTTTGTTATTTACCTCTTCAGTTATTTTAAGTCGAATTGATAGTATTTCTTTTCCCAACCTGCTCAAGTTTTCTCTTTTTGGATTCTTGAGCAATCTGTGATATTTTTCCCTTAATTCAATCAGACCTTTCTGATCTATTCCCAATTTGTCTTCTAACCTGCTTAACTCTCTTTCTAATTTTTGAATGACCTGATTTGGGTTTCTATAATTTAGAATCCAACCCTTATAATCAGCCCCGAAAACATTATATTTCCTAAAAATTTGATGCCTGTCAGGATGATAACATCCCAGTATAAATAACCAATCCTCTAGGTATTTACCTCTAATATTCTTCACAACATCTTCCAAGAATTTCTCATTCCTAACTTTGACATATCGCATTGTATTTTCAATTTTTTTAAGCAACCCTCCTATTGCAATAAATTTAAAATCCAAGCCTTTTAGTTTAGTATAGCAATCTAAATAGTCATCTACGGTGTTCCCTTGAGCTACCCCCACTAACTTGAAATTATGATTGGATTTTTCATAAACTTTAATTGCTTCTTTTGCGCTTCTTACAGTTCCTTCCTTATCTTTAATAACATCTATAATTATGCCATATTCAACACTCATGTTTTCATAAATTTCAAATAGCTGCTCATATCCTTTTGTCAAGTTTCCATGCTTTGTGAACACTCCAGAATCTGCCATTTTAACGACATTAACTGCTTTAAATCCTCTAAACATTTTCTGAAAGTTTTTGGACGTGTTTGCATGCCCCATAAGACCAATTTTGCATCTTAAATCCCTAATTCCGCAGAATTCTAACAGCTTAAGAGACATCGGTCTATCTACTACAAAAAATGGGATTGGTCCACTCAAGTTACACACCCATTCTTTTAGAAACCCATTTTATCTTTCCGTATCCGAATGTTCGATTTAATCCAATTCGTATTTCCTTAAGTTTATCTGATGCCCTTCCGCATCTTATTTGTATTTGTGAAACTTGAATCGTAATCAACCACCGAATTTATTACAGTTTAGATATTTTTCTTTTTCTCAAAGATTATCTTTTAAATAGTTAATTTTCATTCCTTTAAGGTTTTTTAGCTGAAGCGCTGATCTTCAATCTTACATTTATCAAATGCAGGTATATTCTGCACTTTACAAAATAAAGAATGATTGTCTGCCAAAAGCCGAAGCTTTATTTTTTAAACGAGTTGCGCAATGCAACTACGTCACGAACAGCCTATGCTGTGTTATCGATTCCAATTTCCGAAACCGAAATTAATAAAGCACTCAGAGTTCGACAAAACGGTTGCACAAATTGAAAAAAGCGCAGAAGAAGGGAGATGGAATTCTTCAAGTCAAACACATGCGAAAGAGATGGAAGACACTTGCGTGATTTGTGATATGCGGTGGAGTTGTCCAGCATGGAAATCAACACCCTTTCCAATGCAGTACCAATGAACCATACAATGCCTACGAGAAAATCTTGGAAAAGAGCGTCCGAAAAGTTTTAAATACCTATAAATTCATACTTGTATGCATGAGTAAGAATAAAAACGATCCGAAAACTAGACAAACAGTGACAGTAGATAAGGACATTCTAGATAAAGCAAAGAAGGTATGTGAGGATAAGCACATACCTCTTTCAGGAGTTATCGAGAATTTCTTAGATTTTTTCACGGCACCTTGGGTTTATTGTTTCAAGTGCAGCAAGAAGTTCAAAGTTGAAGAAGCGGAGTTATGTCCTAAATGTGGTTGGATGATTTGTCCAAACTGCAAAATCTGCAGATGTGGTCTTGACGAAAGTACCGCAATAGCCGTTTTCCACATGAGAAAAGTCTATGAGGATCTACTTGCTGGGAGAGTGAAATAGATGAAAGAGAAAGACAACCCAGCATTGAAGGCGTCGCGAGTAGGCGTATTTGCTGGACTTTATGCTGTGACCAGTCTCGTTCCAGTTTCTGTGTTTATAGGTACATCATCAATGTTGTCGCTTAATCTAATCATTACTCCATGTATCGCCATTCTTCTTACTCCAATAGAAGCAGCTGCTGCAGCACTGATTGGCAGTTTGCTTGCCTTGTGGATTGCTCCTTGGCAAGCTATGTTTGGTCCAACTACTGTTTTGCTTCCGTTCATGGGAGCATTTTTGGGAAGCCTTGTATTTCATAAACGAAAAATAGGAGCCCCATTGGCAGCGAGTTTTCTAATAGCTGTTGTTATGTTTTATCTAGCCTTACGCTCTGAATTTCCATACTGGATAACGCCTCATATAATCTCAATCATTCTAGCAGGAGTTTCCATGTTTTCAACACCCTTGAGAATTCGAATACCTCTAAGTGCTTTCGTCGCAACTATGTGCGAACAGGCAGCTATGTTGATTCAAGCGGTTTATGTCTTGCAGTTACCATACGTTGTGTTCATGACGGCCTTTCCACTTATGCTGTACGAACGATTTATTGGACTGATTGGTGGGACATTAATCGCGTATTCGCTGTTTCGCATAATGCCAGAACGCTTTGATCTGGAAAGAAAAAAGGTGAACATCTCTACGAAGGATCGATTGCAGCAGTAAACTTTTTTGATTTGCAATGTGAAAAATCAACCAAGGAAGCAGCACTGTTCAATGTTCACGATAAACTGTTTCACAAAATGAAGAAATATTGGTTAAAATTGTTTGACAAAGCTTTTATGTCATTTTTGTCAAGTGAACCTGAGGAATATGACAACTTTTAATGGATTTTCTGAGGAAATTTTTGAATGCTGTGAAGCTTCCGAGAAGATACGAAAACCAATCAACGCTTTGAAGGAGTTACAGTCTGAAATTGAACCTGAACTGAAAAGAATAAATCCCAATTTAAGCGGTCATGTCTCGAAGACAAAAATTGCCGGAACAAACAGTTATAACGATTGGGCTTGGCTATATTTCAATACTATCGGCCCTAGAGCATACAGACATTCTCAAATAACAGTAAATGTTAGTCCAGATCGTCTGTACGTTGGAGCGAATCTTCGAATACTTTCTGAGTATCTTGCATTTCGAAATGAAATTGAAAAAGAAGAAAACAGACTGTTATTCGAGCAGATAATTGACACTTTGAGCGGCAGAGAATGGATCATTTCAAAGCAAGGAGACTGGTGGGAGAGACAGACTCCAAGAAGCTATTCTTCTGAAGAGCTTCGTGGCATATTATTGGATCCTGAATTATACTGGATCAATGCTTGTTTCGAAAAGAATGAACCGATACTAAGAGATAGAAGAATACTTGATGAAATCATACAAATTTTCAAAGAACTTTATAACATCTATGCACTTTCCTCGGGTAACAGGACAATTCTACAACCCAAGCCCAAATACAAAGTCTTTGAACATGAAATAATCGTTGATTCTGAAGAATATCTTCCCAAATCAGACAGTCAGATCATGTTGGAAGCCAAAAAATTCCTATCATCGTTGAAATCAACAAAGAAATTGGGTAAATTTCATTTGTCAGGAAGAAAGGATCAATACTCTATCAAGAGGATTGCCCTAGAGTTCGATTTGAAACCATACCAATTACAGTATGAAGGAAAAACCATGATTATCTACTCAGACAAAAGCATTAAACCGTATCATGATAGAATTCTAAAGAATTACTCCCACTTCTGCATGCAGCTAGACAACATAAGCAAATTGTTGGATCTGCCTGAAGGTTTCCTCAAAATCATGTTTGTAGACTTAAAGTCTGATGCTAGATACTATAGACGAAAAGGGTCAAACTCTATTTTCCTAAATCTAGCAAGATTTGAAAAAAACAAAAACTGGTTTTTCTGGCTATTCGCCGCCGCTAGAGAAATTACTTACCTTAGAATACCTAGACTTAGTTATCGCTTCATAAACAAGCTCAGAGACATCTTGACAGTTGCCTTAATGAGTTATGGACATGAACTAGAGGTTCAGAAAGACTTTCAAGGATATTGCTAAAGACATTGATGACATTTCAGAAAGTCTCTCAGAAATGAGATCAGGTTTAGACGTAATGCGATTACATCAAAAACTCTGTAAAATTCATGGAATAAAAGAAACGATTGCGTCCAAATTCATAATGTACACTGTAAGAGATCTGAAAATCGGAAATATACCTCTGTCTGAATTGGATTTAGTTTCCGGTTACTTGCTTGACGAGTGGCATAATCAAAAATGGGCTCAGAGACTAGAAGATCCTTCATATGGCGGTCGAAAAGGGCTTCTTGAAGAAATAGTTGAACATTTAAAGTCAGACGCTATTGCTATAGACTATTTTTGGACTTTAGATCGAGAGTACTGTTCAAAAGGTAGATGTCAAGAATGTGATCTATAATGGATTTCTACTATGTCTGGACGCCTTGGGGCGATGAGCCAAAAGAACAATATTTATGGGAGATTTTTCCATGCACTGATGGAATCCTTCTTTCAAAAGGTTATGTTACTTCAAAACTTGAAAACATTGTTAAGTACGGAGGTATTCATGAGGTTCTGAGATGGAAAGGACCAATTATTGGGGATTCTGGAGCTTGGCTTTACAAGTATGAAGATAAACCACCATATGCAGTCAGAGAACTTGAGTATTATGTCAAGTTGAAGATCCTGTTGGTGCACATTTAGATCACATTATACTGAAGACTGTAAGAGTGGATGGTATTCAAAGAGAGTTGACTTCTGAAGAAAAGAAGAGGAGATGGGAGATTACTTTGGACAATGCCAGAGAGACTATCGAGTTATTAGGTAAGGAAAAATTTAATCGTCTTCAGATAATCGGGGTAGTCCAGGGATGGGATTTTGAAAGCTATCGTGTTGCAGCCAGACAACTATTGAAAATGGGATACACTTATTTGGGTGTGGGAGGAATAGCGAGAAAACCCACTTCTCAACTCGTAAAGATTGTCGAAGCTATCAACAAGGAGATTGATAAACTTCCTTCAGAAAGAAGAAAGAAAATCAGACTTCACTTGTTCGGTTTTGCGAGATTGCGCTTGATTCCGTTTCTAATGAAGAAGAGAGTTGTTTCTTTTGATACTGCAGCGCCTTTAAGGCAAGCTTGGGAGAGTGGTGAGCACAATTATCATTTTGCGAATCCTTGGAGATCATATACAGCTATTAGAATTCGATTGACAAGGATGAAGAAGGTTAGGAGAGGTCTTGAGAGACTGGAAAAAGAAACTTAGAAACCATGTACAAGTTTGCAAGGGGAGAAGTCTCGCTCGAATTTGCTCTAAAGGGGCTTTTGGATTATGAAAGAAGAATCCTTGAAGTTGATGGAGTCGCACCTGCGAGTATCGACAAGATAATCGAAATTCTGCGAAAAAGGTACAGTAGGACTTTGAAGGACAGACCTTGGGAGAAGTGTAACTGTCCAATTTGCAGAGAAGTAGGAGTTGATGTTATTATCTTTAGGGAAGGTTGGAAAAATGGAAGCAGAGCACATCACAATGTTCAACAATTCTATCTGGAGTTGAGAAAAAAGATATAGAGAATTCTATATTGGGCGGTTAGAGATCTTGGTTCAACTATAAAAAGTGCTAAATAACAATGCTAGCTTTAGTATAAGTCTATGAGCATCAAAAAAACAAATGAACTTTGGAAGAGATACGAGATTACTCACGAAGTACTTGAGCGTCCTCTTGAAATGACGAAACATGAAGATGAGAAAGCAGGAAGAATATTAGCCTCTATGGCCTTTTTGACAGTCGCCGCTGCAACATTGTTTTCAACATTCTTAAACAATGGTCTCAGATTCGAAATGTCTCTATTTTATTCTCAACACATAGATCTAATCCCAGCTTTCTTCGCAAGTTACATAGTTTTTGTTGTTCTAGGCACTTTGTTTATATTAGAAGCTTTTGGACCTAGTTTCGAACTTCCTAAAGTGTGGCAAACCTCTGCAAAGTCGCAAGAGAAAGAGGGTGTAACTACCTATGAACCTAAGTCTCTATTCTTTTTTGAGAAGATTGCTGAGGAAGACAGAGATAAATGGGTCAACTATTTTGGGGGAGATATCAATAGAATACTAACTAAAGCCTGTAACGATCACGTATTTGAGTCCCAACTAGTTTCCATAAAAGTTGCAAAAAAGGTTAGATATATCAAGTGGGGGAAACGTTTCTTTTACGTGGCAATGATTATGTTTGCGCTTTTAATACTGGTTGGTTGTTATGCATATACTATCAGATGAGAAACTTGGACTACGAGACGTAAAACATGGAATCGCTTCGATTTTGATTATAGATGGAGACAATACCTTATGGGATACGAATGCCGTTTTCAAGAATGCTCAACTTAACATGCTTAACTGTCTAAGAAAAGAAATTCCAAAAATCGATCCTGAAACGGAGTTCTTCAGGCTCAGAGATTTTGATGACATATTGATTAAGCATTATAACAAACACGAATACGACTTCTCTGTCTTAGCTTTATCGTTATACTTATACTATAAAGGATCAGAAAAACATGAAGCTATTCAAAAAGCATTCGAAACATTTGAGAAGAAACTTCATGTAGAAGGAATGGATTTTACCATGAAATGCGGGAACAAGTTCAAAGAAGATTTAAGGAAGGTTCCTCCGTTGTTCAAGGGCGCAGAAGAGACACTGGAAATTCTGAAGAAACACGCTTGTGTCATAATTTTATCGTCTGAAGGCGACAAGAACCGGGTAAGGAAAATCATTCAGTATTATTCAATGGAGAGGTATTTCGACCATATTTTGAATGGTAGAAAAAGTGTTGAACAATTTAAAGAAGCAAAAAAGATAGGGATAAAAATATGGAGAGAAAATCATCCAGAGGATAGAGAAATTCCAAAAACAATAGTCATAGGGGATCTTTTGGATCGAGACATACTGTTTGGTAACCAAATAGACGCTGTAACAGTGTACAAACCTAGCGGATACAAGGGGCATGAGATACCTAAAAACGAAAATGAGAAACCTAATTATGAGATAAACGAAATAGACGAGATTATAGGTATTCTAGCGAAACTAGTTTAGGAAATCCTAACTTGGTCAAAGACATATTCTGTAACTTATTTGAAGTCAAGAAGTGTTCTTTCCTTTGGAATAGCTCTTTTAACTATGCTGCATAGGTCTCCGTATCCTCTGCTTTTGATCGCTATGAACCTTTCATCCCAGAGATTCTTCAGGGCTTCCCGGTATTGCTTTCCGGCTATAACGATTATCTTATCGTAGTTTTTCAGCAAGGGACGCAATTTTTCTTCTACTACGGGCCTAATTCTTTCAATGTCGTCTTTTGTTCGTAAAACTTTTTCGTATCCTTCTATAGTCTCCTCTGGATGGATAAGACCATATTTGGCTGAAATTACGACGTAGTCGAACCCCATAGTTTCACAATATTTTCTAACGGTCTTGAATAACCTACCTTGGTACATTTTCTCAACTTGCGCCTTAACTGAGGAGTCACAACCAAGCTTTTCTTTGGTGCATCCTGTTATTACGAGAATTTTCTGATTTTTTTGCAGGTCCAGCGAGTTTATTCTCTTTTCACGTTCTTTTTTCTTGCCAAACTTAGACCAGAGTTCCGGATTTTTTAGAATATGATGATAGAAGACATAAGTGTTATGGAAACCTCGACGACGGTTCCTGTTGTTTCCGCGAAAGATTATCACTTCGATTCCTAGGTTTCTGCAAATCACGCATGGACACATTTTCCAAGGTTTATCCGCTAGGGTACGCCTAAAATATTCTTCGAATTGTTCACGTCCTTCTCCAACAAGTTTGTCATATTCAAGAACTGACTTCAGAACAGTTTCTACGTTAGCTAATCCTTTATCGTAGTCTCTCATTAGTTTCAAACAGTCTTTTTCCAATGACCAAATTTGTTCCAAGGTAGCTTTGCATTCTTTGACTATTTCTCTAGCTTTCGGACTTCTATCCGTCTGCGGGATTCTTATTGCAGCATAAGAACTACCATCTACAGAGAAATAGTTACTTCGTACTCCCACCCAAGCTCTTCTTAGAAATGACGCAGAATCAAGACTAGTCACACCTAATTCTTTTAGCGTTTTCAAATGATTCTGTCTGGCTATTCCAAACATGTGTATATCAATTTTTTTCTTTGTCTTTTCGTGAAAATCCTTAACCTCTTCCCAAACTCCCTTCAAAATGGGAAGTAACAGTTTTGCTTTGCTTACTGATTCCAACTTTCCAGTTGGAGCTCTGGCCAAACCACCGAGTCCTATATAATCATATCCCATTTCCAGAAGCCTTCTTACGGCTTTTCTATAACTATTTACGTCCCAACCTTGTGCTACCCCAATTGGTTTGAAACTATCAAAAAAGACATCTTTAGATTGCCAAATTTCAAGGAATTCTTTTGCGTTTTCAAGCGTAGTCTTCCATCTTTTTTTCGCTTCTTCTGGGTCTTTCTTGACTAGACCTGGAAAAATCAGATGATCTATTGATACACCTAAATTGAAACCGCAATTCGCATAATACTCCACCATTTCTCTAGTTTTAAAGGGTGGCTCTGGTTGATCTATATAACCCCAGGCTCCACAATCGCCCATTATTGGAAAAGACTCGGGTATTCTCTTTTCTCCTTGAATCTTCTTATTTATCGTTATCACTGGTTTGATCCTTCGTTCAATAGTGATATAAGTCTTGTCTCGAATTAATCAAAGCAAGCGCTCTCGTGGATTTAAACTACTCCAGCTATTGCTTCTTCCTTCTTTCCTCGCTTCCTTCTGAGCCAAGCCTTTATGAATTCTTCTATTTCCCGTCTGTTATACGGATCTTTCCATGCGTTTTCGAGGGCTTGGCACTCTTCTGTGGCGCCTATAAGCCCGAAGTAGTATAGGAGTTCTTGGTGCAGCTGTTCTTTTTCGGTTTCGTTTAGCCAAACCTGCATTTCCGAGAGTATAGCGGTTAAAACCATCCTGCTCATTTTACCAGTTGCCCACCGAGAAAGCCCTTGTTTTTCTGATTAGCATCTGAATCACTTGATAGATTTTTGAGGTCATTATGGTTAACCATTTAGCCATACCCCATCCACGTTGTCTCTTTTGGCATTGCCAGAATCTCATGGATTTTCATTCTTTTTTCTGGATCAATGCCCACAGCATCTTGGAACCTTGAAGCCTTCATCTTAATCGGGCGAGGAGACCCCCAACTTTCGAGATGGGGATGAATCGCCCAACCTTTTTAAGGCGTTTGTTTT
>Ga0172365_10001291_pt1 | contig 18055 bp, 8 predicted proteins | sample LakKivSesite48cm_FD_114535 | JGI IMG/M metagenome (GOLD analysis project Ga0172365, IMG submission 114535) | Sediment microbial communities from Lake Kivu, Rwanda - Sediment site 48cm | ecosystem: Environmental > Aquatic > Freshwater > Lake > Sediment | place: Rwanda: Western Province, Lake Kivu... | reverse complement strand
CCCGGGGCTCAACCCGGCCATCCGGGCGATCACCATCAGGGCTATCCGCGAGGGCTATGAGGTGGTCGGCATCCGCCGGGGCTGGGCCGGGCTGGTTGAGATCAACAGGGATAAGGAGGCCGAAAATTCAGAATGCTGCCTCGTTCTGACCGAAGAGATCGTCAACAGGATTGGACGAACAGGCGGTACGTTCCTCCATACATCCCGAACGCGTCCCAGCCACGTGCCCGACGTAAATGTGCCGGCGCATCTCCGCGATAAATATAAAGACAAGACCAACGACCTGACCGAGGAGGTGATGAAGAACCTGGAGTTTCTCGGCATCGACTATCTCATCCCCATCGGCGGCGACGACACCCTGAGCTACGCCGCCACACTCCATCAGAAAGGAGTCAAGGTCATCGCGATTCCCAAGACAATGGACAACGATGTTCCCGGCACGGATTACTGCATCGGGTTCAGCACCTGCGTCACCCGGACCATCAGCCTCACCCATGCCTTGAGGACGACGGCCGGGTCTCACGAGCGCTTCCTCGTCATCGAGGTCTTCGGCCGGTATGCCGGGTTCACGGCCCTGCTTCCGACCATGGCCGGAGCCGCCAACCGCTGTCTGATCCCCGAACACAAGTTCAACATGGAGCGCCTCTGCGAGCTTCTGACAGAGGACCGGGCCGAGAACCCGAGCCTCTACTCAGTCGTCCTTGTATCCGAAGGGGCCACGGCCGAGGGCGGCGAGATGATCTTCCGGAGTGAAGAGAAGGATATGTTCGGGCACAAAAAACTGGGCGGGATCGGTGACTATGTTTCCGACCGGCTCAAAGAGCTTTCGCCCAAGTTCAACCAGGGCCGACGCATCAACGTAATCAACCAGAAGCTGAGTTACTTAGTGCGCTGCGGCGATCCTGATGCCGTCGATTCGATCGTCCCCATGGCTTACGGCAACCTCGCCCTGGACCTCATCCTGAAAAAGAAATCGGGCCGGATGGTCTGCCTCCGCAGCGGCGAATACGATGATATTCCGCTTGAGGTTGTCGTCAGCCGGAAGAAAGTCGTCGACGTTGACAAGTACTACGACCGCGACCGGCTGAGGCCCCTATATAAAAGCTTTTTCCAGAAGCCCCTCTTTATCCTGACGAGCGAATAACCGGCGAGGCCAAAAATTCATTTTTTTGAATCTGATTCAAAATATTGAATTTTTTTCTTGCCGCCAAAAGGTTAAAATCTTCCGGGAGCGTTGATTGATAAGAATAATAAAAAAAAGTATAATAATTAAAAATGATAAGAAAATTAGTCTTTTCGATCCTTATCTTTTTCTTTCTCGTGCCTTCCTTTATTGAAGCCAAAAAAATATCCGCTGAAGATTTACCTCAACAATACAGAAAGTGGCTGGAAGAAGAAGTCACCTATGTTATTGGGCCCAAGGAGAGAGATATTTTCCTTCAACTTGAAACAGATAGAGAAAGAGAAATCTTCATCGAGGCTTTCTGGAAACAGAGAGACCCCACTCCTGGCACGCCTGAAAACGAGTTCAGAAATGAGCACTACCGGCGAGTCGCTTACGCCAACAAGTTTTTCGGCCGAGAAACAACAAGGCCTGGTTGGAAAACTGACCGAGGCAGAATCTATATTATCCTGGGCGACCCCATAGACATCGATCGCTATGAAGATTCAGCAAGCAACTATCCTGTCGAAGTCTGGTTCTACCAAGGCGACGTACAGTATGGTCTGCCTTCTCATTTCAATGTCGCTTTCTTCAAAAGAAGAGGTGCTGGCGAATATATTCTTTACAGTCCAGTTAATGACGGTCCTCAGCAAATTCTTAAGAATTATTATGGAGATCCCACTGACTACGAGGCGGCTTACGAAAAACTGAAAGAATATGATGTGCTGCTAGCCAATGTTTCACTAACCTTGATTCCTGGAGAGAGACCGGTCATTGGCCATCCCTCCTTAACTTCAGAAATAATGATTGGTAATGTTATCAATCTCCCCCAGAAAAAAATTGACCAAGTCTATGCGGAGAAGCTTCTTCGCTATAAAGATATCGTCGAGGTAGAATACACGGCAAATTATGTTGCGAGTGATTCCCTCGTAACCATTATCAGGGATTCTTCTGGTATTTCTTTTGTTCATTTTTCAGTGGATCCAAAAACTATCTCTGTCGGCTCATCCGAGGATAAATATTATTCTTATTTTGAACTGGCTGTTCATGTTGCTGATAGGGAGGGAAAAACTATCTTCCAGTACCAAAAAAGTTATCCCCTGAATTTCGATAAAGAGCAGCTTATGGACATAAAGCTAAAATCTTATTCGATTCAAGACGTGTTCCCCCTTGCTTCCGGTTCCTATAAGCTGAGTGTTCTCCTGAAGAACACGGTATCAAAAGAGTTTACTTCCTTTGAAGCTGATATTTCTATCCCTGATATAACTTCTTTCCAAGTAACGCCTCTCCTCTTCGGTTATAAAATTGAAGAAAATCCTGCCTTCGACAGATTCATCAAACCCTTCCGAGTTGGCAATATCCAACTTTTTTGTCAGCCAAGCAAATTATTCATTCAGAAGGAAGAACTCGTTGTCTTCTTCCAAATCTACGGGCTTAGCCAAGACTTTATAGAAGAAGGATCAATAAATTACAGCTTTTACCGAGAAGATGAAAAGTTCATGACCGAGACAGTGAGCCTAAACGAAAATAGGGACAAAATAGCCTATCTGAAGAATTTTCCGCTTCAGAATTTTCCTCCAGGATATTACACTTTAAAGGTTGGCCTGGTCGATAAAGAGCAGAAGGAAATTCTCTCTGAAAAGGATGAGTTTAGTATCACTCATCTTGGAGCCATAGCCAGACCTTGGGTGATTTCCAAAGCCACTCCTCTATCATCTAAAATTGAATATTCCTTCATATTGGGGAATCAGCTTTTTAATAAGGGAGAGATTGGGCAGGCAAAGTCTGTCCTGGAATCAATCTACAGGCAAAATCCTGTATCTTTAAAATTTGCTCATGCATTCAGCCGAGTGCTTTTTGCGCTCAAGGAATATCAGAAGCTAAAAGAAGTGTTAAAACCTTTCTCGGAGAGTCCTCAAGAAAATTATGAATTTTTGTCTTTGCTTGGAAAATCATGCCAAGCCCTCGGCGAATATGAGGAAGCTATTCAGTATTACAAACAGCACTTAGCTCATCTGGGAACAAATATAACCATCTTAAACTCTATCGGAGAGTGTTATCACCTGTTGGGGAAAGACGAAGAGGCTTTGGTTGCCTGGGAAAAATCTCTGGAAATTGAGCCAAACCAGGAGGAAATAAAAGAAAAGGTAAAATCAATAACGGAAAAGCGAAAATGAGGAAAATTCTTTTCCCGGCCGCTTTGATAATGACGATCATCATCGTCCTTCTTGCTTCCTGCCAATCTTTCCAGTTAGAGAAAAAACTGAGCTCGGATGAGCAGGAATTCCTTTCTAAGGTGAGGTTTATCATTACTAAGGAGGAGCGAAATATTTTCCTCCGTCTGCCGGCGTCCGAAAGGAAGACTTTCATTGACAAATTCTGGGCAAAAAGAGACTCTAACCCTAAAACCGAAGTTAACGAATACAAGGAAGAATATCTTTCGAGGATAGAACAGGCTAACCGGCTTTTTCGTGGCGAAGGAATTGCCGGCTGGTTAACCGACAGAGGCCGAATTTACATCCTCTTCGGCCCTCCCTTTAGCCGCAAAACTTATCCCCCTGGCGATTCTGGAGGTAACATCAGAGCCAGAGAAGTCTGGTATTATGGAAATTTTCCGGTTGTCTTTGTCGACCGGTACAACTCAGGAGTTTACACGCTGGAAACCACAAATTTAGCAGCCTTAAACGAAATCAACTTTGCCCTGAGGCAAATGAGAGAAGAACAGGAAAAAAAGGTGCAAGAAAGCAGCGAAATTCCTTTTGACTTCAATCTAGAACTGACAAAAACTTCTAACATCCCCGTTCTCCTGCTCAAAGTACCGTATAAGGAAATATGGCTTCAGGCCAAAGAAAATGTCTTGGAGACAACTCTGAATCTGGACGTCACAATTTTGGATGCTGCCAAAAAGACAATCCTTCGCCATAAAGAAGATTATCTCATCTCCATAGCCGAAAAAGAGCTGGGGGAAAAAATGAATAAAGACTATGTCATCGAAATCCCCCTTCTTCTGGCTGAAGGAGATTATTTTATTCAGGCTGTCTTGATTAACAAGACCGGAGGCAATACAGCCTCTAGGGAATTAAAAATTAAAGTGTAGTTCAGACTTTGTCTTTTAGATAAATTTTAACTCCATTGGCTGAAAGGATTGAAAGATGGGTTTCAAGACAATCACAAAAATGACTTCGGGCATTACGCTATTTCTAATACTATCCCTCGGATTCAACGTTTACCTTCTTTCTGGGCAGACAAAAGAAAAGCCTCTTGAATACGAAGTTGAGGTTTTCCTCATCGAGGTTCCCGTCTATGTCTTGGATAAAGAAGGAAATCCTGTCCTCGACCTCAAAAAAGAAGACTTCGTTCTCTACGAAGAAGGCAAAAAACAGGAGATTGTTCATTTCGCTTTGATCAAGAATGACTCGCCCGAAATCTTAAGTCTTGCCCAGCGCTATCCTGCAGCCCAGAGGCAGTTTTTCCTTCTCTTTGACCTCTCTTTTTCTTCAGCAAAGGGAGTCCTTAGAGCTCGAGAAGCTGGCCTCAGATTTATCAGGGAAAACATCCTTTCTCATGATTTGGTTGCTGTGGCCACTTCCTCCGTTTTGCACGGGATTCAAATATTGACCAACTTCACCAACGATAAAGCCCAGCTTGAAAGCGCTGTGGAATCGCTTGGTTTGGTTCCAACTGCAGGAATTACCAAGGGCCCACTCGGTTTTCTCTTTGCCCCTGTAGCTACTTCCTTCCTTCAAACCATGGATAAAGAGGTGGCTAGCCAAATGATGGGGGCCCTGGAAGATCAACTAACGGCTTTATCTCAACAGGCACAGAAAGCAAAATGGGACGAATACAAAGGATATGTCCAGGACTATGTGGGAGCCTTTAAAACCCTGGGCCAAGCCCTCAACATCATCAAGGGAAGAAAACATCTTGTTCTCTTCTCTGAAGGATTTGATATAAAAGTCCTCACTGGGAAAACCTTGAGGGAATTAGGAGATGAGGCAGAGGCTATCGCTGCTGATCGGGTGGCCATTTCTCGAGCCGACAAAGACCGATTCGGCGACCCTACGCTTCGTTTGGCCTTAGACCAAGCCCTGAAGCAAGTCTCCTCTTCTGATTGCCTTATCCACACTATTGATGTCGGTGGGATTCGAGCCACTGGCGATATCGATGATACCCAAGAAAAAGACATCTATCTTTCCCGGCGCAGAAGTCAGGATACCCTTAACCTTCTTTCAGCAGACACAGGAGGAAAAGCCTATCGCAACATGAATGAACTGGATAAGCCCATGGAAGACCTCCTCAAGTTAACCAATTCTTATTACTTATTGGGCTACTATCCGGTGGATAAAAAGAAAGAAGGAAAATTCAGGAAACTCAATGTTGAAATCTTGAGGCCTGGGGTGCAGGTTTCTTGTCGAAAAGGATATTATGAAGAAAAGCCCTATTCGAAATACACTGATTTCGAGAAAAACCTCCAGTTAGCAGAGGTTGTTGCCAAAGACATCTATGGGGATGACATTAAGATAGAGAGCTCCATCGAAGCTTTTGAAGGAACCAAGGATATAGCCAGAGTATCTGTCTTTCTCCAATTCCCAGGAACTCAATTTCTGGAGAAAAAAGAAAAAGATATTCGGTTCGAAATCTTCGGTTTTGCTATCGATTCGAGCGGCAACTTTCAAGATTATTTTAATAATCCTTTAAATATTGATGTCAGAAGGACCAAGGATAAGTTCAAAACCCACGGCATAAAATATTATGACATGCTCCTTATCCCGCCCGGAAATTACAGAATAAAATGTATCGTCAGGGATAGCCATACTGGGGAAATAAGTACAATTATCCGCGAGGTTTCGGTCCCTCTATACGAAGATGAAAGTCTCATCGTCAGCTCTCCAATCTTCATCGATAAAGACCCCCAATGGCTTTCTATTCCTGGCTTCGACCCTCTGAATCCGACCGGACGGAAGGCAGGCGAAGGCCTGCCCATCGACTATCCTTTCTCAGTCGGAGGAGAGAATTTTCTTCCGGGAATCATTCCTGTTCATTTTGCTCACAGCCAATCCCAGTTTATATTGAGAGTTCATAACCTAAAGATTCATCCCACAGCCAAAATTCCCCAGACAGATATGAAATTCGAGGTCGTTGACGATTCAGGCGTCTCTTACAAGGCGGTAAAAATCCTCTCGATCAAACCTTTCCAACCAAAACCGACTGTATTTGAACTTCTTTTCTCCTATGAAATCGAGTCTCTCCCCCCTGGCCGCTACCAGCTCAAAGTGACTTTAACCGACATTCTCGCTCAACAGACAAGGACCACTTCCTCGCCTTTCGAATTCAAATGAAACGGGGTGATTATTCTATCTTTGTTTTATAGAAGGCGAGAGCCTGTTTTGCTTTCTCTTGAAGCTCTAAATTTTTGCCTGGCTCGATCTCCAGATATTTTTCTAGATATTCCACGGCCTCTTTGTATCTCATCAACCGCCCACAGGAAGCTCCCAGGAGAAAATAAGAGTCCGCATTAGGGCGAATCTTAACCTCTCTCGACAAATACTCGACAGCTTTTTCAAAATCATTCTGATAAAAATACAGTTTTCCCAGATCACCTATGATGTCTGGATTTTGAGGCCATTGGGTTAACATGCTTTCAAATTCTCCAATGGCCAGGGGATACTGCTCAGAAAATGTCAAGGCCTGGGCATATTCCAGCCGCAGCGCCAGATCATCTGGATCGATTCGTACTGCTTTCTCTAAATAGAATAAAGTATTTTTTATGTCTCTTAGTGACTTATAAGCGCCTACCAAGAAGATCAATGATTTTAAGTGATTGGGATATATCTTCAAGGCTGCCTGGCTTATCTCTATGGCTTCTTTCATCATCTTTTTTTCTTTGTAGCATAACGCCAATGAATGATAGGTGTCTACTTCAGTGCTATCTAAGGTTATTATTTCTTTAAACAGTTCGATAGCTCTAACTAAGTCTTTCTTTCTTTTGTAGATCATGCCCAGGTGGGCGAGGACCAGAGGGTCTTGAGGCTCTTCTTTCTTGATTTCAATAAAAATTCCTTCTGCTTCATCAAACTTTTCCTGTTGATAAAGCGTTCTCGCTTTGGCTATCTTTTCAATTATCAAAATCTTATCTTTCGCATCAGGCCTAACTTTTTGTCGAGAAGGAGAGACGTTGCCAGAAAGATAACCCAAGGAAAGCAATTTTTCCCTCTCCTCCTGGCTGAGTTCCCTCTGGGAAGGCGTTTGACTTCCTAACAGGAGCTCTTTTCCCACAATTTTCAGTCTTTCTTGAAGCTTGGAGGCCACCTGCTTTTTTTCGCCGAAGAGATTTCTTGTTTCCTGAGGGTCATTCTTTAGATCATAGAGTTCTGGCTTTGGCGCCTGGATAAATTTCCAGTCACCAGTCCTCAGGGCTTTGATCTCTGACCAGCCATGGGAAATAAGGGGAAAATATGTCTCCGCATACGACTCTTGGGTCTTCATTCTCTTTCCTTCGAGTAAAGGAAACAGACTTTTCCCCTGACAGAAATCGGGTATTTCCACCTTTACCATATCGAGGATTGTGGGGAAAATATCGACAGTCCTGACTTGATGTTCGATTCTTTTTGCTTCTGGTATGTTTTGGGGACAGACAAAGATCAGGGGAACTTTCAAACAAGTGTCATAGAGAAAAATCCCATGGCCAGGTTCTCCGTGTTCCCATAAGCCCTCTCCATGGTCTCCAACGATGATGAACAAAGTTCTCTCAAAAATTCCCTTCTTTTGGAGAAGATCGACCAGTTTCCCAACATAGACATCCGTATAGGCTATCTCTCCCTCATAGGGGCGCGTTCTGTATTTTTCTTTAAAAGGGGAAGGAGGAGTATAGGGGTCATGAGGATCATAGTAATGGACCCAGAGGAAGAATTTTTGTTGATTATTCTTGTTTAACCAAGAAGAAACAGAATTGTAAACATCCTCGGCCAGTCTTTGAGGCTCAAAAGATTTTAAATATTCTGGAGTCTCAAACTGGTCGTCATAAAATTCAAAGCCCTGGTCCAAACCAAAACGGGAATCGAGGACAAAGGCGCCGACAAAGGCAGCCGTTGTATATCCATTTTCTTTCAAAATCTCGGCCAGGGTCGTTAGATCTGGACTCAGCGAGAAAGGACCGTTATTTTTTAAGCCATGAAAAGGCGGGTTCGTGCCGGTCAGTATAGAAACATGAGAAGGAAGAGTCAAAGGAACCTGACAGACGGCATCCATGAAGGCTACGCCTTTCGAGGCTAATAAATCAAGGTTTGGTGTCTCAATATCGAAACCGGCATAGCCAACTCGGTCGGCGCGTAGGGTATCTATGGTCAAAAGCAGAACATTTAAGTTCTCATCTTTTCTTATTTTTTCCGCTAAGGAGTAAAGAGGAAAAATGAGAAAATTAACAAAAAAGATAATCATGATCCTGGTCATAAAAGACATCTTTGGTCTCATTACCTTCCTCTCTTGATGATTTCAATGACCTTCTTTACTTTCTCTATGTCGGCCTTATATTTGTACTGAGGAGCGGATTCGACAAATTTTTCTAGGTAGGGGAGGGCTTCCTCCTGTCTTCCTTTTTTGGCCAAAAGAATTCCCAGATTATAAAGCGCATCGAACTGCTCACTTCCCAATTCGACAGCTTTTTTCCAGTTCTCGATAGCCTCTTCATCCATCCCCTGCTGAACATGAATCACTCCTAATCCATTATAAGGTCCAGGCAAGCGGGGATCGTATTCGAGAGCCTTCTCAAAGTGTTTCTTGGCACTATCATAGCGCTTCTGACTGAGATAAACCGAACCGAGGTTGTTGTAAGCGCTGGCATAACTCGGATCATACATCAACAATTTCTCAAGGGTCTCAATAGCTTTATCAAACTGGCCCAAACGCCAGTAGCTAACCCCGAGATAATTGTAGGCTTCGACATAATAGGAAAACCTGGCCACAGCGAGCTCCAAGACCTCCGCTGAGCGCTCGAACTTCCCCATCTCTTGGAGATAAACACCTAACTTGGAGAGAATAGTTTCATTCTCTAATCCCAAAGAAAGCGCCTTTTCTAAAGTCTCCACGGCTTTGTCCAGATCGCCCAGCTCATGATAGATAAATGAAAGCTGAGAATAGGAAAGGGTTAGAGTAGGACGTTTTTCGATGAGCTTAATTAATTTTTCAATAGCCTGCCTAGGATTTCCCTGGACGTAGTCGGCTATAGCTTCGTGAGTCAAGTTTTCAAGTCCGATCAGATTCTTAGGGTCATCTTCTGGACCAAAGGTCTCCTTCCCGGGTTTTGAAGAAGAACTCCCAATATAGCCCAGAGCTTTCAGTTTTTCCAAAGTCTCCCTATCTTCTTCAATCCTTTTTGTTCGCTTTGCTTCCACTTGAGAATAATTTTTGAGGAGAATCTTCAACTTCTCGTCCAAGCTTTTGACCGCAGGCGCTTTTTCAGGGGCCAGATTGCTCTCCTCTTTATAATCCGACCCGAGGTCATAAAGCTCTTTGATGGGTAAATCGATGTATTTAAAATTGCCTGATAATAATCCCCGAAGCGGCGCCCAGTTCTGATTTAGGTTAGGAGAGAGGGACTCAAAATAACAATCATCTTCTCTCCACTTGGGAGGCTTTTCTATTAAGGGCAGCAGAGACCTGCCTTGGATTTCCTTAGGTGAATTGATATTCAAAACATCCAAAACCGTAGGAAGGATATCGATATGGCGAACTTTTTGTTTAACAATCTTGGCTTCAGGAAACAGGATGGGCTGGTAGAAAATCAGAGGAACATGGAGTGTGGCATTATAGGCAAAAACCCCGTGAGTTTTCTCGCCATGATCTCCCAGGCCTTCTCCATGGTCTGCGGTGAGGATAATAAAAGTTGACTGAGACAAGGAGGAATTTTCCAGAAACTGGAGTAATTCAGCTAAGCAGGAGTCTGTGTAGGCAACTTCTCCAGCATATGAATCATTTGGATATTTTTTCGTGTAATATTCTGGAGGCTCGTAAGGCATGTGCGGATCAAAGAGATGAATCCAACAAAACCAATGGTTTTTCTCATTGTTCTTGAGCCATGTCAGTGCTGGCGCTATCACCTTCTCCGCCCGACGCTCAACTATGACAAAATCATTCAAAGCATTTGTATCTCCATAATAATCATCATAGAGGTCGAATCCCTGGTTAAGACCGAAGCGCGCGTCCAGCATAAAAGAGCCAACGAACGCGGCAGTCCGATAACCTCTTCCATTTAAAATTTCTGGAAGAAGGAGGAAATCCTGTTCCAAGCGAAAACCATTATTATCATGAACACCGTGGTAGAGAGGATAGAGTCCGGTTAGGATGTTGACATGGGAGGGAAGAGTGACCACATTATGGGCAAAAGCATACTGGAATAAGATTCCGTTCCGAGCCAAGCGGTCTATGTGGGGAGTCTCAACATTTTTTTGACTATAACAGCCGAGATAATCCGCACGAAGCGTATCGATAGTTATCAACAAGACATTCATCTTCTCGACCGCACTCTTAGAAATTGTCCTGGGGAAAAGCAGAGCTTGAAGCAGGGCAAGAAGAAAAACCATCATCAGCGGTTTCTTTTTTATCATTTTCTTTTTGCATTATTCCGTGCTTTTATTTTCGTCCTCAGCTCCTTCATCTTTTCAATGTCTTTCGCGTATTGGGCCGCAGGAGCATTATCGATAAACTTTTCAATATAGCCCAGGGCAGATTCGAACATTCCTGTCTTGGCTAATAAAATACTTAAATTATAGAGGGCATCATACTGACGTTCGTCTAGTTCAACAGACTTCTGCCAGTTCTTTATGGCCTCATCGTGCTTATTCAGGCTCACATAAGCCACTCCTAATCCATTATAAGCTGCGGCCATGAGGGGAGAGCAGTTGATGGCTAGCTCAAATTCCAGGATGGCCAGAATGAAATCTTTTCGACTGAGATAGACGGAACCAAGATTGTGGTGGGCACTGGCATTCGCGCTGTCCATAGCCAAGAGCTTCTTGAATACTTCCACTGCCTTGTCCAGCTTGCCAAGACGCCAGTAAGAAACTCCTAAGTAATTATAAGCATTCGGTTCATCAGGATATTTCTCGAGGTAAAGTTCTAAGATTTTTGCCGACTCCTCATAACGTTCTGCTTCCTGGTAGTAAACTCCAAGTTTAGAAAGAACAGACATGTCCTCTAACCCCAAACTCAACGACTTTTCTAAAAGCTTGATCGCTTCTTCCAGCCGCCCTTCCTGATGGTAAATAAAGGCGAGGTGGGAATAGATACGGCTGAAAGTCGGCCTTTGCTTTAAAATCTCTTGGAAAATCGTTGCCGCCTCCTCGGCTTTTCCTTGATCATAATAGAAGTCAATGGCATCTAGCATGCTATTATGCAGGTCGATAAGCCTCTTGGGATCATCTTCTTCCGTAAAGACTTTCTTTGGCCTTATGCTCCCGCCTCCCACATACCCTAAAGTTTCAAGTTTCTTCAACGTCTCCCAATCCTCTCCTCTCCTCTTTAGAACTTCCGGGGAGCCGAAAGAATATTCTTTTAAAATCTTTTTTAGCTTAGAATCCAACTCCTTAGCCAACGAGTTTTCTGGCTGCGCCAAGTTCTTCTCCTCTCGGGGATCGGACTCGACATCATAGAGCTCCTTGGCGGGCAAGTCGATGTATTTAAAATTCCCGGACAATATTCCTTGCAAAGGAGCCCAGTTGGAATCCAGATAAGCTGTCATCGCTTCAAAATAGGAATCGTCCACTTTCCACTTCTTGGGATTGCGCATCAAAGGCAAGAGGGAGCGTCCTTGAACTTGCCGGGGAACATCTGTTTTTACTATATCCAGAATAGTGGGCAGGATATCGATGTGGCGGACCCTTTGGGAGATAACCTTTGGCTCAGGGAAAAGACGAGACTGGCTGAAAATCAGAGGAACATGGAGAGTGCTGTTGTAGGCAAAGATACCATGGGTTCTCTCCTTATGTTCTCCCAGGCCTTCCCCGTGGTCAGCGGTAAAAACGATAAGAGTTTCTCTGGCAAGGTCCTTTTCCCTGATGTATTCCAGAAGCTTTCCCAGGCAATTATCTGCATACGCCACGTCCCCAGCATAAGGGTCTTCCTTATATCTTTCATCATAGGGCTGGGGAGGACGGTAAGGAATGTGCGGGTCAAACAAATGAACCCAGCAAAACCACAGTGATTCTCTGTTTAACTTTAACCATTCTAAGGCAGGCTCAACGACCTTCTCGCCCCGCCTTTCGACCATGGAAAATTCAACCAGACCCTCGGTCGCTCCGTAGAAGTCATCATAGAGGTCGAAACCCTGGTCAAGGCCAAACCTGGAATCCAGGACAAAAGCGCCAACAAAGGCTGCTGTCTTGTAGCCTTCCTTTTTCAGGATTTCAGCCAGAGTCAAATATCTCTGATCCAGGCGGAACCCGATATCATCCCTGACCCCATGATAGACCGGATAGGATCCGGTCAGGATATTAGTATGAGAAGGAAGGGTGACTACGTTATGGGCAGTTGCCGAGGCGAAAAGAATCCCCTCTTCAGCCAGAGAGTCTATAAAGGGTGTTTGCACTTTTTTTGCCCCGTAGCAACTCAGATAATCGGCCCGCAGAGTATCGATGGTTATGAGCAAAACATTCAGACGACCCTCTCTGGAGAAGCCAGAACGGCCGAGCAGGAAGAAGGTGATCCCAGCAAGAAAAAGACAACTGAGAATTGGGGTTGAAAATTTATTTTTTTTCATCTGACAGTGGAAAAGTCAAAATTTTCGAGCTTCATGATTGTCCAGTTGCCTCCAATTATCTTTGATGACATCTAAGAGCATAAACTTGAAAAAGCAATACTGTAAGGGAAAACATGAAGCTAAGATTTTTTTAAATACTCAATCATGTTTTTGACGTCCTCTGCCTTAGGGGAATCGGGCTTAATCTCCAGGAATTTCTCAAAATTTTTGATGGCATTTTCCTTATCGTTTTTCTGGACATAACAGAGAGCTATCTGGTAGTAGGCATCAGGAAAATTGGGATCTGACTCAATGGCCCTAGCGTAGTATTCGATGGCCAGGTCGGTTTGACCTTTATTAAAAAAGAGAGTGCCGACGTTATAAAAAGTTAAAGGGTTGGTGATTTCTTCCTCTTCTATCTGCTTGATATAGCTCAGCCCCTTCTCCAGGTCCCCTTTTTCCAGGTAGATATTTCCGAGGCTGATCAAGGCGTCTACGGACTGAGGATCGCTTTCTAAGACAATTTGATAATGCTCGATGGCTTTTTCAATATCTCCCAACTCATAGTAACAATTGCCTATATTCTGATGAATCTGGTAAAAGAGCGGATTCTCCGCGGCTATTTTTTGGAATTCCTCCAGAGCTTCCTGGTATTTCTCTTGATTAAACAGTTCATTACCCGCAGCCAGTAACCCGGATATCTTTTCGGTAACAACGCTTTTTTCTGTCCTTTTAAGCCTTATCTCGATGGGTTTTCCTTTTAAAACCTCACTGACTGTGGTCGAGATCTTCTTCATTTCATAACCTTCAGCCACAAAGTCGATGTCCCATTCCCCGCCCCGAATCCAAGCTGCTTTCCACTCCCCTTTTTTATCGGTTAAGAACTCGAGTGAAGCGTTAAATCGAGGAGAGGAAAGGATCACCTTGCAGCTTTCGATAGGCACACCGTCTTCGGTCAGTACCACTCCTGTCAACCGCCCCCTCCCTTTCCAGTCCTGCCCCAAAGCAGCTATTGGAATGAGTATGAAGATCAGAGTTAAAAATATCTTTCGGTGCTTTTTCACCTCACTTCTCTCTGATAAAATTATAGGATAAACATCTTCCTTTTTCAACTTGAGTCGAGCTCATCTTCAAAAAAAATCCCCCTGCGCCCTTACGGCGCAGGGGGATTTTTCCTCTGCTTTGGCAAACCTTAAAGGTATGCCCTACATCCTCTTTTAGAACCTGAAGCGGATTCCGAGACGGAAAACTCTGGGATTGATGATCTCTCGCGGCTGCCAGGCTGTGCTAAGGTTCAATATTGTCTCATGGCCAAGAGTGATGTTGTTGTTGGTCAGGTTGAAGAAATCGGCGATAATTCCGATCGAGCCGTAGTCACCAATAGGCACAACCTTTTCAATCCTGAAGTCAAGCATCCAGAAGGTGGGAAGTCTTCTTTCACCAAAAGGCGTAAGCTGGACGTACGCTCTACTTGTTCCGTCCGGCCGATAACCGCTTCGCAGCCTGATGGGCTGAGGGAATCCCTGTCTGGCGGTCAAGAAGGCGCTGACATTGAACCCCCAGGGAAGCTGGTAGAGCCCGTTGATCTTGAACTGCCACTTGGAATTCATCCAGATAGCTGTCTTCCCGCTGCCGCTTGTTTCATAGCCTACCTGGTAGCCGTTAAGCATCTTAATGTCGCCGGGATCCTGGTAGGCTTTCGCAGAATCAAAGAACTGCTTGTGGTCATTCCAGTTAAAGGAAGCGTTCATCATCCAGCGATTGCTAAGGCGTTTTGTGGCCACAACTTCAATTCCCCAGTATGTCTGGCGGTAATCGGGCCTGTTGGTGTAAATAATTCCTGCTGGACGGTAGAAAGGCAGTTGGTAGTATGTGGCTTGATAAACATTGCCGTCATAGAAGTCTTTGTAGCTAGAATTGGTTAACGTTCCGCCAATGACCCAATTATCGCCGGTTAAGTACTTCTCATCAGGAGTTCGTCCTCTGATCGGAAGCCAGGTGAAGTTCCATAATTTGCGGTAGATGAAGGTGGCGGAAAGGGAAAAGTCAGTGAAAATCTCTCTTTCTAAGCCACCAAGGAACTCCATGGTTTTACCTGCCGAAAGGTTAGGGTCGACCAAACTGGGATAGACACCGGGATTATTAAGGTCAACACTCCGGCTCACCCACAGGCACCAGGACGGGTCAGGATAGCCGTAAAGCTCATCTGTAGAAACTTCATTGTCGGCGTTGGCATCATACCAGTACCAGTCTGTTTCACCATAGGCTGAGGCATTTCCATAGTAGGCCTCATAGCTTCCCATCTGGTCATAATAGAGGGCCCAGTTTCCTCTGAGAAGGGTCTTCCCGTCTCCGGTTATGTCATAGGTGAAGCCGACTCGAGGAGAGAAGTTAGTCCATTTGATGACATCCGGCTTTCCTTCCTGTCGGACCGGGGGGAGATAGTAAGTATCAATCGGAACATAACTGGCTGGAGTCACGTTCCACTGTCCGTAAGCCATTGAATCTTTGTCCGTCACCTCGCCGATGTCAGCATGGCCGTTTTGTGTCCAGTCATAGCGTGCACCCAGGTTTAATGTCAGCCTTCCTACGGTGAAGGTATCCCCGACCCAGCCAGAGATTCTCTTATAATTCTCTTTAAAGTCTTCAGGACGGACTAACCAGACAGCACAGGAATTGTTGGGCCAGCCAAAGCCGGAATAGTAGGTCTTTAACATGTTCCCGGGTATGCCGGATTGAGTCCTCACCGATTGAACCCTGTATTCAGCTCCGAACTTCCATTCGTGGTCTCCTCCGAGGACATCCTCAAGGAAAAGACTGGCGCTGGTATTGATATGGTACCCAGGTCTTATGGTTCTGTAATACCAATAGTTAGCATCATAGTATCCTGTGTCATAGTCTAAGGTTGTGATGGGAGGATTTTCTACCTCAGGTCCTCCGCCTTTGGGCCAGAGCTCAAACCACATATCCACATAGCCGGCTCTCAGGGTGACGAAGAAGTTGTCGCTGAAGACATGCTCATCCTCAAACTTGTACACGGTGGACGGGCCCTGCTGGTCCCAGGTTGTGGGCGCAGGACGGGTGACGCCCGCTCCACGACCCCATTTCAGTTTGTCGCCTCTGAAGTAGAGGATCTCAGCCCGGTTGTTCTTGGCAAACTGAGCGTTGATCTTAAAGTTGATATTGTCTAAGAGGGTGTCGTCAGGAGTACCGGCCACGGTGAACATCTTGATATCCTGGACTCCCCAGGCCCCCCAGATCCAAAGCTTGTCTTTGATGATTGGCCCGCCGGCCTCAAACCCGTAATCCTTGATGCGATTGATCCTGTCGCCGGGATAAGCTTTTATTATCTGCTCATCAGTCCAGTTTTTGTTCTTCTTGAAATATTCAGCCACTTCCGAAGTCAAAACATTCTTTGCCTGGAAGCTGACAAAGGGAATCGCATCTGTTCGGTAGAAATATGCCTGACCCCTGAACTTATTGCCGCCTCTCTTGGTGACGAAATTGAGGTTGATTCCTCCAGTCTGGATGCTGGGGTCAGCGCCGCCGGTTGTGACCTGCATCTCTTCAAAGGCATCATAGTCCCAGTAGGTCGGGGTGGCGCCCAGGGCTGACTGGTCAGTAATGTTCAGACCGTCAAGGTTCCACATGACGTTGGTGCCGCTATCTCCGCGGGCCACAAAATTAGACTGCTGGCCGGATTGGCTGCCTCCAACATTGACCCTGTCAACAAGCACTCCTGCTGTCTGTTCGAGGATGACCCAGGGATCTCGGGCTGAAGGAACATTAGCCAAGACTTCCTGAGTAATATTAACAGCTGTTCCTGTTTTCTTGGTATCCACAATAGGTGATTGAGCCGTAACAGTAACCTCTTCTTCAATAGTGGCTAGTGACATAGTGATGTTAAAGGTAAGAGTTTTTCCAACAACGATCTTTATCTGTTCCCTGACTTCTTTCTTGAATCCTAGTAAATCAAAAATGAGCTTATATGTTCCAGGATCTAAAGACCGGAAGGCAAACTCTCCTTTGTTACTGGTTGTTGTCGTCCGCGTCGGCACCATCTCGGACTCGAGAGTGACAGTGACACCAGGCAAAGGCATCCCTTCATTGTCTATGACTTTTCCGTCAATCGTGCCGTATTTGAGCTGAGCAGAGCTTGTTCCGAAGGTGACAAGCAAAAGCGCTATTAAGGTGATTAATAGCTTTTTCACTCATGCCTCCTTTTTTTAATTGATCCAAATTCCCTGGAGTAAGGAAATTTACTCCAACCATTCCCCTATAGTGTTTTCCCCGTTTTTCGGCATCACCTCCTTTTTTTATACTTAAACATTTTATTATTAAAATGCAATATTTATGCCAGATTGAGAATGCGATTTAAGTTGTTGGAATTAAAGACTTTATAAATTTTAGAAATTATTAAAAAATTGTTAAAAGTCCAAAATTTTGGATTTTTATCCCAAAAAATGGATTCCAATATGTGGAATTAATTCTGAACTAAAATACGCCATATATTTTTACGAGCAGCTAAGAGAAGACTTATTCAAATCCGGCATTTAGCTTTTTCGTGATTCAATCGATCCTCGTGCAGTTACATTTTAGAGATGATTCAATGGGGAGGGGTTGATTTTTGCAGGATTCAAGTTAAAATAGAAATAATGGAGGGGAAAATGTCCAGAATGATAACTTTATGCCTTTGTCTTGGTCTCATTCTCTATTCGTGCGCAGTCTCCAAAAAGCCGGAACCTGTCGGTCCTTTGCTCGAGGGCAAGAACTATGATTTTTACTTCACTCAGGGCGCCTCGTTCCTGAGGGACGGCGATTATGACAAGGCCATAGAGAGTTTTTCCAAGGCCTTGTCATTAAACCCCAAGTCAGCCCGGGCATTGAACCTGCGGGGAATCGCCTACTTCCACGAAAAAAATTACCGAACGGCCGAGGATCAATTCAGGCAGGCCCTAGCCATAGACGCATCCCTTGCTGAAGCCTATAACAACTTGGGCAGCGTCTATTTCGCCAGCCGCCAACTGGAAAAAGCCAGGGACATGTTCGAGAAAGCTCTGGCGCTCTCTCCTGATTCTATCTCGGCTCATTACAGCCTGGGCACTCTGCTCCTCCTCCTGGGGGAGGCTGAAGAAGGGACCCGCCATCTGGCCCGAGGCGTT
>Ga0172365_10001286_pt1 | contig 18066 bp, 12 predicted proteins | sample LakKivSesite48cm_FD_114535 | JGI IMG/M metagenome (GOLD analysis project Ga0172365, IMG submission 114535) | Sediment microbial communities from Lake Kivu, Rwanda - Sediment site 48cm | ecosystem: Environmental > Aquatic > Freshwater > Lake > Sediment | place: Rwanda: Western Province, Lake... | reverse complement strand
AGGATGAAGTCGAACTCCCTCTTGAGCTGGGCGATGAGGGCCGTCATCTTGTCGGAGCCCAGGAGCTCCGAGGGATCGGGCGGCACGGGCCCGGCATTGATCACGAACAGGGTCGGGATCGGCGTCGCCCGCAGCAGATCGCTCGGCGGCAGGCTATCCATGAGGTACTTGGACAGCCCGTTCAGGTTCTTGATGCGAAAGACGGCGTGCAGGCGCGGCTTGCGGAGGTCGGCGTCGATGATGACGACGCGCTTCCCGGCCTGGGCCAGGGACGCCGCCAGGTTGCAGACGGTGGCCGTCTTGCCGTCCTGGGGCAGGGCGCTGGTCACGATAAGCGCGTGGACGTCCTTCTCGCGTAGCGAGTACAGCAGCGCCGTGCGGATGGTGCGATATTGTTCGGCGAAGGCCGAGTCGGGCGCGAATTGGACGTGGAGATCGGTCGTCCGGTTGTTCGGATCGGCCCTTTTCGAGCCGATGGAGGCCCAGATCACGGCCGCTTTTTCGCCGTGACCGGACCGGTCCGGGTCGGCCGGCCCTTCGAAGCCCTCCTGAGGGAAGGCCGGGACGAGGCCCAGGGTCGGCGCCCCGGCATACTTGCGGATGTCCTCCGCGTCCTTGATCGTGACGTCCAGGTTCTCATAGAGCAGGGCCAATCCCAGGCCGAGGAACAGGCCGAGGAGGAGCCCGACGGCCGAGTTGCGGGCCGTCCGGGGGCTGCTCGGCACGAGCGGGATCTCGGCCCGGTCGACGACATAGATGTTCGAGGCCCCGAGGCCTTTGAGCCGCGACGAGACGTCGGCCTCGCTCTTGCGCGTCATGAGCGTGTCGAGCAGGCTCTTGAGGTTCGAGATCTCGGCGGAGAGGATGTTGTACTGGACGGCGTTGTTCTTGAGCTGGAACGAATCCCCCCGGGCCTGATTGACTTGGGCCTGGATGCCCTGCTCGGCCCTCAGGGCGGCCTGGTAGTCCTGGTAGGCCCGGGCGATCTGGGACTTGGTCTCGTCCTCGAGGCTCTTCTTGGCCGAGTCCAGCGCCGCCTGGGTCTGCTGGTAGAGGGGCATGTCGGGCAGGTAGCGTTCGCTGACCTTGGCGAACTCGCCCTTCAGCCGGTTGTATTCCTCCGCCAGCCGCTGCATGACCGGATTGTTCATGGCCACGGGGATGTTGTCGACGCCGGCGTCCTTGATCTGGAAGTAATAGGTCTGTTTGTTGATGCGGTCGATCTGCTTGTCGGTCAAGGCCCGGCTCAGGCCGCTGAGGTTCTCGACGACCGTGCTTTCGCTGCTGCTCAGGGCGACGATGTTCTTGGACTGCCCGTACTCCTGGAGGCTCCGCTCCTTGCCCATGATGTCGTTGCGGACCGTCTCGATCTGGCTGGCCAGGAAATTCGTGGCCTGGGCGTTGGCCTCGTATTTGCGCTCGATGTTCATGTCGATGTAGGAATCGATGGCGGCGTTCAGGATGTCGGCGGCGAGCTTCGGGTCCCGGTAGGAGAAGCTCAGGTTCACCAGCCGGGTCCGGCGGAGCGGCTCGATGGAAAGCGTGTCCAGGAACCAGCTGGCCAGCTTGCGGCGGATGATAGGATCCGTCTTGGGATTCACGCCCGGCCGGATCGCTTTCTTGACGACGGTCTCGAGGAAGGCCTGGTTCTCGAGGAGCTTGAGGCGGTCGATCGTATTGCCGGCGAGCGATCGGCTCTGCAGGAGCTTGTATTGGGTCTGGTAGTAATCATCGCTCAGCGGCTCGACCTGGAACATGTCCTGGAAGCTGAGCAGGTTGGACTCGCGCTCGATGAGGATCTGTCCCTTGGCCGTGTAGGCGGGGGTCGTGAGGAGCGAAATGACGGCGGCGCTGACGAAGACGAGGGAGGTCGCGGCGACGACGATCCACTTCCTCTTCAGGAAGATCCCCCACAGATCGCGGAGATTGATCCCCTGGACCTCGGCCGGGCCGGTTTTTTCCGAAGTCTTCATGTTTGCACTCTCTCGATCCATGGATCCGCGGGCACGGTAATCCCCGCCTTCCTCACTCTACCATCTCCGTTGAGGGATTTTCAAGTTCCCGCGGGAACGCCCGAGCGGCGGGATCGAGGCGAGACCGGGCTTAGCGGAGGACCTGGCTGGGCATTTTGCGCACGGATCCGCCCACCGGAGTCTTCCGCGCGCTCGTCCCGCCGGCCTGGATCCGCATCGACTTGGAGGTCGTCATCCAGCGGCTGTCCCTGATCACGAGGGTCACGGCGTAGGTGCCGGCCGCGGCATACACATGCTCGGGGTTTTGGGCGGCGGAACCGGTCCCGTCACCGAAACTCCAAATAAAGGTGTAGGGGGCCCGGCCGCCGGACGCGGCTCCGGCGAAGCGGACGGCGAGCGGGGCCGGGCCCGCCGTGGGGGAGGCGGCAAGGCTGGCGCTCAGGACGGACGCGACGGGGGGCGTGACGTGAATGACCATGTCCTGGGCGGCCGTCGCCGCCGTCTGGTCCGTGACCGTGAGCCGGACGGCATAGGTGCCGGCCGCCGTGAAGGTATGAGAGACGCTGGGGCCGGACGCCGAGGCGCCGTCCCCGAAGGACCAGCTGCAGGAGTAGGGGGCCGTGCCGCCGCTCCCCGTGCCGGTGAAGTCGACGGCGAGAGGCGCGGGGCCCGACATCGCGGAAGCGGTCCCGTAAGCGACGAAGGTCGAGGTGATCCAGGAGTCGACGGTGACACCGACGGCCGCCCGCGCGACCGAGCGGTTGCCGTCGGTGACCGTGAACGTCGCCGTGTAGCGCCCGGGCGACGTGAAGATGTGAACGGGGTTCTGCGACGTGGACGTCCCGCCGTCCCCGAAGGCCCATTCAAACGCATAGGGCGCCGCGCCGCCGGCGGCGCTCCCGATGAAGCTCACTGTGAGCGGGCTCTGCCCGGAAGCGGGCATACCTGAGGCGCTCGCCGTGAGATCCCCGCCGGTCCCGCCGGAGACGTTGTAGGCGCCCATGTCGGGGGGATTCGGGCGCAGGGCCTTGGCGAAGTCCTCGGCGACCTGGCTGAGGAACTGGCCGCGTCCCGCAGCCGGAGATGTGGTCGAGGCCCTGAACCAATCCGGAGAAAGCTCGCCGGCGGCCGTCGAGCCGGACCGCAGGAGCTGGGGATCGGCGACCACGTCGCTCGTCGCCCGCGCCCCGGTGACCGGGAGCCGCGACCAGCCGTTGTTGCTGAACAGGATGCCGCGGGTCTCCAGGTGGCAGATCATGACGCTCGATTCCGGCGTGTCCTGGACGAAGATGTTGTTGACGACCCGCGCGTTGCTGGCCGTGCCGGCGAAGAAATAGGCGTTGGCGGCTTCCGTCGGGGCGATGGTGTTCGAGCCGTTGACGAACGTGTTGTGGGCGATCAGGCAGTTATTGAGGCAGCCGCCGCTGATCGAGAAATTCCGCTCGCCGCCGAGGGCGAGGTTGTTGATATAGATGTTGTCGGACGACGCCGGATTGTAGCGCTCGTCGCCGGCCAGGATGTTGTTTTGCGTGCAGTAGGGCTGGGCCATGTTCCCCGGCGTGCAGTACGCCAGGTTCCGCTGGAACAGGGTGTACTTCGAGTCGGAGACGTAGTAATTGCACATATTGTTGTAAGAGACGCAGTCTTCGATGGTGTTGTGCTGGCCCTCGAAGGTCGAGATGCCCTCGCCCCAGTTCTCCCAGGACGTGCAGCCGCGGATCGTCGTGTATTGGGGATAGCGGCAGGCGCTGATCCCGAAGGCCCACGAGACCGGGAGGACCGCATATTCGTTCTTGAGGGAGTTCCGGTAGGCCCGGCAGTTCTCGATGAGGCCGTGCCAGCCCGTCATGTAGATGCCGCCGGCCCGGTTGTGGTGGGACGTGACGTTCTTGACGCTGCAGTGGTCGCCGCTGACCACGACGCCCGTGCTGCTCGAATAGCGGACCTCGAGGTTGCTGACGTTGTTCCAGTCGCCGAAGATCTGGAGCAGGATGCCTTCCTGGCCGGCCGGCAGGGTGTTGCCGTTGCCGTCGATGACGACGCTCTCGCCGTTGTAGCTCGAGATCGTGATCGGCGCCGTCTCTGTGCCGTCGTTGACCCAGCTCGAGCCGGCCTGATAGACGCCGCCCCGGATGAGGACGGTGTCGCCGGGCTTGACGGCGTAGGAAGTGCGCTGGAGGGTCCGGAACGGGCCGCTGGGCGCGGTCCCGGCCGCGGGGGTCAGGCCGTTCCAGCTGTCGTTGCCGTTCGTCGCGACATAATAGGTCGTGGCCCAGGCCGGGGCGGCCAGCCCCAAGGCCAAGACCAACAGGAGGGCGCTAAAAGCCGGCCCTTTCAGTCGAATTTCTGTCGAGTGATTCCGGATCCAAGTCATCATTCACATCTCCTGGTATCCACGGCGGAAGACCGCAAGAACGCCAGGGACCGAAACGAGAGAAGGTCTATTATGCCACAGTTGTCAAGAGGTCCCGTTAACTTTCGCGTTTTCCGAGAGTTGAGCGTCATGGGCCTTCGTTGCGGACCGTCCAGCGACCATTATGAAGGGCGAGGCGGGCCCGAGAATCACCCAAAAGGAGTATTTCAATGGGCAAAGGGGCCCGAAAATGGCTAGCCGGGGAGGGTGCCCTTCAGGGACGGCCGCGGGCCGGGTCAAGCGCCTAAAACCGTTCTGTAAAGAGCCGCCAGCTCTTCGACATAGGGGCGGATATCGTGTTTCTTCGACCTCTCGAGGCTTTGTTCCCCCATCCGGGCGCGAAGGCCCTCGTCGCGGACGAGCCTGGCCATCGCGCCGGCCAGGGCGGCGGGGTCCCGGGGCGGCACGAGGATCCCGTTCACGCCGTCGCCGACGAGCTCGGGGATTCCGCCGACCGCCGTGGCGACGACGGGAAGCCCGGCGGCCATGGCCTCGAGGACGGCCATCGGCATGCCCTCGAAATGGGAGGGGAAGACGAAGATGTCGGCTCGTTCGAAGCAGGCGAGCTTTTCCTCGCCTGAAACGGGCGGGACAAGCCGGACCGACTTTCCGGCCCCGAGATCCCGGGCGGCGGCCGCCCGGAGCCGCGCGTCGTCTTCGGCAGCCTGGACGTCCCCGACGAGATCGAGGCCGACGGAGAGGCCGCCCGCGGCAAGCCGGGCGAAGGCTTCGAGAAGATCGTCGGTGCCTTTGACCCCGGCGAGATGCCCGAGGTAGAGGATCCGAACGGCGGCGCCCGCCGCGCGGGACCGTCGCGAGGCGATCCGCCGATAGGGCTCCGTGTCGATGGCGTTCGGCAGGCGATGGATCTTAGACCCGGGCAGGCGCGCGGCGAGCCCGGACCACTCGTCGGAGAGGACGATGACGGCGCTCGAGAGCCGGAAGATCCGGTCGCAATACCAGCGCCAGAGCCGGGAGCCGGCATAGAGGCGCGCGAAGCTGCAATGGGGATGAAGGACGACCCGGCAGCGCGCGGCGCGGGCGCAGAGGACGCAGACGCTGTTCTTCAGGAACGACGCGCCGACGGCCGTGCAGATGTGGGCGATCGCGGGACGGCGCGCGATCAGGGCCCGGATAAAGCGCCCGACGTCCCGCCCGGCCCCGGCCAGGTTCGCCCCGGTCGCGCGGCCGCTCGCGGCGAGATCCCGGTCCTGGGAGCTCGTCTGGACAAAGCGCAGGTCGACCCTGTCCCGCAACGGAGAATCCAGCAGGGTCCGGCAGAAGGTCGCGATGCCGCCGAGCGGCGGCGGCAGATGGCCCGAGAGGAGAACGCGCGGCTTGTTCAATGGGACCGCGCGGCCCGCCTCTCGATGAGCCCGGCCAGGAGGCCTTCGTATTCGCCGATGTACCGTTCGAGGGTCAGGTTCTTCTCGGCAAAGTCCCGTCCGTTCATCCCCAGGCGCTGTCTCTCGGACGGCGGCAAGGCCTGGAAATCCCGGATCCTGCGGGCCAGGTCGCGCGGATCACGGGCGTCGAAGAGGAAGCCGCTGACGCCGTCGGCGATCAGGCGGGGGTGGTCCAGAACGTTGCTGAGGATGACGGGGCGGCCGCAGGCCATGGCCTCGCAGACGACGTTCGGCAGCCCCTCGCCGTAGGAGGGATGGACCAGCACGTCGTGGCGGGCCAAGAGATCGGCGACATCGGTCCGCTGGTCGAGCCAGTCCCACTGGCCGGAGAGGCCGGCGCTCTCGATGAGGCCTTCCATCTCCTGGAGATAGACGCCGCGGTCCCCGGTCCTTATCCTCTGCCCCACCCAGCTCACGCGGGGCCGCAGGCCGTGGTCGCGCTTCAGGACGTCGAGGGCCCGGACGAGACACAGGCCGTTCTTGTAGCGGGACACGCTGGCGACCGCCAGGATCCGGAGCTCCCCCGGGCCCGGCTCGAGCGGGCGCGGCCGGAACTCCTCGAGATCGTAGCCGTTGTAGATGGTCCGCAGGCGGCCGGCCATCCAGGGGTACTTGCGCAGGAAGTTCTCGCGCTGGTGGTGCGAGTTGACGACGATCATGTCGCTCCAGCGGTAGACCTGCCGCACGGCGAGCTCGAGCCGGCTGGGTTCCCCGGGCACGTCGCAGAACCGCTCGGACACGAGGACGGCCGGCCGGGTCCCGGACCGCCGCGAGGCGAGGACGTTATAGAAATTCGGGGTGTTCAGGAACGAGATGACGGCGTCGTAGCGGCCCCGGTCGATGTGGCGGCGCAGGTTCCCGACGACGTCGAGCGAGAACCGGGACCTCTTGAGCTCGACCCGGACGCGGAGCCCCTCTTTTTCCGGGTAGTGGGCCAGCAGGGCGCCGGGCGTATAGCAATACAGGGAGACCTCGTGGCCGCGGCGATGAAGGCCGATGGCCAGATTGAGGATCTGGCGCTGGGCGCCTCCGGTGCCGAGATTGTCGATGACGCAGAGAAGGTTCATGGTCCGCCGTCCGGTGAGGGTTGGAGTATAGAGGCCGTCCTGTCTGAAGTCAAGCTAAGTCAAGGTCGTTGACAGGCAGGGGAGGCTGGGTTATCATGCCGCCTTAGTCCGTTCCCCCCGCGACTAAATCATGAGGTTTCTTGCGTGAAAGTCCTGCTCATTACGCCCTATTACCCGCCTGAGATCGGCGGCGCCGCCCATCTCATGTGCGAGCTCGCGGCCAGCCTCAGGGACCGGGGGCACCGCGTCACGGTCCTGACCGGCTATCCGCGCTACAATGTCAAGGTCGCCCCGCCCCAGTACCGGCGGAGCTTCCGGATGACCGAGACCCTGGACGGGATCGAGGTCAAGAGGGCCCGGATCCTGACGCTGCCCCGTTCGAGCATGATCGGCCGCGGCTTGGAGCATTTCTTCGTCGGGGCCTGGCTCACGGCGCTGGCGGCCGTCGCGCCGCGGGCCGACGCGGCCATGGTCCTCTCCCCTCCCCTGCCGCTGCCGTGGATGATCGCCGGGCTGGGCCGCGTCCGCCGCGTCCCGGTCGTCGTCAACATCCAGGACCTCTTCCCGCGCGAGGCGGTCGAGCTGGGGATGCTGACGAACAAGGCCCTCATCGCTTTTTTCGAGGCCATGGAGCGCCAGGTCTACAGGTGGGCGGCCCGGATCACCGTGCACTCGCCCGGCAACAAGGGCCATGTCGTCGCGCGCGGCGGCGCGGGCGGGCGGGTCGACGTCGTCGGGAACTGGATCGACCTCGACCGTATCCGCCCGGGGGCCAGGGCGAACGCCTTCTCCCGCCGGTACGGACTGGACGACCGCTTCGTCGTGTCGTACGCCGGGACGATGGGCTGGGCCCAGGACATGGGAACGATCGTCAAAAGCGCCGCCCTCCTCCGCGACCGCAAGGAGATCCTTTTCCTCTTCGTGGGCGACGGCGTCGAGAAGGGCAAGGCCCAGGCCCTGAGCCTCGAGCTGGGCCTCGCGAACATGCTCTGGCTGCCGACCCAGCCGTGGTCGGTCTATCCCGAGATCCTGGCCGCCTCCGACGCGTGCCTGATCAATCTCTGCCCCGAGCTGCGGACCCCCGTCGTGCCGTCGAAGCTCCTCAGCATCATGGCCGCGGGCCGGCCCGTGGTGGCCAGCCTGCCGGCCGAGAGCGACGCCCGGGGCATGATCGCCGACGCGGCGAGCGGCATCACCGTCGGCGCCGGGGAGGAACGCGCCCTGGCCGAAGCGATCGGACGGCTGGCGTCGGACCGGGGCCTCGGACGCGAGATGGGGCGACGGGGCCGGGCCTATGCGGAGGCCAACCTCTCGCGCGAGTTCTGCACCGGCCAGATGGAATCCGTCCTCAAAAAAGCCATAGGAGACTCATGATGATCGACTACAAAGCGAGCTACAAAGGCAAGACCATCCTCGTGACCGGCGGCGCCGGCGCCATCGGCAGCAATCTCGTGCGGACCCTGGCCGGCCTGGGGAGCACCGTGATCGTGCTCGACGACCTCTCGTCCGCGGAGCGCTGGAACGTGCCGTCCCTTCCGGGCGTCATGTTCGTCGAGGGCGACATCCTCGACGAGGTCAAGGTCAAGCGCGTCTTCTTCGACCGGCCGAACATCGTCTTCCACCTGGCGGCCTTCTTCGCCAACCAGAACAGCCTCGATCATCCGGAGAAGGACCTCATGGTCAACGGCATGGGCACGCTGCGGCTGCTCGAATACTCGGTCTTCACCGGCGTCGACCGGTTCGTCTATGCCTCCTCGGGGTGCTCGATCTACGGCAGCGGCGCCCCGCTGCCCCTCAGGGAAGAGTTCATGTCGCTCCACCTGAGCACGCCCTACCAGATCACGAAGATGCTGGGCGAGCTCTACGGGAATTTCTTCCATCATCAGTACGGGCTCAAGGTCGTCAAGCCGCGCTTCTTCAACTCCTACGGCCCGGGCGAAGTGCCCGGCCAGTACCGCAATGTCATCCCGAACTGGATCTATTGGGCCATGAAGGGCCAGCCCCTGCCGATCACCGGCAACGCCGACGCCACCCGCGACTTCACCTACGTCAGCGACATCGTCGACGGGCTCCTCCGGGCCGGGGTCCTGGAAAGCGCCGTCGGCCAGGAGTTCAACCTGGCCTCGGGCGCCGAAACCCGCATCGGCGATCTCGCCGAGATGATCAACAAGGCCACGGGCAATACGGCCGGCGTCGTGATGGCCGGCCAGCGCAAGTGGGACACCAAGAGCCGGCTGCTGGCCTCGGTCGACCGGGCCCGCGGGCTCATCGGCTACAATCCGGCAACGCCGTTCGAAACCGGTCTCCAAAACACCATCGAGTGGTTCCGCGACAACTGGCCCCTCATCGAGGCGGCGGCCCGCTTCGGACCCGGCGTCTCCTCGGCCGTCCGGGAAAAGGTGCAAGGGGCCTGATGAAGCGCATCCTGTCCGTCTTCGGCACGCGGCCCGAGGCCATCAAGCTCGCCCCGGTCGTGCTGGAGCTGCAGAAGCATCCGGACCGGTTCGAGAACCTGGTCTGCGTCACGGCCCAGCACCGGCAGATGCTCGACCAGGTCCTGGACTGGTTCGAGATCACGCCCCGCTACGATCTGAACCTGATGCGGCCGGACCAGACCCTGGCCGAGTTCGCCGGCCGGGCCCTCGTCGCGATCGGCCAACTCTACGAAGAGGTCCGCCCGGACGTCGTCCTCGTCCAGGGCGACACGAGCACGGCCATGATCGCGGCCCTCGGCGCGTTCTATCGGAGGACGCCGGTCGGCCATGTCGAAGCCGGCCTGCGGACCCGCGACCGCTACAATCCCTTCCCCGAAGAGATCAACCGCCGCGTCGTCGGCGCGTTGACGACCTTTCATTTCGCTCCGACCGCGCAGGCCGCGGCCGCGCTGCGGGCCGAGCAGGTGCCCGAGTCGAGCATCTTCGTCACCGGCAACACGGTCATCGACGCCCTGCTCATGACCGTCCGCCGGCCGGTCACGCTCGATCTCGGCTTCCGCTGGGACGGGCGGCGGCTCATCCTCGTGACCGCCCACCGCCGGGAGAGCTTCGGCGCCCCGTTCGAATCGCTCTCGTCGGCCCTGCGGGACATCGCCGACCGGAACGAGGACGTCGAGATCGTCTACCCGGTCCATCTGAACCCGAACGTGCGCCGGCCGGTGATGCGCATCCTGGGCGGGCACCCGCGGGTCCATCTGATCGAGCCGCTCCGCTACGAGCAGTTCTGCCATCTCATGGCCCAGGCCCACCTCATCCTCACCGATTCGGGCGGCATCCAGGAGGAGGCGCCGGTGCTGGGCAAGCCGACCCTGGTGATGCGCGAAACGACGGAGAGGCCCGAGGCGATCGCGGCCGGCACGGCCCGTCTCGTGGGGACCGACCGCGGCAAGATCGTGGCCGAGGCGGAGCGTCTGCTCCGGGATGAGGCGGCCTACGCCGCGATGGCCCAAGCCGGGAGTCCGTTCGGCGACGGCCACGCCGCCGAGCGGATCGTGGCCGCTCTCGCCGGCACGCTCTGAAGTCCGGTTCAGAGATAGTACCCGCGATACCAGTCGATGAACCGGGCGATCCCGGTCTCGACCGGCGTCTGGGCCCGGTACCCGAGATCCTTTTCGATGTCCGATGTGTCGGCCCACGTGACCGGCACGTCCCCAGGCTGGAGCGGCAGGAGCTTGATCTCGGCTTTCCGTCCCAGGGACTTCTCGATGGCGGCGATAAGATCCATCAGGCCCACCGCGCGGCCGTTCCCGAGGTTATAGACCCGGTAGGGAGCTTTCGAGCGCGAGGGATCGGGATTGCGGCCGGACCAGCCTGGGTCGCCCGCCGGCCGCCGGTCCAGAGCCCGGACGACGCCCTCGATGATGTCGTCGATATAGGTGAAGTCCCGCCGCATCTCGCCGAAGTTGAAGACCTCGATCGGCCGGCCGGCGAGGATGGCTTTCGTGAAGAGGAAATAGGCCATGTCCGGCCGGCCCCACGGGCCGTAGACCGTGAAGAACCGGAGGCCCGTGGTCGGCAGGCCAAAGAGGTGGCTGTAGCAGTGGGCGACGAGCTCGTTGCTTTTCTTGCTGGCCGCGTAAAGGCTGACGGGGTGATCGACGTTGTCGCGGGTCGAAAAAGGCAGGGACTCGTTGAGGCCGTAGACACTGGCGCTCGAAGCATAGACGAAATGCCCGATCTGGTGAGCCCGGGCCGCTTCGATGACGTTGACGAACCCGGCGAGATTGGAGGCGACGTAGGCCTGGGGATTGACGAGGCTGTAGCGGACGCCGGCCTGGGCGGCCAGGTGCGCGACCGCGTCAAAGCCCTCGGCGCCAAAAAGGCCCCCGAGGCCGTCCCGGTCCTCGAGGTCCAGCTTGACGAAGCGGTAGTTGGGACGGGCCGCGCTCGCCAAAGGCCGGACGGGGGCGATCCCGGCCGGGTCGATCCCCGCGGCCCGGAGCCGGCCGAGCTTGAGCTCGGTGTCGTAGTAGTCGTTCAGGTTGTCGAGGCCGACGACCTCGTCGCCGCGCTCGGCCAGGCGCCGGGCCAGATGGAAGCCGATGAAGCCGGCCGCGCCCGTGACCAGGACCCTCATCGGCCGACGCCCTTGTAGATGAATCCCCGCTCGGCCATGTCCTTCGGCTCATAGACATTGCGAAGATCGAAGAAGAAGCGCCCGGCCATGAGCTCCTTCAAACGCTCGAGGTCGAGATGGCGGAACTGGTTCCACTCGGTCAGAAGGAGGACGGCCTCGGCGCCCTTGGCGGCCTCGTATTCATCCGGGCAGGCCGTGAACGCGGCCGTCCCGACGTGAGCGGCCAAAGCGCCCCTGGCCGCGTTGTCCGTGGCCACGGGGTCGAAGGCCCGGACCCGGGCGCCCTTGGCGATCAGCCCTTCGATGATCGGGACGGACGGGGCGAACCGCATGTCGTCGGTCTCGGGCTTGAAGGCCAGGCCCAGGACGGCGATGGTCCTGCCCCGGAGGCCGCCGAGGCCGGCCTCGACCTTCTCGACCATGCGGCTTTTCTGGGCCTCGTTGGCCTGGATGACCGCGTCGACGACGCTCATGCGCACGCCGTTCTCGCGGCCGATCGCGACCAGACCGAGGGTGTCCTTCGGCAGGCAGCTGCCGCCGTAGCCGGGGCCGGGATGGAGGAAATACTTGCCGATCCGTCCGTCGAGGCCCATGGCCTTGGCCACGGCGTGGACGTCGGCCCCGACCGCGTCGCAGAGGTTGGCGATCTCGTTGATGAAGGTGATCTTCGTGGCCAGAAAGGCGTTCGAGGCGTACTTGATGAGCTCGGCCGTCTCGAGCGTCGTGAAGAGGAACGGCGTGTCGATGAGATAGAGGACGTTGTAGATGTCCCGCATGCGCTGGGCCGCGTCCTCGCTCTCGCTGCCGACGACGACCCGGTCGGGGTGCATGAAATCGCGGACGGCCGAGCCTTCGCGCAGGAATTCCGGGTTCGAGACGACGTCGAAGCCGAGGCCGGCGAGGCCGCGCCGGTCGAGGCTCTCCCGGATGAGGGCCTTGATCCGCCGGCCGGTGCCGACCGGCACGGTGCTCTTGTTGACGATGACCTTGTGATCGGTCATCCGCTCCGCGATGGACCTGGCGGCGGCCAGGACGTGCTGCATGTCGACCGAGCCGTCCTCGCCGGGGGGGGTGCCCACGGCGATGAAGATGATGTTCGAACCGGACACGGCCTCGTCGATGTCCGAGGTGAAGCGCAGCCGGCCGGACTCGAGGTTCTTGGCCACGAGGGCGGGCAGGCCGGGCTCGTAGATCGGGACCTCGCCCCGCGACAGGGCCTTGATCTTGGCGGCATCGACGTCCATGCCGACGACCCGGATGCCGAATTCGGCCAGGCAGGTGCCGGTCACGAGGCCGACGTAGCCTGTGCCGATGATGGAGATCGTGTTCATGGCAGCATTATAAACCAAAGCACGCGGTTCAGGGAACGTTGATTGAGTCGGCCCGGAAGGCGAATGGTTGACAGTCGCCCGAAGACGGACATACAATTGGGCCGTGATTTTGTGGGGCTGCCGATCGCGGGGGTGGGACCGCAGTTCTTGCTGAAAGAAGGGCTTGAGCCGCAGGGTCCGTCGCATCAGACATGACCAAAGACGAATGTGAAACGGGGCAATATCTCGACCTTGGCGGGGAGCGCATCTACGCCCTGACCTTCCGGAGCGCCACCCCGGCGGCCTGGGTGGTCCTCTGCGGCCCCTTCCCGTCCGACCGGCTCTATTCCCTGGGGGCCTGGACCAAATGGGCCCGCTACCTCGCCGGGCGCGACATCGCCGCGGTCCGCTTCGACTACAGCGGGACCGGGGAAAGCACCGGCCGGTTCGAGGGACAGGATTTCGCCAAGTGGCTGCGGGACGTCGAGTGGATGGCGGCCTGGGCGGCCGGCCAGGCCGGCGGCCGGCCGGTCATCCTCCATGGCTTGGGCATGGGCGGGCTCCTGGCGCAGAAGGCCTTCTCCGCCGGCCGCGGCGACGGGCTTCTGATGTGGTCCCCGCCCCAGCAGGGCCTGGACGTCCTGAAACAGGGACTGATGCTCCGTCTCTCGATGGACATGCTGCTCTACCGGATGTCGGACCGGAAATCGGCCAAGGACTATATCCAAGAGCTGAAATCGGGCGGGACGGTCCAGATCGACGGCTATGCCTGGTCGGGCGCGCTGTGGACGACGGGCGAGCAGATGGCCCTGGACAAGGCCTATGCCTGCCCCGGGGAAGGCGTCGAGGACGGCTCGGGGCGGCCGTGGCGCCACGTCGTCCTGGACGACAGCCTGTCGCCCCTGGTCAAATCGCAGAGCATGCTGAGGGCCATGAACCCGCGGGCGGCGATCGTCCCCTCGGCGCCTCTGAACAAGGATTTCACCGGTTTCTTCGAACCCAACGCGGCGTGGATCCGGGGCAGCGCGGAAAACCGGATGATCGCAGGGCGCCATGCGTGAAGCGGTGACGCTCCGGATCGAGGGCCTCTTGCTGCACGGGACGTCTCATACCCACCCCGCGCCAAAGGGCCTCGCGGTCCTCTTCCTCAACTCCGGCTCGCTGCCCCGGTCGTCGCGGGGCGATCTCTATGCCCACCTCGCCGATGATCTGTCCATGGAAGGCTTCCCCTGCTTCCGCTTCGACCTCCCCGGGCTCGGTGATTCTCAAGGCGACGTCCCGAACGAATACGCCGAATTCTATGAGTTCGTCCAGGAGGGCGGATTCGCCGGGACGGTCGTCCGTTTGGTGAAGGACCTCCGGCAGGCCTACGGCCTCTCCGGGGTCGTTCTCGCCGGGATCTGCGGCGGCGCCCAGACCTCGGTCTTCGCGGCGGCCAAGGAGCGCGGCGCGGGCATCGCCGGGCTGGTCCTCCTCGACATGCCTTTCTTCCTCTACCGCCATTCGCCCGTCGCGGCGGCTCAGGCGCCAAGCCGATCCCTGCTCGGCCGGGCCCGCTCCGGGATCGCGGGCGGCAAGGCCCGCGTTCGCGACTGGGTCCTGGCCCAGAAGTGGGAGCCCCAGGCGACCAAGATCTATTACGGCCTGAAGAAGATCACGAGCCGGGCCAACGGGAACGCGCTGCCGCCCAATACGAACATGCCGCTTCTGAAGGCGCTCGCCGGGCTCCTCGAGGACGGGATGCCGGCCCTTATGGTCACGGCCCATCCCCCGATCCCCGAGCCCCAGTCCTTCGATTACATCGGCCATATCGCCGCGCGGGCAGGCGACCGTCTCGAGCACGCCAGGATCGAGGGCACGACGCATTCGTTCGTCGAGAATGGCGGGGCCGAAGCTGTGCGGGCGGCCGTCTCGGCCTGGCTGGCCAGGCGGCCCTGATCCCCTCGGGAGTGAGCGGTCCTCAGGCGTCGTCCCGAGCGTGCTCCCAGACCCGCAATCCCTGGCGGCTGAGATAGATCGGGACGTTCCGGATCAGGGGGTCGATCCCCTCGAGGGCCTTGATGAGGGCCCGCTTCTCGGATGACCGGCCGCCGCAGAGCAGGGTCAACGAACCGCCTTCGCCCCCCGCGCCGTTGACCTTCCACCCGAGGACATGATGGCCTTTGGCGATTTCGATGACCTTGTCCGCGCCGGCGCTGATGAGCTTCGGATGGAGGCGGCGCTGGGCCTCGGTGTTGTCGATCATGGCCCGGCCCAGGGCCCGGAAATCTCCCGCGTAGAGGGCGTCCCGCGAGCGCGGCGCCGTGCCGCGGAGGGCCTCGAGCTTGGGCGAACCGGGGCCGGCCTCCTCGAGATCCCGGATGACCATCTCGTGGATCCGCGAGGAGCTGTGCGAATGCCCCAGGTAAATGAGGACAAGGCGCCGCTCGAGCTCCCACCAGACGGCGTTGGGCACGACCACGGACGAGACCGAGGCGTGGGGATAGTTGAACATCTCGATATAGCTGATCCCGCCGTAGGCGGAGCAGAGCTGATCTTGGATGCCGCACTGCTGATGAAGGATCTCCGTCTCGATCCGTTGGGCCGCGAGCGCGACCTCGTGCGGCGACAGGCGGCCGGGGGTCAGATGGTCGAGGGCGCCGATCAAGGCCACCGTGACGGCGGCCGACGTGCCGGTGGAGCCCCCGGCCGGCGCCTCGGAGAAGATGGTCACTTCGAACGCCAGGTCGCGCGGCACGGCCATGAACTCGATGGCCGCCTCGAGGAGCGGGTGGCGGTCCCAGGTCGCGTGGCGGGGGCCGACGGCGTAGCGCTCGCCGAAGTTCTCGGCGTTGATGACGATCCGGCGGGACTTCGCGCGGCGGGGCCGGACCTCGATCTGGACCTCGGAGTAGGGGTAGACGGCGATGTTGAAGATGCGCCCGTAGCCGGCGAACCAGGTGTCGGTCCAGCCGCCGTTGTCGCAGATGCGGATCGGCGCGACGCTGTTGATGACGCGGAGCGGCCGGGGCTTGGACCTCACCATGGGCGTCCTCCCTTATGACGCGTTGTTGATGTCGTTGATCAGGCGGCGCAGATGGGCGATGCTTTTGTGGTTGAAGGCGAGCGACAGGCGCGGCAGCTGCGGGTACTCGGCCTCGTCCCCTTCCCCCTCGAGGGGCACGCTGTGCGCCTCGATGCGGCCCTCGGACAGGAGCGACGCCGCATATGTGTCGTTGAGGCGCTCGAGCGCCCCCTGCGGCAGGGGCGAAGAAAGGCGCAGCATGAGCAGCGGCCCGACGTAGCGCATCGAGTGATAGCGGCGGTAGAAGCCCACGATCTCCTCGACGGCCTCGTCGAGGTCGTCGGTCAGCTTGAAAAGGCCCAGGTCGTCGTCTTCGATCATGCCGTTGAGGACGAGCTCGGCCTTGATGTAGGTCCGCCAGTGCTGCCAGTAGGTGCCGCCGGGGGCGTCGATCATGACCAGGGGGATGAGGCTGGACTTGCCCGTCTGGATCATGGTCAGGGCCTCGAAGCCCTCGTCCTGAGTGCCGAAGCCGCCGGGGAAGAGGGCGACGGCCGAGGCTTCCTTGAGGAAGAGGATCTTGCGGGTGAAGAAGTATTTGAAGTGGATGAGCTTGGGGTCGTCGGCGATGACGGGGTTGGTCCTCTGCTCGTGCGGCAGGCGGATGGCCACGCCGAACGAGCCGGCCCGGCCCGCGCCGCGTTGGGCGGCGCCCATGATGCCGTCGCCGGCCCCGGTGATGATCATCCACTCGTGTTGGCGCATGCGGCGGGCGAACTCGACGGCATGGACGTATTCGGGATGGTCGGAGGGCGTCCGGGCCGAGCCGAAGACGGAGACCTTGCGGACTTCGCGGAAGGGCGCGAAGACCTTGAAGGCGTAGCGGAGCTCTTTGAAGGAGGTGGTCAGGAGCTTGAGGTCGCCCCGGCCGGCGCCGTCGCGGGCCAGGCGGGTGATGGCCACCATCAGGTCGGCCAGGATGTCGCGGTCGGGGCAGTCGGTCGCGAAGCGGGTCAGGAAATCGTCGATGGCGGCGTCACGGGCGGCGGCCCAGTCGCCCTGCGGGACGGGGCCCGGCACGGTGCAGGAAGTCGGGGGAAGGCCAGGCATATCCGATCGGCTCTTGCTCATGAAGAGATTCTACCACAATGGGGTCTGACCCCAGGAATGCTCTAAGACATCAATAATTTAAGCCCCCGTAGGGCACGAAAAGGGCCTTAAGTCGGCGTTTTCAGGCCCAGAAACAAAGAAGCAGGAACGCATCCCGCCGTCAAAGGTCCCCGGATCTCAGGTCATCTTCTCGATCTCGGCGATCTTACGGGCCAGGCGCACGGCGGAAATGGGGAAGGCCGTCTTGATCTCGGGGGCGAACAAGGCCAGCTTGAACTCCTCGATCATCCAGCGCAGCTCGTCGACGGCCGCTCGTTTTTCCGGCGAGATCGGCAGCGTGACGCCCTGTCCCCTTTTTTCGGCCCCTTCCCACTCGCCGGAAGCGGCCGGGTGAGGCAGGACCCCCGCCTTCTTCAAAGCGGCGTCGAAGCGTCCCAGCTCGAAGACGTAGGGCTCGATCTGGGCGGCCTTGGCCTTGTCCTTCTCGGGCGCCAGGCGGGCCCGCTCGAGCCGGATGATCAGCCCTTCGAGGTAGCGCGGCAGTCGCATGAGCCGGGCCACGGGATAGGCCTCGAGGAAGTTCTTGGGTACGAGCCGGTCGAGGTCCGCGGCGATGCTGTCGAGATACTCCGGCTTGACCCGCTCCTTGAACCGGGCCAGCTCGTCGAGGCTCGTCGACCGGACGCCCCGCGCCGGCGCCCGCCCCGCTGCCGCTCCTCCCCCGCCCCCGCCGCCCTTCGCCAGCTCCGCCCTCAGCTTGGCGTCGAGCTCGATCGTCTTGATCGCGGTCTGGGTCAAGGCGTGGCCGCGGTCGAAAAGGGTCCGGCCGACCTCGGCCTCGTAGGCCTTGAATCCGGCTTCGGTCCTGATGTCGCGCTCGAAGACGTCGCGGGCCAGGGACTCCTCGATCGCCAACTCGACCGCTTCTCGCCCGCCGAAAAAGAGAGCCGCCCGCTCGAGCTCGGCCGGGATCTTGTGGTAGCGGCGGACAAAGGCCAGGTCCTTGGCGAACTTGCGCATGAGGAGCGCGCGGACGCCCTTGACGTGAGCAGCCAGGGCCTCGGCTCGGTTCGGAAAAAGCCGGATGGAACCCGTTTCGGCGCCCATAGGGCCGGCGGCCTGCCCAGGAGCCGGAAATTCGGAAAATAGTATTGTGTCCCCGATTTGGAGGGCCGGGTAAGCCGTGAGGGACGTGCCGACGGCGATCTTCT
>Ga0172365_10001285_pt1 | contig 18071 bp, 14 predicted proteins | sample LakKivSesite48cm_FD_114535 | JGI IMG/M metagenome (GOLD analysis project Ga0172365, IMG submission 114535) | Sediment microbial communities from Lake Kivu, Rwanda - Sediment site 48cm | ecosystem: Environmental > Aquatic > Freshwater > Lake > Sediment | place: Rwanda: Western Province, Lake... | reverse complement strand
CTCTTTAAGATACCCTTTAATTACCGGCCAGGGAAACTTCGGCTCAATTGACAACGATCCGCCGGCAGCCCAAAGGTACACGGAATGCAAGATGTCTAAGATTGGAGAGGAAATGCTTAAAGATATAGGAAAAGAAACGGTTGACTTCCGGCCTAATTACGACGGAACCAGAAAAGAACCGGTTGTTCTTCCTTCTCCCGCGCCCCAGCTTCTTTTAAACGGATCGTTAGGAATCGCCGTCGGGATGGCGACCAATATTCCGCCCCATAATATTTCAGAAGTATCCGACGCCCTGATTTATTTAATTGATAATCCCAAAGCAACGGTTGAAGACGTTTGCCAGTTTATCAAGGGCCCGGATTTTCCAACCAGCGGAGCTATTTACGGAAGAAAAGATATTATCAGCGCCTACTCCCAAGGCAGGGGTCCGATTGTCAACAGAGGAAAAGCAGAAATAAAAGAAGAAGATAACCTGCCTGTCGGCAGACAGGGAAAAAACCAGATAATTATTACGGAAATCCCCTTTCAAACTCAAAAATCAGCTCTGGTGGAACAATTTGCCAATCTAATCCAAGCCAAAAAAATAGACGGAATAAAAGACATTAGAGACGAGTCGGATAAAGAGGGACTGAGAATCGTCCTTGACCTCCAAAAAGGAGCTTATCCCAATAAAATTCTTAACCGGCTTTACAAATTCACCGACCTTCAAAAAACATTCCACTTAAATATGTTAGCCTTAGTGGACGGAATCCAGCCCAAAGTCTTGTCTTTGACTGAAATGCTGAATTATTTTATTGAACACCGGAAAGAAGTAGCGGTCAGAAGAATGAAATACGAATTGGAGAAAGCCAAAGAAAGAGCCCATATTTTAGAGGGACTGCATAAGTGCCTTTCCCAAATTGACGCGGTTATCAAAACGATTAAATCGTCTAAAAACCGGGAAGACGCCCTTCATAACTTAATAAAGAGGTTTAAGCTTACTGAAATCCAGGCTAACGCAATCTTGGAAACAAAACTATCGGCTTTGGCCCAATTGGAAAGGCAGAAAATTGAAGACGAACTTAAAGAAATCAAAGCAAAAATCAATGAACTGATAGCCATTCTTAAAAGCCCGGCAAAAATAAAGGGAGTAATTAAAAAAGAATTAAAAGAAATTAAAGAAACCTTCGGCGATGAAAGAAAAACAAAAGTTTTCAGCCAGAATGTCGGGGAAATCGCCGAAGAGGATTTAATCCCCCAGGAAGAAACAGTTATCACTTTGACTCAGGGAGGTTATATTAAAAGAATCAACCCGGAAACATATAAATTGCAAAGAAGAGGGGGCAAGGGAATTTTAGGAATGAAGACCCTGCAAGAAGATATTGTAGAGCATTTTCTTTCGGCCCAAACCCATGACTCCTTGTTCTTTTTCACTGATTCCGGAAAAGTCTTTCAAACCGTTGTTTATGAAATTCCCGAAGGCAGTCGTGTCGCCAGAGGCCGAGGCCTTTTGAATTTTTTGGAGATTTCTTCCAATGAAAAAGTTTTGTCCTTGCTTACTTTCGGCAAAGAGGATGCGGAATTGGGCCTGAAAGATTTAGTAATGGTTACTCAAAATGGTATAATAAAAAGAACCAAATTAGAGGAGTTTAAAAACGTCAGAAGATCCGGTTTGATTGCCATTAATCTGAGAAAGGGCGACCTTCTGGAAAAAGTTGTCAAAACAACCGGTGAAAACGATATAATTTTAGCCACTAAGAAAGGAATGTCTATCAGGTTCAGGGAAAAAGATATCAGAGAAATGGGACGGCCGGCTTCCGGAGTCAAGGGTATTAATTTAAAAAAAGATGACAAAGTGGTGGGAATGGACGTTATTCAAACTCCCGCCTTCGCTAAAGCTTCGGCGGGCAAGCAAAATTATTTGTTGGTGGTGATGGAGAATGGGTATGGGAAGAGAACGGAAACTAAAGAATATAAAGTGCAAAAAAGAGGCGGAACGGGCGTTAAAACCGCCAATGTTACCGGTAAAACCGGAGGAATCGTGTTTTCCAAAGTGGTAACCGATGATGAAGAAGAAGATTTAATCGTCATTTCTCAGAGAGGCCAGGTAATCAGAACGAAAATTTCTTCCATTGCCAAGATCAGCCGCTCAACCCAGGGAGTAAGAATAATGAAATTGGCCGAAGGCGATAAAGTTGCCTCAGCCGCCTGTATCTGATAAATTAGATTAGGATATGGAAACCTTTATCAATCCAGAAGAAATACTTGACCAATTGCAAATAGAACCGGATATGGTTGCGGCGGAATTCGGCTGCGGTTCCGGCGGTTTTCTTATCCCTCTGGCTAAAAAATTGGAAGACGGCTTAGTTTACGGCATTGATATTTTGCAAGAACCGCTTTCCGCTTTAAAGAGCCGCTCTCTTTTGGAAAATGTAATCAATATCCGGCTGATCCGTTCTGATTTGGAAAAACCGAGAGGTTCTACTTTGCCCGATTTGTCGGTTGACTTGGTATTTATCCCCAACGTGCTTTTCCAAATAACCGATAAAAATGCTACAATAAACGAAGCTTTTCGGATTTTAAAAACCCGGGGCAAACTGATAGTAATTGACTGGCTGCCCCAGGCGGCCCAGGGTCCGGAAACAGGCCGGGTGGCGCCTAAAGAAATAAAAGAAATAGCCAAAGAAAACAAATTCCAATTGGAAAAAGAATTCCAGACCGGCAAATACCATTATTGTCTGGTATTTAAAAAAGTTCAATTATGATATAATAATATAACGCCGATGTCATGCGAATTTTACGCCAAGCCGCGGATATTCGCATCATTGGCATAAGATTCGTAGATTGGCGCTATATCTATGTATAAATATTTAATATCATTAGCCGTTCTTCTTTTCCCTTTAATGGTTCAGGCCCAAAAAGCGGTAGAAATCGGCAACCCCTTGCCTGAATTTAACAGTTTCTGGGAACTATTAGGCGCGGTCATTGACTTTATTTTTTACGTTTCCATCCCTTTGGCCGCTTTATTAATAGTTGTGGCTGCTTATCTCTTCCTTGCTTCCGGCGGAGAACCGGAAAAAGTAAGACAAGCCAGACATATTATAATTTATACTTTAATCGGGCTGGTAGTTATTTTTTTGTCTAAAGCCATTATCAGTCTGCTGGCGCAAATATTTGGCATAAATATCCCGGTATAAAATTTTGAAATAAATAATAAAAATTTAAAAAGGTCGAATAAAAAGAAGAAATTAACCCAATAAAAAAATGAAAAAGATTTTAGCAAGTTTAACTTTAGGAGTGCTTTTACTGCCAATAGCGGTCTCGGCACAATTAGATTGGGGAGAAGGACAAATTGGAGTAGAAAGGGTACTCAACAACGCGATAAACTGGCTTTTCTATATTTTAATCTTTGCCGCGGTAATAGTTATTATTTTAGCCGCTTATACTTTCTTAACAGCTGGTGGCGACCCGGACAAAGTAAAAAAAGCCAGAGATTATATTCTCTACGCCTTAATCGCTTTAGTAGTGGCTTTCTTAGCCCGAGCATTAGTTGATTGGCTTTTAGAGGTAATAGGTGCATAATAAAAAACTATTTTGTTGTAAATTAAATTAATCAACCCGGTTCTTCATTAAGGGCTGGGTTGATTTTTTATTAAAAAATGATATAAATATAAAATAAAAAGCCCTTGTGGTGGAACTGGAATACACGTAGCGCTTAGGACGCTATCCCGAAAGGGTTGCAGGTTCGAGTCCTGCCAAGGGCACAAAATATGACAAAATCCGAGATTAAATGAGCCGGGCTTATTTAGCCCGGCTCATTTAATTAGTGATTTTAATTTTCTTTTTGGTTTCAGTTCCTGTTTTTGGGATTTTGATGGTTAAAATTCCCTGTTCCATTGAAGCCGCGGCCCGGGAGCTATCCGCTTCCACAGGCAAAATAATCTCCCGATAGAACCGGCCCCAATGACATTCCTGATAAAAATAGTTCTCTTTTTCTTCTTTAAACTTCTTCTCTCTTTTTCCTTTTATTATAACCAAATCATCTTCAATCGTAATATCCAAATCTTCCGGCTCCACTCCGGCGATGGCGGACTGAATAATAATCTCTTTATCGGTCTGATAAAGGTCAACGGTCAGCTGACCAATTTTTTCTTTATTCAACCAGTCATCGTTTTCTAAATCTAAAGATTCAACGGCAATTGCTTTCTTTTTCTTTTTATTTAAAGGTGTTTTCTCCACTTTTATTTTTCCTTCGTCCGCCGTAGCTTTAGCGGAGGCGGGACCGCCCGCCGTAGTCCCGCTCAGCGGGACGAGGGCGGACTTTCTTTTAACTGCTTTCTTTTTTCTTTTTCTTTCAAGTTCCGCTTCTTGTTTCGGCTCTAAAGCCGGAGCCATAACCAAATCAGCCCTCGGCTGCCCTTCCGGCTCTTCCGACTTCGGCTCTGCCGGCAACCCTTCCGGTTTTATATCCATTCCTTTTTTAAGTTTTTCGAAAAAATCTGTCATAAAATTATAATCTTAAAATGTTAGAAACCGGGTGTTGGCCTTCTCCAGCTCCGCTGACTAAATTTATTCCGTTCGCGTGGGTGTTAAACACCCGGTTTCTAACATTATTCGTTGATTTTACACACGCTTGATATTTTTTTAAGCTTTGCGAATCCTTTGGAAACGAAAAAAGCCAGCACCGATAAAAATATTATTAAAAAAGCAACTGTAGAACAAGATAAAATTAGATTTTGGTCTCTCACTCCTCCCTCAAATACTATTATAGAAATATTGAATAAACCGTGCAAGAAAGCGGCCAAACCCAATCCTCTGATTGTTAAATTCAATCTTTTTTGGTGTTTTAAAAAAGACAGGGCTAAAAAATAACCTACTACGCCCGAAGCCAAAGCGTGAAGAAAAGTGGCGCCCAAAAAACGGAGCGAACTGATAAAAATGGCGTCTTTTATGATGTTGTTTATTCCGGCGACAAGAATGCTCTCTGAAGAAAAAAAAGAAGAAAATAAAACTAAAGTATTTTCAAAAGCGGCGAAGCCAAGCGCGACAATAATCATATAAAGCATAGCGTCTATCGGCTCGTCAAATTCCGGATGGCTGATTACTTTCTGCCTGACAATTAAAAATTTAGAACACTCCTCTACCAAAGCAATGACAATAAATTCAGAGAAAAGAAAATAAAGAAAAGTTTTTGCTATCGGCGCGGTTAAAAAAGTTAAAAATATAGAAGCGCCGATTTCCACCAAAGCGGCTATTATTGCCGCCAGCATGCCATAGAAGAAAATCTTTAAAACCATTGCGTTTGATTCGGGATGAACATCTTTCCGGAGATAAAACAAAAGCCAGATTATACTGGGCAGAAGTCCGAAAATGATAAAAATTAGATAAATCATTTAAGTTTAATAGAGAGATCCGACCTCTAAGAATGTCAACACTCGGTGTTGCACATTGTTTATATTACTTTTGGCCAAGATTCAATCATTAAGCATTGTTTTTTCTTTTTAACCGGCAGCTGTTGATAAATTTCTTCCGTAATAAATGGAACGAAAGGATGCAAAAGTTTTAGAGAATTTAAAAGTACATAAAGAATAATTTTTTGGTTTTGAGCTGTGGTTTTGAGTTTTGAGTTAGAAACAGAGCTTCCTTTCCAAGTGTGGGTTTTGAATTCTTCAATGTATTTATCGCAGAAATCATGCCAGAAAAAATCATATAAAACATGAGCTGCCTTCCCAAATTTAAATTCTTCCAAATCTTTGTTAACCGATTTTATAGTTTGATTTAATTTTTTCAATATTTTTTTATCAGCCGCAGAAAAAGCAGAAAAGGAACCGAGTTCCTTTTCAAAGGAACTCGGTTCCTTTTCATTTTCATTTGTAATTTTCGATAAAACAAACCGGCTGGCATTCCATATTTTATTACAAAATTTCTTTCCCATAACAATACTATCAATACTGAACCGAACATCCTGATTGCCCATAATTTGATAAATAATTCCGAATCGAGTGGCGTCGGCTCCGTATTCGTCTATCAATTTTAAAGGATCAATGCCGGTGCCTAATGATTTTGACATTCTTTTCCCTTCCTTAGTTAAAATTGTAGCATGAACGTAAACATCTTTAAACGGAATTTTTTTAACAAATTCCATTCCGGAAAAAATCATTCTTGCCACCCAGAGATTGATTATATCCCGCGCAGTAGACAAAACATCGGTTGGATAAAAAACTTTCAAATCCTTGGTTTTTTTAGGCCAACCAAGGATTGCCAGAGGCCAGAGAGCCGAACTGAACCAAGTGTCTAAAACATCGGCTTCGCCCCCAAGAGGAATTTTATGGCCCCACCAAATCTGCCGGGAGATGCACCAGTCCTTCACGTTTTTCAGCCAGTTTAAATATGATTTCTCAAAATTCTTGGGATGAATTTTTATTTTCCCCTTCCTGACCGGCTCCTCGGCCAATTTAGCTAACTCATCCATTTTCAAAAACCATTGCAAAGAAGGAATTAATTCAACCGCCGTACCGCATCTATAACACCTGGGAATTTGATGAAGATAATCTTCTGTTTTTTCCAAAAGGCCCTGAGCTTCTAAATCTTTAATAATCATTTCTCTGGCTTCTGAAACTTTCAAGCCCTGGTATTTTTGCGGGGCTTTTTTTGTGATTCTGTCTTTCTCGTCAATAATTTTAATGCTTTCCAAATTATGATTTTGGGCTATTTGATAATCAACTAAATCATGAGCCGGAGTAACTTTTACTGCTCCGGTTCCGAATTCAGAATCAACCAATCTGTCAGCAATAATCGGTATTTCCCTATTGGTTAAAGGAAGAACAACTTTCCGGCCAATTAAATCTTTATATTTATTATCTTTCGGACTTACTGCCACCGCCGTATCTCCTAACATTGTTTCCGGTCTGGTCGTCGCTACCACAACCGAACCATACCTGATAAACCACAATTTGCCTTTTTCCTCTTTATATTCCAGTTCCAAATCAGACAAACTGGTTGCACATCTCGGACACCAATTGACAACCCGCTCCGCCTGATAAATCCAGCCTTTTTTATAATAATAAAGAAAAGCATAATTTACCGCTTTTGCATAATCTTCATCCATCGTAAATCTGGTTCTGGACCAATCGCAAGAACAACCAATTTTCTTAAACTGATTTAAAATAATATCTCCGTACTCTTCTTTCCATTTCCAAGCCTCCTTAATAAATTCCTCGCGGCCTAAATCAAATCTGGTTTTATTTTCTTTTTTAAGTTTTTTTTCTACTGCATTTTGAGTGGCGATACCGGCGTGGTCTGTACCGGGAAGCCAAAGCGTTTTAAATCCGCTCATTCTTTTCCAGCGGATTAAAACATCTTGAATAGTGGCATTCAAAGTATGACCCATATGAAGACTGCCGGTGACATTTGGAGGAGGAATAACAATAGTATAAGATTTTTTTCTCTGTCTGCCGGCGGACAGGCCCGGCAGTTTGTCCGGGTTAAAAAACCCAGAATCCAGCCAGAATTTATAGGTTTTATCCTCGACTTGTTTTGGATTATACGTTTTATCTAAATTCATAGTTTATTATAGCAAATAATTTCAAATATCCAATATCTATCTAATTTCCAACAAAATTTCTAATTCCTATGGGAATTTCAATTTATTCTCAAATTTGCCTCTGCTCTAATTTTATCTATTTTTCCAGTTTTACCCTGCAAATAGTTATAATATCCCGCTATTCCTGTCATCACCGCGTTATCGGTAGAAAATTTCTCATCCGGAAATAAAAGTTTTAGAGAGACCCGACCTCTCCCGAGAGGTCGGGTCTCTCTTAGAAACCGTTTGCGCAATTCTTGATTGGCCGAAACCCCTCCGCCCAATATTACGCTTTTAACCCGATACTCTTTAGCTGCTCTTATGGTTTTTTTAATCAAAACATCAATAACCGCTTGTTGAGCTTCCCGACACATTTCTTGGATAAACTCTTTTTTCTTTTTTTCTCCGGCTTTAGTATTTCGTACTTTATATAATACCGCTGTTTTTAATCCGGAAAAGCTAAAATCATAGTTTTTCTGATTAATCATGGGCCTCGGCAACTTAATAGAAACAATGTTAGAAACCGAGCTTCTAACATTTCGTTCCGTAGCTAGTTTTGCGATTATCGGACCGCCCGGATATCCTAATCCAAGAATTTTTGCTACTTTGTCAAAACACTCTCCGGCTGCGTCGTCTCTTGTTTCTCCGATAATTTTATACTTGCCGATATCTTTTACTAAAATCAATTGAGTATGACCGCCGCTCACTATCAAGGCCATGGCTGGAAAATTTTGAATTTGGTCAATGAAGTTAACCAAGATATGCGCCTCAATATGGTTAACCGGAACTATCGGCAGATTCCAATTTTTTGCTAATCCTTTGGCAAAATTCACCCCGGCCCAAAGGCAAGGATCTAATCCTGGCCCGACTGTTACTGCAATAGCGTTTACTAAGTCAGCGGAAGCTAAAACTCTTTTTAAAACTTTAGGAAGATTCCTCTCATGCTCTCTTTTTGCCAAGCTCGGATATACTCCTCCGTATTTTTTATGAACTTCTATCTGCGAAGAAACTACGTTAGCCAAAATTTTAAAACGAGGCCGTTTGCGGCCTTTAGCTTCAACAATAGCAATACAAGTATCGTCACAAGATGTTTCAATGGCTAAAATAACCATAGATTATAAATTCCAAATTACAAGCGGTTTTTAATTTTGAAAATTAGAATTTTGGATTTATTTGTGATTTGTAATTTTGAATTTGTAATTTTATATATTGTGGCATAAATCTTGCAAAAATTCAATTTTTATATTAAAATTAAAAATACTCGGTCCCATCGTCTAATGGTCAGGACTCAAGATTTTCAATCTTGCAATACGGGTTCGACTCCCGTTGGGACCACACCTAAATACTTGCCCCCGTTAGAGGTAGTGTTGTGTTAAAATTATCAAGAATAATAACGAAATCTCTAAACGGGGTTGACAAATCCTACCAATATGCTATAATACAAGTGTACTTTGAAAATAGTGAAAATCGGGTGTAATGTTAATTTTTTAAATCTTTCTGATAGAAAGGCAGGTGTCAAATGAAACGGTTAATTATTCTGATAATTGTGATTGTTATAACAAGCACAAGCCTAACGGAAGCAAGAAGCAGCAGGGGTAGAGACAGAAGAAGCCATTCCAATAGCTTCATCACTGTCACGACGCACCGGCAGCCTAGCTATAGATACAGACCCTATAGCTACGGCCCCCAGAGCAGAAGCAGATATTATTATAGCCGTCCGTATTACAACAGAAGATATAACTACGACGGGGGATACGGCTACAGAAGCAATGCCAATATCCGCTACAGCGAACGTTGGCAAGGAGATTCCGGAGAAACTTATTACGAAGAGTCTCCTGATTTACTGGGAAAAATCGTCGATGGCGCTATCGTCTTAGGTGCTCTGTCAATGGTCCGTTAGCAATCGCTTACAATCAAACGTTACATCAAATAAATATGAAGCAGTCGTTAATGACTGCTTCTTTTTTTTGATTTTAGAAAATTTTTAAGGTACAATAATAAAATTATGGAAAAAAATGATTATTATCTCAGAGTTGGCAAAGCGTCTGATTTGAAAAATCCTAAAGAACGTTTTTTATTCAGATTATTTGAGATTCTGCCCGGAGCAATATCCTGGCTGATTTTACTCTTAATTGTTTTTTTGTCCTGGAGCAGTCCTTTTTTGGTTGCAGTTTTTATTATTGTTTTCGTAGTCTTCTGGTTTTTAAGAACATTTTACTTTTCCATTCATCTCTGGTCCGGGTATAAAAAAATGGCGGAAAATGAAAAAATTAACTGGTTAGAAAAGCTTCAAACTATTCCTGATTGGGAAAATATCTATCACTTGGTTGTCGTTCCTATGTATAAAGAGCCGTTAGAAGTGGTAAGAGACGGTTTGAAAAGTTTGGTCGGAACAGATTATCCAAAAGAAAAGATGATTGTTGTTTTGGCCTGTGAAGAAAGAGTCAAAGAATTTGTTCAATCCATAGCCGAGCGGATTGAAAAAGAGTTCAACTCAAAATTCTTTAAATTTCTGGTTACCTGGCATCCCCAAAATTTAACCGGAGAAGTTGCCGGCAAAGGGTCTAATGAAACCTGGGCCGCTAAAATAGCTAAAGAGAAAATTATTGATCCTTTAAAAATCAATTACGAAAATTTAATATTTTCTCCTTTTGATGTTGATACTTGCGTCTTTCCTAAATATTTCAGCTGTTTAACCTATCAATATTTAACTTCAGAAAATCCGACTAAAACCAGCTTTCAACCCGTTCCTTTATATATTAACAATATCTGGCAGGCTCCGGCGATCTCCCGAATTTTTTCTTTTTCTTCAACTTTTTGGCATACCATGAACCAGGAACGGCCGGAAAAATTAATCACCTTCTCTTCCCATTCTATGAGTTTTAAAGCTTTAGTTGAAGTTGGTTTTAAACAAACCAATGTTGTTTCTGACGATTCCAGAATTTTTTGGCAATGTTTTTTAAAATACGACGGAGATTATCGGGTTAAGCCTTTATATTATCCGGTTTCAATGGATGCCAACGTGGCTAAGAATTTTTTAAAAACTTTGTACAATATTTTCCGTCAGCAAAGAAGATGGGCTTACGGAGTGGGAGATATTGCTTATTTTCTTTTTGGTTTTTTAAAAAATAAAAAAATCCCGTTAAAGAAAAAATTTTCTTTGGGATTTGAACTGCTGGAAGGGCATATTTCCTGGGCCACGGCCTCTATTATGATTTTTCTGCTGGGCTGGCTACCCTTGGTTTTGGGCGGACCGGAATTTTCCCATACTATGATTTCCTATAATTTGCCTAAAATAATCAGTCGGGTGATGACTTTGACCATGATCGGTCTCTTAAGCTCTATTTATTTAAGCTTTCTTCTGCTTCCTCCCAAGCCTCCAGAATACGGACGTTATAAATATTTAATTTTCTTTTTGGGCTGGCTTTTATTTCCAATTATGATGATTTTCTTCGGTTCGCTGCCCGCTTTAGACGCCCAAACCCGCTGGCTTTTCGGCCGTTATATAGGCTTCTGGGCCACCGAAAAAATTAGAAAGCGATACTGATAAAATTAGTATCGCTATTTATTCTAAATGGATGCGCTGACGAAATTGACCGAGCTTTTCTCTTAATTCCGGAAAGTTTTTTAATTGGGGGTCTTTGATTAAAATCTGTTTTGCCGACTCTCTGGTTTTCTCAACCAAAGAAATATCTTTTAAAGAACTCATCATTAAATCGGGAATGCCCCATTGTCTTGCCCCGGAAAAATCGCCCGGTCCCCTGATTTCTAAATCTTTTTCCGCTAAAACAAAGCCGTTTTCCGATTTGATTAAAGCGTTTAATCTTTGATGAGTTTTTAAACCGTAAGAGTCGGTGAACAACAAACAATGCGACTGGTGTTCTCCTCTTCCGACTCTCCCCCTGAATTGGTGAAGCTGGGCCAAACCGAATCTTTCCGAACCCTCAATCATCATTACGGTCGCGTTAGGAACATCAATTCCCACTTCCACTACTGAAGTAGAAACTAAAATATCTGTTTTCTTTTTCTTAAAATCATTCATTATATTTTCTTTTTCTTTGGGCGTCATTTTTCCGTGAAGCATTCCGATTTTTAAATCAGGAAAAACATCTTTAGCAAGTTTCTCGTATTCGTCTTTAACCGCTTTTACTTTAGCCCAGCTTAATTTGGAATCTGACAGCTCCTCGTTTTTATTATTGCCTTCTATCCTCGGACAAATTACAAAAACCTGCCTGCCCTTCTTAACTTCCTGCCGGATAAAATCATAAGTTTCTTTTCTCTGATTGGGTTTAATTATTTTAGTTATTATTTTCTTTCTCCCTTTCGGCAATTCGTCAATCAAAGAAAGATCTAAATCGCCGTAAATTGTTAAAGCCAATGTTCTCGGAATAGGAGTGGCGGTCATGGAAAGTAAATGAGGAATAAGTCCGACACCCGACGTTGGCCCGTTAACGCCGGGTGTTGGACCCGGTTTGCAAAGTTTGGCTCTTTGTTCTACGCCAAAACGATGCTGTTCGTCTAAAATAACCAGGCCCAATTTACCAAATCTTACTTTATCCTGGATTAAAGCGTGGGTTCCAATTAAAATATCTACCCCTACCGCCAAATCATTGGTTTGGGGATTGATTTTTCCTTCAACCATTTTTAATAATTTCTCTCGGGAAATCTCTACTACTTGGTTTTTTAATTTTTTAGAGCGGAATTGATCCTGTTTACCGGTTAATAAACCGATGTTTATTTTAAAATCAGAAAAAAGTTTGGCTATTTCTTGAAAATGCTGTTTGCTTAAAATTTCTGTCGGGGCCATAAAAGCCGCCTGATAGCCGTGCTTGATAGTATTTAAAGCGGCAATAGCGGCCACCACTGTTTTACCGGAACCGACATCTCCTTCTAAAAGCCGGTTCATGGGTCTGGACCTTTCTAAATCTTTTAAAATCTGCCAGGAGACTTTTTTTTGAGCGTCAGTTAGTTTAAAAGGCAATGACTTAACAAAGTCTTGAATTATTTCCAGTTTAATCGGCAAAGAAACTGATTTTTCTTTGCTCAGCCGGTTTCTTTCTCTTAAAACAAAAAGTTCAATATAAAAAAGCTCTTCAAAAGAAAATCTCTTCTGGGCTTTCTGAGATAATTCTAAAGAACTGGGGAAATGGACCTCCCAGAGCGCCTTTCTGATAGGCATCAGGTTGAATTCTTTTAATAACTCCTGAGGCAAAGTTTCGTTAATTTGATTTTCCAGAGCCGTTAATAAGGGTTTTAAAATATATCTAAGCCATCTTGAAGACAATCCGGCCGTCTCCGGATAGACAGGAATTAACCGGGCGGTATGAGTTAAATCAAAAGAAAAATCCCCTTTTTCATAGATGGGATTGGACAAATAGGCGCCGTTTTTTGAGATGGTCACTTTGCCTGATAAAAAAACGTTTTCGCCCGTTTTTAAGGTTTTAGTCAAATAAGGCTGATTGAACCAAATCACTTTTATTGCTCCGGTTTTATCTTCAATAATTGCCTCGGTGATATAAATTCTCTTTTTCCAGCTCCGGGAAGTTTTAATACGGGTTATTTCTCCTTGAAGCGTGCAAATCTCGTTAATTTTTAATTTAGAAATCGGAATTAAGTTGGAAAAATCCTCGTATCTTCTCGGAAAATGAAAGAATAAATCCCGAATTGTTTTAATCCCCAGTTTCTTCAATCTCTTCTGGAAAATCGGCCCAATCCCTTTGACGTTCTCAATTGAAGTAGAAAGATTCATTAATTTATAAAGTGTGCCGCGGGTGGGATTCGAACCCACAAGGGATTGCTCCCAATGGATTTTAAGTCCATCATGTCTAGCCAGTTGCATCACCGCGGCCTGGAGGCCTGGGTGGGAATTGCACCCACGTATATTGGTTTTGCAGACCAATGCCTTGGCTACTTGGCTACCAGGCCATACCTTTTTTTAGCATATTTTTACTCTTTTTTCAACTGCTCCAATAATTCCTCCACCCGGTCGGCCTGTCTGGTTTTTTCTTCTTTTTTAAACCCAATTTTAGGAATCGGCCTCATTTTTAAACGTTTATTCAGACATTGTTGAATATAATAAACTTTTTTCTCTAAAACCTCTCGGACTTTGTCTGTCTGGCCGTCGGGCATAGTTGAAATATACACTTTCGCTTCGCTTAAATTCGGCACCGCCTCCACTCTGGTAATGGTCGTTAAAACATCTTTGGGAAAATCAATTTCCTTTAAAAGAATGGAACTTAGCTCTTTTTTTATTAAAGCGTTAATTTTTTCAATGCGATTAGCCATACTATAGTTCGCCTTTTACTCTTTCTTCCACATACGCCTCCAAGACGTCTCCTTCTTTTAACTCCAGATCTCCGGAAAAAAGAATCCCGCATTCCCTTCCTTTGCCAACTTGGTCAACGTCTTTTTTGTCCTGCTGGAGCTTAATAATTTTTCCTTTGCCCGCTAATTCTTCGTCCCTATAAACTTCTAAATTGGCCCCTCTTTTTACCTCTCCGGTCATAACCTTTCCTCCGACAATCTGATTGTTTTTTTCTTTTTTGAAAATTGCTAAAATGTTAATCTTTCCTATATTGGTTTTAACAATTTCCGATCCGACTTTTTTCTCCAAAAACTGCCTGACTGCCTGAGCTAATTCATAAATTACTTCAAAATTCATAATAGTAATCTTTTCTCTTAAAGCCAATTTCTGAGCCGCCTGGTTGGTTCTGACTTTAAACCCGATGATTTTGGCGTTAAAGGTTTTAGCCATTCTCACGTCCGAATCGCTTATATCTCCCGTTGCCGCTTTTAAAACATTAACTGAAACTTTTCCTTGAGGGATATTCTTTAAAACATTCTCGATTGCCTCAAGAGAACCTAAGACATCAATTTTTAAAATTAAATTTAAACTCTTTTTATTTTTATCTTTTTCAATTATATTTTTGGTTCTCTCAAAAAATTTCGGCTTTTTAATTTGGCTTTTAGCTTGTTCTAAACTATAAAAAAACTTAAATTCTTCGCCGACGCCGGGCACTGTTTCAAAACCGATAACAACAACGGGTATAGAAGGCAAGGCCTGGCTAACACAATTGCCTTGAAAATCTTCCATAATTCTAACTTTTCCCAAGGCAGAATTAGTGGCTATAATATCGCCTTTCTTCAAAACTCCTTTTTCAAGAATCAAAGTGGCGGTAGGACCTCTATTAGAACCCAAATAAGACTCGATTACTACGCCCTGAGCTAAAGTTGAAAAATCTGTTTTTAAATCCTCCATTTCAGCCACTAATAAAATTAACTCAATTAAATCCGAAATTCCCTGACCCGTTTCTGCCGAAGTATTAATTGAAGGCACTTTACCTCCCATTGATTCAACTAAAATATCTTGTTTTACCAGTTCCCTCTTTATCTTTTCCGGATCAGCGCCCGGCTTATCTATTTTGTTAAAAGCGACAATCATCGGAATGCCGGCTTTTTTTATATGGGCAATGGCTTCTTTTGTTTGGGGTTTTATCCCTTCATCGGCCGCTATAACTAAAATAGCAATATCGGCTATTTTAGCGCCCCGGGAACGCATAGCGTCAAAAGCTTCGTGGCCGGGCGTATCAATAAAAGTAATTTTTTTAGCCTGTCCCGAGCCGGTTGAAGAATGCTCAATTTCATAAGCGCCGATGTGTTGGGTAATCCCGCCTGATTCTTTTTCAGTTATTTTTAAGTCCTTAATCTTTTCCAAGATAGAGCTCTTGCCATGGTCAACGTGGCCAAGTATTACCACTACCGGCGGCCGGGTTATTAAATTTTGTTTTTTTTCTTCAATCATAAATGTTTGACACTAAAAAAATTAAAAGTTAAAAATTTAAAATTAAAAATGGGATTAAAAGTTTAAAATATTTTTAATTTTTGACTTTTAACTTTTAATTTCTTTCTGTTGCTTTTTCGATCGCCTGTTTTTCTTCATTAGACAAAGAATATTCCGAACCACCGTTTTTCACCGGCTTGCCGTAAACCCTATTTCCTTCCTGAGAGAAAAGGCTGGTAATTACTATACCATTATTATCAGCGTCAAGCAAGGCCAAAGAAAAACTCTGATCGCTCCCCACATTAGAAAAAGGATTATATCTGATAATGCCTATTTTCTGAATAAAAAAATCGCTTTTCTTTTTCAAAGCTTCAAGCTCTTTGGAAACCATTTGGAATTCTCTTCTTAAGCTCTTGATTTCTTTTAAGACCTCGTTTAAATTTTGAGGCTCTTTTTCTTTTTTATTAAAAAAATTGAACATTTTTTAACCAGCTCCTCCTCCACCGCCCCCGCCACCGCCGCCCGCCCCTCCGCCGGCACCGGAACCGCCCGGCGCAGAAGCAAAGACGCTGGAAACGGAAGAAGCAAAAGAAGAAAAACTGGAATTAAATTCGCTGAATGAAGTTGGAGCTCCGTCAGGCCCGCTATAGATAGCGGCCGGATAATACCAGGCCTGGTGCTGATATTGAAAATCGTCAAATCTCCTTGCCCATTGTTTTTCTACTCCAAAAACTATTGCGTAAGGAAGAAAATTAGAAAATGTCTCTAAGGTTTCAGCGCCGATTCTAAATCTCTCAGCTTTATGAAGATATTCTCTAAAACCTAAAGCCTGCCATTTTGCTTCTAATCCCTGATTAGTAAGAACAGGCATATAATAACTGAAGGCCAAACCGATTGCGCCTGAAACTCCGATGCTGATTCCCAAGATAATAACCTGGCTGAAATAAGAAAAACCCAAAACAACCATTAAAACAATCAAGATAATAAAAATAATAAAAAATATTACCAGATTAATGCCGTAGACTCGGCTATATTTCTTTCTTATTTCCTCTATGTTTCCGCTGAAAAGACCGGTTTGGGCTACTTCTTTATAAATTTCTTTCTTTATCGCGGCCAGTTCCTTATAGAATTTATTTCTTAAATCCTTACTGGAAACCATCTCTTCGTGCTTAAAAATGCTTCTTACGATTTCCTGCTCAAAAGGCCTCAGGTCGGCTTCGGATTTCAACTTCTCAAAAATATATTCTTTCTCTTTAATAAATAAAAGCTTATTTTCCCGTTCTTTTATTCTTAAATAACCCCGGACCGCTAAGTTAATCACGGTGGCTAAAATATCTTTGACCTTAACCGATTGCTTTATCAAAACGCCTACCGCTGCGGGAGATAAATTAAAAGGAGGCTCATATTGAGCAATAATGGTTTTTTTTATTTTTGCGTCTCTGCCTTTTCTCTGCCAATCTTTAAATGCTTTTGTAAAAACGACCAAGGGAATTAAAGCGCTGATTAATAAAACTATTAAATTAATTAACTGGTTTCGGTAAATAAGGGGTTTTTCAATAATTCCCTTGGGCCAGGCGATAACAATGGTTAAATACTGCCCCTGGTTTATGTATTCTCCCCAGAACTTAATTGTTTTTTTATCAATAATTTGATAATTACTGCTTTCTCTTTTGTCTCCGAGGCTGCCGATAAATAATCTTGGTTTTATGCTGTCAACTTCTTGAGGAAGGTGGACTAAAACTTCGGCTTTTTTAACAATTACCTCCCGATCCTGAAAAATAGCGTTCCAATAAAGCTCATCGTAATCATCGAAAAAACCCAAGCCGCCGTGAACTTTATATTTTATAACCCAGGACTTCAATTCGTTGTTAAAATCTCTTCTAAAAAAATTCCATTGGAGATGCAAACGATTGCCTTTGTATTTAAAATCATATTGATTTTTGGAAAGTTTGTTCCCTTCGCCATCAAAAACTTCAACGTCAGAAAGATGGTCTAAATCTTTTAATTCAATATCCCGGTAAAAATAACCGAAATTTCCATCTAAATTGTAAGTCATCTTTTCCACTGCATCAAAAGTGCTGTCTTGGTTAACCCAAATTTCTACCTTAATCAAATCATAATAATAATTATCGGCTGCCTCTGCCGGTTCAAAAAAGCAAAAAAAACCAAACAATAAAATTAGTAATAAAAGCGTTTTCCTCATATTTTTTATTTTAAGATAAAAACGCCTTTTACTCAAGGGAATTATTCTGTTATTCTTTTTAGCAGCTGGTTTAAAAATTCGGCAATTCCGGCCCTTAAGACAATATTACTAGACCCCATGGCCCTTTCCACGTCTTTTTTGCTTAATTTTGAATTTATCAACAACTCAAAATGAATTTTCCACCATTCTTTCATAAATTTCTTTTTTTCTTCCAAAGGAATAAAAGGATCTATTTCTATAGGATGGTATTTGTCAAAAAGGGCGTTCGCTTTCTCCGGATAATCGGGCGTCAGATATTTCTCGTCTCTTAAAATAGATATCAAGGAAGGAATTCTTCTGGCGTTGACGAAAGCATAGGTAAGAGTCCGGTCAAAATCAGCCAAAATATGAAGCTTTTCAGCTCCATCTTTTTTAAAGGCGCTTTTCAATTCTTCAAACCCCTCTTTATTTATTATTAGTATATTTTCCATAAACTGGCGGTGGGTGCAGGATTCGAACCTGCAAGGGATTTCTCCCGCTGGTTTTCG
>Ga0172365_10001283_pt1 | contig 18084 bp, 17 predicted proteins | sample LakKivSesite48cm_FD_114535 | JGI IMG/M metagenome (GOLD analysis project Ga0172365, IMG submission 114535) | Sediment microbial communities from Lake Kivu, Rwanda - Sediment site 48cm | ecosystem: Environmental > Aquatic > Freshwater > Lake > Sediment | place: Rwanda: Western Province, Lake... | reverse complement strand
TCCGACGAAGAAGCTCAAGTCGATCGACCTCGAGTTCCTCAAGCGCCGCTACAAGGAGAAGAGCTTCGCCCGGGGCGCCCGCCGCGAGGAGATCGAGGAGTCGCGCCACCTCGGGCTCGAGCTCGACGAGTTCCTGTCGATCGCCATCCAGGCCATGCAGGGGATCGATACCGAGCTCGGGCTCTAAAGAACGGGGACACGTACCCGGTACGTGTCCACCTTTCCGACCTTTCTTATTTCAATAGATCCAGATTGAGGCCGACCTCGACGTAGCGGCCGCGCCAGGGGAAGCCCGGCTCGGTGTAGAAATAGGCGTTGTAGATGTTCCCCAGCTTGAAGAAGACCTCGTAGCGGTCCAGGAACGTGTAGCCCGCGACGATGTCCAGGTTGAAGTACGAGGGGATCTCCAGGAGAGAGCCGGCGCCGCTCGAGTTCCACCACCAGGACTTCGAACCAAGCAGCCCATAGAAACCGAACCGGATGTCCTCCTGCGGGAAGAACGTCAGGTCGAAGTTGAGGCTGCTCGCCGGCTGGGCGTCGAGCGGGCGGTCGTCGGAATCGTTGCGGTGGCTGAGGTAGGTGTAGTTGGCGGTGGCCGCCAGCCAGGACGCGCTCTTCTGGACCTGGACCTCGAACCCGTTGATGTGGGCCTTGCCGACGTTGAAGTACCGGCGCGTCCCGTCGGGCAGCCGGACCGTGTCGATGAAGTTCCGGAAGCGGTTGAAGAAGACGGACCCGCTGACGAAGACCGGGCCGCTCCAGGTCGTGGCGAACTCGAAGCTCGTCCCGGATTCGCTGAGCAGGTCGGGATTCCCGGAGCTGTCCGAGTACAGGGCCCGCATGGAGGGGAAGCGCGACTTGCGGGCGAAGGAGACGTGGAAATCCAGCGCGTCCGTGGGGGTGAACTTGAGGCCGATGAGGGGATTGAGCGAGGTGTTGTTCTCGCCGGGCGCGTACTTGTCGATATAGTCGAGGCTCAGCCCGCCGATGACCTTCCACTGATCGGACAGGCTGATGTGGTCCTCGACGCCGGCCGACCACGTTCCCTGGTCGAAGCGGTCCCAGGGCTCGCCCGCGTCGTCCTGGATCCTGGCCACGTCGGCCTGATAGAGCAGGGAGGCCTTGAGCGTGTTGCGGCCGCTCGTCGGGATGTCGGCCAGGGCGAAGCCGCCGTAGACGTCGTTGTCATAGGTGCTCTTGGACTGGAGCTCGGTCATGGTCGAATCGGTGAACCAATCCAGGGTGTTGTAATAATTGACGTAGAAGGCCCGGAAGCGGAGCACGGCGTCGCCGCCGAGCGAGGTGAAGCCGCCGGCGTTGAGCGTCGAGCGGTCCCATTTGGGGAAGCGCCAGTAGCGGGCCCTCTGGACGAAGAGGGCGGCGGGCATGCCGTACTCGGACTGGTAGACGCCGCCGTTGACCATGATCTCGGTGTTGTCCGACGGCGTGTAGTAGAGCTTGGCGTTGAGGTTGAGGCGCTCGAAGTCGCTGTTCTGCCGCAGCGTCCGGTTCTGCTCCGGGTCCGGGTAATAGAACCCGCCCGAGTCCTGGTAGAGGGCGTTGGCGGCCAGCGAGAAATCCCCCAGGGTGAAAGAGCCGTCCGCGCCGATGGTGTTCGTCTCGGCGTTGCCGTTGCTCCACGTCACGGACAGGGCCGGATCCGGCGACGGCCGCTTGGTGATGACGTTGACGATGCCGCCCAGGGTGTTGGGCCCATAGAGGACCGAGGACGGCCCCTTCGTGATCTGGACGGTGTCGATGCCGCCGGCCGAGACCGTCTTGAGGTCGAAGGAGCTGAAGTAGGGCTCGTACACGGGGACGCCGTCGACGAGGAGGGCGATGCGCCTGTTGCCGAGGCCCCGGAGCTTCAGGTTGAAGGTGTCCTTGTCGCCGAAGGTGACCATGGAGCCGGGGATGAGCTTGAGGACGTCGGAGAGGTCGCGCGGCTTGAGCCGCTCGATCTCGGTCGCGACGACGGTCGTGACCGTGGCCAGGGGCACGTCCTTGGGGGCCTTGCCGACGACCAGGATCTCCTCGGTGATCTTGGCCTGCTTCTCCTGCTCGGTCTTGGCTTTCTGGCCCTCCGGGCTCTCCTGGGCCATGGCGGAGATGGCAAGCGCGAGGCCAAGGCCGATGAAGGCGCAGAGTTTCAACTTCAGGCCTCCCTCTGGATCTTGCTGTGGCGGAAGCCATAGAAGAAGTAGATGATGAGCCCGATCACGAGCCAGCCGCCGAAGCGGAACCACGTCACCTTCATCAGACTGGCCATCAGGTAGACACAGAAGGCGACCGTGATCAGAGGCGTGAACGGGACGCCTGGCGTCTTGAACTTCCTCTCGACTTCGGGCCTGGTCTTTCGCAGCACAATGACGCCGACCGACACCAGGATGAATGCGAAGAGCGTGCCGATGTTGCACATTTCGATGATGATATCAAGGTTGAATAATCCTGCGATGAGGGCCGTGGCGATCCCGGTGATCCAGGTGCAAAGGTGGGGGGTCCGATGCTTGGGGTGGATCTTGGCGAAGGCCGGGGGCAGCAAACCGTCCCGGGACATGACCATGAAGATGCGGATCTGGCCATAGAGGGTGACCAGCAGGGTCGAGATCATGCCGATGATCGCCCCGGTGGCGACGAGCGCGCCGCCCCACTGGATGCCGATCCTGGCCAGCGCCGCGGGCAGGGCGTTGCCGACGTCGATCTGCTTGTAGGGCACGATGCCGGTCAGGACGAAGGCCACGGCGACATAGAGAATGATGACGACGCCCAGGCAGAGCATGAGCCCGAGCGGGACGTCCCTCTTCGGGTTCTTGGTCTCCTCGGCCGCGGTCGAGACGGCGTCGAAGCCGATGTAGGCGAAGAAGATGATGGCCGCCCCGGCCATGACCCCCTTCCAGCCGAAGGGCATCATCGGCTGCAGGTTGCTCAGGCTGACATGACGAATGCCGAGGAAAACGAACAGCACGATCACCAGCATTTTGACGCCGACGATGATGTTGTTGATCTTGGCGCTCTCGCGGATGCCGATGTAGAGGATCCAGGTGATGAGCAGGGTGATCACGACGGCTGGCACGTCGATGATCCCGCCCCGGACGATCTTGCCTTCGGCGTTGAGTGTCACAAGCGGGGTGATAAAGGCTCTTGGGAGCTTGACCCCGGCGCTCTGGATGAGACCTATGAAGGTCGTCGACCAGCCCGAGGCCACCGCGCTCGCGGCGACGAGATACTCGAGCATGAGGTCCCAGCCGATGATCCAGGCGATGACCTCGCCGAAAGCGACATAGGAGTAGGTGTAGGTGCTGCCGGCGACGGGGAACATGCAGGCCAGCTCCGAGTAGGTCAGGGCGCAGAAGCCGCAGGTGATCGCGGCGATGATGAAGGAGATGAGGACGCCGGGACCCGCCAGGTGCGCCCCCTTTCCCGTGGACACGAAGATGCCCGTCCCGACGACCGAGCCGATGCCCAGAGCGGCCAGGTCGAAGGCGGTCAGGTTCTTTTTGAGCTGGGTGTGGTCGGCGGCTTCCTCGATCTGGGCCGGGGTCTTGGTCTTCCAGATGCTCATGTCGGCCTCTCCTCCGGACGATATCGACGGGCATTATATCCCAGCCGACAACGAAAGCAATCCCTCCCTCATTCGGTGACACACAGCTAAATTCACTTCATTATGTAAAAAATCCTGACAGAGTTTAGTGAATTTAGTTGTGTGTCACCGAAATGGGAACCGAAATAGGATAGGGGTTTGACAAGCCGGGGGCCTATGGGATACCTAAGAACCTCGACCTTCGCGACCAAGGAGGCGTTCATGAGAGCCTTTCGGAATTCAACCCTGTTCCCGGCGGCCGGCCTGATCTTGGCCCTGTGCTGCTGTTCCGACAGCGCGACGTCCCGGGGACTTGATTCGATCCGCGGCGAGGACATGACGTTCTCCCTGGAGTTCCTGGGCTCGCCCGAGTTCCGCGGCCGGAGCACGCCGTCCGCCGAGCTCGACATCGCCGCCGAATATATCGCCTTGACGGCGGAACGGATCGGCCTCAAGCCGCTGATGCCGGACGGGTCCTACCTCCAAGAGGTCCCGGTCGAGGTCACGACCGTCGTTCCGGCCGGGTCCCGCTTGACGCTCACAGCCGGGCGCGATGAACGGACGTTCGCCTTTCCCGAGGACGCGACGGTCGGCCGGGCCTTCGAGACCGGCCACGTCAAGGGCGGGGTCGTCTTTCTCGGCTTCGGGGTCAGCGCGCCCGACCTCGGTTGGGACGACCTCAAGGGCATCGATCTCAAGGGCCGGATCGCCGTGATCCTGGACGCCACGGTCAACGGCGACCATCCGCTCAAGCCGGCCGAGAACCGCCGGCTCATCATGGGCCGGGCCGCGGTCCTGCGCGAGCGGGGCGCCGCGGCCGTGGTCATGATCATCAACGAGGAGCGCGAGGCCCGGCTGGCCAAGATGGGGCTTTCGTTCGACCTGCCGGAAAGGCTCCGCTTCCCCGACGTCGTCACCGGGATGGGGCCCGGCCCCGCCCCCGGGACCGCGCCGCCCCGGCCCGCCTCGGGCTTCCTTCAGATCGAAGTCCGCCACGACGCCGGGGCCGCCATCCTCGGCTGCGGCCGGGAGGAGCTGGCCCGCATGTTCGAGACGGTCCGGCTGGGCCAGCCCGTCGCGGCCAAGGCGCTCGCCGGCCGTTCGCTCGACCTCGAGGTCGAGGCGGCGACAAAGAAGAACAGATCGTACAACGTCGTGGCCTGGCTCGAAGGCGCCGACCCGGCGCTCCGCGGCGAATACGTCGCGGTCAGCTCCCACTACGATCACAATCCGCCCCGCGAGGGCCGGATCTTCCCGGGCGCGGACGACAACATCTCGGGAGTGGTCGGCATGCTCGAGATCGCCGAGGCGCTGACGATCGCGCGGCCGAAGCGCTCGGTCATCTTCGTCTGGAACACGGCCGAGGAGAGGGGCCTCGTCGGCTCGTACTATTTCGTCGAGCACTGCCCCGTGCCGGTCGCGAAGATCAGCGCCGACCTCAACCTGGACATGATCTCGCGGAACAAAACGAACCACATCTACCTCATCGGCTCGAACAAGCTCAGCTCCGGGCTCGACGCGAGCATCAAGGCCATGAATAAGAAGCCCGGGCCCGGCCTGACCCTCGACTACGTCTATGAGAGCCCCGGCCATCCCGACCGCTTCTTCTTCCGCAGCGACCAGTATCCCTACATCCGCTACGGCATCCCCGGCGTGTGGTTCTTCTGCGGCACGACCGACGACTACCACCAGGAAGGGGACACCGCCGACAAGGCCGACACCGCCAAGATGGAGAAGGTCTCGGAGCTCGTCTTCCTCGTCGCCCGTGACATCGGCGACAGGCCGGACCTGCTCCCGCTCGACCTCCATCCCGAGGTGAAGGCCCGCGGCCAAGAGAACATGAAGGTCCTCTGGCGCTAACCGCTTTACTTGCCGGAGGCCGTGTGCTATCTAGGGGGCGATGAGGACCGTTTCCGTCGTCGGCTTTTCCGGGACCGGCAAGACGCGGCTGGTCATCCGTCTCGTCGCGGAGCTCAAGGCGCGCGGACTCCGGGTCGCGGCGGTCAAGCGCTGTTCCCACGGCTTCGCCCTGGACACGGAAGGCAAGGACACGGCGGAATTCAGCCGGGCCGGCGCGGACGGCGTGGCCATGATCTCCCCGGAGGGCTGGGCGGCCGTGGCGCCGCGGGCCCCGGCCGAGGCCCGGCGATTGGCCCGGCGCGTCTTCCCCGAAGCCGACGTCGTCATCATCGAGGGGGGGAAGGGCGCTTCCGGGCCCCCCAAGATCGAGGTGCTCCGGTCCGGCGTGTCGGACGTCCTGACCAACCGCCCCGAGGAGCTCCTGGCCGTCGTTTCGGACCGGCCCCTGCCGGACGCGCCGATCCCCGTTCTCGGGCCCGACGAGACGGCGCGGCTCGCGGACCTCATCCTTTCCACCGAGGAGGCTGCCATGGCGGACATCACGCTCGAAGTGGACGGCCGGGAGATCAACCTGAACGCCTTCGTCCAGACGGTCTTCGAAAGGACGGTCGTGGGCATGGTCACGTCCCTGAGCGGGATCGATCCCGAGCCGAGGAGGATCACGCTCGTCATCGACCGGGAGGGCGCGGCCCGGCCGCCGCGCGAGAAGCCATGAAAGACCTGCCGAAGGCGGGCACCATCGCTTTCGCCCGGGAGTACTTCTCCCGCCGGGAGCCTGCGGTCCTCGAGGCCCTCCGGAAGAGCTCGGTCGGGATCGCCGGGGCGGGGGGCCTCGGATCGAACGTGGCCGTGGCCCTGGCCCGGGCGGGCGTGGGCCGGCTGGTCATCGCGGACTTCGACCGGATCGAGCCGTCGAACCTCAACCGCCAGCAGTATTTCCTCGACCAGGTCGGCGAGCGGAAGGTCGAGGCCCTGCGCGAGAACCTCCTGGCCATCAACCCCTATTCGGTCTACGAGGTCCATGACGTCCGCATTACCCGGAGGAACGCGGCCAAGGTCTTCGGCCGGGTGGACGTCCTGGTCGAGGCGTTCGACAAGGCCGAGGCCAAGGAGATGCTCATCGAAGCGTCCCTGGCCAAGTTCCCGGGGCGGCCGATCGTGGCCGCTTCCGGCCTGGCCGGCTTCGGCCGCACCGGCAAGCTCCACGCCCGGCGGCTGGGCAATCTCTTCATCTGCGGCGACGAATCCAGCCAGTGCCCGAAGGGGACGAGTCCCATGGCTCCGCGGGTCGCGCTGGTCGCGGCCATGCAGGCCAACCTCGTCGTCGAGCTCCTGGTCAAAATGAGAGGTCGACATGTTCAAGGTCAATGAGTATTTCGACGGGAAAGTGAAATCCCTCGCCTTCCAGACGGCCGGCGGGCCGGCGACGATCGGCGTCATGGCCCCGGGCGACTACGAGTTCGGCACGTCGACGGTCGAGATCATGACCGTCGTCAGCGGCGCCCTCACGGTCAAGCTGCCGGGAAGCGACGCCTGGAAGGATTACAGGGCGGGGGAGAGCTTCACGGTGGACGCGGGGAAGAAGTTCCAGCTCAAGGTCGCGGCCGAAGCGGCCTACATTTGCCTGTACCGGTAGACGACTAGCCTCCCGAATAGATCGGCGAGATCACGACCCGATCGCCGTCGGACAGGGCCTCGTCCGGCACGACCGCCCGCCCGTTGCGGGTGACGATCTTAGGGCGGGCCTTGTCGATGCTGACCAGGCCGATCAGGTCGTCGGCGGTCGTTCCCGGCGGCACGTCCAGCGCTTTCTCGCTGAAGCCGAAGAGCTGAACGAAGGGCCCGATCAGCTTGACCGTGATCTTCACGTGAGCGTCCCGTACTTCTCGGCGGCCCGGCCCTCGGCGGCGACGCCCAGCCGTTCGAGCGTGGCTTTGGTCGGGATGCCGCGCTTGTCGTAGCCGCGCAGGTCGTAGTAGTGCTGGAGGAGCCCGTCGTACTTGTCGTATTCGAGGCACTTTCCGGCGATGGGGCCCTCGGTGTCGACGTTCGACGGGTCGAACCAGACGGCCGGCGGATAATCGGCCCGGCGGTCGGTCTGGGGGTATTCCCGGAGCCAGAAGAGCTTGATCACGGAGTAGATCCGGTCGGAGACCGTCCAGAAATCTTCGAGCGTCCAGTCCAGGCCGCTGACGAGCTTGAAGTACTTGGGATAGTGCTCGAGGGGCCAGCCGTTCTCGATCCAGGGGAAGCGGCAGGCGACGATGAATTCGAACAGGCCGCCGCGGATGCGCTGGAGGTCGATGACCTTCTGGGCCTTCTCCGGGCCGTAGGACTCGCGGACCGACTGCTTGAGCTCGAAGGTGATGACCCAGGATTCCTTGTGATGGGCCCCGATCGGCGAGACCCCGAAGGCCAGGGCCATGCCGGGGATGAACTTGCAGTTGTAGGCGGCGACCTCGAGGCCCTTGACCTGCATGGCGTAGTCGATCGAATTGTGGCCGAAGGCGCGGGCGGCCCGCATGGACCCCTCGGCCAGGATGTTCCCGACCTGGCCTTGGCGCAGGGCGATCGACGTCAGGAGCTTCTTGAAAGCCTCGGAATCGCCGAAGCGGATATCGCCCGGCGCGGCGCCGCGCTCGACGGCGTCAGCGTAGAAGCTCATGACGCAGCCGCCCGACATCGTGTCGATGCCGTAGTCGTCGCAGAGATAGTTCAAGGAGCCCATCGGGGCCAGATCGAAGATGTCCAGGTTGGGCCCGAGCAGGGCGACGTTCTCGTAGTCGAGCTCCGATTCGCGGCCCTCGTCGTCGTGGATGGTGATGCCGCAGCGCATAGTGCAGTTCGGGCAGCCGTAGGTCGCGACACGGGCGTTGTTCAGGCGCTCGCCGTCGACCTTCCAGGCGTCGGGGTGGTGGGTTCGGCGGAAATTGTGGACCGGCAGGGCGGCGACCTCGTTGCACCAAGCCAGGACGCCGTTGGTGCTCTGGATGGACCAGCCGGTCTTCTTGTCGATCCGGTTGACCTCGCGGAGGTCGTCATAGCCGACCTTCTTCATCCCGGCCGGGTCGGCCTGCGGGATGGGCTTGCTGCCCTTGACGACGATGGCCTTGAGCAGCTTCGAGCCCATGACCGCGCCCATGCCCGTCCGGCCGCCGGCCCGGCCCTCGAGGCTGCGGACGACGGCGTAGCGGACGAGGTTCTCGCCGCCTTGGCCGATGTTGAGGACGCCGACGCCCTTGCCGTACTTGGCGTAGATCCAGTCGTTGGTGGCGTACGTTCCCTTCCCCCAGACCTCGTCGGCCGGCAGGAATTCGACCTTGTCGTCCTCGATGGTGAGCATGGTCGGGGAGGCCGCCCGGCCCTCGACGATGAGGATGTCATAACCGGCCTTGCGGAGCTGCTCGGCCACGCGTGTCCCCAGGTTGCCGTCGCCGTAGCCGCCGGTGCTCGGAGACTTCCCGGCCACGACCGCCTTGCCGGTATTGGGGGCGGGGATGCCGGCAATGGGGCCCAGGGCGACGATGAACTTGTTGTCGGGGCCCAGGGGATCGATCCCGGGGGCGAGCTCGTCGAAAAGGATCTTGGCGGCGAAGCCGCGCCCGCCGATCCACTTCCGGGCGAATTCCTCGGAGAACGCCTCCGTCTTGGCGGTTTTTGTGGTCAGGTTGACTCTCAGGATCTGGCCAGTCCAGCCGTTCATGGGGGCGCCCTCCAATAAAATAGAAATTACCTCCTCAATCCTAATCGGAGCCGCGCCCGGAGTCAAGGTCATCGGATAGGGTCAAACCTACTTTTTTTCGAAAAAAGTAGGTTTGACCCCATCTTGGAAATCGACGGGGGGCGAAATTACGTATAATGAAGCGGGGAGGGGGACTCTCCCCGCGGAAAGGAGATTTCCATGGCCAAGAAGCTCTTCCGGTCGGCCAATCAGAAGATGCTGGGCGGCGTCTGCGGCGGCATCGCCGAATACCTCGACATCGACGTCACGGTCGCCCGCCTCCTCTATGTCGCCCTCGACCTCATGACGGGGATCGCGCCGCTCGTCTTTTTCTACATCATCGCCTGGATCGTCATGCCCCAGGCCGGTCCCAATCAACCCCAGTCTTGATAACGACCGGGGAGCCCCGTCCGCTCCTCGGGGCCCGCTCCGGTCCGTTGACTTGCCGCCGGAGTTCGGTTATAACCTAAGCGGTTCCGTATGGGAATGAAGAGCGCTCTCGAGATCCCGTTCAAGCACATCGCCATCGAGGGCGTTTTCCGGGCGCGGAAGACGCAGCTGGCCAACGTCCTGGCCCAGCGGATCGGGGGCAAGGTCGTCTTCGACAATGTCGGCAATCCCTACCTCAAGGACTTCTACAACGAGAAGGAAGGCTCAGCCTTCCTGACCCAGCTCGTCTTCCTGGCCAACCGCTACAACCAGCAGACCCGCCTCCTCCAGCGGGACCTGTTCATCGACCGGATCATCTGCGACTACCTCTTCGAGAAGGACAAGATCTACGCCTATCAGACCCTGACCGACGACGAGCTCCTGGTCTACGAGAAGATCTACGGCATCCTCTCCGAGCGCGTCCCCAAGCCGGACCTGGTCATCTACCTCCAGATCTCGCTCGGCTCCCTCTCGCGCCGGATCGCCAAGGAAGGCGACTCGGCCGAAAAGAACATCTCCGAGAAATACCTCGAGGACATCGTCGAGGCCTTCGACTACTTCTTTTTCAATTACCAGGGAGCGCCGCTCCTCGTGGTCAAGGCCGACGACATCGACTTCGGACGCGAGGAGGACGTCCTCGACCTTCTCGACCAGATCCGCGACATGAAGAAGGGCTCCCTGTATTACGTCCCCCAGAGCTACGGGGGCAAGGGCGCCAAGAAGGGCTGAGCCCGAGACTTTACCTCAATCCCGCAGGAGGCGGGATGGGGAGAAAGGACGGACAATGGCCGCGACACCGAGCGAAAAGATCACCATCCCCTCCCTACGGGCCCGCAAGGCCGCCGGGCCGAAGATCGTCTGCCTGACGGCCTACGACTTCCCGACGGCCAAGATCCTCGACGAGGCCGGGGTCGACCTCATCCTGGTCGGGGACTCCCTGGGCATGGTCGTCCTCGGCTACGAGAACACCGTGCCCGTGACCATGGACGAGATGATCCACCACACCCGGGCCGTCGCCCGGGCCGTCCGGCGGGCCCTCGTCGTCGGCGACATGCCCTACTTCTCGTTCCACCTCAGCGCCGCCGAGACCATCCGCAACGCCTCCCGCTTCCTCAAGGAGGCGGGCGCGGCGGCGGTCAAGATCGAGGGCGCCTCGAAGAAGCGGCTCAAGCTCGTCGAGGCCATGGTCGAGGCCGAGATCCCGGTCATGGGCCACGTCGGGCTGACGCCCCAGTCCATCCACAGCCTCGGCCGCTTCCGGGTCAAGGGTCTGCTGGCCCCCGAGGCCCGGCGCATCGTCGACGACGCGGTCAACCTGGAAAGTGCGGGCGCGTTCTCGGTCGTCCTCGAGTCCGTGCCCGTCGAGGTCGCGGCCGAGGTCACCCGGGCGGTGGGCATCCCGACGATCGGCATCGGGGCCGGGCCGGCCTGCGACGGCCAGGTCCTCGTCTTCCACGACATGATGGGCTTCTCGACCGGCACCATGCCCAGGTTCGTCCGGAAGTACGCCGACGCCCACGGCGTCATCGACGGCGCGGTCCGGGCCTACACGGCCGACGTCCGCGAGGGGCGCTTCCCCGACGACGCCACGTCCTATCACCTCAAGCCGGAGGTCGCCGCCGAGCTCCGGCCGAAGCGCGGCCGGCGCCTCGCCGGCCGGGGGATGTGATGCGCGTCGTCGAGAGCCTGGCCGAGATGAAGGCCCTGGCCCGGGCGTGGCGGCGGGCCGGCCGGACGATCGGCCTCGTGCCGACGATGGGCTACCTCCACGAGGGCCACCTCAGCCTGGTCCGCGAGTCGAAGGCCCGGGCCGATGTCACCGTCGTCAGCATCTTCGTCAACCCGACCCAATTCGGGCCGAACGAGGACTTCCAGAAATACCCCCGCGACCTGGCCAAAGACCGGGCCTTCCTCGAGACCGGCGGGGTCGACTGCCTCTTCTATCCGTCCGCGGCGGAGGTCTACCCGCCCGGCTACCGGACCTACGTCGAGGTGACCGGCCTCCAGGACAAGCTCTGCGGCCTGTCCCGGCCGGGGCATTTCCGCGGCGTGGCCACGGTCGTGCTCAAGCTCTTCGAGGTCGTCCGCCCCGACCGGGCCTTCTTCGGGGCCAAGGACGCCCAGCAGGTCCTGATCATCCGTCGCATGGCCGCCGACCTCGATCTCGACGTCGAGATCGTCACCTGCCCCATCGTCCGCGAGCCCGACGGCCTGGCCCTGAGCTCGCGCAACGCCTATCTCGACCCCGAGGAGCGGAAGGCCGCCCTCGTCCTGTCCACGAGCCTGCGCTGGGCCGAGCGGTCGGTCGCGGCGGGGGAGAGGGACGCGGCCCGTCTCGCGGCCGGCATCCGCGCGGTCCTCGAGGCCGAGCCTCGCGCCCGGATCGACTATGTCGAGGCCGTCGACCCGGAGACGCTCGAGCCCGTCGCCGAGGTCCGGGGCGAGGTCCTCGTCGCCCTGGCCGTTTTCATCGGCTCGACCCGCCTCATCGACAACGTCCGCCTGCGCGCCTGAGGAGTCGCCATGCTCAGAGCCTTCCTGCGTTCCAAGATCCACCGGGCCACGGTGACCCATGTCGACATCGACTACGAAGGCAGCCTGTCGATCGACGAGGACCTCATGACCGCGGCCGGCCTTTGGCCGCTGGAGCGGATCGAGGTCTGGAACGTCACCAACGGCAAGCGGTTCACGACCTATGTCCTGCGGGGCGAGAAAGGGTCCCGCGAGATCAAGGTCTTCGGCGCGGCCGGCCACAAGGCCTCGGCCGGCGACATCATCATCATCGCCGCTTACGGCTACATGGACGAAGCCGAGATGGAGCATTTTACGCCGACGATCCTCCTCCTCGGCGAAGGGAACCGCGTCCTCGGGGCCCGCTGAGCCTGTGCGCGGCAAGAGAGGGAGGTGACATGAGATCCGTGCGGCCGCTCGTCCTCGTGGCCGTGCTCACGGCCCTCGTGACGCTGTTCGTCAGGGAGCGGGTCTTCCGGGCCCCCTTGAAAGAGGAGGCCGTCGTGACGGAGTTCTTCAAGCTCTATCACGGCCGCGCGATCCACCGGACCACGTTCTGGGCCGGCGTCCCGATCCAACAGACCCCGACCGACATGTGGATGATCCAGCAGATCGTCACCGAGACCAAGCCGGATTTCCTCATCGAGACGGGCACGCTCAAAGGCGGATCCGCCCTTTATTACGCGTCGATCCTCCAGGGCCTCGACCTGCCGGCCAAGGTCATCACGGTGGACATCGCCGACCAGCTGGACCGGGCCCGGGACATCCCCGCCTTCCGGTCCCGGGTGATCCCCATCATCGGCGATTCCGTGGCCCCGGACACGATCCGGAAGATCGAAGACCTGGTCCAAGGCCGGCCGGCCCTGGCCCTCCTGGATTCGTACCATCGCAAGGACCACGTCCTTCGCGAGCTCCGGCTCTACGCCCGGTTCGTTCCGGTCGGGAGCTATATGGTCGTCTTCGACACCGACCTCAACGGGCATCCCGTCTCATCGGATTACGGGCCGGGCCCCATGGAGGCCGTCGAGGAGTTCCTCGCGACGGACGACCGCTTCGTGGCCGACGCGAGCCGGGAGAGGTTCCTGCTGACGATGTGTCCGAACGGCTACCTCAAACGGGTCAAGTGAGGGGCCCCGCCCGATGACGCGGCGCGCGTTCCCGGTTCTCCGCGGGTCTTACCCGGCGAGCGAGACGAAAATGTCATATCCGGCCGTGATCAGGAAGATGACCACGGTCAGGGAGAAGAGGGCGATCCCGAGCGGGTTGGCGTAGCGCAGGAGCTGCCGGTAGGTCTTGACGATGAGGAGCTTGACCAACAGGATCGCCAGCAGCGCCATCGCCAGGACGAAGTGGAACGTCCCCCGCGCCGAAAGGCCGTCGCCCATCTCGGCCAGGAGATCGGCTCCGAGCACGGCCAGCGGCGCCAGCAGCGCGATGAACGCGTAGCCCGCCCTTTTGTGGAGCTGGCGCAGCTTCTCCAGCCGGGACTCGCCGCCCGGCCGGCCCAAGCGGGCCATCATGCTCAGGAAAGCCGCGAGGCCCGCCCCGAGCAGCAGCGTCGCGAAGATCGTCTTGATCCAGTAATCGGACATGATCCGCCCCCTTCAGCCGGTCCGTCAGTCGAGATGGTAGTTCGGGGCCTCCTGGGTGATGACCACGTCGTGGACGTGGCTCTCCTTGAGCGAGGCCTGGGTGATCTTGATGAACCGGGCCTTGGTCTTGAGGTCCTCGATCGTCCGGCAGCCGGCGTAGCCCATGCCGGCCTTGAGCCCGCCGACGAGCATCTGGACGATGACCGTCGTGCTGCCCTTGTACGGCACGCGCCCCTCGATCCCTTCCGGGACGAGCTTGCTGACGCTCGTCTGCCCTTCCTGCTGGTAGCGGTCGCTGCTTTTGCCTTCCTTCATGACCGCGAGCGAGCCCATGCCCCGGTAGAGCTTGTAGGCCCGGCCCTGATACATGACCACCTCGCCCGGCGCCTCCTCGGTCCCGGCCAGGAGGTTCCCGAGCATGATCGAATCGGCCCCGGCCGCGATGGCCTTGGTCACGTCGCCGGAGTACTTGACGCCGCCGTCGGCGATGAGCGGGACGCCGTTCTTGCGGCAGACCTCGAAGACGTCGGCGATGGCCGTGATCTGGGGGATGCCGGCCCCGGTGATGACCCGGGTCGTGCAGATGGAGCCCGGGCCGACGCCGACCTTGACCGCGTCGGCGCCGAGGTCGATGAGCTCCTCGGCCGCCCGGGCCGTGCCGATGTTGCCGGCCACCAGCTCCTGGGCCGGGAACTCCTTTTTGAGCATCTTGACGGTGTCGAGGACGCGCTGGGAATGGCCGTGGGCGTTGTCGACGATGATGACGTCGCACTTGGCCGCGATGAGCGCCCGGGTCCGCTCGAGGCAGTCCGCCCCGACGCCGACGGCCGCGCCGACCCTCAGGCGGCCCAGGCTGTCCTTGGCCGCGTCCGGATACTGGATCCTCTTCAGGATGTCCTTGTACGTGATCAAGCCCTTGAGGTGGTAATGCTCGTCGACGACAAGGAGCTTCTCGATCTTGTGCTCGTGGAAGACCTTCTCCGCGTCCTCGAGCGACGTCCCGACCGGGACGGTGACCAGCTCGCGGGTCATGATCTTCTCGATGGGCAGGTTGAGCCGGCTTTCGAAGCGGATGTCGCGGTTGGTCAGGATGCCGACGAGCTTGTTCGACGCGTCGGTGATGGGCAGCCCGGAGATGCGGTGCTCCTTCATGACCTCGAGGGCCCGGGAGATCTTGTCCTGGGGCCGGAGGGTGATGGGCTCGACGACCATGCCGCTCTCGTGCCGCTTGACCTTGTCGACCTCCTCGGCCTGGCCCTCGATCGACAGGTTCCGGTGGACGATGCCGATGCCGCCTTGCTGGGCCAGGGCGATGGCCATGCGCGACATGGTCACGGTGTCCATGGCCGCGCTGACAATGGGGATGTTGAGCGAGATGTTGCGGGACAGGCGGGTCGCGACCGAGGCCTGCTGGGGCACGACGTCCGACTTGGCCGGCAGGATGAGGACGTCGTCGAAAGTGAGGGCTTCCCTGATCGTGTCGTCGAGCATGGCGCCTCCTTGTGTTCCCGGATCAGTGCTTGTGCCGCTTGCCGGGGATCATGGCCCGGGCCTGCTTGGCCCGCTGGCCCGACGGCCCCTGCGGCTGCTGGTAGAAGACCGGTGCCTGCTTGCGGACCGGCGCGGGCTGGTCGATGACCGGCTGGATGAGGAAGACGTAGCGGACGGCGTCCTCCTCGATCCGGTCGAGCATGGACTGGAACATCTCGAAGCCCTCTTTCTTGTACTCGATGAGAGGGTCCTTCTGGCCGTAGCCGCGCAGGCCGATGCCCTCCTTGAGATGGTCCATCTCGAGCAGGTGGTCCTTCCACTGCGAGTCGATGACCTGGAGGAGGATCATCCGCTCGAACTCGCGCATGAACGGCCCGAGCTGGCGCTCCTTGGCCTCGTAGGCGTCGACCAGCCCCTTGACGATCGCCGCCCGCAGCTCGTCGTGGACGACCGTGTCCCAGTCGATGCCGAGCGTCTGGATGTCCACCCCGAACTGGGCCAGGACGGCCTGGCCCAGGCCCTCGCGGTTCCACTCCTCGGGCGACGCGTCCTTGTTGGCGTGGGTGTCGAGCATCCAGTCGACCAGGCTCTCGATCAGGCCGAGAAAATACCCGCGCTGGTCCTCGCCCTGGAGGATCTTGCGGCGCTGGCCGTAGATCGTCTCCCGCTGTTTGTTCATGACGTCGTCGTACTCGAGGAGGTGCTTGCGGACGGTGAAGTTCTGGCCTTCGACCTGCTTCTGGGCCCGCTCGATGGCCCGGGTGATCATGTTGTGCTCGATGGGGACGCCCTCGCCCATGCCGATCCGGGCCATCAGGCCCGAGATGCGCTCGCTGCCGAAGATGCGCATCAGATCGTCCTCGAGCGAGAGGTAGAAGCGGGACGACCCGGGGTCGCCCTGGCGGCCGGCGCGGCCGCGGAGCTGGTTGTCGATGCGCCGGGCCTCGTGGCGCTCCGTGCCGAGGACGTGGAGGCCGCCGAGACCGACGACGGCCTCGTGCTCCTTCTCGGTCACGGCCTGGACCTCGGCCAGGGCCTTCTCGTACTGGGCCTGGACCTGTTCCGGGGGGAGCTTGGCCGGGTCGACGCCGCCCTTCTTCAGCTGCTCCCGGGCCAGGAACTCGGGGTTGCCGCCGAGCAGGATGTCGACGCCGCGGCCGGCCATGTTGGTGGCGATGGTCACGGCCCCGATCCGGCCCGCCTGGGCGATGATGGAGGCCTCTTGCTCGTGGTACTTGGCGTTGAGGACGACGTGGCGGATGTTCTTCCGCCGCAGGAGCGCGCTCAGGTGCTCGGACTTCTCGATGGAGATGGTGCCGACGAGGACGGGCCGGCCCTTCTGCTGGAGGTCGACGATCTCCTCAACCACGGCGTTCCACTTCTCGCCGCCGGTCCGGTAGATGACGTCCGGGTTCTCCAAGCGGATGAGGGTCTTGTTCGTCGGGATCTCGACCACGTCGAGGCCGTAGATGTGGCGGAACTCGGTCGCCTCGGTGGCTGCCGTGCCGGTCATGCCGGCCAGCTTCTTGTACATGCGGAAGTAGTTCTGGAAGGTGACCGAGGCCAGGGTCTGGTACTCCTCCTCGACCTTGACCCGCTCCTTGGCCTCCAGGGCCTGGTGGAGGCCGTCGCTGTAGCGGCGGCCGGGCATCAGGCGGCCCGTGAATTCGTCGACGATGACGATCTTGCCGTCCTGGATCATGTAATCGACGTCGAGCTTGAACAGCTGGTGGGCCTTGAGCGAGGTGTTGATGGCGTGGACGAGGTCCATGTTGGCCATGTCGTAAAGGTTCGTGACGCCCAGGACGCGCTCGGCCTCGGCGACGCCGGCCTCGGTGATCGAGACCGTCCGGCTCTTCTCGTCGACGGTGAAGTGCTTCTCCTTCTGGAGCCGCCGGACCAGGCTGTCGACGCGGGTGAAGAGCTGGGTCGACTCGTTGGTCGGCCCGGAGATGATGAGCGGCGTCCGGGCCTCGTCGATCAGGATGCTGTCGACCTCGTCGACGATGGCGTAGTTGAACTCGCGCTGGGCCAGGTCGGCCAGGCGGAACTTCATGTTGTCGCGGAGGTAGTCGAAGCCGAACTCGTTGTTGGTGCCGTAGGTGATGTCGGCCCGGTAGGCCGTGTAGCGCTCGGCGTCCCCGAGGGCGTGCTGGATCGTCCCGACCGAGAGGCCGAGGAAGCGGTAGATGGCCCCCATCCACTCGGTGTCGCGCTTGGCCAGGTAGTCGTTGACCGTGACGATGTGGACGCCCTTGCCGGTCAGGGCGTTGAGGTAAGCGGGCAGGGTGGCGACGAGCGTCTTGCCCTCGCCCGTCTTCATCTCGGCGATCTTGCCCTGGTGGAGGACGGCGCCGCCGACGAGCTGGACGTCGAAGTGCCGCATCCGGGTCGTGCGGCGGGAGGCCTCCCGGACGACGGCGAAGGCCTCGGGCAGGATGTCGTCGAGCGTCGCGCCCTGGGAGAGCTTCTCCTTGAACTCGGCGGTCTTGGCCCTCAGCTGGTCGTCGGAGAGGCCCTGGACGCGGGGCTCGAAGGCGTTGACGGCCTCGACGAGGGGCCGGATCCTCTTGAGGGTCCGGTCGTTATCGGTCCCGATAAGCTTGCGGGAAATCCACTTGTACATTTACCATTTATTATCAAAAAGGCCCCCCAAAGTCAATTTGCCCGGGGGAGTTGACTTCCCCCGGGGCCCGGAATAGACTCGGGGCCAGAAGGCACTCCGGTGCAGGGGAGGGAACAACCATGAGAAAGGGCGTCCTGGTCTTTTTGGCGGTCGTCGGCCTCGGGGTCGGGACCTCGCTGCTGGCCCAGTTCACGGCCGAGGAGCTGGCCGGGTTCGATAAATGGGAGGACTTCCTCAAGACGGCCAAGGTCGTGGCCCAGGAGCAGCTCACGGG
>Ga0172365_10001282_pt1 | contig 18086 bp, 6 predicted proteins | sample LakKivSesite48cm_FD_114535 | JGI IMG/M metagenome (GOLD analysis project Ga0172365, IMG submission 114535) | Sediment microbial communities from Lake Kivu, Rwanda - Sediment site 48cm | ecosystem: Environmental > Aquatic > Freshwater > Lake > Sediment | place: Rwanda: Western Province, Lake Kivu... | reverse complement strand
GACGGCGAGTTCGTGAGCATCGCTTCGATGCCGGGCATGGCGGAGCGCACGGTGATCCTCGACGGCTTTTCCAAGACGTATTCCATGACCGGCTGGCGGCTCGGCTACGGGGTGATGCCCGCCGAGCTTGCCCGGCACGAGGCGCGCATCGAGACGAACCTCAACTCGTGCACCGCCACGTTCACGCAGTGGGCGGGCCTTGAGGCGCTCACCGGCTCGCAGGCGGAGTCGCAGACGATGATCGCGGAGTTCAAACGCCGCCGTTCGCTCATCGTCGAAGGATTGAACGCGCTCCCCGGCTTCTCGTGCAGGATGCCGGGCGGCGCGTTCTACGCGTATCCGAACGTGAGCGAGGCCTGCCGGATGCTCGGCCTTGCGGATGCGAAGGCGTTCCAGGAGCACCTTCTCTTCGAAGGCAACGTCGCCGTGCTGCCGCGCACGGCGTTCGGGCGACGGAACAGGGGCGAAGACCAGGAATACGTCCGCTTCTCGTATGCGACGGCTCCCGATCTCATCGAGGAGGGTCTGGGGCGAATTCGTGCGGTGATGAGCGCGTAATGCCGATGTCTAAGGGACGTAGGAGCGCATGGCCATGCGCCCCTGCAAGATATTGTTTCGTATTACCTTCTGGTACGCACTTCACTGAAGAATGTCCAGCCCGCTCTTGAGGGTAGGGCGGGCATTCCCGCCTGCCGAAGTAAGCGCAATCCGCATCCTTCACTCCTGAGCCGTCGCTCCTCAACTCCGGGCGATGAGGATAAGGCCGGTGCAGATCAGCACCATCCCTGAGAGCTTCCATGCGTTGAGCGGTTCATGAAATAGGAACGCCGAGACGAGAGTGATGATCACGACCAGGAGCGCGGTGAACGGGTACATGTAGCTTAGGGGCAAGCGGGAGAGCGAGACGAGCCACAGGAACGACGATAGCCCGTAGAACGTCAGCCCGAGGTAGACAAGCGGGCGGCTCAGGATGCTTCTTGCGGTCTCAATCGGCGAGGAGAACGTCAACGGAGACCCGCTCATCGCGTATTTCATGGTGAGCTGGCCCATGGACGCCACGACGATGGCGATGATGACGGGAATAAGCGCTCGCATACGCACAGGCTCCGCTCTGGTATAGTGTCTGCGGTTACGGAAGGAACGGCAAAGGGGCGACACCTGCGCCGCCCCTTTGCCAATCGAACTCTTTTGAGTTCGCCGAACTCTTCCGAGTTCGCAAGATAACTCGATAATGCGCCCGCCAACAGGCTCGCTACCGGATGAGCACCATCCGCTCAAGGAGCGACTCGGCAGGCCCGCCATTGGCCGGTATCCGTTCGAGGCGATAGAGATACACGCCCGACCCGACCTGACGATTGAGCTGATCGGTGCCATCCCAGACTACCTGATAGAATCCGGCTTCCTGAGTGGCGTGGTTCACGAGCGTTCGCACGAGCCGCCCTGTCACGTCGTAAATGTTCAACGTCACTTCCGACTTGCCGGGTAGTGCATACGGGATCACGGTGACGGGGTTGAACGGGTTGGGCCGGTTGTTCCCCAGCGCAAACCGCGTTGGGACGAGAAGCTGCCCGGATGCGATCCCCATGATCGTGCTCGTGCCGTCCTGAAGCTCCACTTCCAGCCGATAGTGATAGATCACCCCCGGACGCGCCGAGATGTCGAGGAATTCGCCCTTGAGAGGCATCAATTCCTCGCTCACCCGTCTGTACGACCACACGTTCTCGGCATTCGTGCTGCGAAGGAGATGCACGCCCTGCGCTTCCCCGTCGTGGCGGATTTCCCACGCGACGCGGATGCCGCTCGGCTTGCCGTCGGCGGTGAACGCAGCCAGTTGCACCGCGGTTGGCTTTGGCGCGGGCGGCTCCTCAGGACGCAACGGGATGTTGAAGTACGCAGCCCGTCCCGGATGGAGCAAGATGACAGGGGATTGCGCGACGACGCGGGTCTCGCTCCACGGGCCGTCGAAGATGCCGTCGTTCGCACGCACTCTCCAGTAGTAATCCACGCCCGGCGTGAGGTTCCTCGTCGGGATCCACGAGGTCGAGTCCGGCACGTGCGTCATCTTCGTCGTATCGAGGAGCGAAGGATCGAGGCTCGATATGGCGTAGACCCACGTCTCCATCGTCCCGATGATGGTGTCGCCCGGCGCGACGTTCGAGCCGGTGGCGATGATCGTCTTGAACGCGGAGTCAGTCGCCACGACGAACGTGTACGACATCTTCACCTTCGCCACCACCCTCGTGATGGTGGGCACGTTCCCGATTCGGAACACCGGACGGAATGGCTCGCCCTGGCGCGTGTCCATCTTGTAGTACGTGAAGATCGGGTAGCCGGGCGTCGCGGAGCCGGGGTCGAACAGATAATCCGTCAATGCCGGGGCCTGCGGAGCCAAGCCAGCTTCCGGCTTCCCTGAAGCGGTGGCGTACGCCGACTTGTTGGCGTTCCGCGAGTTATCCACCGCGTTGATGCGGTAGTAGTACGTGGTGTTGTTGGTCACCGAACGATCCAGGTACGAGGTTCCCTGGTACTGCGTGGCGATGGGCGCGAACGTCGCGTTGTCCGTGGAACGCTCGATGGTATATCCAGCAAAGTCCGGCTCGGTATTCGCCTTCCACGAGAGGTAGATCGCCTTATCGCCCGCGACTAGGGCGAAGTCCTGAGGCGTCGCGGGCGGTGTCAGGTCCGCCGCAGCGTCGGTCGTGAACTCGCTTGCCGTGGACTGGACGTACACGTTGCCGCTGCCATCCTCCGCCTGGATGCGGTAGTAGTACTTCGTGCCAGCCGTGAGCTTGGTGAGGGTCAGCGCGTGGGTTGTATCGCGCTTCAGCTCCTGAGCCACCATCCCGTAGCTGGTTGACGTGCCGTAGTCAATGTAGGTGTCGGCGGGTTCGTTGGTGCGCCAGGCGATCTTCGCCGACACGTCGTCCTTGGTTTCCACGACCGGGGCCTGCGTCACCACCGGCGGGGTCTTATCCGGCTGCTGTTCGGTGGTGAAGCTGATGAGCGCGGTAACCGGGCCGTTCTGGCTGGCGTCCACCGAACTGGCGAGCACGTCGTAGAGCGTCGAGGCCTTCAGGTTGGTGACCGTGATGACGTGATCCTTCACCAGATCAGGCACGGAGATCGTGGTGCGCTGATCGAGCGGCAGCCCGTGCTCAAGCACGTCCACCTGGCTATCGGACATCTCGTCGGTGGTCCACTTGACGACGGCGCGGGTGTCCGTCTTGCTGATGATCGTCGGGCCTTCGGTGATGACCGGCGCGGTCACGTCGGTTTCGGCGGTGGTGGTGAACACTCCCTTCGTGCTCACGGTCTCGCCGTTCCCGGAGAGGTCCGTGGAAGCCACTTCGTACGCATAGGTTCCGGCTTCGGCCAGGCCAGTGATGACGACCTTGTGCTCCACCACCTGTTCCACCTGCACGACCTGGTTGGTGAGGGTATCGCCGCCAGCGCGGGCTGGCTTACCGGCTCCGCCTGATTCCCCGAAGCGGACGCGGCTGTCGGCGGGTTCGTCGGTGCTCCAGCCGAGCACCACCGCGTTCTTGCTCCTGCTGAGGACCGTCGGCCCACCGGTGATGATCGGCGGGGTGATGTCCGGGTTCGGCGAGGTGGTGAACGTGCCCGCTCCCTGTCGGCCTTGGGCGTCGCGGGCAAGCTTCACCAGGCGCACGCCGCCACCCTCCTTCGCCAGCACCGTCGTCTCCGGGAACTTCGTCTCGTTGCCTGCCGCGTCAGTGAGGACAATCGCCCAGTCGTAGGCAGTGTTCGGCACCAGATTCTCGATGGTGACGGAATGCCTGCGCGAGAGGATGTTGGTGCTGGTCACGAACTCCGCAAATCCGGTCGAAGCGGCGGGCCGGTAGTACACCTTTGCGTTCGTCTGTTCGTCGGTGCTCCACTGGAAGTTCACGCTGCGGTCCGTCCGGACGATCTGCGGACCCTCGACGATCTGCGGCGGCGTCGTATCGGGCCGCGCAAGGGTGATGAACGAGAGCGGCGCGGAGTCTTCGTAGATGTTGCCCGCCACGTCGGTGAGCACGCGCTTGTAGAAGTACTCCGTCGCAGGCTGGAGTTCCTGGAGGAGGATGTTGTGCTCGGTCTGCTTGGCCAGGCTGGCCTTCACCTCGTTCAGGGCGTAGTGCTGCACGCCGTAGAAGATGCGCGCATCAGCCGGTTCGGTGAGCACGAGCTTGAACTGCCAGCTATCCTCTCCGCCGCTGAACGACGACCGGTTCGGGTCAACCGAAGGCGGGGTTGTGTCAACCACCGGCACACCCGGCGTGCTGAACCCGATCAGTATCCCCTTGCTCACGTTGTTTGCGCGGTCTCTGGCGACGATCACCGCGTAGTACGCCTTCCCCGCTTGCAGACCTTCCAGGTCCACCTTGTGCTCGTGCGCGTAGCTTGGGTCGTTGAACGTCACCACGGAGTCCCGCTTCACGAAGAGCGAATCAGGCCCACGCGTCGAGTCGGTGCACACTTCGACGAAGCCGGTGTTGTCTTCCGAGCTTGACCACTGCGCCCGCGGCACGGGCCGCCCCTGCCCTGCGTTGGCTCCGAGCACCAGCCCCTGGTTCGCCTTATTCGGCCCGTACGGCAGAATGGGGGGAGGGGTCACGTCCGGGGCCAAGCGCGTCGTGAAGCTCTGCGCTCTGGTGGTGTCCGCGTTGCGCGAGGCATCGAGGGAGACCGCAGAGTAGTAGTACGTCGTATTCTCCGTCAGCCCCGTGAGTTCGATGCGGTGCTCCTGCAACAGCACATCCGCGACGTTGGCCTGCGCCTGGTTGAGATTGGTCTGCACCGTGCCATAGAGGACCTTCGAATACGCCCCTTCGTTGGTCTTCCACGCGAGGATGGCGTTGTTCACCCCGATGCTCACGACTTCGACCTTGCCGATGACCTTCGGTGGGATGGTATCGCGTGCGGCGCGTGTTCGGAACCTGAGCAGCGATGTCGTCGTGAGGTTATTCGCCGCGTCAATGGCCTTTGCCTGGTAGAAGTACACCGTATCCGGGGTGAGATCGGTAAGCTCGAACTCCTTGGTGAGGGTGAGCTTATCGAGCGCGGTCATCTCCTTGACCGAATCCCGCTGAGCTACTGGATCAATCCCTTTGATGTACCAGTTGATCTGACCACCCGCAGGTTCGCTCGTCCCCCACGTGATTCTGGCCTTGATCTGGGTCACAGAGGTGAGTTCCGGCCCACTGGTGAACGTCGGCGGCGTGCGGTCCGGCAGAGGAGTTACCTTGAACTGGACGCGGGGGCTTTTTCGGGCGTTGCCCTGCGCGTCGAAGGCTTCCACCTCAAACGTATACTGGCCCGGCGCGACTCCGGTGATCATCTTCAGGGTATGGCTCAGCGTATAGTCCGGCACTTCCACCTGACCGAGTGCCGTCGTCCAGCCGGGCGCGCCGAACCTGACGATGGCCCGGGCCGGTTCGTTGGTGCTCCACTGGATCGTGATGGTATCCACGTTCGTGGAGAGCACCGACGGCAAGCTGGGGAACTCAGGCGGCGTCACGTCAGGCAGGCCCGCCGTTCCGAACCTCCACGTGGGACCGACCACGACGATGTCTTCGCCCCAGTCGAGCGTCCGTGCGGTGGAGAAGACGCGCCAGAAATAGCTCTGGCTGTTGTTGAGCTTCTTCGTCGTCAGCGTCGCCTGAGCGATGCTGATGTCCTGGGTGAACGTCTGATCCGTCTTCAGGATGAACGAATCGGGCTTGGCGAACGTGGAGTCGCTCGATACCTGAATGCGGTAGTTCCCCGCGTAGGGAGTGGCTGGCGGGAACCACGCATAGATGGGAGAGGTCGGCACGTTCGTCGAGCGGTCGCCCGGAATGTTGTTGATCGCCGGTTTGAGAATGTCAACGAGTGAAAGGTTCCTGATCACGTCCTGTCCGACGCGCTCCAGGCCTCCCTGGTCCGTCGCTTTGATCGTGTACGTGCCTGGCAAGAACTCGGTGCGGCTGAGGTCGAAGTTCCCCGTCTTGATCTCGATCCGCGAATACGGCCCTGCCCCGGCGGGCGTCCTCGTGATGTACTGTTCGGGGACGGCGATGACCTCTCCCCTCGGGTTTTTCAGCTCGAAGGAGACCAGATCGGCATTCACGTCGAGCAGGTTGATGTTGAGCCTGAGGTAGAAGGTGCGCTGAGTGAGCTGACTCGCGTTTGGCACCACCTGCACGCTCGTCACGTCGAACGCGCCGATGCTCGGCGGGCTAGGCGGCACGAAGTCGGGCGAAAGCACCATGCTGCCGCGCTCTTCGGCGGGCTGATGCCGTTCACGGATGGTCACCGGCTTGTTGGCTGTGAGTTCGTAGGTGGTGGTGACCAACCCGCCGAACTCATCCCCCGGCCTCAGCGTGCTCTTGGGGATGTCGTACACGAGCAGGCCGCCCGTAGAACTCGTCGGCGTGAGCGCGGTTCCGCCGCCCACTGGCCGCAGGGTGACCGTCGTGCCGTCTTCGTACGTGAGCACGTCGAGCTTGTTGTTGTGCCCAGGGTGCAGGCTCTGGAAGTAGTAGTGCGTGAACGACGCGTATGCCGGGTCGGGGTCCGGCGGAATGAACGTGCCACCGAAGTACGTGGAAAACTCCGTGCCCATCCCGATGAACGAGTAGAAGGGAGCCGTCCCGCTGATCTTGAGGGCGGTCACCCCGCTGAAGTAGCCCATCAGGTTGTTCGGGTCGGTGCTGCGGAGTTCGGGCAGGAAGATGCCCTGCCCCTTGGTCACCGTCCTCGTATCGCGCACCTGCTCGTAGACTTCGCCAGTGCCGAGGTCCACGCCACGGTCGCTGATGGTGATCGTGCCGTTTCCCATGGCGACCACCGCGACGTACTGAGGCGAGGCCACGTACGCCAGCGCGCCGACCAGCCCGCCGTTCGTCGTCGGCATGATCTCCGTGTGGCCGTCCTTGAATATGCCGTGGTAGACGCTGATCGGGTTATCGCTCCGCACCCGCAGGAGCGACGGATCGGAGAGGTTCTTGACGTACGCAAGCCCGGCCTTGATCGCTCTGCCGCTCTCGTTGTCGGTCCCGTTGGTGAGGTCCGTGATGGTGACGTTGGCGTCCTTCGCCATCGCGGTGATGACCATCTTGCCGGGGCTTTTGCCGCCCACCACCATCGCGGTGTTGTAGACGAGGAACTCGGTGTCGGTGTAGCTGGTCTTGCCCCGCACGAGGATCATCCGGTCGTTCGACTCGTTCTCTCCCACGTACGCGGCGGTATCGGAAGTCGTGTAGACGTAACCGGCGCTGCTGGAGAGCGTGATGGTGGCAAGCGGGCCGGTGATTCCCGTAAGGTTAACCTTCTGCACGGATTCGGCAGCGATGGCGATCGGCGACCCGTTGTTCACGGTGTACGTCATGGCGTTGTACGCGATGACGAACACGCGCGCGTTGTTCTGAATGTCAACTTTGTAGCGATATTGCGCCGTGGCTGCGCGTGGTACCACAGCGACAGCCGTCAGCAACAGGGCGATCATACCAAGAACGCGGCTCGCCCCGGTCTCTCGGTCTTTCATTTCCTCCATCCTTCCCTTTCAAACAATGAAGGCGACCTGCCCCCCGCGGCCCAGCATGGAGAGCACGAAAACTTGACTTCACCGTAGCGCAGTTGCAATATAACTGCAAACAAAAGTAAGAAAACCAACTTCCAACGAGCAAGACGGAACTCCTGATTAACACCGGGACCCGTCTCAAAGACACATACGGACCCCTCCTTCTGGCCCCTCCGATGCGCGCTCACCATCGGTGCTCTGCGAGCAACCCGACGGAAGCGCCGCGCACCATGCCTTTCTCAGAAAACGTGCCGACACCCTAAGCCTCCCTCGAGGCGTCGGCACATGCTTCGGTGCTATGTCGTGTGCGACAATTGATGATGGCAGATGTGCGCCGCCCGGAAAACGCCCGAACCGAAGGTAGTATTCATGCCAACGCCCCCCGGCCGTGGAGGTATCGCATTACCTCCACGGCAGTGGCAAAACGACTACTTGATGAGCACCATGCGGATGACCTGCGTCTCCGTGCGCTGTGAAGCGGTCTCTGCCTGCGGCGTGACCACGAGACGGGCAAAGTAGATGCCCGACGCGGCGTTTTCGCCGAGCGCGGTCTTCCCGTCCCAAGTCAGCCGGTAGAACCCCGGCGCGTGCACTGCATCCGTCAGCACCCGCACCTCTTGGCCGAGCACATTGTAGATCGCCAGATGCACCTCGGCGTTCCAAGGAACCTGGTAGGCAATCTGCGTGCTCGGGTTGAAGGGGTTAGGGGCGTTCTGTTCAAGCGCCACCCGCTCCGGCAGGGCGACCCTCACGCCCACCGGCCCAAACAGCGTCGTCTGGCCCGACGATCCCATCGCCTCGAGACGATAGCGATATACCATGCCGGGGACCACGCCGCCGTCGAGGTACTGCCATTCGGGGCCACCGCCCCGTATCGGGCGCGTCGTCAGCCGCTCGAACTCGCCGCTCTCTCCGGCTGCGCGCCAGAGGTGGAACGCCGCGCTCGCGCTCTCTCGCGTCAGCGCCCAGGTCACCAGGACATGCTGCCGACCGGAGCTTGCCGCGAAGGACGCCAAACGCACCGCCGTCGGCTTGTGCGCCACCGTGTCCACCTGGAAGCTCGTCCGCTCCGAGAATGGGCCGTAGAACCCGGCATCGTCCACTGCACGCGCCGCCCACCAGTACTTCGCCTGATGCTCCAGCGCGAACGGCACGAGCCACTCCGTCGTCGTCGCGCCAGGGACGACGTTCGAGGCCGTCGTCACCACCTGCGTCAGTGCCGAGTCGGTCGCCACGATGAACGAGTACCCGGCGATTTCCCTCGTGTTCTTCTGCGCGTTCGTCACTTTCAGGAAAGGACGAGAGCTTACCGTCGTATCGTGCCGGAACGCGACCGGCGCGCCCGGCGCATCGGTGGCTGTCGGAGCCGCACTCACTTGGTCGCTCGGCACGCTGAGGTTCCGATTCATCGAGCGGTCCACCGCCCGCACGCGATACTCGTACGCGCTGCCGATCTTCACCGTCTCGTCGGTATACGTCGTGAGCGTCTGATCGGCGATCTTCCCGAACTCCCCGCCGCCTGTCGAGCGCTCGACGACGTACCCCGCAAGGTCGCTTTCCGTGTTCGGCGTCCAGGAAAGCCGCACGGCATACGCGCCGACCGCCGCCGTCAGCCCCGCCACCTTCGCAGGCGGGATCGTATCGGGCGTTGCGAGGGTCCTCCAGACAAGCTCCGCACCCGTCGAGTCGGCGATGTTTCCGCTCGCGTCGCTTGAGGCGATGCTGAAGTAGTACTGCGTGCTCGGCAGGAGGTTCGTGAGCACCGCCTCGTGCTGGGTATCGAAGCTCGCCTTGCTCACCACCTTGCCGAGCGCGACGGTCTGGCCGTACTCCACGTACGAATCGCCCGGCTCGTCGGTCGTCCAGGTGACCCGCGCCTGCTCTGCGTCGGTGAGCACCGTCGGCCCGGCGGTGAACTCCGGCGGCTCCGTGTCGCCGGTGGCCTGCGTCGAGCCGGTGATCTTCGCGGAGGTCGGCCCATTGCCCACGAAGTCCGTTGACTCCACGGTCAGGTCGTAGCTGCTCGACGGCGAGAGATTGGTGAGCGTCACGACGTGATCGGTCACTCTGTCGGGGACCGTCACTTCAAGCTCCGGGTCGCTCGACCCGGCAAGTCTATAGCTCACCCGGCTGTCGCTCGGCTCGTCGGTCGTCCAGCGCACCGTGATGCGCGAGTCCGTCCGACCGATGACGGCGGGCTGCTCCACGAGCTTCGGCGGCGTGAGGTCCTCGTCAGCGAGGGTGAGCGCCGTCTGCACTGCACTTATTGTCTCGCCGTTGCCCGACGGGTCCGTAGAGCCGACCTGATAGGCGTAGGTGGTGGCCGGTTTGAGGTTGGTGATGGTCACGCTGTGCTCCGCGACGTTGTCCGTCATCGTGACCGTCTCGGTGAGGTCATCGGCGCTCAGGCGGGCGAGTTTGCCGCTCGTCGCCTCACCGAAGTGCACGACGCTGTTGGACGATTCGTCCGTCGTCCACCCGATGGTGAGGGCTGTCGTCGTCCGGGCACGCACCGTCGGGCCAGAGGTCAACACCGGCGGCGTCACGTCCGGGGTCGGCGAGGTGGTGAACTCCGACTCCGTCCGTCCTGCCCTTCTCGCGGCTTTCCCTGAGGGAGTGGCTGCGGGCGGCCAGGTGACCTGGTTCCCCGATGCGTCGGCGGAGGAAATCTTGTACCGGTAGGTTCCTCCGGCGGCGAGGTCCGTCACCACTATGATGTGCATCCGCACGAAGTTGCCGTCGCTGAACGTGCCGACCAACTGATCTCCCTGCCATACCTCGACGTAGCTGTCGGACGGCTCGTCGGTGCCCCATACGAGCACAATGCGCGTGTCGGCGCGGTATACCGCCGCAGGCGCAAGGAGGATTCGCGGCGGGATCGTATCGCGCACCGCGTACGTGCGGAACGGCAACGGCTTTGTCTTCACACTGTTGCTGGTAAGGTCGGTGAGTTCGACGACGGCCTTGTAGGCGGTGCTTGGCGTGAGGCCGGTGACGCGGGCAAGCTGTACGATGCCCGGCTGATCAACGAACGCCTCGGCCACAAGAGCGCCCTGTGGGCCGGGGTAGCTCACCACCACGCGAGCGGTGTGCAGTTCGTCGGCTTCCCACGCGACGAACGCCTCGTTCTCGCGGGGAATGACAATGGGTCCCTTGAGCGCACGCGGCGGGTTCGTGTCGGGCAGGTCCTTGGTGCGGAACGGCAGGCCCGGCTTTGCGGCCTGAAGCTGACCCGTCGCGTCCGTCACCGTCACGAGGAACGTGTACACCGTTCCGGGCGCAAGCCCCAGCACATCAACGCGATGCTCGCGCAGGAGCTGGTTGTCGGTGACGGTGGTGTCCTTGCCTCCGCCCGTAATGAGGATCGTCCCAATGGTCGGGTCGTTGTTGGCCCAGAAGATCGTCACCCGGTCGAGGTCTACGCGCTGGGTGACCGGGCCAGCGACGAATTCGGGAGGGGTCGTCTTCGCCGCCCGGCGAGTCCATATCGAACGGAGAAGCGCGACGCGCAATTCGTTCCCGGCGAAGTCGCGAGACGAGACCTCGAAGAAGTACTCGGTGCCGCTGGTCAGGTCAGGGATGGTGATGACATGCACCCTTGTCAACCGGGGGTCCACCACGCTATCCGAAAGCGCGTCTGCCGACAGGCCGTACCTCACGCGGGTATCGGACGGTTCGTCGGTCACCCACCCCAGGGTGATGCTCTTCTCGTCCACGCCGACAAGCCCCGGCGTCTTCAGGAACACCGGCGGAGTGGTATCGGCGACTACCACCCCTCCCACGGTGGTGAACGAACGCACCGCGCTCAATGAGATGTTGTCCACGTCCGCAGGCTTGTCGAGCGCACCGACCACCCAGAAGTACTTCGTGCCCGGCTTCAGCCTGCCCTCCGGGATGCGCAACTCGCTCGTGGAGGTCGGCGCATCGAGGTAGCTGACCACCGCGTTCGCCGGGTCCAGGAAGTCTGCAATCCCCTGCTGGGGATTGGTCAGGTTGATCGGGTCCTTGGAACTGACGTGCACGATGTAGGCGGCAGCGCCAGGCATGTCCTCCCAATCGAGCATCGGAGAAGTGGGGATATCCGTCGCGTTATTGAGCGGCTTTGTGAGCGACGGGATGCCGAGCGCGAGGAAAGGCACGTCGTCCGTCACGACCTCCGACGATGCGCCCTCGTTGTCCGTCGCCCAGATGCTGAACGTCCCTCCGGTGTACGAGGGAAGCGCGGGCAGTAGCTGCCGATAGAGTCCGGTCTCGTTCGGGATGAGCATGTGCTCAGAGCCGTCCGGCAGCTTCACCGTGACCGACTGGATCGTGTTGTTCCCGTTCGGGTCCATGATGCGTGCGCTGATGATCGGCACGTAGAGTTCAAGATTAATGTCGCCGAGCGGGGTGGAGATGCGCTGCTTCAGATGCGCGACGGAGGCGTCGAAGCTCAGCACACGCGGCGGCTGCGGGCCGGAGGCTTCTCCAAGCGCAAGATTGACCTCTTTGAGCGCGGCTCCGGCTTGAAGGGCCAGCGGAGGAGGCTGCTTGGCGCTGGTGAGGATGTTTTCTCCACCGGCTTCGACGTACAACCCAACCGCGAGCGGGTAATACGTCGCGTCGGGCACGTTCTGGAACGAGTATCGCCCGTCAATCGTGAGGGCCATGCGGACGATCTTCAGGGACTCCGGGTCCGCGCTCGTCGGCGGCTCGCTGAGCAGCGCGACGAACGTCGCGTTGACGTACTGCCTGCCGGATGCGGAAGGCGCAAGGCTCACGCGCCCGCTCACGCTGCCCGTCGGCATCTGGCTCCCTGTGGTGAACACCGAAGAGAAGACCGTCTCGCCGAGGAACGCGGCGACCTGATAGACCGTGTTCGCCTTCAGGGTCAGATCGAACGTCACCGTGTTCGCATCGGCCCCGCGAACAAGCGACCCCATCTGCTCCGGCTTCGGGTAGACCCTTATGTCTTGGGGGCCGATGATGAGGTTGCCCGAAAGATCGAACACCGGATGAGCGAACTGCATGGTGACGCTCGTCTGCGTCGGCACTCCGGTCGCGCCTCTGGCCGGGGTGATGGAGGTGACCAACTCCGGGCCGATGCGCCGGGTGATGGGGATATTGACGGTGACGGCCCGATTGCCGGGCGCGAGGGTGATCGCGTCGGGTAGGCCGTCGGCGTTCGCGTCGGGCTGTCCCACGTCCATCACGATCGGGCGCATGTTCGTCTCATCCACCTGGCGGAAGATCGCTGCCAAGGGGTAGTACGTCCCGTCCGGCACGAACCGGATGCGGTAGTTGCCCTGCAAGTCAATCAGGCCGAGAAAGTCAACCGCAAAGACCGAGAAACCGGGCGAGATGTCGGGAACACGGGAGAGGAACACCGCCGCGCCCATCTCGCCCGCAGGGCTGACGAGCGGCGAGAGGTTCACGCGCCCCGTCACCTGCCCCGTAGGGATCGCGCTGCCGGTCGTGAAGACAATCGCGCGCGGGGACGACGGAAATCCGTACCCGCCATGCAGGTTGAAGAGCCAGAGGGAATACGTCGTGTTCGCCGCAAACCTCGCCGGAGCGCGGGCAAGCCACCCGCCGCTTTCGGTTTTGGTGAGCCTGAAGCTGCGCCCCGTGATCTGGCCGGAAGGCGGCGTCGGGATCACGGCGATCTCGCCGAAGCCGCCGGTCGTGTCGAGGTCGCCGGAAAAGAGGAGCTGGAGGGCCGTATCCACTCCCGCCGGGACATTTGCCGCGAACATGCCTGGCGACGCCCAGCGCAGGCGAGGCGTCCCCAGCATCTCCGTCGCCGGGAGGTCCAGTCCGACCACGTTCCCGCCGGAAGCGACGGTGATCTTATCCGGCACGCCGTCCTTGTTCTGATCGAGGTACCCGGCGAAGCGCGGCATGAAAGCGGTTTCGTCGTCGCCTACCGTGGCCGCGATGACGTAGTATTCGCCCGGCGGCACATTCCCAAAGAGAAACTCGCCTCCGGAGGAAAGCGTGAGCCGCACGACGCCCGGATCAGGCCCTTCAAGCTCCAGCACCGCCGGGAACACGGTGGTGAGCACCACCGCGAACGGCCCTTGCGCGGAAAGCCCTTGCAAGGAGATGTCAAGCCCGAACGGAACGACAGGATACACCTTCCCGCCCACCACCGACGAGGCAAGCTCGCTCCCGGTGCTGAATACGTAGCTCACCGGCGGCTTCTGCTCTCTTATGGCAGCAACCTGATAGGTGGTATTGGGCTGCAAGCTCACCCGCGTGTACACGGTGAATCTATCCTCGCTCAGGGAGTCGGGGCTTTCCGCGAGCGGACGCGGGAAGACCGTGAGTTCGAGGATGTCGCCGATCTTCCCCTCCACAACAGTGAGGGGGGCGGTGAACGTGATCGCGATGCGGGTAGCAAGCGGGACATTCACCGCGTTCCTCGGCGGACTGACCGAAGCAACGTCGGAACCAAGCCCCTGCTCAAGCCTCACCTGAACGGTCATCGCCTGGCCTTCAGCGACCGTCAACGACTTCGGAGCACCGGCGGCGTCGGTGTAGACGCCCAGGGGCTGGAGGACACCTATGCCTACTGCGGCGAGATAGTACGTGCCGGGCGGGACGAGGTTCAGTACCACGCGGGGGCTTTGGCTGAGGGCGAGCCAGGCAATGTCCCATTTGGCGGGGTCCATGCTCGTGGGCGGCGCGCTCAGCAGCGCAGCGGCGTAGCCCTGGCTCGGCAGTGCGTCCGGCGCGAGCCTGAGGTCAACGATGACCTTGCTCGTCGGGAATGCCTTGCCGGTCGTGAACGGGGTGATCACCGGCACGCGCAGTTCCGATGCGTCCTGGCTCCTTGCGTCGGTGATGACCACCTGGTACGCCTGGTTTTCCGCGAGTTGCACCTGCCAGGAAACCTCATAGCCGTCCGCGCTCAGTGTCGCCTTATCGGTGCTCACGTCGGTTGCAGGGCCGACGTGCGGGATGAGCATGGCGTGCACGTTGGGGTGACCATCTGCGGTCTCCAGTGGACTACTGAAACGGACCCGGATCGTCGTGCTCGTCGGTACCTCGGTCTGAAGTGCGTAGGGCGAGACATCAACGACCGTCAGCCCGCCGAGCATGTCACTCGTGAGCCGCACAAGCGAAAGGCTGAGGTTCGTCATCACCGTGGTCGTAGTGATGGTTATCGGGTCGGAAATCCCGTCGCCGTCGGCATCGTACGTGCCGAAGTAGATCTCCGGGAGTTGCATCGGCTCACCCATCGAAGCCGGATCGAAGGCTATCCCCGCCATCCAGTACTGGCCCGGCTTGATGCCTCTGATCCGGAATGCGCCGTCCTTGATGACGCCGATGCGCATGATGTCCTCATCAGAGAAATCGAACGAGAGCAGTGGACGCGAGAGGAGGAGGACGACCTGGAGCGGCATACTCGTGTTGAACCCAGAGACATTGCCGCTCAATTGCCCGCCAATGAAATCCGGTCCGGTCGAGAACGTCCCCATGAAGAACTCGCTTCCGGGAATCTCTCCGCCGACCCCGTCGTTTTCACGGCTGGTGATGAAGTAGTCGAATACCGTGTTGCTCGGCAATACTCCGGTTATCGTCACCTGAGTGCGGGCCGGGTTCACCGTGTAGGACGGTTCTGGCCCCTTTTGGGGAGGCACGAGCATCACCTCGAGGTTCGGCCTCTGCGTGCCGTTCACCTGGATCAGCTCGATGGGGCCGCTCAGGGTGATGGTCATCGTTGCGATGACGCTGTCAGCCACCGAAGGCGTGCCGACGTTGACGCTTCCATTTGCCGGAGCGACGCTCACGACATGGACCGCCTGCGTGGAAGGTTCCCCGGCGGCAATGCCGAGGAGTTTGCTCCTCTTGGCTTGAGCAAGGCCAAAGGCCATCAGCAGGACCACAAGCAGTGTGATCCAGTGCTTGAATACCGTGTTGCAGTGTGCCATGTGCGTTCTCCTTACACGGCCGTCGTCATGTGCGGGAAATGAGGTTCTCCAGCCGCTGCAAAACCGCCGCAGCACAGGCTTGATCGCGTGAAACGCTCCAGAAGTCGTGCGTACGTCGTACGCGCGTCGCGTACGGTGTATGTCTAATATATAGTATCTCGCCGGATTGTCATTATGTGTGACGTGGTTCACGACAAACGCTTCGGTTCCATCATAGTGGACGGTGTTCAGTGGGAAAAGTGAGGGAAATGGAGGGCCAGGTCAACGGAAAAGTGGACGAATCCGTCGCACACTGGCTCGCAGAGCGCACGGAATGACGTATATTGTAATGCGTCACCCCGGTTAGACAGGCGAGATCGTGAGAAGTGTCCAGTTCGGGGCGCGGTGCATCGGGCGGATCAGAGAGTAGTACCATGATAGTACCCGTGCTTACTATCGCATTGGCCACCGCCGCACTGCGACGGGGCGAAGTCGTGGCATATCCGACGGAGACCTTCTACGGCCTCGGTGCGCTGCCGACTGACCGCGAGGCGCTTCTCCGCCTCATCGCCCTCAAGCGGCGCGACGAGGGGAAGCCGATCAGCCTTATCCTTGGGCGTATGGAAATGCTCTCGACGGTTGCCACCACGCTCACCCCGGCGATTGTGCGGCTCATCTCTCTGGCATGGCCGGGTCCGCTTACCGTGGTAGTGCCCGCACGGCCTGAGGTTGACCCCATCATCACCGGAGGGACCGACACGGTGGCCGTGCGCGTGCCCTCGCACGCCGAGGCGCGCATCCTCGCCGATGCCGCAGGCGGAGTTATCACCGCGACGAGCGCCAATCAACAGGGCAGCACTCCCCCCACGACCGCCGACGAGGTGCGCGAGCAGTTCCCCGAAGGAATTGCCGGGATCGTCGGCGGCGAACCCACCACCGGCGGCGCACCCTCTACGCTCGTCCGACCTCAGGGGAGGCAACTCATCATCCTGCGCTCTGGCGTGATCACCCCTGGCACGCTTCGCGAATGGTGGTCCGGCGAGGTCATCGAAGCCGGTGGCGGCTCCGGAGCATAGGCGGAAGCATGGCCGATCCTCCGCCGCTCCCTTTTCCGGTCTCCTTCGACCCCGACACGCAGACGAGCATCACGGCGGCACATGAGCAGGTTCTCCGGGAGTGCATCGCCCTCCTTGGCCGTGCGTGTGCAGCCCACGGCGTGCAACATTTGCACTACTGGCTTAAAGAGGGCAAATACATGAACTTAAGGACGAAATGATCGGGCGATTGAAGCGCGTTCTCCCGGGGAACGCCCTCGTTGTATGCAAGGTGCGCATTGTTTTGTACATTTCTCATTTTCACCGTGCAGATACTGCGCTCTCTCAATGCTTCCGACGGACCGGTACGCAAAAAAGCCGACCGGTGCCGATCTTCTCGACCGACGCCGGTCGGCTTCACGCGGGCCTATGGACGGCTAGTTGTTGCGCCGCTCGAACCAGTGTTTCCAGAGCTTCCGGGCCTCCTGGCCGATGATGCGGCTCAGGGGCGGTGCGTGATGCCGTGAAACGGCTCCGTGCCGCCGCTGTTCGTCCATGTAAAGGACGCCCCACTGGGCAGCCCGATAAAGCTCGTTGAAGAGGGGCGCCTCTGGAAAGGTGCCGAACCACTGATTGTATGTGCCGTTGGGGACGTCGCTGGCCTGAATCTGCACGGGCATATCATACGCCCTCACCGTCACCTGAAAAGGGACTGACATGGGTTAGTGCTCCATTCTCCGGCGTTCAATTCTCGCATGTTCATCGAGCGCGCAGGATGCGCCCTCGTAGATTGTATACGCAACGGCCATGCCAATAGTTCGCGCCCCTGCCGTTCTGACGCCACAGAGCGTCATACCTGCATAAGAGAAACGGCATAACCTGCCGCCTATTGAGACGGGGAGCAATTATTGCAACATTGCCACCATAATATGCGCACTACCTCTCGTGACTCCCTCGCTCCCCGCGCATCTCGACCCCATGCGGCGTTCGTCCTCTCACGCGGAAGGCCGTTTTGAGTATTCGGGAAGCTTCCGTATACTACAAGTGGGGGATTGTCGAGCGCCTGTCCATACTTCCTGCTGGCGAGGAGAGAACGATGCTTCGTCTCGTGATTTGCGGAGCTGCTGGCCGTATGGGTCGGCGGTTGATTGCGCTGGCCAACGATGACCCTGCATTGCAGGTCACCGGAGCTGTAGAGCTGATGGGCCACGTCGCGCTCGAATCGGACGCCGGAGAAGTTGCCGGGGTGGGGCGCATCGGCGTGCCGATCACGCATGACCTGGGTTCGGCGCTGCTGCACGCAGATGTGGGGATTGCCTTCGTGAACGTCCCCGCCGCTTCAATTGATCAGGCACGCATCTGTGCCACGGCAGGCAAGCCGCTCGTGGTCGGGTCCACCGGATTGAGCGCCGACCTGGAAAAGCGTTTCCGCGAGGCGGCGCGCCCGATCCCCGTCGTGAAGGCGACGAACTTCAGCATCGGGGTGACGGTCCTCTTGCGTTTGGTCGAGGAAGCGACCGCGTTGCTTGGCCCTTCGTTCAACTGCGAGATCATTGAGGCGCACCACAACCTCAAGAAGGACGCTCCGAGCGG
>Ga0172365_10001280_pt1 | contig 18098 bp, 13 predicted proteins | sample LakKivSesite48cm_FD_114535 | JGI IMG/M metagenome (GOLD analysis project Ga0172365, IMG submission 114535) | Sediment microbial communities from Lake Kivu, Rwanda - Sediment site 48cm | ecosystem: Environmental > Aquatic > Freshwater > Lake > Sediment | place: Rwanda: Western Province, Lake... | reverse complement strand
CACAGGGAAGAACCCCCATAGCTCAGAAAAGGAAGAGGTATGCCAATGACCGGCAGCAAACCCACGGTCATTCCAATGTTGACGGTTACATGAAACAGCAGGATCGCAATGACGCCATAAGCATATGCACGGCTGAAGGCTGATCGTTGCCGTTCAGCCAGTTTGACAAGCCGCAATAAAAGAAATATAAATAATCCCACGATCAATCCTGTGCCAAAAAATCCCCATTCTTCACCTACAGTACAAAAAATAAAATCAGTACTCTGTTCAGGAACAAAATTGAATTTTGTCTGTGTCCCTTTCAGGAATCCCTTCCCTGTCAATCCTCCCGAACCAATCGCGATTTTTGACTGGTTCACATTATAGCCCACCCCCAGCGGATCATCTTCAATACCCAGCAAAATATTCACCCGCCGTTGCTGATGCTCTTCCAGTATTTCATTGAAAACATAATCGACAGAGAACGTATAAAGTACCGATCCGGCCAGTAAGGCAATAACAAGATATGCAGCCTGCAGTTTTTTCCGGTATGCATAAAGCAGATACACAGGTATGGAGACTGCCAGTGACAGAGTACATACAACATACTTGCTCCAGTGATTACCTTCCAGGAAATTTATCAAATAGATTATTGCGAAAGCTGCTATGTAGATCAGTGCTGCCCTGAATACTGTTCCCCGGCGTCTTGACAGGATCCAGTAAGCTATGAAAGCCATCACTGTCAGTGAGGCCAGGATGATCAATTTATCAACCAGCAGGGATAAAATGGATAACATTACCAGAAGAAGGCCGATTACCATAATGATCCCTGAAAATCCTTCGCGGTAAATGACTATCAGCAAGGATAGAAAAATCAGTGCTGATCCCATATCAGGCTGAAGTATAATTAATCCTGCAGGTAGAAAAATGATCAGAATGATCCTGACAATGGATTTGAACTGATGGATATTAAAATTAAAGGTACTTAATAATCGTGCCAGCGCCAGGCATGTGGCTATCTTTGCAAATTCTGAAGGCTGAATGTTAAACGAACCCAGGACAAACCATGACCTTGAACCATGGATCACCCTGCCAAAAATAAGCACTGCAGCGAGGGACAGGATTGATAAAGAATAGATTATGTAAGAGAAATAAAGATAGAATTTACTGTCAAGGATAAAAATAATAACGATTAGAATAAGCGAAGCGAGGATCCAGATCATCTGTTTCCCATACCTCTGGCTGATATCAAAAATACTTTTATGCTGTTCGTTATAAACTGCTGCATAGATATTGAGCCAGCCCAGGAACACCAGTATAAGGTATACAAGGACAGACAGCCAGTCAATATTCCTTATTATGCTTCTGCTGTTCATCACTCCTGCTTGAATGCTTTCAGAACATAATCCTCCAGGTCAGGTCTGCTGATAGAATCTGATACAAATTTTTCTATTACCAGACTCGCGATAGGTGCAGCCCAGATATTACCGAATCCCCCGTTTTCTACAAAAACGGAAAGGGCAATCGCCGGTTTTTCTTTTGGGGCAAAGGCAATAAAAATGGAATGGGCTTCCCCATGAGGATTTTCGGCTGTACCTGTTTTCCCGCAAACCTTAACATTATTTATTCTTGCGCGCCATGCTGTTCCCGATGCACCTCCGTTGACTGCCAGGTCCATACCATCGACTATCCAGGTAAAGTTTGCCGAATCAACTGACACATAATGTTTCTCGCCATACCTGTACCTGCTGTCCTCCTCATCCTGTATCTCTTTCATCAGATGTGGTGTAAAATAGTATCCCCTGTTAGCAATGATAGCTGCCAGGTTAGCCATTTGCACAGGTGTCACGCCCAACTCCCCCTGCCCGATTGAGAGGCTCCTGACAGTTAAAAAGTTCCAGTGGCTCTTACCATATATCTTATTGTACAAATCAACATCCGGAATCAATCCGGGAAGCTCATAGCTCAGATCCGAACCCAGTTTTCTTCCAAATCCCAATGCAACAACATGTTCCGACCAGTTCCTGAACGCTTCCTCAGTTGAACCGAATTTACTGTCTGCAAGTATGCGCCTGAAAGTTTCATTAAAATAGCCATTACAGCTATTCTCGATAGCGCCGACAATTGAAAGGGGTGTCGGATGGACATGGCATGCTACTGTGATATTCCCTAAATGAAAACCCCCTGCACAATAATATTCGGTATAAGGAGTAATTACCTGTTCCTGTAAAGCTATCAGGCCGTTGACAGGCTTAAACGTTGAACCGGGAGGATACTGGGCCATAAGGGCACGGTTGAATAGTGGTTTTACCGTGTCAGCCTGAAGCTTGTTGTAGTTTGCCGTCCTTTCACGGCCTACCAGCAATCCCGGATCATAGGCCGGTGAAGTAACCAGGGCAAGTATCTCTCCTGAAGAAGGTTCGATGGCCACAATACTTCCCCTGAACTGTTTCATCAGCATTTCACTGTATGCCTGCAAATCAGCATCGATGGTAAGGGTTATATTCCTGCCGACAACAGATGGCACATCCATATGACCATCCTGAAAAGATCCTTTGACCCGGTTATGCACATCAACAAGATAGACTTTCATTCCCTTCTGCCCCCTTAATGCATTCTCATATGATTTTTCAATTCCGCTGACTCCATAATAATCTCCCATCCGGTAGTAATTGTCGGTACTGATGATTTTATCATCAACTTCTCCTACATAACCAAACACATGTGCAGCAATACTACGTGGATATTTTCTCAATGTCCTTGGTTGAACAAAAAAGCCGGGAAACTTATACAGTTTTTCCTGCAGCACGGCATAGGTCTCGGATGACATCTGCCTCATGAAAACTGAAGGTTTATATAAAGAGTAATTCCTGGCTTTTTCTATTTCTGATATGACTTCCCTCTTTTCTATCTCCAGTATCTGACATAGTTCGGCTGTATCAAACTGACTGATATTCAAAGGAGTGACCATCAGATCATAGGCTGCTTCATTATATACAAGCAGTTCACCGTTCCTGTCAAATATCAGTCCCCTGGCAGGATAGAGTATTTCAATCCTCTGGGAATTTGATTCTGCAGAGAGCTTATAGGTGGGATCAAGCACCTGGAGTGAAAAAAGCCTCAGTACATATACCGTTCCCATCAGGATTATGGCACCCATAATAACATATTTTCTCCCGTTGAAAGAGTTCATTATTTCCGGAATATAAAATACTGGCTGATAATGATCAGAACAATCGATATCAGGGAGCTGAAAATGACTTTGATAAAGGTACTGAAGAATTCACTGAATCTGAACACTTCAATATAGAATAACAACAGGTGATGAACAAGTACGAGTATAACAGTATATTTCAGGAACCATTCAAATCCATAATAAGACAGTCGGGGATAGGTGCCTGCATCATACCCGTCACGCGGTGCTATTGCTGCCAGCAACGGGGGTCGCAGAAATGCCATCGCCACACATGAAACAGAATGCATGCCCGGTGTATTCATGAACAGGTCAACAGTCAGCCCAAGGATGAAAGAAGCACAGAGCAGGAGCCAGCCGGGTGTTTCGAAAGGAAGTAGAAGAATAAAAAGAACATAAAAATAGGGATTGATCAGGTTACTTATCTGGATATTATTCAACAATAATACCTGTATCAGAATGACCACAACAAAACAGATAATATTCCTGCTGAGCAATCTAATCATTGTACTGGTTTTCTTCAAGAGTTACCTGTTCATCACGCAGCAGGTTTTCAATAAGATAGACATATTCAAGATTTCTGAAATCGACAGCCAGCTTTACCTTGATCTGATAGAAGTTACCCTGTAACCTGTCAAAACCGGAAATAGTACCCACAAATAATCCTTCAGGGAATATGGCAGAATATCCGCTGGTGACAATAGTATCCCCGATATCAAGTTTGACATGGTATGGTATGTCAGTCAGGATTGCCTCTTCAGTTGACTCACCGGGCCACGTCAGTGAACCGAAGTAATTGTTTTTCCTGATTTTTGCACTCAGTCTCAGATTCCTGTTCAGTAAAGGCATGATAACGGAAAAATGCCTGCTCACTGAAAAAACAATGCCGACGACACCTTCCGGGGAGGTAACAGCCATTTCAGGCTTGATATTCTGCAAGCTGCCCCTGTCGATTGTAATAAAATTGAATTCCTTGTTGACTGAGTTGTTAAGCACCCGGGCTTGTGAAAAAACATATTGCCGTGTGCTGTCCGGCGGGGCGACATCATTCTCCTGTGACCGGTAGTCCAGCAGTTGCAATCTGTCCAGCTGGTTCCTGAGAAGGGTATTTTCTTTTGCGAGGTCTTCATTTACCTTTCTCAGGTTAAAATAGTCCCTGACCCCTCCGAATTTGTCATAAAGGTATCCCTCGACAGAGCTTGTAAAACCGGTAAAGCTTGCTCTTTGAAAATGATTATAGTGGATAAGCAGAAAAAAAGACAGACTCTCCAGCAATAGGAATAGCAGAAGGAAATGATGCCTGATAATCAATTGTATTAAATTCCTCATGGATCATTTTCAATGTACACAGTATTATGATCACCGCATCAGGAAGGGAAACTTATCAACATTCTTAAGGGCGATCCCGGAACCTCTTGCCACTGCCTGCAACGGATCTTCGGCCACATGGAATGGGATATTGATCTTATCAGTAAATCTTTTATCCAGTCCACGCAGCAATGCACCCCCTCCAACCAGGTTAATACCTTTGCTGACGATATCTGCGTACAATTCGGGCGGTGTCTGTTCCAGCACTGCAAGTATGGATGTTTCAACTTTTGATATTGATTTATCCAGGCAGTGTGCTATCTCCTGAAATGAGATGGGTATTTCAATTGGTAATGCCGTCATCAGGTTTGGTCCCCTGACTATAAAATCCGGTGGAGGGTTATCAAGGTCCGGCAATGCAGAACCGACATTTATCTTGATATCTTCGGCTGTGCGGTCCCCGATCTTTATGTTATGCTGGTGCCTCATATAAGTCTGGATATCATCCGTGAATTCATCACCGGCAATGCGAATGGACTGATTGCACACAATTCCTCCCAGCGAGATGACGGCAATTTCCGTTGTCCCTCCACCAATATCCACGACCATATTACCTTCAGGAGCCTCAACATCAATGCCTATTCCTATTGCAGCAGCCATAGGTTCGAAAATCAGGTAAACATCCCGCCCCCCGGCATGTTCTGATGAATCGCGTACTGCCCTGCGTTCCACCTCGGTACTTCCCGAGGGAATACTCACAACCATTTTAAGGGATGGATTGAACAACTGGGGACGCTTATTGATCATTTTGATCATACCACGTATCATCTGTTCTGCTGCATCAAAATCAGCTATAACGCCGTCTTTCAGGGGACGGATAGTACGGATATTCTCATGAGTCTTCCCATGCATCTGCCGTGCTTTCTCACCTATTGCGATCAACTTCGCCGTCCTGTTATCAACGGCTACAATAGAAGGCTCATTAACCACTACCTTATCATTATGAATAATTATTGTATTGGCTGTGCCCAGATCAATTGCAATTTCCTGTGTTAAAAAAGAAAATACTCCCATTCCTGAAATAAAATTAGTGACGTCCTTATTAAGGGCGATCGGTTAATGTTTAAAATGCCTGATACCGGTAAAGACCATTGCCATACCTGCCTTATTGCAGAATTCGATTGAATCCTTATCCCTGACAGATCCGCCGGGCTGGATGACAGCAGTTATTCCCGCTTTGTGTGCCATTTCAACAGAATCTGCGAAAGGGAAAAAAGCATCAGATGCCATCACTGCCCCGTGCAGGTCAAATCCAAAGCCTGATGACTTGACAATAGCTTGCTGTAAAGCATCTATCCTTGATGTCTGGCCGGTACCACCTGCAAGCAACTGTTTGTTTTTAGCAAGCACAATGGCATTGGATTTGGTATGTTTGACGATTTTGTTTGCAAAAATCAGATCCCTGACCTCCTCTTCTGTCGGATGCCTGTCAGTCACACAGCTTAATTGCTTTTCCTGCTCGGTACTGCTGTCGCGGTCCTGCATCAACGCACCATTAAGGATTGATCTGAACTGTCGTTTCAGGGGTTGATAGTCCTTAAGTACCAGTATGATCCTGTTTTTTTTCTGTTCAAGAAGATCAATGGCATCCTTCGAATAACCGGGAGCAATGATCACCTCGAAAAACAGTTTATGGATCTCTTCCGCAGTAGCCATCTCAATCGTATGGTTAGTGATCAATACCCCTCCATAGGCAGATACCGGATCCCCTGCCAGCGCATCTTTCCATGCAGTGGTCAGATCTGCCCGTGATGCCAGTCCACATGCATTATTATGCTTCAGGATGGCAAAACTGGTATCATCGAACTCGTTCATAAGGGCGACGGCCGAATCAATATCCAGGAGGTTATTATAGGAAATTTCCTTGCCTGCTAACCTGGTAAAAATCCTGTCAAAATCACCAAAAAAATACCCTTCCTGATGCGGATTCTCCCCGTATCTCAGTCTGCGTACGCCGGGGATACTCACCTGAAAGCTTCCGGGTTTCCCACCTGAAAAATAATCATAAATGACAGTGTCATAATGAGAGGTCACTTCAAATGCTTTGAAGGCAAACCATTTTCGCTGCTCCAGCGTTGAATTCCCGTTATTGTCATTCAGCAAATCCATCAATGCCGGGTATTGATCAGCAGACGGAACGATCAGGACATCCCTGAAATTTTTGGCCGCTGCCCTGATAAGGGTAATTCCCCCGATGTCAATTTTTTCAATTATCTCCTCACCTGTTGCACCCGACTGCACTGTTTGTTCAAACGGATACAGATCCACGATCACCAGGTCAATGCCCTTTATTCCGTATTGTTCGACCTGTGTCTTATCGGCTTCCAATTCCCTCCTGTACAGGATCCCCCCGAAAATCTTCGGATGCAGTGTTTTAACCCTGCCACCGAGAATAGAGGGGTATGACGTTATATCCTCGACCGAAATCACCTTCGCTCCCATCTTCTCCAGGGCTTCTTTTGTGCCGCCCGTGGAGATGATCGTCACATGAAGATCCATCAGCTTCTTTACTATCTCTTCCAGCCCGTTTTTATTATACACCGATACAAGAGCGGTCTTAATTATTTTTAAATCAGCCATTTACAGCCAGGAATTAATTTGGACAAAGATAATTAAAAAAATTAGTAAAAATAGGTACCTTTGAAATGAAAAATAGAAAGAAGACTACTATAATTAAGAGTCCCCGGGGCCCGGAGCAGTAATGTTAAAGTTTATCGGTCATATCTGATGAAAGTACTTAAAATCATACTCGAAAGCCTTATTTTTGCATTCAATTCGGTAATTGTCAACAGGTTGCGTACTATACTGTCGCTCCTTGGAATCACCATAGGCATATTTGCCATTATCTCCGTTTTCACGGTCATTGATTCCCTTGAAATCAATATCAGGGAGAGTCTTTCATCCTTCGGAGATGATGTCATTTATGTTGAAAAATGGCCATGGGGGCCCGAGGAAGGCCAAACAGAATATCCATGGTGGAAGTATCTGAACCGGCCCGTCGTCAAGTATGAGGAGTACGAGATGATAAAGCTCAAATCACAAAGAGCCTCAGCAATCTGTTTCTTTGCTTTTGCACAGAAAACCGTTAAATACAAGAATAATAACATTGACAATGCACAGATCTGGGGCACTTCCCAGGAATTTGAAGACATCCGGGAGTTCGAGCTGGCTAATGGAAGATTTCTTACCCAGTTTGAGTTTCTGAGCGGCAGGAACATGGCGGTTATAGGTAGCACCATTGCTGAAAAACTTTTTGAAAATAAAAATCCTGTAGGTGAACAGATAAAGCTCGGAGGTCATAAAGTAACAGTTATCGGTGTGACCAAGAAAGAGGGGAAAAATATGTTTGGCGGGGGATCACTGGACGAGGTTATTATTGTGCCGGTATACTACCTGAGGACAATAATAGATATCCGCAGTGAACAAGCCAGCCCGATGATATGGGTCAGAGCAGGAAACAATGTCACCAATGATGAGCTTAAAAACGATCTCAGGCGTATCATCAGGTCAGACAGAAGGCTAAGACCCAGGGCAGAAGATAATTTTGCCATGAATGAGGTGAGCATGATTACCGGCCCCCTGGCCAAGGTTTTCAAAGTCATTAATATTGCCGGCCTTTTCATAGGCATCTTTTCTATCCTTGTGGGAGGTTTCGGAATAGCAAATATCATGTTTGTATCTGTCAAGGAAAGGACAAATATTATCGGGATACAAAAAGCCCTGGGGGCAAAACGTTATTTTATTCTTACGCAGTTCCTTTTTGAATCGGTTATCCTCGCTCTCTCAGGAGGCATAATAGGATTGTTACTCGTTTTTTTGCTTACACTGGGCATGACAGCCGTGCTGAATAATTTTATCGTAAGCCTGACAGCAGGTAATATTGTACTTGGACTTACTGTCTCGGCGCTCATCGGTGTGATCTCAGGTTTTGCACCTGCATATTCCGCAGCAAGGATGGACCCGGTAACCGCAATAAACACCACGTTTTAGGACAGTTCAATCCTGTTCCTGCACCCATCCTGTCAATTCAATAAACTGGTCAACGCCCAGTTGTTCCGGTCTTTTCTGAAGCAGGTCATGATCTTTCCCGGTAACGCTAACAATGCTCCTGATTGAATTCCTGATGATCTTCCTTCTCTGGTTGAAGCATGTCTTTACCACCCGGAAAAACAGTGTTTCGTCACAGGCCAGCTTTTCCACATCGTTTCTTTTCAGCCTGATGACTGCTGAATACACCTTTGGCTTTGGATAAAATACATTCGGACTCACGGTAAACAGGTATTCAATCCTGTAATACGCCTGCAACAGCACAGACAGTATCCCGTAGGTTTTTGATCCCGGCGGCGCTGCTATCCTTTGCGCCACCTCCTTCTGTATCATACAGACAACTTCCTGAACATCATTCCTGTATTCCAGGATCCTGAAAAACAGCTGTGAGGAAATATTATAGGGAAAGTTTCCTATAACGGCAAGGGCTTCTCCTGTTTGAGAAGCCAGGGGATATTTCAAGGCATCCTGGTGCAGTATCTGTCCTTTATGCTGCGGGAATTTTTGCTGTAAAAGCCTTACATTATTAAGGTCGATCTCTATAGCAGTAAGATGAATATGCTGCTTTTCAAACAGGTAACGTGTAAGCACTCCCGTGCCTGCACCGATTTCCAGCACCTGCCTTATATTTTCCACCTGCAGGGCATCTGCAATATTCCTGGCTATATTTTCATCCTTCAGGAAATGCTGACCCAGGCGCTTTTTAGGCCGGACGGGAATAATATTCTTTTGTGACATATAGCTGAAATGCCTATCCACGAGTTATCCAAAATTACTATGTTTGTCTAATATTCCGAAAGTCATTGACACATAATTATGGCTTATAATTTCGACGAGATCATACAGCGCGAGAAAACGAACAGCATTAAATATGATCATCGTAATGAATATTTCGGTAGTGATGACCTGATCCCAATGTGGGTGGCTGATATGGATTTCAGAACCCCCGATTTTATTATGGAGGCCATAAGGGAAAGAGCAAGGCATGAGATCCTGGGATATGCTTTCCGTGGTGAGGGGTTTTACGAGGCTATCATTGGCTGGTACAGAAGAAGGTACCAATGGGAGGTCAAAAAGGAATGGATCATTTTTACACCGGGAGTGGTGCCGGCCCTCAATTTTGCCATCAGGGCCTTTTCCTTACCCGGCGATGAGATCATTCTGCAGCCTCCTGTTTACCATCCATTCTTTTCACTGGTCCGGGATAATGGCAGAAAAATACTATATAACCAGCTGTTAGACGATAACGACACATACCTGATGGACATTCAGGACCTGTCTGCAAAGATCAGTGACCGCACAAAGCTGATAGTACTCAGCCATCCTCATAATCCTGTTGGCCGGGTATGGTCGGAACAGGAATTGACCTTACTGGGTAATCTCTGCTTTAACAGGCATATCCTTGTCCTGTCGGATGAAATACATTCAGACCTGGTTTTTAAACCAGCCTGCCACCATTCATTCGCCAGCCTTAACGAGGATTTCTCCCGTAACAGCATCACATTCGCTTCACCGAGTAAAACATTCAATATTGCAGGCTTGTCTACATCTTTTGCAATCATTCCGGATGAAAAGTTACGGGAGAACTATGTCAGAGAATTCGAGACCTCGCACCTGTGGCTTGGTAATATATTTGGATCAGTGGCCCTGGAAACAGGATATAACCGGGGGGATACCTGGCTTGAAGAATTGCTGGCTTACCTTGGATCAAACCTTGATTTCCTGGTAGATTTCATTAAGGAAAATATTCCCATTATCCGGGTAGTAAAACCTCAGGGCACATACCTTGTATGGCTTGACATGCACAAGGTCGATACCGGAGGGCTGGCCCTCAGGGAATTCCTTATCAGGAAAGCCAGGATAGGTTGTAATGACGGATCAACATTCGGTCCCGGCGGTGAAGGTTTTCAAAGAATGAATATTGCCTGTCCCAGGACTGTCCTTAAGGAAGCGCTTAACAGGCTTCGGGATGCAATAAAAAAACAGTAAATTTATACCTTATGAGAAGGGGCATCACCATATCCGTGAAAATCTGGATCACCTGTATCGTCCTGGTCCTGATAATTATCACCGGCTCGTTGTTAACCGGTTATTTCTTCAGGAATATCAGGCATCTTGATGAGAATATTTCCGGAATCTATATCCCTTCGGTAAATTACCTCACCAGTCTCGAGATTACGCTTCATTACTTTGACAATCCCGCAAGCTTTCAGTCTGCCCCTGATACGTTTCTTTTCAGGACAGTGCACAAAAAATTTGAACAGCTTAAACAGATAGAAATACCATCAGTCACCAGGGATCTCAATAAGATAAGCAACCGATGGCCGGCAGGTGAGCAGCAGGTATACTATCATCTCTCAAGTCTTGTCAGTGACAGCCTGTTAAACCTTTACGAAACCTTGCTCTCATCAGGTACCGACAACCTGTCCCAAAGCATCCCGTCGCGCCGGGAAACAATTGAAAAAACTTACCAGGTCACCGAAGCTATAACCAGGGAGATCGTTTCCCTCAGGAACAAAATCCAGGGAATGACCTCGGAAGCTATCGACGGGATCAATTCAAACCATGCCTCTATGCTCACCTGCCTGATCATAACAGGGATATTATTATCACTTACCCTTATCATAGCAATACTGATCATAATCCGCACACTACTCAGTCCGCTGAACCAGTTCCGACTGATCCTCCAGGAGATGGCCAGGGGTGAACTGCCACAGGAACCTTTCACGGGCAAGTCAGATGAAATCAGTCAGATTGCCCTGGCATTAAATAACCTTACAGGCAGGCTTAAAGCGCTTTCGAAATTTTCGGAAGAGATAGGAATTGGCAATTATGAAAGCGATTTTCAACCACTTAGCGAAAACGACACCCTCGGAAATTCCCTCATACGCATGAGGGAGAACCTGAAAAATGCTGCCGTGGAAGAGCTTAAGCGCAAGGTGGAAGATGAGAGAAGGAACTGGGCAAACCAGGGAATTGCCAGGTTCAGTGAGATTCTCCGTGAGCATACCCATGATACTGGTAAGTTAAATGAAGCAGTGATCAGGAATATGGTCGGCTACACCAACGCAAGGGTCGGAGCACTCTTTTTACTGAATAAGGATACAAAGGATAATTTTCTGGAATTATCCGCTGCCTATGCCTATGACCGGATGAAATACCTCAGGAAAGACATTCTGCCGGGTGAAGGCCTTGTAGGCAGATGCTTCCAGGAAGGGGAAACGATTTACCTGACTGATGTCCCTGAGGATTATATTAAAATCAGATCAGGGCTTGGAGAAGCAAGTCCCACCAGCATATTGATAGTTCCCCTGAAATTGCATGGCGATATACTTGGTGTTGTCGAACTGGCATCCTTTGAGACCTTCGAACCTTATAAGATTGATTTCGTTGAACGGATCTGCACCAGCATTGCCTCAACCATCGCTGCGATAAGGACAGGAAGTAAGAGAAAGACCAGATCGGGTAAGGGAACTGTTCAACCAACCGGTACGACTCCGGAAGAGCAACAGGAAACGCAGCCGCCAGAAGTGAATGAGACAACCCTTCCACCGGGCACTGAAAAATCTGAAGAGATCAGGAAAAAGCTGGAGGAGATGCTGAAAAAGAAAAGAAGCTGATGATCTGATATCCCCAACCTCTGTCTCTCAGTAAGCAAACTGCTAATTAACAATTACCTCAATTACGGGCAGGCAATAAAAATTAATTAATAACTACCGTGGATATTGAGTGTGCATAACATTTGCAGCTGACGGCTTTATTGTTGATCCACACTTTGTAATTAAATTCGCTATCAGTCAGATTAAGTGCCACCACGGCAATACTTCCATCCGGATTTAACACAGCTGTGGCAATAAGATTGTCATCGTTAGAGGTGCAGGCAATTCTTCTTGCCCCCGGCCGGATGAATTTCGAAAAATGTCCCAGGTAATAATAGGAGTTAGTGTAAATAACTTTACCGGTTTTTGTGTTACCTATGACAGGTGCATTACAGAAATTGCCGACATGGTTCGGGCCGCCGTTTTCGTCGAGCAATATGTTCCAGTCTACCCAGCTGACGGTCGAATTGTTGATGTCATGTATCATTGATTCCCCGTATTCCTCACCCCATTGCCAATCATTGAGCTTACCGTAATTGAACGGATAGGTGCAGCCTTCGGTAAAAAGAGTTTTCTTATCCGGGAATGCTTCATTCACCATCTTAACATTGTCAAAATGATCGCCGGTATACCAGTGAAAGCCGGCACCCCACACATATTTTGAAGCTTCAGGATCATTGTATACTACCTGCACCCGCTGATACATTACCCCCCGGTTATGATCCCAGATAATGATTTTTACATTACCAAGGTTATTCCTTTCCATGGCCGGACCAAGAAAGTTCTTAACAAAATCCCTTTCTTCTTCGGCAGTATAAATGCAGGATTCCCAGGTTTGCACAGCCATCGGCTCGTTTTGTACGGTTATCCCCCAGATGTCAATACCTTCTTTCCCGTACTCCCGGATAAATTTCACAAAATAATTTGCCCATGCCTGGCAAAATTCGGGCTTAAGTTTTCCTCCATGCAACATATTATTGTTGGTTTTCATCCAGGCCGGGGGGCTCCATGGTGAGGCCAAGAATTTAAGCTTTCCTCCCGTGGCTTTCAGCGCCGCTTTTATTAACGGGATGCGGTACTGTTTATCGTGGTCAATCGAAAAATGGCCTAAAGACGTGTCACCATCCACCTCGGTATAGGCATAACTCCCGCTGGAAAAATCACAGCTGTTTATGTTTGTGCGGCAGAGGCTGTAACCTATACCTTTTACCTCGTCGAAATAGGCTGTTATGATCTCCTGTTGCTTATCGACCGGTAACTTATAAAATGTTTCGGCCGCGGCATCTGTAAGAGCCCCACCAAAACCTTCGATGGTCTGAAATTGTTTCGAGGCATCTAGTATCAGGGTTGGGAAATGTTCCTCGGGCTGGGCCAGGTCTTCAAATGTTGCGTTTCCCAGTTCGGTCAGCCTGTAAGTTGTATTTTTTGCTGTGACGAATACTTTAGCGCTTGCAAGTTTGCAGGCAGGTTGCAGATTCGCTGTTTGCTGTTTCTCTGCAGGTTTTGTTGCAACCTTGCAGGCGCTGGGAAGAAATGCCAGGGTCAACGGTATCAAAAGAAATGAGGCTGGAAGTGATCGTATAAAGGTTTTTGAGGGTAGTATAGTTTTCATAATATAAGATTTGGTTTCCGATTTAAGTTTTAAATATAGATCATTCGTTTAAAACATAAAAGACCGCCCCTCCCTTCGGGTATTTGGTTCCTTTAATTTTTTCTGCCTGCTTATGTTACTGGTTCCCATTGGAGCCAGAAAAAGTTAAAGGCCGGTAAGCAAGCTTACCGGCCTTTTTTGTTTTGTCGGGATGGCGAATTATTCGCCTTCCACCCCCCGGGCTTCGGGGGGCGGAAAGACTCATGATCTCGGTCTGGAGGTGATTAAAACAAAAAATGACCAGCCGAAGGCTGTTTTTTGTTTTGTCGGGATGGCGAGATTCGAACTCGCGACCTCCACGTCCCGAACGTGGCACGCTAACCAGGCTGCGCTACATCCCGTAATATTTTTTCAAAAACCCTAGTCTCTTTATTGAACTCTGGCACGCTAATCCCGAAAAACACGAAATCTCTGATTTCGATGTTTTTCGAGGATCCTCGAATTTGTTTGCACACGCCACCCGGCGGATGAGCAAATTCGGGACCAGGCTGCGCTACATCCTGAAAAAGATTACAAATATAAAACATTCTCAATCACACAGGACTCTCACACATTCATTAAAAAGTTCTTCTTTTTCTACGGGCACAACTCCTGGTTTCTCACATACAAGCCCTCCGGCAAGATTGGCGATTTCGGCGATCCGGAAAATATCCATGCTGGTGGCATAACACACACCTGCAACAGAGATCACCGTGTCACCTGCTCCTGAGACATCTGCTATATCTCTTATTTCGGCAGGTATATTCCTGCCCGATTCTGCAGTACTGACAAAGATCCCCAGTTCAGACAGGGTAATCAGCACATATTCTATCCCCTGTTTTTCATGAAGATGCCTCCTGACTATGTCTGCTAAAGCTGCAAAATCACTCTTGCTGACATTAATATGCAGACCGCTGATGAATTCCCTGAAATTTGGTTTGAATATTGTGATATTCCGGTACTCGAGAAAATTCCTGAGTTTCGGATCAACGAGTGTAGGTATCTTCAGCTTGTTGGCCACAGTAACTGTCGAGTGGATGACCCTCGGGGTGATGATCCCCTTATCATAATCCTGGAAGATAACAGCATCGATATTACCGGTATTGAGGAGCCCGACGATCTGTTCAATAAACTGTCCTTCCAACGGATCTGATATAGGATCGTCCATTTCTTCATCAATGCGTAACAGGTGCTGGTGGCTGCTTATAACCCTGGTTTTAAGGGTGGTCATCCTGGAACTGTCAACGATAATGCCAATATCTGTCATTTCCTCTTGCGTGAGCAAGGAAATAAATTCATCCTTGCGTTCATCATCACCTATAACCGAGCAAATTATTGGACTGGCACCCATGGCTTTAATATTCAGTGCCACATTAGCTGCCCCTCCGAGCCGTCTCTCCTGCCTGTGAATAGTGACAACCGGCACGGGAGCCTCAGGGGATATCCTCTCCACCGATCCCCATATATATGAATCAATCATTACATCCCCTATTATGAGGATCTTAAGATCATTAAAACGGTTAAAATATTTTCGTAATGTTACAGGTTTCAAGACAGATTATTAAAAGTGCTCAAAGATAAGGTTTTTTCATAATTTTCAAGTCCTTACATAACCTGCACAGGATCAACATCCGCCACCGGCTGGACATTCTTATATTCTTTCTTTCCAAGCAATCCTTTCAGTTCCTTCCTGATTTCATGAAATGATTTTGTTCTCCTGATTTTTATCAGGATAGTCATGAGGTAACGGTTCTGAACACGGCTGACTAGGGGAAACTGCGGCCCTAATATATTCTCCCCATGTGTTTTCCTTAATTCCCCTGCAAGGTGTCCTGAAACCTGCTGCAAGACTGTCTTATCCCTGTGCCTCAGCATTAATCTTATCAGCCTGTAGCAGGGAGGGTAATTAAAAGTCTTTCTTTCCTGCATCTGCCTGGTATAAAAGCCCGGGTAATCACCATTCAGTATCTCCTGAATCACCGGGTGGCCGGGACTGGCAGTCTGAATGATTACTTCTCCTGCTTCCTCTCTCCTTCCGGTACGCCCGGCAACCTGCACCAGCAGCTGGTAGCTTTTTTCAAAAGCCCTGAAATCAGGGAAATAAAACAGATTATCAGCGTTAAGGATGCCGACAAGCCCGACATTGCCAAAATCAAGCCCTTTGGTTATTATCTGCGTGCCGACCAGGATATCCACCTTCCCTGATGCAAATTCACTGATGATTTTTTCATATTTCTTCCGCGTACCAGTAGTATCGATATCCATCCTGTAGCATGATGCGCCAGGGAACAGGACGGCAAGCTCATCTTCAATTTTTTCCGTACCAAAACCTATGGTATGCAGGTCAGTGCTTCCACACCCGGCACATTCACCGCGGACTTTTTCAGTATATCCACAGTAATGACATACCAGTCGCCCTGATGTCTTATGATAAACAAGGCTGACATCACAATGCCTGCATCCAGGTATCATGGCACAGTAACCGCACTGGATGAACGGTGCATATCCCCTGCGATTCTGAAACAGGATCACCTGCCTCTTCCTTGAGAGGTTATCTTCTATTTTATCCAGAAGTACAGGTGTAAAATGTGATTTCATGATCTTCCTGCGCCATGCCTCTTTTAAATCTGCTATATGTATGACCGGCTCGACAGATGGCACATACCTTTCCTTTAATTCGACAAATCCATATTTGCCATTTCTTGCATTATAGAAGCTCTCAAATGACGGTGTGGCAGTACCCATCAGTACTTTTGCTCCTGTCAGGCCGGCGAGTATCACGGCCGCATCCCTGGCATGATATCTTGGTGCAGGATCAGACTGTTTATAAGAACTGTCATGTTCTTCATCAATAATAATCAGGCCAAGGTTTTTAAATGGCAGAAAGACAGCAGACCGGGCGCCGATAATGATGCTGTACCTGGAATGCGATCCCATAAGATCCCCATATATGGCGGATCTTTGATGTTCGCTGTATCTTGAATGATAAACACCTGCCCTGTCCCCAAAAACTTCTCTTATCCTTTCAACTATCTGGGCAGTCAGTGCAATCTCAGGAAGGAGGTACAGACACTGCTTCCCCCGGCTTATTTCACGGGCAATAAGATGGATATATATCTCTGTTTTACCGCTTGCAGCCACACCCTGCAAAAGCATTACATCCTTTTCAGCAAACCATTTATCTATTGTCGTAAGGACAGCCTGCTGTCTGTCAGAGAGGAGTTTGGGACTCTGAATACCCTGGAACAGCATAGTCTCAGGCTTAAAATCACTTCGAATCGATTCCAGTAGTCCTTTCCTGATCAGTGTTGCAAGCGTGTTATATGACGCACCAGTGCTTCTGATAAGATCCGCCTTCCTGATACCAGGATAGTCCTTTACGGAAGAACTGAATGAACCCAGGATTTTTTTCATAAGAGCCTGTTGCCTGGGAGCTTTTTTTGTCTGATTCAGGAGCATACTGCTGTCTTCTGCCGTATATCCGGATGACAATCTGATAAAAACTTCCTCTTCAGGAAGGGTAAGTCTTCTTATTTCGTCGGCAGAATCCCCCTCCGGTCTCAGTTCGGCAGGAACGGCAGCTTTATAGACATCTCCAAATGAACACAGGTAATAATCCGCTATCCATTTCCAAAATGCCAGTTGTGAAGCACTGAATACCGGCTGACGGTCAATCAGGCTCTCGATGTCCCTGATCCGGTATGTCCCGCCGGGTTCGTTATGCAAGGTAAGGATGATCCCTGTATACCACTTCCTGGTTCCGAAGGGTACGATCACCCGCGCCCCCGGTATGGCTGATCCTTCAATTTCACCGGGAAGACCATAAGTGTACGAATCAGCCAGTGGCACAGGTAACAGAATATCTGCATATTTAGGCTTGCTGTTCACGGATCATATTAAGATTAGGTATTAGGCTGAAGGCTGTCAGGCCTTTAGCATAACTTTACAACCAACCAATGTATCGGGTATTCACTTCGGCAATTTCAAATGCCCTTTGTCCGGTATAATCCCTTATATAACTGATAGTCCATCAACTTTCAACCTGTTTATTTGATCAGCTCCGTGTTTTCTTCTTAAACCTTCCTATATTGATCGGATAAGGTGCCGGGATTTGTTTTTTGTGGAGCAAAAAATGAAGCACCGATCCGATCAATATAAAAACTCTTCAGCGCCGTTTTGATCAATATAAAAACTCTTCAGCGCCGATCCGATTAATATTTATAACTCTTTTTCTTTTCTTAAGCCTCTCCATATTGATCAAATAAGGCGCCTATATTTATTG
>Ga0172365_10001279_pt1 | contig 18100 bp, 17 predicted proteins | sample LakKivSesite48cm_FD_114535 | JGI IMG/M metagenome (GOLD analysis project Ga0172365, IMG submission 114535) | Sediment microbial communities from Lake Kivu, Rwanda - Sediment site 48cm | ecosystem: Environmental > Aquatic > Freshwater > Lake > Sediment | place: Rwanda: Western Province, Lake... | reverse complement strand
CCGGACCTGGCATCCCCCGAGACGGAGGCGTGAAGCTGGCCTTCGAGACAGCCGGTGTCCTCCTTGATACGCTCACAGGCCTGCCTACCCGCTCGGTTCTGCTGACAGCCTCCACCGCATTCTCCTCGGCCGAGCCCGGGGAGAGCTGGGGGCTCCTGCTGGCCGATATCGACCACTTCAAGCTGATCAATGACATCCACGGCCATCTGACCGGCGACGCCGTCCTCCGGCAGGTCGCGGCCGTGGTGGGCTCCGGCGCCGGGGACGAGGGCTACGCGATGAGGTTCGGCGGAGACGAGTTCGTCATCCTCCAGCGAGGGGACATGGGGGCCCGGATCTCCGAGACGGCCCAGAGGCTGGTGGACGAGGTGGCGGCTCTCCAGTTCCCCGCCGGCCTGAAGGTGAGCATCTCGATCGGCGCGGCCGTCCGTCAGCCTTCCGACGCAGTCCTGGAGCAGCTGCTGGAGAGGGCCGACAGGGCGCTGTATGCAGCCAAGGAGGCCGGGCGGGGCAGGCTCTGCATGGCCTCCGAGTCCGCCGGGGAAGGCAGGCAGGAGCTGGTCTTCTCCCATCTGATCGGTCGGCGCCAGGAGTTGAGGAAGCTGCGCCAGCTCCTCGAGGAGAGCTCCTCGTACGGGGCCAGGGCCGCAGTCGTCTCCGGCGAGGCGGGCGTCGGAAAGTCGAGGCTCGCCGAGGAGGTCGAGAGGTACTGCCGCCTTCGCGGCAGCACCGTCATGAGGGGAAGGTGCGCCGAGTTCTTCGAGACAGCTCCCTACAGCCTGCTCGTCACGCCCCTGCGGCGCGAGCTGGCTGCCATGGAGCAGGCCACGGCTGACGAGATGGCCAGGGATGTCGAACCCATGCACCCGGCAACCCTGGAGCTGCTCCCGGAGCTCCACGCCGCGTCCAGGGACGACATCCAGTACTTCAGGGAGGAGAGGCTGAGATTCAGGATCCTCGAGGATCTCTCGAAGGTCCTCACCGCCCTGGCCTCCCGCAAGCACGTGGCGCTTGTTCTCGAAGACCTGCAATGGATAACGAAGCCGGATCTGGAGCTCCTCTGCTTCGCCGTCCGCAGCGCCTCGGAGCACCCGGTGCTCTTCCTGCTCACGCTGAGGAGCGGAGCGTCGGACACCGGCGAGATACTTCAGGGCCTGCTATCTCTGAGAAGCTCCGTCCCGATGCTGCACATCCCCCTTCGCAACCTGGACGAGTCGGAGACCAGGAACTTCGTGCTCTTCGCCCTGCACGATCCCAACGTGCCCGCCGACCTCCAGCAGCTCCTCTACGATCAGAGCGGCGGCAATCCCCTCTTCCTCAAGGAATTCCTCATCTCCCTCGAGCAGTCGGGATGCATCACCGCGGCCGGGGAGCACGGCAGGTCCTACCGCCTCCCGCCGCGGGTGCTCATCCCCGAGAGCCTGGCCGAGGTGCTCGAGGCCAAGCTCTCCCGCCTGGCCGCCGAGGATCTGGAGAAGCTGAGGATAGCATCGCTGACGTCGGGCGACTTCCCGCCCGGCCTCATCTCGTTCGCCGCCGGTCTCGGCGAGTACGAGGTGGCCCTCTTCCTCGACAGGGCGCTGAGGGCGGGTGTCATCGTGGAGGCCGCCACCGGTCCGGGCGAGCCGAGGTACTCGTTCGCACACGACGCCTATCGCAGCTACCTCTCGTCCTCCGTCCCGGGCATACTGAGGAAGGCCCTGCACAAGCGCATGGGCGCCTATTTCGAGAGGCTGTTCGAGAACGGCGAGCAGGAGAATGCCACCGCCGCGGCCTACCACTTCGTGGCCGGCAACGACGAGGAGAGGGCCGCGAGGTACTCGGAGCTGGCGGCGGGGCAGGCATTCCGCGGGAGGGCCTACCGGGAGGCTCTGCGCTGGTACGAGGAGTTTCTCGAGTCGATACCCCACAGGAGGATGGAGCGCGAGCGCCTGGTTGCCGCCTTCAGGAACCTGGGCGAGGTCTACTCGCTGACCGGGGAGATAGACAAGGCCTCCCAGTCGCTGACGAATGCGCTCGCGATCGCCGCTCCGGAGGAGATGCCCGACCTGCTGATGCTCTCCGGCACCAACAGCCAGCGGGCGAGCAGGTATGCCGACGCGAGGGAGTCCTACGGGAGGGCCCTGGAGCTGGCGACCGACCCGCTGCTCAGGGCGGAGATAATGGCGGATCTCGCCTTCCTCGACTACCTCGCGGGCGACTTCGAGCCCGGGCTGGCGAGGCTGAGGGAGGCCGAGAACGAGATCTCGGAGGCTCCTCCGGGCGACCGGCTGGACAGGGTCAGGGCGCTTCTCCTGACACGGAGGGGGGACATCACGGCGGTGGTGGAGCCCGGCGCCTCGGCCCTCCCCGTCTACGAGCAGGCGCGTGAGCTCTACAAGGCGCACGGTGACAGGATGGGAGAGAGCCGCGTCCTGAACAACATGTCGGACTCCTTCTCCCAAGTGGGCGACTACGAGCGGACCCTGTCGGTCCTCTTCGAAGTGCTGGAGGTGGACGAGAAGTCCGACAACGCCCTCGGCAAGGCCATAGCCTGCTATAACATCGCCGACTGCTACACGAAGATGAACAACATAGCCCAGGCCCGGCAGTACTTCGACCGGTACATGGAGGAGAGCAGCCGCATCTCGAACGAGCTGGGGGAGGGCTACGGGCGCATGGGGCTCGGCAACCTGGCCGTTCAGGACGGCGACTTCGAGATTGCCGAGAAGGAGTTCAGGGCCGCCGCCGTGGTCTTCCACAGGCTCGGGAGCAGGGGGCTCGAAGCCGAGGCGCGGATGCGCAGGGCGGAGGCCCTGGTCCGTACCGGGAAGCCCGAGGAAGCCGCCTCGTCGCTCGGGGGGATCGACGAGACCGCGCTCGGCCTGCGGGAGAAGTCGTTCCTGTCCTATGCGCAGGGGCTGATATGCCTCGCCGGGGGCCGCTTCCCGAAGGCCGCGGAACTCCTCCAGGAGTCACTGGAAGGTCCCCAGGCCGCTCCCGAGCGGGACATCGCGGCCAGGAGCCTCGCGCTCGCCGAGGCCCGCTCGGCGATGGGAGACGCCGCCGGAGCGAGGGCGGCCATCTCCCTGGGGAGGGACGAGATCAGGCGGAGGCTGGAGGCGGTACCCTCCGCCGCCGTGAGAAACGCGATAGCCTCCATGCCGGTGGTCGCCTCCGTCCTCTCGCCGCAGGCGCTGAGCGCCGAGGCGTAGCCCGGCCCGGACGACGCCCCTGCAGCCTACAGCCTACAGCCTCTCCCCTCCCTGCCCGCGGACTGAAAGGGCCCCGGTCTCCCGGGGCCCCTTCGACCGGCGTGCCGGTCCTACATCCCGAACTCGGGCATCTCGAGTTTCCAGGCGCCGCCCTCGCGAAGGAGCGTGGCGTCGTTGGTCGAGCTCTGCCCGTTGACCGTGGTCGTCACGGAGACGGTGGCGCTGTCGCCCTTGATCGTGACGGTCCCGATCGCGTACTCGATGGTCCCGATCTGCTGCTGGATCATGCTCGAGCCGAGCAGCATCGCCGCGAACTGGCGGCCGTCCATCGCGTTCACCTGATCCTGGGTGAGCTGTGTGTCGAGCATCGAGGAGATCATGCCGATCGCGAAGCCGGTGGTGTCGGCCTTGAGCTGCTCCAGACCATTGCTCATCTCGTCGATGGTCGACTGGGACAGGTAGCTCACGGCCTTCTCGCCGTCCCCGGCCTTCATCGCGTCGAAGAAGCCCTTGACGGAGTCTTCGGGCTTGGGGCCGCCGCATGCGGCAACGAGGCAGATGGCTGACAAAGCAACGAGGATCTTCTTCACTATCGACCTCCCGTCCCCGGAGGGGGACCATTTGCGTGCGGCCCCGCACCGGGGCGCACCGGATCGCCGCGCAACGGGCGCGGCCTCAGCGACAGACGCCTTGGAAGATATCACCGAGCGGGCTTGACCCGGTAATCCTCCATCGCCCGCCCTCCCAGACCATCTGAAAGGACAGGGTATCCCCTGAAGCCCATATAATTGTGGCGGTTGCGTTTCTCCCGTCCATCCCCACTTGCTCCCTCTCGACGCTCGAGAGGTCGAACCCCGATGCGTCCACCTGGAGGAGGAGGAGCGACAGGAAACCTCCGAAGCTCATCCCCGGGATGTCCGAGACCGAGACCATCGGGAGCATCCTCCCCACGACCGACCGGGCGAGCTCCGGCTGCTGGCCGCACATCTCCTGGAGCTGGCCGTACGCGGCCTGCAGTTGTGCATCGAGGCTCTGGGAGAAGAGCGTCTCCATCGTGTACCCGTCTCCGCGCTCGAGAGCCAGCACGAAGTCGTACACCGTGTCCCTCGGATCGGCCGAAGCGGCCGCCGAGAGTATGAGGATCAGCAGGCAAGCCCGCACCATACCCAGGTCCGCCCCCCCTTGAGCAGCTCGATCGTCACCGGGCCGTCCGGTCCGATCCCGATCTTCTGCGGTCCCGCGTTGCAGAAGCGCTCTTCGGTGACGCCCCGATGGCGTGTCCGGACGACGCATGGCCCGGGGACGAGCACCTCCACCGAATCCTCACGCCGGAAAGCCCTGAATCCGGAGGCGCTCCCCAGCATGGCGTTGCTCGCGAAGCACCTGCCCTCCCTCAGGGCCCCGATCAGAACGGCCTCCGCCGGATCATTCTCCCTGGGGAGGGCGCGGTCAAGAACGATGTGCGTCCTGAGCCTGGAGAACAGCATCTCGTACGGGAAAGCCTTCTTCCGTCCGCGCCCCAGCCCCAGGACGAAGGCGTGCGCATCAGGTCCGGCCACGGCGCATCCCCCCGTGCCCTCCCAGAACCGAACTGCCCCGGCAGGCGGTCCCTGCACGAACTCGTCGGGCCTCGCAAGGCGTCTTCCCAGATCGAACAGGGTGACTCCGGCCTTCCACTGCGACATGTAGTTCCATACTTCGACCCCGCCCAGGCCGTCGGCCGTGCCCTTCCACCTGATGGGCCTGGTCATGGGAAGGTATCCTCCGCTCTCACTGGGATGCGCTGCTATCGCCAGTCCGCCGCAGGCGTTCACCTGCGGGATCATGTCGACGCTGCGGCGGCAGTCGGGCAATTCGTCGATGCCGTACACCAGCATGTGGTGCCCGCCGGTCCCGCGATCGTGGACCTCCGCGCCCGCGAGCACGAAGGTTCCTCCAGTCCAGCCGCCCAGGCCGGAATGCCGCACCGCCAGACTCATGTGGTCGTTGATCCCGACGAAGTCCAGTCCGCAACGCCGTGCGGCGGCGATCACCTCGGACGGCGTGCCGGAGCCGTCGGAGCAGGTCGTGTGGACATGCAGGGCTCCGACGAGCTCCACGGCCCCGGCGGGCCAGGCCCGCATCAGCCCCGTCTTCTGCGGATCTCCCGGGCCAGTGCGGGCAGCAGCTCGAAGAGGTCCGCGACGAATCCCTCGTCGCAGAATCCGAAGATGGGTGCCGTCGGGTCCCTGTTCACTGCGTAGATCCTGTCGGACGACTGCATGCCGACGCGGTGCTGGACGGCCCCCGAGATACCGCAGGCCAGGTAGATCTTCGGCTGGACCGTCTTCCCAGTCTGGCCCACCTGGTGGGGGTAGGGCATCCAGCCGGAGTCCACCGCGGCACGGCTGGCCCCTACGCTCCCCCCCAGGAGGGACGCCAGGTCGTCGAGCATCCTGAAGTTCTCGCCCGATTTCAGGCCCCTGCCGCCGGAGACTATCACCTGGGCCTCGGCGATGTCCGCGGCCCCCTCCTCCAGGGGGATGAACTCCCTCAGGCGCGCCCGCGACTCGAGGTCTGCGGGCGAGGGCCGGAGGTCGATGATCTCACCCCTCCTCGAGGGGTCCGGGGCCAACGCCTTCATGACCCGCGGCCTCACGGTGGCCATCTGGGGCCTGGTCCGCTCGCAGACTATCGTGGCCATGATGTTGCCGCCGAATGCGGGACGCGTCTGGAGGAGAAGGTTCTTCACGGGATCGTACTCGAGCCCCGTGCAGTCTGCGGTCAGGCCGGTGCAGAGGACCTTCGCCACACGGGGCATCAGGTCCCTGCCGGTCGTGGTCGCCGCTGCGAGTACGACCGAGGGCCTCGCACGCCTGACGGCCGCCAGGAGGAGACGGGTCGAGGGCTCGGTGGAGTAGTGATGGAGAGCCGGGCTCTCTGCCAGGAACACCCTGTCGGCACCGTGCTCCACGAGCTGTCTACAGGCCTCGGATCCGTCGTCGGTGAAGAGCGCGGCCGACACGGCCCCACCCTCCGCCTCGGAGAGGGATCTCGCGGCGCCGAGGAGCTCCAGCGCGCTGTGATCGACCTTCCCCTCGCGCTGCTCTGCGTAGACCAGGATGCCCGACCAGCTGCCGAGATCGTCGGCCTTCTCCTTGTCCCTCCGGATGATTATCGCGGAGAATGGACAGGAGGCCTCGCAGGCTCCGCAGAGCGTGCAGGCGTCCGAGACCGTCGCGATCCCGTCGACGAGCGAGATCGCACCGAAGGGGCAGGCCGACACGCAGACCCCGCATCCGGTGCAGACCTCGGGCCGTATCTCGATGCGCGCCGTCATCGGCCCGCTTCCTTCCCGAGCAGGAGATCGGCGAGTACGACGGCCATCTCGTCGGCGGTGCCCGTGTGAACCGCTCCTCCCGACCTGGCTTCGGGAGTGGCTATCCGCACGACCCTGGTCGGAGAGCCGTCCAGCCCGGTCTCCTCCTCGGTGAGCCCGAGGTCCGCCCTTCCCCAGCACGTTATCACGGCCGATCTCGCCTTCATCTTGCCCCTGAGGGAGGGCATCCTGGGTGAGTTGGCGTCCTTCAGGATGGAGATGACCGCTGGAAGAGGGCACTCGACGATCTCGACGCCGCCTTCCACGTCCCTCTCCGCTACGATGACCGAATCCGCGATCTCCCTGACCTTCCCGACGAAGGTCAGCTGCGGCCAGTCGAGGGAAGCGGCTATGCCGGGGCCCGTCTGCGCGGTGTCCCCGTCTATCGCCTGCTTCCCGGTGAGGACGAGGTCGATGCCGCCGATCTTCCTCACGGCCGCCGCAAGGGTGTGTGAAGTGGCCCAGGTGTCTGCTCCGGCGAAAGACCTGTCGGAGAGCAGGATCGCGCTGTCGGCTCCCATCGAGATCGCCTCGCGTAGGATCGCCTCGGCCTGCGGAGGGCCCATCGTGATCGCTATCACCTCTCCGCCCAGCGCGTCCCGCCATCTGAGGCCCTCCTCGAGGGCGTAGGCGTCGAACGGGTTCATTATGGAAGGCACGCCGTCCCGGATCAGGGTGCCGCGCTCAGGGTCGATGCGCACCTCGGAGGTGTCCGGGACCTGCTTGAGAGCCGCGAGGATCCTCAAGGCTCACTTCTCCCTGGACGCGGCTTCGCGGATGAGGGCGGCCGCGATGACGCTGCGCTGGATCTGGTTGGTGCCTTCGTAGATCTGGGTGATCTTGGCGTCGCGCATCATCTTCTCGACGGGATAGTCCTTCATGTAGCCATATCCGCCAAGGATCTGGACCGCATCAGTGGTGACGCGCATCGCCACGTCGCTGGCGAAGACCTTGGCCATGGCGGCCTCCTTCTCGAACCGCTTCGCTCCGGAGTCGATCATCCTGGCGGCCGAGTAGGCGAGAGCGCGCGCAGCCTCGATCGATGTAGCCATGTCGGCCAGCATGAACTGGATGCCCTGGAACGAATCGATCCTCTGCCCGAACTGCTTGCGCTGGGCGGCGTAGGCCAGGGCCTCGTCGAGGGCTCCCTGGGCTATCCCGACGGCCTGTGCCGCCACCCCGGGACGCGAGTTGTCGAGCGTCTTCATGGCCACCATGAATCCCATGCCCTCCCGGGCTATGAGGTTGGCCGCCGGTACGCTGCAGTCTTCGAAGATGAGCTCGCGCGTGGCCGAGGCCCGGATGCCCATCTTGTCTTCCTTCTTGCCGTAGCTGAAGCCGGGCGTCCCGTCCTCCACGATGAACGCGGAGGCTCCCCTCGCCCCCCTGTCTGGATCCGTGAGGGCGATGACCGTGTAGACCCCGGCCTCCCCGCCGTTCGTGATCCATTGCTTCGTGCCGTTGAGGACGTAGGCGTCGCCGTGCCTGGCGGCCCTCGTCCTGATGCCCCCGGCGTCGCTTCCCGCATCGGGCTCGGTCAGCGCGAAGGCCGCGAGCTTCTCTCCCGACGCCAGGACGGGCAGATACCTGCTCTTCTGGTCCTCGCTCCCGAAGAGTATGACGGGCATTGCCCCCAGCGCGTTGGCCGCATAGGTGGTGGCGATGCCCGCGCAGGCGCGGCTGAGCTCCTCCGCGGCCACGCAGAGTGCGAGGGAGCCCATGCCGAGGCCGCCGTATGCCTCGGGGATGTAGATCCTCAGGAGGTCGCTGTCGGCCAGGATCTTCATGACCTCGTGAGGGAAGCGGTTCTCGCGGTCGAGCTCCTCCCTCACGGGCCTTATGTGCCTGCGAGCTATGTCAGCGCAGAGCTCGCGTATGGAAAGGATGTCCTCAGAGAGGCCGTAGTCCATCTTCACCCTCCCTCGGAAGCGCTGCCAGCGCGTCTTCCGCGGCAGCCATGCGTGCGTCGCGGCGTGTGCCGCCGCGACCTATCCCGCAGGCCTTGCCGCAGACGCGGACGGCGGCCTCGAACAGCGGTCTGTGATCCGGTCCGCCGCTGCGGACCACGTCGTACTCCGGGAGCGGCAGGCCCCTGGCCTGGCAGAACTCCTGCAGGCCGCTGCAGGGGTCGGCGGAGGAGGTCCCGCCCGCCTCGAGAAGCGGCATCAGGACCGAGCGCCGCGCGACCTCCCTTGCGGCTTCGAGCCCGGAGTCGAGGTAGACGCCTCCGAGCAGAGCCTCCAGGACGTCCGCCACCACCGAGTCGGGCAGAGCGTCGAAGCCTCCTCCGGCCTCGATGCAGCCGTCCAGACCCAGCGCCCTTCCACGACCGGCCAGTGCACGGCTGGAGACCAGCCGGCTCTTGCGCCTGGTCAGCTCGCCCTCGGCTTCGCCCGGGAAGGCCTCGAGCAGCAGCTCGCGGGCAAGGAGCTCCAGCACGGCGTCCCCGAGGAACTCCAGGCGGCCGTAGCCGCCTGCCGCCTCCGGCGCCGAGCGATGCGTCAGCGCCGCTTCCGCCAGGTCCTTGTTCCTGAAGTCCCAGCCGATGGCGGCGCATGCCGCCTCGACCGATGCAGGCCGGCACCTGGGACCCGAGGCTAGATCCTCCCCAGCGCGAGGGTCACGTTGTGACCGCCGAATCCGAACGAGTTGCTCAGGGCGCACTCGATCCGGGCCTCCCTGGCGACCCTGGGAACATAGTCCAGGTCGCAATCCTCGTCGGGTTCCTGCAGGGTGGCCGTAGGCGGCACCAGTCCTTCGCGCATGGCCAGGATCGTCAGGACGAGCTCCATCGATCCCGCCGCTCCCAGCATGTGGCCGTGGACGGACTTCGTTGACGAGATGAGGACCTTCCTGGCCATTTCGAGCCCCATGGCTGTCTTGATCGCGGCAGTCTCCCCCGAGTCGTTCAGCTTGGTCGAAGTGCCGTGAGCGTTGATGTAGCCGACCTTGTCCGGACCTATGCCGGCGTCCTGCATGGCGAGGGTCATGGCTCTGGCGGAGCCCTCCCCGCCCTCTGTCGGCGCGGTTATGTGATATGCGTCGCAGGTCATCCCGGCGCCGCACAGCTCGGCAAGGATGGGGGCTCCCCGCCTCCTCGCGAAGTCGTATTCCTCCAGCACCACCACCGCGGCACCCTCGGCCATGACGAACCCGTCGCGGTCCTTGTCGAAAGGCCTGGAGGCGGTCGCCGGATCGTCGTTGCGCGTCGAGAGGGCCTTGAGGGCGCAAAATCCCCCCAGCCCCATCATCGTGATCGGGGCCTCGGCCCCTCCCGCGAGGATGGCGTCGGCCCTGCCGAGCCTGATCGCATCGAGAGCGCAGGCCATGGCATGGCCGCTCGTCGCGCACGCCGTCACCGTGGCAAAGTTTATACCCTTGGCGTTCAATTCGATGGCCACGCGGCCGCTGGCCATGTTGGCGATCATCATCGGGCAGAAGAAGGGGCTTATCCTGTCGGGGCCCTTCTCGAGCGCCTTTGCGTGCTCGGCCTCCCAGGTGTTTATGCCGCCTATCCCAGTGCCGATGATCACTCCCAGCCGCGTGGGATCGATCCCCGAGTCGCCCAGGCCGGCGGCTGCGTAGGCCTGATTCGCCGCGACCATGGCGAACTGCGCATAGCGGTCTATCCTTGCAGTGGCCTTGCGGTTCAGGTAGTTCGAGGAGTCGTAGCCCCAGACCTCGCCCGCGATCTGCGCCGCGAAGGGGGCCGGGTCGAGCAGCGTGATCCTTCTGATCCCGCTCCTGCCGGCTACGGCGTTCTCCCAGCATTCCGCGACCGTGAGTCCGATAGGGGACAGGGCACCCATCCCCGTCACGACGACGCGCTTGTTCACCTCTTCAGCCCCCGATCGGGACCCGGAGGGCTACTCCGAGACCCCGTGCTGCTTGAGGTACTCGATCACGTCGCCGACCGTGCGCAGCTTCGCGGAGTCCTCCTCGGATATCTTCAGCTTGAACGAGTCCTCGAAGGCCATGATGAGCTCGACGAGATCGAGGGAGTCGGCCCCGAGGTCGGTCTGGAAGTTGGCCTCGGGGGTGACTTCCTCCGGCTTCGTTCCGAGCTTGTCTACGATGATCTCAGTCACGCGGTTCTCGAGAGACATTGCCCTCTCCTCTCAGGTTGACAATCCACCATCGATTGGCAGCACCGTACCGGTCACATACGAAGACGAGTCTCCCAGGAGGAAGCTCACCACTCCTGCGACATCCTCCGGGAGCCCCATCCGGCCCAGAGGGATGCGGGAAGCATAGTCCTCCCGGACCTCGGGGGCGAGGGCGCGGGTCATCTCGGTCTCGATGAACCCCGGCGCCACGGCGTTGACCCTGATGTTCCTCGACGCGAACTCCCTGGCCATCGAACGGGTGAATCCTATGAGCCCGGCCTTGCTCGCGGAGTAGTTCGCCTGGCCTGCGCTTCCGGTCAGGGCCACGACCGAGGAGATGTTCACGATGGAGCCCTGCTTCTGGCGCATCATCACCTTGGACACGGCCCGCGTCATCAGGAAGGCCCCCGTGAGATTCACCTTCAGCACCCTCTCCCAGGAGTCGAGGTCCATCCTGAGAAGAAGGCTGTCGCGGGTGATCCCCGCGTTGTTCACCAGCCCGAATGGGATGCCCAGGTCAGCGGTAATCCTCGCGCATGTCGAGTCCACGGCGTGTTCGTCGGTGACATCGAGGGGGTAGGGCCTGAAGGCCTCTCCGGCGTCCTCCGCGACGGAGGCCAGCTCGGCTTCGAGGAGATCGCATCCCGCGACCGTCCATCCCTCGTCGATCAGCCGTCGCGAAATGGAGAGGCCTATGCCGCGCCCGGCGCCTGTCACTATGGCTGTCCTTCCCATTCCTGCCACCTCCTCAGGTCTGCCACCTGAGGACCATTCCGCCCCAGGTCAGACCAGCGCCGAAGGCCGCTACGACGACGGTCTTCGGAGCGGTGATGATGCCCTTCTCGACGGCTTCGTCAAGGGCGAGGGGTATCGAGGCTGCGGAGGTGTTGCCGTACCTGTCGATGTTGACGTACACCTGGTCGGGTTTCAGGCCGAGGGCGCGTGCAGTCGCGTCGATGATCCTGTAGTTGGCCTGATGGGAGATGAGGAGGTCCACCTGGCTGCAGGGGATGCCCTCCATCTCGAGAGCGTTCAGACAGGACTCCTTCATCGCCCTGACGGCATGGCGGAAGGTCTCGGAGCCGTTCATCCAGATGGTGTGCTTCCTGGCCTTCACGCTCTCGCAGCTCGCGGGCTCCCGCGATCCCCCGGCAGGCTGTATGAGCAGATCGCTGATCGAGCCGTCGCTTCCCCAGTGGAACCCCCCGAGCCTGCCGCCGGGTCCTTTCGAGCTGACAGCCACGGCACCCGCCCCGTCTCCGAAGAGGATGCAGCTCGTGCGGTCGTCCCAGTTCGTGATCTTGGTCAGGCACTCGGCCCCCACGACGATCATCCGGTCCATCAGCCCGGAGGCCACGAAGGCCTTTGCCTGCACCAGCCCGTAGATGAAGCCGCTGCAGCCGGCCTCGAAGTCCCATGCGGGGATCCGTCCGAATCCGAGGCGGTTGGCCACCAGGCAGGCTGTGGCGGGGAACGGGTAGTCCGGCGTGACCGTCGCGATGATCATCCCCTGGACGTCCGCGGGCGCCCAGCCAGCCGCCTTCATCGCCTTGCCGACGGCCTCCACGGCGAGGTCCGACGTAGCCGTCGCCGCATCCGTGATATGGCGTGTCTTGATGCCGGTCCGTTCCGTGATCCACTGGTCGGAGGTGTCGACCATCTTCTCGAGGTCGGCATTCGTCAGGATGTTCTCGGGGACGCTCCTGCCGGTGCCGACGATAAAGGCTTCTCTGTTCACGGGTTCTCCCCTCTCGACGCCTTGCCGCCGAGCCCTTCCGAAATGATTGAGTTCACCCCGCTGCGGCAAAACGCGCAGGCCGCTGCGATGGCGTTGCGTATCGCCTTCGCGCTGGAGCTTCCGTGGGCGATGATGGACACCCCGTTGAGGCCGAGGAGCGGTGCACCGCCGTACTCTGCGGAGTCCAGCCCCTTCCAGAGCTTGGTGAAGGCAGGGCGCATCAGGAGGAAGCCGGCCCTGCTGAACCAGTGCCTCTTCATCTCATGGTAGAGGGTCCCGCCGATCAGCTCGGCTATCGACTCGGTGGCCTTGAGCAGGACGTTGCCCGTGAAGCCGTCGCACACGACCACGTCGGCACCGCCCTTCAGGATTCCGTCGCCCTCAATGTTGCCGATGAAGTTGAGCCCGGAGGACTCGAGCAGCTCGTGCGTCTGCTGTTCGACCGGGGTTCCCTTGGTCTTCTCGGAGCCCACGTTGAGAAGCGCCACCCTCGGATTGCCTATGCCGAAGACGCCCCTGGAGTAGGCCGAGCCCATGAGCGCGAACTGGAAGAGGTGCTCGGGCCGGCAGCCCACGTTGGCCCCGACGTCGATGACGACCGTGGGATTCCCCTGCGTCGGGAAGGAGGCGGCTATCGCAGGCCTGGCCACGCCCTCTATCCTCCCGAGTGCCATCAGGCTGGCGGCCATGACGGCGCCGGTATTGCCCGGGCTCACCATGGCATCGGCAGCCCCGGCCTTCTGCAGCCCGGCCATCACGGCTATGGAGCTGTCGGGCTTGGACTTCAAGGCCTCCGTCGGATGATCGTCCATCGTGATCACCTGTGAGGCGTGACGGACGGTGATCCGACTCCCCCCCCCGGACAACCGGGGCAGGTACTCTTCCAGCAACGATTTGTCGCCCACGAGCACGACCGAGACGCCCCGGGTCACACTGCGGGGACAGGTCTCGAAGAACTGGGCGGCGCCCTCGACCACCACCGAGGGGCCTCGATCGCCGCCCATGGTGTCCAGGGCCACTCTCACTTCCGATGGCAATTGGCTCACCGCATGTGCTGGAGGACTCTGACCCGCCGACCTACTCGGTCCTTGCGTCGGCCACCTGACGGCCGTCGTAGAAGCCGCAGTGCCTGCATACGCGATGAGGCAGCCTCGGCTCTCCGCATTTCGGGCACGTGCTGGTCGAGGTGGCCTCGATCTTCCAGTGCGTTCTCCGCTTGTCCCTCCGCGTGGAGGATGTGCGTCTCTTGGGTACGGGCATCAGTCCCCCTCTTGCCGGCCCTGCCGGCCGTCTTCAGCGCGCTTGTTCCGATTCCGCGGGGCCGGAGTGCGCACAGCTTCCCCGGTTCAGATTGGCCCCGCACACGTGACAGAGGCCGCGGCAATCCTCGCGGCACAAAGGCTTCCCGGGGATCGAAAGTACGACTGCCTCCCTAACTGCGTCAAGTATACCGAGGTGGCGGCCGCCGGAGTAGACCCTCATGGTCTCGTCGGCCTCCTCCCGCTCCGAGGTCCATGCCGCCAGTATCCCCTCCGTCACCGCGAACTTGGCGGGCTCGAGGCAGCGGGCGCAGGAAGTGCGGAAGGAAGCCGCGAGCGTGCCCCGGCAGACCACTGTCCTCTCCCGGTAGATCACTTCCAGGCGAAGCAGGCCCTTTCCCGGCTCCGGAGAGGCCTCCTCGATGTCCCAGTCGATTGCCCCGCAGTCGATCTCGAACTCACCGGCGTTGCTTCCCGGCCTCAGGCTCGAAAGGTCCAGCTCGAGCGTGACCGGATCGAGCAGCATGTCCACGGGCGCCGCCCTCCTCAGCCGACGATGGAGCGGAGGTCTGCCTCCATGGAGTCGAGCAGACGGCTCGACGGCGCCTCCATGTACAGCCTCGCAAGGGGCTCCGTGCCGCTCATCCTCATGAGCACCCAGCCGCCCCCCTCGAGATGCAGCCGCACACCGTCGATCGTGTCCCGCCTCTTCACCGCGGTCCCGCCCACCGAAGGCATCGAACCCTCTCCGAAGGCCCTCTGCAGAGACTCCCGGATGTCGTCCGTGAGGTCGATGTCCAGCCTCCTGTGGTACAACCGACCGAATCTGGACCAGAGGTCCCTCAGCTGCTCACCGAGGCCCGCGTTCCTGCGGCAGACCATCTCGACCGCGTAGAGGCAGGCGAGAATGCCATCCTTCTCCGGCACGTGGCCGCCCACCGAGAGCCCTCCGCTCTCCTCCCCGGCCAGCGACACCTCCCGCTCCAGCATGCAGGCTCCCAGGTACTTGAAGCCCACCGGAGTCTCCACCAGCTCGATGCCGAGGGAGGAGGCCACCCTGTCGAGCAGGCTGCCGGTCGAGACCGACCTGACGGCCGCTCCCCGCATGCCCTTCTCGCGGACGAGATACTCGAGCAGGAGGGGCAGGTAGTCGTGCGGCGACACGAACTCGCCTGATTCGTCGACAATGCCGAAGCGATCGGCGTCGCCGTCGTTTGAGAGGCCGATGGAGGCCCGGCTCCGCACAACCTCCGCGGAGAGGTCGGCGAGTCCCTTCCGATTGGGCTCCGGATGCCTGCCTTCGAACAGGGGATCCCTCCTGTCGTGTATGGTCCTGACAGCGGAGCCCCAGTCTCTCAGAATGCCGTCCAGCAGGCCCGAAGACGTCCCGTTGAACGGATCGTACACGACCCGCTGGGGGCGCGCCCTGAACACCGCAGGGTCCAGGAGCTTCGGCAGATCCGCCGCATACGGCGAGATCAGGTCCTCGACCCGGACAGAGCCCTCCCCGGGCGGGGGAGCGGCCCCCTGCGAGACGAGGTCCTCGATCGCCGAAGTGACCTCTCCTCCCGCGGGCCCGCCGTGGTGGGGGGAGAACTTCACCCCGTTGTACATGAAGGGATTGTGACTTGCGGTGATGTTGATCACGCCCCCGAGGCCGAGGCGGCGCACGGCGTGGGAGAGAACCGTGGTCGGCGTGGGCCTGTCGGAGAGGACGACGGTGAATCCGTAGCCCGCAATGCGCCCCGCGGCGGCTTCGGCCAGCTCGGGTGACAGGAATCGCGTGTCTCCTCCGACTACCATGCTGCGGCGCCCCTGGGCGGCGAGCAGCGAGGCTATCGCGTCGACCACCATGTCGACCCTGTCCCAGGTGAAGTCCCGCGCTATGATCCCGCGCCACCCCGAAGTCCCGAAGGCTATGCGCATCCTACTGCACGCCCTCCAGCTCCTGCACGGCTCTCTGGATGTACTCGTCGTGGGGGGCGATCGCCCGGTAATAGGCCTTCATCGTCCAGACCCTCAGCGCTATCTCCCTCAGAAGGGCCCTCTCGATGTATGTGATGCTCGCCTGGAACTCGTCTTCGGACCACTCGAATCCCTGGGCCGTGAGGAAGTCGCGGAATGCGGAGAGGACCTCCTGCCCGGGCCAGAAGTTGTCCGGAACGGTATGCGAGAGAGTGTACTGCGTTGCGAACTTGAAGAACATCGCCTGTTCCTCGAGCCGCAGGACCAGCTGGGCGTTCGGCTGGGGGATCTCCACCGTGATGTCGGGCTCGATGCCCCAGTCCTCGGCCTCGCCCGGGGCCATGAAGTCCTCGTCGAGCGTGCGATCGATGCAGCGGCCGGAGGGAGTGTAGTACCTGGCGGTTGTGAGCTTCACCGCATAGTGCCCCAGGCCGGGGAAGTCCCCCAGGTCGGAAAGCGACTGGACCGAGCCCTTCCCGAAGGTCCTGCTGCCGATGAGCACCGCGGCGTGCTGATCCTGGAGGGCTCCTGCGACTATCTCGGCCGAGCTGGCGGAGCCGCCGTCGACCAGGCAGGCCACCCTGCCGGCGAACATCACTCCCGTCCTTGCGTAGTAGCTGTGCTCACCGACGGCCTGACCGCGGGTGGTGACCACCAGGGCTCCCGCAGGGAGGAAGATGTCGGCGACGTCGATCGCGGGATTGAAGAGACCGCCGGAGTTGCCCCTCAGATCGAAGACGAGCGAGGTCATGCCCGAGTCCTGCAGGGCATGGATCCCGTCGAGGACCTCCCTCGGGGAGTCCTCGGAGAAGCGCGAGAGCCTCAGGTAGCCGATCCGGGGAGTCAGCATCAGGGCCGCGGAAACCGATGGATAGTCGATCACGGCCCTCTGGATGGGTATCTGGAGCGTATCCGTGACGCCCGGCCTCAGGATCGTGAGGTTGACCGTCGTTCCCTGGGGGCCGCGGATCCTGCTCACGGCCTCGTCGGTCGCCAGGCCCTCGGTCGTCTCGCCGTCGATCGCGACGATCCTGTCGCCCGACCTGATCCCTCCCCGGTAGGCTGGTGTCCCCTCTATCGGCGAGATGACCGTGAGCCAGCCGTCCCTCTGGCCGATCGTGATGCCCACTCCCTCGAATGACCCCTCGAGCTGGATCTGAAGGTCCTGGTACTCGTCCGGGGTGAGCAGCATGCTGTTCGGGTCGAGGGACTGCAGCATGCCCTCGATGGCCGCCTCGACGAGCTTCCTGGAGTCGACGGTGTCCACGTACGCGGAACGGGTCATCGAATAGACGTCGAGGAAGAGCTCGACCGCTGATGACCTCGCGGCAGGCTCCTCCGGAACGGCGGAGGCCGGCCTCGACAGCGCGGACGACAGGAACACGAGCCCGCCGAGAAGAGCGGCGAACCAGCCGGGCATGTACTTCCTCATGGAGACAGAACCTCCCGCGCATCGGAAGAGCCGCGCGGCCCTCCACCTGCGCCTTTCCGCACCTCGTCGAGGAACCGGGCGAGGATGGCGGCATCGAGATCCTCCGGAGGCAGCGCGGCGTCCAGCACCATGATCCTCGGCTCCCGCCGCGCCAGATCCAGATATGCCATCCTTACCCGCCGATGGAACTCCAGTTCCTCCCTCTCGATCCTGTCGGGCTCGGATCTTCCTCTCAGCCTCCCCAGCCCGATCTCGGGCTCGATGTCCAGGAGGAACGTGAGGTCCGGCTCGAGGCCCCCCGTCGCCACACTGCAGGCTTCCCGCACCTCGGAGGCGCCAAGGCCGCGCCCTCCGGACTGGTATGCGACCGTCGAGTCGGAGAAGCGCTCGCATAGCACGTGTCTTCCCGCCCGGAGCGCCGGCGAGATCGTCAGGTCGACGTTCGCCGACCGCGAGGCGAGGTAGAGCAGCAGCTCGGTGCGGGCGGGAACCTCCAGGGACGGATCGAGGAGCGTCTCCCTTATGCGCTCGGAGACCGGCGGCCCGCCGGGCTCCCGCGTATGGACCGCCTCGATCCCCCTGGAGCGGAGATTGGCGGCGAGGGCGCGGCAGCGCGTGGTCTTGCCCGCACCCTCGATGCCTTCGAATGTGGCGAAGAGCCCCTTCACCGACCCGTTCGCCGTGTCCCGGTCCGGGGCGACGCCTTTCCGGCCGACGACTGCCTGGCCGGCTCGGGTTTCGTTCCGTACTGGCGGATGTACTCCTCGGTCATCTCGCGGCACTTGTCGTCGTAGTGCTGGACCGGAGGCGACTTGAAGAAGTACGAGGAGGGTGCCTCGATCTGCCCGGAGAGCCCGTTGTCCAAAGCGAGCTTCGCACAGCGGACTGCATCGATTATCACGCCTGCCGAGTTGGGGCTGTCGACGACCTCCAGCTTGCACTCCAGGTTCAGGGGGACATCACCGAATGTGGTGCCTTCCATTCGGATGTAGCACCACTTGCGGTCGTCGAGCCACTCCACGTAGTCGCTGGGGCCGATGTGCACGTT
>Ga0172365_10001277_pt1 | contig 18101 bp, 18 predicted proteins | sample LakKivSesite48cm_FD_114535 | JGI IMG/M metagenome (GOLD analysis project Ga0172365, IMG submission 114535) | Sediment microbial communities from Lake Kivu, Rwanda - Sediment site 48cm | ecosystem: Environmental > Aquatic > Freshwater > Lake > Sediment | place: Rwanda: Western Province, Lake... | reverse complement strand
ATAATGTTTGATAGGAGCTTGGGGATCATCTAAGGTATTTAAATAAGGATGAATAGCTGGTGTTCCCTCTCGATTACCTTCTATATAATATCTTCCGTTATCCATATAATACATTTCTTGGGCGGTCGAAAATTGTCTCATATCCATTTCTCTTCTCGCATCCCTGGCCTTACTTTTTGCTCCACTTAATGACGTTAGAACAATTGTTGAAACTAAAATAATTCCTGGGATCAATAAAAACCCGAGTACTCCAACTAAAATATATTTAATTTTTGTTCCTCTTTTTGGGGGCTCAAATGCAATTTCACCTTTGAGTTTTTTAAAATCTTCATAAATAAGAAAAGAGTAGAGGGTAGAAAATGGGATAAGAAAAAGCAAGATAATTGTGCTGGCGATATCACCTCCTATCTCACCGAGAAAAACTCTAAATGGGAAAGAAATTCCTAGATAAACAATAATTGCAATTATTGAAATTACAAAGTGCCTCCAGAAAACCCTCCACCAGTTTCCACTCACCCATTGCCTGCTCCTAAAAAGAGCATTTGTTCCTTTAAGGTCCTCTGATATTAAGATAAAGTTTGAAAAAGCAAACCAAACCGAAAAAATAATTCCCGGAATAATCAGTAACATAAATCCTCCCGTAGTAATAAAACCAGTCAGGATTGAAATCCAAATAAAAGGAATTATTTTATGCCAGCCCTTTTGAAAAAATTCTTTAATTCCTATTTTTTGTTCCCTTTCTTTAATAGCAAAAATTAAAGAAACATCAGACCAAAAACCAATAATTATTGATGCCAAGCCAAAAACAACCAAAAGAAAAATACCTAAAGCAAGATTAACTTTTAAGACGACCTCGGGAATCAAAAACAAAAAACGGAAAATCACTGGAAGAATCATTATTCCAAGAAAAGTTCCCAATCTTGATTTGTATGCCTGCCAAGTTCTTTTCAATAAATTACCAACCCCAGGCAAAGTCGAAGTTTGAGGATAAATTGAAATTTGTTGGTTTTCCATATTAATTTAAGGTATCACATATAAAAAAGGAGTCAATACTTGACAAAATTTTTAATGGTGATATAATGAAAATATCCTCGGTGTAGGCGTATGCCAAAGCTGAGGAATTTTCCTCTAGGGTCTTTTTTTATATAATTGAATTGATGGCAAAATTCAAATTTTTATTAAAAGATAAGATTTCTCAACTACCAAAAACTTCTGGAATTTATGCTTTCAGAGATGGTAAGGAGATTTTATATATTGGTAAGGCCGCTAATCTAAAAGAGAGAGTGAAAAATCATTTTCAACAACCAGGATATCGAGATTATTTATTTTTAGATAAAGTTAAAAAAATTGGATATATTAAAACTGATTCTGAAATTGAGGCTCCAATTTTAGAAGCCAATTTAATTAAAAAATATCAGCCAAGGTTCAATGTGGTATGGAGGGATGACAAGAATTACTTTTATGTTGGAGTAACTAAAGAAGATTTTCCCGAACCTGAAATACCAGTAATGACAACCAGTTTATTTTTGGGAATATCGAGATTAATATTTTTGAGATTATGTACTCTTGCTCCCCTAATTTTTATTACATTTTTGCCCATATTTTTAGATTACTTGCCCCGTAGGAAGCCGAGGGCTTTCCTTCGGGGTGAACTCTCGCTCCCCTACGCTTTTCATAAGTATTTATTATAACAAAATTTTTAAAAAAATTCAATAAAAACTGGGGGGGGAAAGCCCACTAGTCAAAAATTTCTCTATATAAAAATTTAGGTTTTTATCTTGACAAAGTTGAATAAAATGCTAAAATTGAATTAGAAAATAAATCTATGAAAAAATTTAATTTCTTAAATCGAGGACAAACTTCAATTGAAGTGATTATTGCTCTCGTCTTGGCCCTCTTAATAGGTGGCAGTTTGTATTATTATCTTTCAAAACAATTTCCAGAAGTGCCTGAAATTACTAAAAAGCCAGCAGCTGAGGAAGAAGTTACTCTTCCACCAGAAGAAGAGCTACCTGAAGAAGAAGCTACCCCAGAGGAAGAAGTTCCGCCAGAAGAAGAAGTTAAAGTTAAAAAGCCTGAAATTGAAAAACCGGAAATTAATAAGCCAGAGGTAGAAATAACTGCTCGTCCTGCTGAAATTTCTAATAAAAATTCGCCAATCAGCACAGTCTTCGGTATTATGGTTGCGCTTGCTCAAGAATTTGAAACAGGCAAAGAACTCCAAGTCGAAATTCGTTATGCGCCGCCAAAAGAGATGAATCAATTCCAAACTTGGAGCGTAGGATATACAATAAAAAATACTACTGATTCTTCATTTTATTTGGCCTATAACATTGAACCTCTTGAGTACAAAACATCGGGGGCGGTGGTAGTTGACCCTGATGGAGAGGGACCAAAAAAATGGTTCTATTATACTTTTGGGGAAGAAGTCCTATTGCTACCAAAGAGTGAACAACACTTTGATCTTTCTCTCTCGCCACCAGAAGGCTTAACCGAAATTACTCCAAGGATGGTCTTCAAAGGATTTAGCACGGAAAAACCGCTCTTTACTCACGAATTTACTGTGAGAGTAATTTATGTTCCTCCTCCTGCTGAATGTGAAACGCCTAGTACTTGTCCAGTCGAAGGATACATCCTTTTTTGGGGTGGTGGATACGATGATTTCTTGTGTCCGAACTTACAATGTATTTCACCCGAATCAAAAACTGAGCGCTCTGAGCATTGCTGGAGAGGAGTCACAACCTCTGAAGGAGAGATGATTGTTGAAAAATGCCAGGAGTGCGCAATAATAAATCCTGAGGGAGTGTGCGCTGAAAGCATTTCAATAGAATGTAACGATAAACTCCCGCCAAAAGGATGGAGAATGGTTGATAAGTGTCCTGATTAATGTTTGGCTTCAAATCTGACTCGTTAAACATTCTAATTTTTGAGAACAGAAAAAGCGGAGGTTAAACCTCCGATTTTTTATTTGATAATAGCTCGCCACTAAATTCCAGGGGTTGGATAAAATCTTATGCCCGAGAGGAAAGTTTCCTTAAGAGTCTTTTTTTTATATAATTGAATTATGGAAAGATTTAAATTTTTGGCAAAAGAAAAAATTTCTAGATTACCAAAAAAGCCGGGAGTATATTGCTTTAAGAAAAATAAAGAAATTTTATACATTGGCAAGGCGGCAAATTTAAGGGAAAGAGTAAAAAATCATTTCCCGAGCCGCAGTAAAGGGGAGAGAAGAACGAATGTTCTTCGAACCCAGCAGCCAGCTTACCGAGATAATTTATTTATCAATCAGGTTACAAAAATTGGCTACATTAAAGCCGATTCTGAAATTGAGGCCCTGATTTTAGAAGCAAATCTAATTAAAAAATATCAGCCAAAATACAATGTCATTTGGAAAGATGATAAAAACTATTTCTATGTAGGCATTACTAAAGAGAAATTTCCCCGGCTTTTCTTAACCCACCAAACGAAACTAAAGCCTAAGGCCTATAACCTAAAACCTGTGTATGTTGGTCCTTTTGTTGATGGGAAAGCTTTAAAAGAAACTTTAAAAATCTTGCGGAAGGTTTTTCCCTTTCGTTCTTGTAAAACCTTACCCAATCGTCCCTGTCTTTGGTATCAGCTTGCGAGGTGTCCAGCTCCTTGTCAAATTCAGTCGAAATTAGCTAAAGAGATAAATTTAGAAATGAGGTTAAAAAAGGAGTGCCAAAGTAATGCCAAAAATTTAATGAAAGTTCTTCAGGGGAAGAAAATTGAGGTTTTAAAAAATTTGAAAAGAGAAATGAAAGAAGCCTCAAAAATTCAAGACTTCGAAAGAGCGGCAAAAATTAGAAATCAAATTATAGTTCTGGAAAGAGTTTTGGAAAACGCCAAGATTTTTGAGCCAAAATTGCCAGAAATTAATTGGGAAAAAATTGAAGAGATTTTAAAGAATATTTTAAAAACAAAAAATGAGATTTCAAGGATTGAGGCTTATGATATTTCAAATATTCAGGGACAGGAAGCAACCGGTTCAATGGTGACTTTTATTGATGGTTTTCCAGACAAAAATTTTTATCGCCGTTTTAAGATCAAAATTTCTGGAAAGCCCAATGATATTGCAATGATTAAAGAGGTTTTAGTTCGAAGATTTAATCATCCAGAGTGGGGTTTTCCGGATTTAATCTTAATTGATGGCGGGAGAGCCCAGCTCAACGCCACCCTCAACGTCTTAAATCAACATAAATCAGCAAAATCAGCATCAATCAGCGTCTCAGCCTTGGCAAAAAAAGAAAATAAATTATTTATTAAAAATCAAAAAGAACCCATTCGTTTAGATTCGCTCCCTGATTCGTTTAAATTCGCGATTTTAAGATTGAGGGACGAGGCTCATCGCTTTGCCATTTCATATCACAAAAAGCTGAGAGAAGAGGCCTTGTTTAAATAATTTTTTCTTGTTATTATTAACAAAACCCCTATATCGGAAAGGGGTCAAAGAGCGACTAACTTTATATTATCACTATGGAAAAATTATTTTGGCGGATAGTGGCGGGAATTTTAGGAATATTTTTGGCGGTAAAATTTGTTCCGGGCGTTTCTTTGAAGGTTTTGCCGGATAGCAGTTTTTTTGGAACAAAATTAACCCAATTCTGGCAAATTCTATTTTTGGTTGGTGGAATTTTGGGGCTTATTAATTTTTTTATAAAACCAATTTTAGATAAAATCACTTGGCCCTTGAAAATTTTAACCTTAGGCCTATTCTCTCTAATACTTAATATGTTAATAATCTGGTTTCTGGATATCCTCTTTTTGGAATTTGAAATTTTGGGAATCGTTCCCCTTTTCTGGACAACTTTAATTTGTTGGCTAATCAATTTTCTCTTAGGATTCAGCAAATGATGAAAAACTATTTACCAATTGCTCAAATTTTCGTTGCTATTTTTTTAATTTTAGGTATTCTTTTGCAAAGAGGAGGGGCGGCTTTTGGCGGAGAATTTTATCTTACCAGAAGGGGACTTGAGAAAAAAATTTTTTGGCTGACAATAATTTTTGGAATTTTATTTATTGTTTTGGCCCTTTTGAATCTCATTTTCTAAAATTATTCAAAATGCGCTCTCCAACAAAATCACAGTGGCAACAATTTTTGAGGGTTTTAAATAAGAAAGAGAAAATTTCTTTTTTTATTTTTTCGATTTTATTTTTTTCTTCCCTCTCTTTTCTCTTAATCAACTTTTATTTAAAAAATACCAAAATTGCCCCAGCCAGGGGAGGCGAATATATTGAGGGAGTAATAGGTTCTCCCAGATTTATTAATCCAATTTATGCTCCCATTTCAGATGTTGATCGGGACTTGGTAGAACTCATTTTTTCTGGCTTAATAAAATATAATTTGGAAGGAAAACTCATACCAGATTTAGCCAAAGAATATAAAATCTTGGAAGATGGAAAGGTTTATGAATTTTCTTTAAAAGAAAATCTCTTTTGGTCAGATGGCAAGGAATTGACGGTTGATGATATAATTTTTACCGTTCGGACGATCCAAAATTCCGATATTAAGAGCCCTTTGAGCGGGAGTTGGTTGGGGGTTGAGGTAGAAAAAATTTCTGATTCATCTTTGCGTTTTAAATTAAAAAACGAGTCTTCCGTTTTTTTGGAAAATTGCACCTTAAAGATAATACCAAAACATATTTGGGAAAATGTCCCCGTTCAAAACTTTTCTTTTTCTCCACTAAATCTAAATCCAGTTGGCTCAGGTCCCTACAAATTAAAAAATTTATTTCAAAATAAAGAAGGGAAAATAATTTCTTTAGATTTAATTCAAAATCCCCTATATTCAGGTAAAAAGCCATTTATTCTAAAAATCACCTTTCGATTTTTTGATTCAGAAGAAAAATTAATCGAGGACTTCAAAAGAGGAAAAATTAAGGGATTCTCCCCCCCACCAAATTTGATGGGGGACCAATTCCCTCAAAATACTAACTTCCAGGAGTACTCTTTTTCTCTACCAAGATATTTTGCCATTTTTTTCAATCAAAAAAATTCAAAACTATTAGCGGAAAGAGATGTCAGGCTCGCCCTAAATTATGGAACAAATAAAGAAGAAATTTTAAATAAGGTCCTTTTAAACCACGGGAAAATTGTCCACTCCCCTATTCTGCCAGAAATTTACGGTTTTGGGGAACCTAAAGAGATTTATCAATTTGACATTGAAAAAGCAAAAGGAATTTTGGAAAAAGCTGGATTTTTAGTAGCTGAAAATGGACTCAGGGAAAAAATCATAAAAAAAGAGCCAGCCTTTCAATTTAAGAGCAATTTATCCTTTGGCTCAAAGGGAACAGAAGTGACGGAACTCCAGAAATGTTTAGCCAAAGATTCCCAGATTTATCCTGAGGGAGAGATTACAGGTTACTTTGGTCAAAAAACAAAGGAGGCGGTAATTAAATTTCAAGAAAAATATAAAAAAGATATTTTAGACCCTTGCCAATTGGAAAAGGGAAATGGCGAAGTGAGAGAAAAAACCAGAGAAAAGTTAAATGAAGTTTGTTTTGAAAGAGATGAAGAAAGAATTCCCTTAAAGTTTGCTTTAACAACTGTTAATGAGCCAATTTTGATTGAGGTAGCGGAGATTTTGAAAAATCAATGGAAGAATTTGGGAGCCGATGTTGAAATTAAGAGTTTTGACATCAACACATTAGAAAGAGAAATTTTGAGAAAGAAAGATTTTGAGGCACTTTTATTTGGAGAAGTTTTAGGTCAGACTCCTGACCCTTTCCCTTTTTGGCATTCGTCTCAAAGGGGGGAATCCGGTTTAAATCTGGCCAATTACGAAAATAAAAAAGTTGATAAACTTTTGGAAGAAGCCAGAAAATCTTTAGATGAAACCGAGAGAAAAGAAAAATTAGAAGAATTTCAGGATTTATTGATTGAAGATACGCCTGCTATATTTTTATATAATCCCGACTATCTCTATTTTGTTTCAAAGGAAATAAAAGGAATAAATGGTGAATTTATCACCGACACCTCAAAAAGATTTTTAGAAATTGAAAATTGGTATATAAAAACAAAGAGGGCATGGAAGTGAAAAATCAAAAACAAAAATTAAAATTAAAAAATCCTCAAATCCGCTTTCTTTTTGACATGAAAAAGGTTCTTTATGACCAACGGTGGTTGAAAACGGCTAAGAATTTTAGTGTTTATTATGTTTTCAGAGGAGTCAAAAGAAAAGATGACTTAAGGTATGACATTACAATTATCCCTTCAAAGATGTTAGGCAGGGAATTTCCTAAAACCAAAGGGCATAAACATCTTCAGCATTTTCAAGAATTAATCACGGTTTTAGAGGGAGAAGCTTATTATTTTTCCCAAAAAGGAGAAAATAATCAAATTAAAAAAGCTGAAGTGGTAAAAGCTAAAAAGGGAGATTGGATAGTTGTCCCTCCTGACTCTGACCATTTGACAATTAATCCCGGTAACAAAAGATTGGTTATGGCTAACTGGCTATCTGAAAAATGTAAAAGTGATTATTCCCTCTTTGAAAAATATCAAGGTGCTTGCTATTATTACTTAAAATCGGGCTGGGTTAAAAATAAAAACTATAAAAAAATTCCCAAATTAAGACAGAAAAGGCCTCTCAAATCAATGCCAAAGAATCTAGATTTTCTCTATGGGAAGTATTAAAAAAGCAATCATACCAATAGCCGGTTTGGGAACAAGGTTCTTGCCTTTGTCAAAAGTTATTCCCAAAGAATTTTTTCCTCTGGTTGAGAAACCGATGATCCAATATATTATTGAAGAGGCCTCGGAAGCTAAAATAAAAGAAATTATTTTTGTCATTTCACCTGAAAAAAGAACAGTTTTTAAAGACTTTATTTTGAAATATTTTAAAAAAGGAAGGGAACTTTTGGCAATTTTGAAAGAAAGAAGAAAGAAAAAGGCAATAGGGGTTTTAAACGGTATTCCAAAAATCAAGTATCGCTATGTCTTCCAAGAAAAACCGTTGGGGGATGGGGATGCGGTTTTGAAGGCAGAAAAATTTTTGAAGAAAGAACCATTTTTAGTTTTATTTGGTGATGATATCTCTTTTGGAAAAGAAAAATTTCCAACTCAATTGGTAAAAATTTTTGAAAAAATAAAAAGGCCAATTTTGTGTCTCTATAAGATGCCGAAAGAAAAATTGTCTTCTTATGGAGTACCAAGGGTCAAAAAAATTAAAGGAAGACTATATAAAATTTTGGATTTAGTTGAGAAACCAAAGAAAATTCCTCCCTCAAAATTTGCCCTGGTCGGAAATTATGTTTTGACTCCAGAAATATTCTCTTACATAAAAAAAACGAGATCTAAAAATGGAGAAATTATTTTGGCCGAGGCAATAAAAAAGATGATCAGAGATAAAAAGGAGGTTTTCGGACTTTGGGTAAGGGGAAAATGGTTGGAATGCGGAGACAAAAAAAAATGGATTAAGAGCTTTATTTTTCTAACAAGAAAATTATGAAAGGATTTATCTTAGCGGCTGGGGAAGGAACGAGGCTTTATCCCCTGACTCTTGAAATTCCAAAGCCCCTTTTGCCGGTGGGGAAAATACCGATAATCAACTATTTAATTAAACTCTTTTTAAAGTACGGATTGAATGACATTAGAATCAACATCCAGAAAAAGCATCTTAAAGATTTTTTTAGATGGAGGGCAGCCTATTTCTCGGGCCAAAAAATTGAATTTTTAGTCGAGAAAAAACCATCGGGCACCTTTACTCCCATTACAAAGAAATTAAATCAAAAATGGTTCTCAGAAACCTTGGTGGTCTCAAATGGAGATGAATTAAAGAAGTTAAATCTCAAAAAAATGATTGGATTTCACAAAAGAAAGAGGGCTCTTTTAACCATTGGTTTAATTAAAGTAAAAAATCCTCACGCTTATGGAACGGTAAAAATAAAAGGAGATGAGATCACCGAATTTGCCGAAAAATCAAAAAGTCCCCTTTCCCTTTACATTAATTCTGGTATTTATATAATGGAGCCGGAAATCAGAAAATATTTTCCGAAAAGAAAAAAAATTGCCATGTTAGAGACTAACCTTTTCCCAAAATTAGCCAAGGAAGGAAAACTTTTCGGTTATAAATGGAGGGGAAAATGGTTTGATTGTGGCACCTGGCAGAGATATAGTGAGGCAATCCGTAGTTGGAATAAAAGATGAACTTTTGCGGATGTGGTGAAATTGGAAAACACGCATGGTTCAGGGCCATGTGCCTTAATCGGCTTGAGAGTTCAAATCTCTCCATCCGCACCATTGCTTCGCTCAAAATTAAAAATCAAAAATTTTGAATTTTAAATTGTAATTTTGCATTTTGAATTTATTCTATGGCTAAACAATCAAAGCAAGCGAGTCTTAGAATAATTCCCTTAGGTGGTCTTGGCGAAGTTGGTCGCAATATGATGCTCCTTGAATTTAAAGGGGAGATTTTGATTTTGGATATGGGATTTCGTTTGCCCGAAGAGGATATGCCGGGGATTGATTATATAATCCCAAATGTTGAATGTTTGAAAGAAAAAAAAGACTACAACCCGCCCACCACCCGAGGGGCCCAAACGAAAGTTTGGGAGGGTGGCGGGAGGGTCGGAGTTCACGCTAAAAGCGCGGCTCCTAAGGTTTTGGGAATTGTTTTTACTCACGGTCATTACGATCATATTGGAGCTGTCCCCTATTTGATTTCAAAAATCTGGCATCCCAATATAAAAATTTTCGCTTCACCTTTGACCAGGGGAATAATTTTAAAAAGACAGGAGGATTTTTTAAGAGAACCAAAATTAAAAATTAATGAGGTGAGAGATGGTTCAAAAATAAAATTGGGCTCTTTTTCGGTTGAGTTCTTTAGACAAAACCATAACATTCCTGATAATTTGGGGTTATTTATTCAGACACCAATTGGTAATATTTTACACACCTCTGATTTTAAATTTGACCAAAATCCAGTAAATGATCTGCCAACCAATTTCAAAAAATTAGAGGAAATTGGCAAAAGAAAAATTTTATTACTGATGTCTGATTCAACTGATGCCGAAGAGGAGGGACACTCGCTTTCTGAAAAGGAAATAGCAAAGAATTTGGAAGAAATTATAAAAAAGAGCAGGGGAAGGGTGATAGCTGCCACCTTTGCCTCCCTAATAAATAGAATTCAACAAATCATCACAATCTCAGAAAAATATCAAAGGAAGGTTTTAATTGAAGGGTATTCAATGAAGACCAATGTCGCAATTTCAAGGACCTTAGGTTACATCAGAGCAAAAAAGGATGTATTTATTGATGGCAAAGAAATTGAAAATTATCCCGATTCAAAAGTTACGATTTTGTGTACCGGAGCCCAGGGAGAAGCTGAGGCAGTTTTGATGAGAATTGCGACGAAGGAACATCGATTTTTAAAAATAAAAAAAGGAGATACGGTGATTTTCTCCTCTTCAGTAATTCCTGGTAATGAGAGAACAGTCCAAATTATGAAAGATGAAATTTTGAGGCAGGGAGCAAAAGTCTTCCATTATAAAATGATGGATATCCATGCCGGTGGTCATGCAAAGAAGGAAGAACTAAGAGAGATGATAAAGATTATGAAGCCGAAATTCTTTTTACCCATTCACGGTCAGTACTCGATGCTTGCTGCTCACGCCAATTTGGCCAGGGAAACAGGGGTAAATGAAAAAAATATCATTATTGCTGAAAATGGAAACATTATAAATTTAAGTCAGAGGAAAATTTTTATTGAAAAAAAGAGGGTTCCATCAAGTTATGTGATGATTGATGGATTGGGGATTGGCGACGTGGGCCAAGTGGTGCTCAGAGACAGACAGATGTTAGCCAGAGATGGAATGTTTGTCATTGTTGTAATTGTGGAGAGACAAACTGGAAAAGTCAGGGGTTCTCCTGATATAATATCAAGAGGGTTTGTTTATTTAAGAGAGTCAAGGGAATTGTTGAGGGATACGAGAAAGAGAGTCATTGGAATTGTCGAGAAAGCAACCGGAAGCGGCGGAGCAGTTAATTGGGTCTATGTGAAAGATGAGATAAGAAATAAAATCGGTCAATTTCTATTTTCGAGAACCCAGAGGAGACCGATGATTTTACCGGTTGTCATAGAAGTATAGACTAACAATAAGGTCTTGACAAGTACTTTTGCTTAATATAATCTTTAAATAATATGGAAAATCGGAAGAATTACCTAAATAATTCAGTAAATCAGTGGTGGATGACTTTGCATCCTTTCCTGCAAAGTCAGGTTTCGATTTGGGTATAAACTAAACAGAATTTAGACACAGAATTTACCTCTCCTGGACTTTGCCGGAGAGGGTTTTTGTTTTTCCTAAATAAAAAATTTCGTCGGAAAATTAAAGGTCGGCTGACGAGAATTAAGAATTAATTTTATTTCTATGGAAACTAAAATTTTATTGTCGGAAAAAAATTTGCCCACCCATTTCTACAATATTCTGCCCGACTTACCAAGGCCCTTAGAACCACCATTAAATCCAGCGACCAAAGAACCAATCAGGCCTGAGGATTTGTCACGACTTTTTCCAGTGGAACTAATTAAGCAAGAGGTGAGTATGGAATCCGAGATAGAAATTCCGGAAGAGGTAAGGGAAATATATAAACTCTATCGGCCCACTCCCCTCTTTCGGGCTAAAAGATTAGAGAAATTTTTGCAAACTCCGGCTAAGATTTATTACAAATATGAAGGAGTAAGTCCGGCTGGAAGTCACAAATTAAACACAGCTTTGGTTCAGGCCTATTACAATAAAAAGGAAGGGGTGAAAAGTTTGACAACCGAAACGGGAGCAGGACAGTGGGGCAGTGCCCTGTCTATGGCTTGTAATTTCTTTGGTTTGGAGCTCACGGTTTATATGGTGAGGTGTTCTTATAATCAAAAGCCTTATAGAAGAACAGTTATGCAAATTTTTGGAGCAAAAGTCTTTCCCAGCCCGAGTCAAAATACCGAATTTGGTAGAAAAGTTCTGAAAGAGAATCCAAAAAATACTGGCAGTCTTGGTATCGCCATCAGTGAAGCAATTGAAGATGCAACATCCCACGATAACACTAAATATTCCTTAGGCAGTGTCTTAAATCACGTTCTTTTGCATCAAACCATTGTTGGATTAGAGGCAAAGAAACAATTAGAAATAGTTAACGATTATCCGGATATCGTGATTGGATGTATAGGTGGGGGAAGTAATTTTGCTGGACTTAGTTTTCCCTTTATAGTCGATAAGTTAAGGGGCGAGAAAAAGGATTTAAGGGCAATTGCCGTAGAACCCACTGCCTGCCCCTCGGTAACTCAAGGTAAATATGAATATGATTTTGGAGATACGGCCGAGAAGACACCCTTGTTAAAAATGTATACCTTAGGACATAAATTTATTCCCAGTCCCATTCATGCCGGGGGTCTCAGATATCATGGCAAGGCTCCGATAATTTCCCTGCTCTGCCACGAAGGAATTATGGAAGCAAGGGCTTATTCTCAAGCCTCTGTTTTTAAGGGAGCTGTCGATTTTGCTCGATGCGAAGGAATCATTCCTGCCCCAGAGTCATCATATGCTATAAAGGCAACTATGGATGAAGCATTGAAATGTAGAGAAGAAGGAGCAAAAAAAATAATTCTCTTTAATCTATCTGGTCATGGACTTTTAGACCTTGCTGGTTATGAGAAATATTTGAACGGTGAATTAGCAGATATTTAAATTGGGAGGAAAGTATTGAGTGGATAATTGAGCGGATCTCAAAATAATAAATGAAGAATAAAGTAGTTCTAATCGAAATTAATAAATTAAAGTCCCATGAGGCGATTGAGCAAAAACATCTCGCTAAGTTGATTGGAAGAATCAAAAAAGATGGTCGTCTCAAAAATCCAATAGTGGTTGACCGGACGTCTTTTGTTATCCTCGATGGCCATCATCGACTTGAGGTTTTAAAAGTTTTGGGTTGTAAGAAAATCCCAGCATTTTTGGTTGATTATAAAAGTAAAGATGTTCATGTTTATCTTCGAAGAAAGGGGTTAATAATGAAATTGATTAAAGAAGCAGTAATCGAAAGAGGGAAAAATGGAAAACCTTTCCCCTATAAAACAACCCGGCACCTCTTAAAATATCGACCAGAAAGAATAAATATAGACTTAAGAGAACTTAAATGATATCATTAAGAAAGTAAAAATATGAGAGTTTTTTCTGGCGTTAGGCCAACTGGAGAATTGCATATTGGGAATTATTTGGGAGCGATGAAGCAATGGGTCGAACTCCAAAAAATCCATGATTGTGTTTTTTGTATTGTTGATTTACATGCCATTACCACTCCATTTTTGCCAGAAAATTTGCAAAAAAATATTTTAGAATTGGCTATTGCCTATTTGGCTGCTGGTTTAGATCCAGAAAAATGTATCTTATTTCTCCAATCTCAGGTCAAAGAGCATACTGAGCTGGCCTGGATTTTGGGAACCATTACTCCCTTGGGAGATTTAAAAAGGATGACCCAGTTTAAAGAAAAATCAAAAAAGCACCCTGAATATGTCAATGCCGGTTTATTTAATTATCCCATTTTAATGGCGGCCGATATTTTGCTTTACAAAAGCGATTTAGTTCCTGTAGGTATTGACCAGGAACAGCACGTGGAACTGGCTAGAGAAATTGCCAGAAGATTTAATAGAATGTTTGGAGAGGTCTTCAAAATGCCTAGGGTTTTATTATCGGAGGGGCAGAAAATTATGTCTTTACAAAACCCGAAGAAGAAAATGTCAAAGACCGATAGTCCGGAAGGCTGTATTGGGGTTTTTGACGCGCCAGAAGAAATTGAAGGAAAGATAAAAAGGGCGGTTACTGATTTGGGCAAAACTATAAAATATGACCCAAAAAGAAAAGCCGGAATATCAAATCTTTTAACAGTCTATAGTCTTTTTTCTGAATTACCAATTGAAAAAATAGAAAGGAAATTTAAGAGTAAGGGTTATGAAGAATTTAAAAAATCTCTGGCTGGATTGCTGATTGAAAAATTAGAACCTTTTCGAAGAAAGAAAAAGGAATTTTTGACAAGGGAAGTTTATATCAAAGAGATTTTAGAAAAAGGCAGAAAAAGAGCTCAGCTTATCGCCCAATCAACCCTTCTTGAAGTTAAGAAAAAAATGGGCCTAGTTTAGAATTTCATTTTGAGATTTTCCCCTTTTCAATAAGAGTTATCAACTCTTTTTTCTTTTTCCCTAATAATTTTTTTGTTTTGGCTTCAATGGTTAATCTCAAAACTGACTCAGTCTGGGAAGGTCGGAGGTTAAACCAAAAATCCTCAAATTCCACGCGCAGGCCATCTATTTTTAAAACTTTTCCTCCTTTATATTTTTTCTCAATTTTCTTTAAAACAGCTTTTTTATTCCCTAATTTGAGATTTATGAGACCAGAATGATAATATTTCTGAAATGGCAAAATCAATTTGGAGATTGGCTTTTTTTCTTTTGAAATTATTTCCAAAATTTTAAAGAGGACAAATAAAGGAGCTTCAAAAAAATAATGTCTCTTATGATAATAGTGACCGGAGAATTCTCCGCCAAAAAAAACATTTTCTCTCCTCATTTTTTCTGAAACAAAAGTGTGTCCAATCCGAGACAGAACTGGCTTCCCTCCATATTTTTTTATCGTCTCCGGCACTATTTTGCTACAAGACACGTCATATAAAATTTTTTCTCCCGGATTTTCTTTTAAAATGAATTTTGACAATAAGGCTAAAATCAAATCGCCCCTTAAGATTCCTCCCTTTTCAGAGACAAAAATGATTCTATCACCATCGCCATCGAAGGCTACGCCAAGGTCTGCCTTTTTTAGTCCAACTTCCCTTTTTAAAAATTTTAGGGCTCCCTTTTCTAAGGGATTTAAGGGACGATCTGGCGAGATATGATAAATTTTCAATGGCGAAATATCTGAAATTTGTGGAATCAAAATTTGGCAAATACTTTTTCCATTATCTATGACAACCCTCAACCTTTGAAACCTCTTGAATTCCTCCAGATTAAATTTGAAATAATCTTTAATAATCCTTTTTTTTCGAATTTTTCCTCTCCTTTTTGGCCTTTCTTTTTTCGTTTCCTGAACTATTTTTTCAATTTTTTTCAATCCGGTATTTTCCCCGATAAATATTGCCTTTTTTCTTAACAATTTGAAGCCATTGTATTCTTTTGGTAAATGGGAGGCAGTAACTTGAACCCCACCATCAAATTGATACTTGGCAATGGCAAAATAACAAAGCGGAGAAGTTGAAAGTCCAATGTCAATGATGTTTGCTCCCTGATCCAAAATTCCTTCAATCAATTTTTTTTTCAAGATCTGAGAAGATGGTCTTTGGTCTCTGCCAACGACAATTTTTAAATTTTTCTTTTTCAAAAATTTGACAAGGGCTCGGCCGATTTTGTATGCCACCCCCTCATTGATTTCTCGAGGATAAATTCCCCTGATATCATAAGCCTTGAAAATTTCATGGTCGATGAACGTTCGTTCATCTCTACCCTTCGCTCCGCTCGGGTGATTGATTTCCATATAAAATTATTATAGCATAAAATATATGTCTTTTTCAGTGGGAATTGTCGGTTTGCCCAATGTTGGTAAATCAACATTGTTTAAAGCCCTGACCAAAAAGCCAGTTGAGATTGCTCCCTACCCCTTTACCACCATCCAGCCCAATTTTGGCATTGTTACCGTTCCCGATGAAAGATTAGAAAATGTCGCCAAGGTTATCAGGCCAGAAAAAGTTACTCCGACTGTTATCGAATTTGTTGACATTGCCGGTTTAGTCAAGGGGGCCCATAAAGGCGAAGGCTTGGGCAATCAATTTTTGGCTCACATTCGAAATTGTGATGCTATTTTGGAAGTGATTAGAGCCTTCAGTGACCCGAAAGTTGAAAATCTTCTGGGCGAGATCAACCCGGAAAAAGAAATTGAAATTTTAAAAATCGAACTTTTGATGAAAGACTTGGAAACTTTAAAAAACATAATTTTAAAATTGGAAAAAAGAAAGGAGAAAGAGATCTTGAAAAAAATTAAACTTTTAAAAAAAATTGAGGGGGGGGCCTCACGAGAGAAGTTAATTTCGGAAATTGACCTGACCGATGAAGAGAAATTGGAAATTAAAGAATATCAATTTTTAACCCAAAAACCAATTTTTTATCTCTTAAACACTAATGGGAAAACTAAATTTTCATTACCCAAAGTTGAACACTTGGTGGTAAATTTAAAGGAGGAGGAAGAAATTTCTGAGCTTTCGGAAGCCGAAGTAATGGAATTGGGATTAAAATCCCAGCTTGATTTCCTAATTAAGGCTTGCTACAATGTTTTGAATTTGATTACTTTTTTTACGGTTGCCGGCGGAAAAGAGGCCAGAGCCTGGACGGTAAAAAGAAACTCCAGAACACCTGAGGCAGGGGGGGCAGTCCATTCCGATTTTGAAAAGAAATTCATCAGGGCAGAAGTCATTCCTTGGCAAAAATTAGTCGAGGCAGGTTCTTGGTCAAAAGCCAGAGAAAAAGGTTGGCTCCAAATTGTTGGCAAGGATTACGTTGTCCAGAATGGCGATGTAATTGAATTTAAAATATAAAAAATGAAGTTTTTTGAGCTCACTTATCTAATCTCGCCCGAACTCTCCGAGGAGGAATTAAAATCCTTAAATGAAAAAATAAACTCCCTAATTCAAAAAGGGGGCGGAGTTTTAAATGAGGTAGGTTTGCCGATTAAAAAGAAATTGGCTTATCCAATCAAAAAAAAGAGTGAGGCATTTTTGGTCAGCTCAACTTTTTATTTGGAACCAATGGGGTTAAAAAATTTGGAGAAGGAATTAGGGGCGGAAAAGAAAATTCTGAATTATTTGATTTTGGCTAAAAAACTTCTCAGAAAAGTAACGATAACGGTCAAACCCAAAAAACCCATCAAACCCAAACCCGAAATAAAGAAAGTTGAATTAAAGGAAATAGAAAAAAAATTGGAAGAAATATTAGGTGAAACTTAAAAAGGTCGACCGGTCATTCGACCAGTCGCCCCGTCGGATGACGGGGCGAGTTAAAAGAAATTGAGAAAAAATTAGAGGAAATCTTGGGGGAATAAATGAATCTAAATAAAGTTTTTTTAATAGGCAGACTGACTCGCGATCCCCAAACAAAATCTCTACCATCGGGCCAGCAAGTCTGCAATTTTGGTTTGGCAACAGACAGATTTTTTGTTGATAAGGAAGGGAAAAAACAGCAACAAACAGAATTTCATAACATTGTTTTGTTTGGCAGATTGGCCGAAATTGCCTCTCAGTATTTAAACAAGGGCTCTTTGGTTTTTATTGAAGGTAGAATCAGAACGAGAAATTGGCAAGATGCCAATGGTAATAAGCGATCTCGAACTGAAATTTTGGCTGAGAGAATCCAATTAGGACCAAAAGCAGCAGGAAAAGTAATTCCACCAGTTGAGGAAGAAGCTAAAGAAGAAATCCCAATCGTTGAGGAAGAAGGTGGAATCGACGTGAAAGATATTCCGTTTTGAGTTGATGAGTTGATGAAGAGTCAACACTTATTTTCTCATTTACTAATTACTCATAAACTAATTTATGCCCTGTTATTTTTGCCAAAGAAATATTAAAGAAATCGATTTTAAAGATACCGAACTTCTAAAGAGGTTTATTTCGGGATTGGCAAAAATCAGGGCAAAAAAAAGAACCGGCGTCTGTGCCAGCCATCAAAGAAAATTAGCTAAGGCAATAAAAAGGGCAAGAATTTTAGGCTTGCTTCCTTACACAACAAAATAATAACATTATGTAATTTTAACCTAGGAAAAGATTGCTCCCTTTATTTTTTCTGCGATTTCTGGATTTTCTCTTAAAAAAATTTTGCTTGCCTCCATTCCGGCGCCCAATTTTGTGTTCTCGAATTGAAGCCAACTGCCGGCTTTTTTTATTACCCCAAATTTCATTCCGGTGTTTATCAAATCAGCCAATTTCGAAATTCCTTCATTATAATAAATATCAAACTCAGTGGTTTTGAAAGGAGCGGCAACTTTATTTTTAACAATTTTTGCCTTGATTCTATTTCCTATAATTTCATCGCCATGCTTTATTTGGGCAATTCTCCTCAAATCAATTCT